>Ga0265296_1005616_pt1 | contig 10182 bp, 7 predicted proteins | sample MunlanPumphouse1_FD_189073 | JGI IMG/M metagenome (GOLD analysis project Ga0265296, IMG submission 189073) | Groundwater microbial communities from a municipal landfill in Southern Ontario, Canada - Pumphouse #1 | ecosystem: Environmental > Aquatic > Deep subsurface > Groundwater | place: Canada...
CCCAATGATTCTTTGTGTGCTTGTGATGCTCGATGTGCAGTCAGGAGGATGTTGGCCATGGGGATATCCAGATCCTCCGCCCCCTCCTCCAGATAAGGTGGTCTGCGATACATGGGATTCCGATTGTGATTGCTTAAGCTACGCAACGGAAACCAATGCCAAGAACGGTCCACACGGATTCAATCCTGCTTATGCGAATCCTAATGAATCAGAGGCTAGCGGAAGTGCATGCGGCACGAGTCCTGTAACGCCTGAGTCGCCCGCTGTTGGAACGCTTGTCAATGGTATCAATCTAACGGACACGGGAACGGGCTATTATCACTACCCGGGCACAGAAGGCTTTAATGATATCGATGACTGGAGAACAGAAGCACTACTATGGGTAATTGAGAGCGGTGGGCGACGGTTCTCTGATGAGTATTCGGGTTACAGATTTGGCGTTGGGGATCTCAGTCTGCAGAACGGAGGAGTGTTCTGTTGGTGGGAATCAGGAATTCAGAAATGCCACACATGCCATCAGAATGGGCGAGATGCGGATATAAGATATTTCCACACTGATGGGGCAGAGGAAGAGCTGGATTTGACTACTCAGGAGGGTAGAGATCACTACTCTGTGGAGAGATCGATGGATGTGCTTTGGGCCCTTATTCTCGCTGGAGAGGAGGATTGTGGGAGCAGGATTGTGCTTATTTATGTAGGCACAGAATCCCGTATCCAATGTCCTGAAGGCGGTTGTACTACCTATGAGCTTTATCAGAGAGCGGATCATAACAATCACATGCATATCCAGATTGCGGATCCCGATGATTGATACGGTTGACTTGGGAATGCGCGAAAGGAAACGACGACAAGATGAAACGTAAATGGAGAGTAACCCTGTTCTGCCTATTGATTGTTATTTCCGCTTGGAGCGCCGTCAATTCAGAAAGCGGAAAGGCTGTCCTAGCGAAGCGAAGTGAAGATACGTTGTACATAATGAGAGGTGATGAATTAATTCCGAGGGGAATATATTCAGTACCGGAGGGAAGAACGATAGAGAGAACACTTGTATCTCCAAAAGGCGAGTACGTTGCCGCGATTGTGTTCAATGAAGGATACTTGCCTGAGGCAAATAGCCGTGAGGATCGAGCGGACTATAAGAAAGGCGAGCTTGTCATACTCGATGTGGCGGGACATGTAATAGGTGATATAAAGGAGGATGTGAAGAAATACGTGTGGTCTCCGAGAGATGGTATGATTGCCTGCATTATCGGGAGTTGGGCGGAGGAGACGTACGAGTCCTTTCTTCCTCTGAAAGTGGCGATCTATGACGTCGCGGGCAAGAAGATCGGTGAGATCGATAAGCGGGCCAGGGACATATATTGGGCGAAGAGTGACAATGGCATATACTGCATAACCGATCGTGGGGAAGTATACAGATACGACTATGATAAGAACACCACCGCTAGTCTGAACATTAAGGGAATATACATCTCTCCTAATGGCGGCTACTACTTCAGCAGAGAGGGCGAATGGAACGAGTATAGCTATCAGATATACAGAACCTCCGACAATCACGCCGAAACGGACCGCGTATGGGAGCTTATAAAGGATCAATGCGGCGCCGTAAGAGGCAGGGGCGGCTATGAGGCTGATATTGTGCGATGGGCGGAAGAAGATGGATCGAAGCTCATGATCCAAGTTAGAAAGTATGGAACAGAACCAAGGGGACACTCTGGGCTGGTCATGTTGACGGATCTAATATGGAGAAGGAATTTCATCATAGATTTGGGAAGAATGGAGATCACCAAGATCATTGATAATGTCAGTGAAGGATGGACAGGCAATTGGGGCGTTGTAATTCAAGAAAAGAATGGCAGATACGGACTGGACGCGCATTGATTGATGACTCGTGTAGTGATGGCATTCACACGACGGTGATCTCGGTTTAGCCCGAAGGATAGACTCCTTGGTCTTCAAGTTTGGTTCTAGCTTACATTCCCAAGACTAATTGATTCTTGTCCGCGCACCGATCCTTTACTATACTCCAGCGGAAATTTGCCCGCAAAGGGGGCGCTGGATTGCCGGGGGAGGGCGCATGACGATCAGGGAAAATTGGTTCATCCGATGGCGCGACGAGCTCACCGCCGGCATCTCGAGCGGGATTCTGCTCGCCCTTTCCTTCCCGCCCTTTCCGACGAGGTTCCTCGCGGCAGTCGCCCTCGTTCCCATTCTACGATATTACATGGTGAAGCCGCGGCCGGGGCTCAGGCGCGCGATCGTTCTCGGGTTTATCCTCGGCTTTTCGTTCTTCTGCCCGCTCCTTTTCTGGATTCTGGAGCTCATTCCGGCGGCGGGCGCCACGATGCCGTGGCTCATGGGCCCAGCGCTCGCGCTCCTCGTCGCGTACCTTTCCTGCTACACGGCGCTCTTCACGCTCGCGCTCTCGCTCTGCGCGTCCCGTTTCGGGACCCGCGCCGTCCTCGCCGCGCCCGCGCTCTGGACGCTCGTGGAATACGCGCGATCGCACGGAGAGCTCGCTTTCTCGTGGGGAACGCTCCCGAATGCGCTCGCGATTCATCCTTTGGCAATCCAGGGAGTCTCCGTGTATGGGCCGTTCGGGCTCTCGTTCGTTCTCGCGCTCCTGAACCTCTGCGCCGCCTGGGCGCTCTTCGGACGCGGCGCGCGCTCTCGCGCGCTCGCGGCGGCGGTTTTCGTCACGGTCGTCGGGGGACATCTCGCCTGGGGCGCGTACGAGATCGCCCGCTACGACAGGACCAGGACCGCGCTCAACGGAACGGACGCAGTGGCCGTCATGCAGCCGGACATCGATCTCGGCCTGAAGTTCGAACCGTCCTACCGGGATACCATTTTTATGCAGATGGAAAAATACGCCGCGATCGCCGCGGAGCACGGCGCGGGCCTCATACTATTTCCCGAAACGGCCGCTCCCGTTTCGTTCAAGGCGACACCGCAGTACCTCGGGCTCCTCGAATCGATCGCGCGCGGCGACCGGATCGATATCCTCACCGGGTACGTCGATCACACGGTCGTGAAAGACGTGTGGATCGCGCACAACGCCGCGGCGCTCATCTCGAAGGATGGCGCGCTCACGGGCAACTACCACAAGATGAATCTCCTTCCCTTCGGCGAGAAGATGCCGTGGAGCCGGTATTTCCCGGCGCTCACCAAGCTCAATTTCGGACAGGCGAATTTCATTCCGGGAACGAGGCAGACGATTTTCGATTCGGGCGTCGGGAAGTTCGGCGTCCTCATATGCTTCGAGTCGACCTTCTCCGGCTTCACGAGGCGCTACGTTCAGGGAGGCGCCGATTTTCTCGTGAATATCACGAACGACGGGTGGTTCGGGAACAACCAGGGTCCCGTCCAGCACGCCGAGATGGCGATTCTTCGCTCCGTGGAGAACCGCGTCACCCTGTTCAGATCCGCTTACACGGGTGTCTCGATGGTCGTCGATCCGGTCGGCCGGGTGAGGCAGCGTCTCGGGCTCTTCACCGAGGGGATGATCTACGGCTCCGCCGAACGGTCGAGCGGCGAGACGTTCTACACGAAGCACGGAGATGCGGTCTATTTCGCGATGACGCTCGCCTGTCTCCTCATCGTCTTCGTTTCGGCCCCGCGCGCTCGCCGGTAGCGCTCGCGGGGAAGCCCCTTACATTCGGAGCCCCCTGCAATTGGGGCCCCCGTACAATATCTATTTGCACGCTCCGGGGGATTCCTCTATGCTTGCGGCCATACTATGGGAATCTACGGACAGCTCATGCTCTCGTTTTTCAAGACCGGCCTTTTCGGCTTCGGCGGAGGCCCCTCCATCATTCCCCTCGTGGAGAAAGAGGTCGTCTCCAACTATCATTGGCTCACGCAGGAGGAGTTCATCGACGTGCTCGCGATGGCGAACGCCCTTCCGGGCCCGATCGCGACGAAGATGGCGCTCTGCGTCGGGCTCAAGGTGGGCGGTCCGCTCGGGGCGGCGGCGGCGCTCGCGGCGCACCTTTTTCCCTCGACCGTTCTCATCGTCATTCTGGCGACGCTCTACTTCAGATACCGCACCGTGCCGGCGATCCAGGGAATAACAAAAGGGGTGCGCCCCGTCGTCGTGGCCCTTCTCCTCGTCACGGTGGCGAACCTCGCGCCGAAATCGGTTTTCACGTGGGAGACGCTGCTCATCGCTATCGCGTGCTTCGCGGTCGTCTATTTCCTCAACGTTCATCCGATTTACACGATCATCGCCGCCGGGCTCTTCGGGCTTTTCTACTATAAATGAGCGGCCGGCGGGAATCGCCGCGGAGGGAATCGTTCATGAATTTCGATGAACAATGCTATCTCGCCGACGCGTACACAGTCGAATTCCTTGCGCGGGTGCGCGAGGTCGAGCCGGCGGGCGAAGGGCTCCAGGCCGTGCACCTGGATCGGACCTTTTTCTATCCCGAGTCGGGCGGGCAGCCGGACGACCGCGGAACGCTCGGCGGGCGCGAGGTCGTCGCCGTCGCCGAGAGCGAAAAGGGTGTGCGGCATCTCGTGAAGGGGGAGCTCCGGGCGGGCGATGAGGTCGAGGGGAGAATAGATCGGGCGCGGCGCTTCGACCACATGCAGCAGCATTCGGGGCAGCACCTCCTCTCGCGCGTTTTTCTCGAGAGCTTCAAGCTCACGACCGTCTCGTTCCATCTCGGCGAGGAAATCTGCACGATCGATCTCGAAGGCAGCGCCCCGCGCGAGGACCGACTCGACGAGGCGGAGGCGCGCGCGAACGAAATCGTTTTCAGGAATCTTCCGATAGTGTGTCGTATTGTCGGGGCGCTCGAGATCGAGACCTCGACCGTTCTTCGCTCGAGGCTGCCCGAAGGGGTCGAGCGGGTGAGGATCGTCGAAATCGAGGGCTTCGACAGCTCGACGTGCTGCGGAACTCACGTTCGCTCGACGGGCGAGATCGGGATCGTCAAGATACTGGGGCTGGAGAAGGTCAAGGGAAACGCCCGCGTCGAGTTTATCTGCGGCGCCCGCGCGGCGAAGGACTACGCCGCGAAGCACAAGCTTCTCTCCGCGATCGCGGGGGGATTCACCACCGACTGGCGGGAGATTCCGCGCATCGTCGGGAAGCTCGGCGACGAGGGCCGGGAGCTGAGGAAGAAGAACGAAGAGCTTTCGCGGGAGCTCGCGGGCTTCCGGGCCGCGGGGCTTTCGGCGGCGACCGGCTCTGCCGGCGGCTTCGACGTCGTGAAACGGGTGTTCGACGAAGGGGACGCCGCGTCCCTCAGGGAGACGGCGACGAAGATCCGCGAGATGGGAAACAAGATCGTGCTCTTCGGTCTCGCGGGCCCGAGCCCCGCTCTCATATTCGCATGCTCTTCCGGCATTCCGCTCAATATGGGTGAGATCATGAAAGCGGGCGCCGCTATCGTGGGGGCGCGCGGGGGGGGCGGAAAGGATTTTGCCCAGGGGGGCGGCGGCGACGGCGCGCGCGTCGCGGAGGCGCTCGACGAGGCCGAGCGCAGGATCAAGGAAACGCTCGGATGATCCGGGAACCCTCGCAAGAAGACAGACGCGGTCGCGAGCAGATGGTCAAAGACCAGATCGAGCGCCGGGGCGTGCGCGATCCCCGCGTGCTCGAGGCGATGCGCAAGGTCCCGCGGGAGCTCTTCGTCGGGGATGCCGACGCCGAATACGCCTTCTACGACGGGCCTCTCTCAATCGGACACGGCCAGACGATCTCGCAGCCGTACATCGTCGCTTACATGACGGAGATGCTCGCGATCGGGAGCGCGGACCGCGTGCTCGAGATCGGAACGGGCTCGGGCTATCAAACCGCCGTTCTCGCCCAGTTCGCCGCCGAGGTCTACACGATCGAGATCGTCGAGGAGCTTTCCGTCAGGGCGCAGGAGCTGCTCCGCGAAATGGGTTACTCCAATATTCATTTCCGTGCGGGAGACGGATCGCTTGGCTGGAGCGAGGCGGCCCCCTTCGACTCGATCATGGTGACGGCCGCGCCGGATCGGACGCCCGAGCGGCTCATCGAGCAGCTCGCCGACGGCGGACGCATGATCGTCCCGGTCGGAAGCTACGAACAGTACCTCGAGCTCGTCACGCGCCGCGGCGGCGCCGTCGAGCGCCGCTCCCTCATCGGCGTCCGGTTCGTTCCGATGACGGGAGATATACAGAAAGACGAAGCATGATCGGTTTCCTCCGGCACGAGCTCTTCATGAAACATCTCGCCGGATACAACCACGTGGAAAGCCCGCAGCGCGTCGAAGCGATTCTCAAACGAATCAAAAAGAGCCCCGTCGCATCCTCGCTCTCGTTCATCGAGGCGGAGCCGGCCAAAATTGAATGGCTCGAGCGCGTGCATGACCCGAAGTATGTGAAGGGTATCCTTACGCTCGAGATCGACGAGGCGGTCGTGCTCGACTGGGGGGATACGGTGGCGACCAAGGTGACCCCCGCGGCCGCGCTCCATGCGGTGGGGGCGGGAGTGCAGGCGGCGCGTCTCGTTCTCGATGGGAAGATCACGTCGGCATTCTGCTGCGTGCGGCCGCCGGGCCATCACGCCGAGCGAAGTCGCGCGATGGGGTTTTGCATTTTCAACAATATCGCCGTCGCGGCAGCGCACCTCGTCGAAGGGGAAGGGCTCAAGCGCGTCGCGATCGTCGACTGGGACGTCCACCACGGAAACGGCACCGAGAGCATGTTCATCGACGACGATCGCGTGCTCTACGTCAGCCTTCATCAATACCCGCACTACCCGGGCACGGGGAGCGCCGAGACGATCGGGAGCGGAAAAGGACAGGGCTTCACGATCAACCTTCCGATGGGCGCGGGTGCCGGCGACCGCGAGTATCTCGCGGCGTTCAGGGACCGCATCATTCCCGCACTCGACGAGTTCAAGCCCGAGTTCATTCTCATCTCCGCCGGCTTCGACGCGCACGAGGACGATCCGCTCTCCGGCACGATTCTCACGACCTCGGCGTTCCGGGCGATGACGCTGCTCCTCAAGGCGAGCGCCGAAAAGCATTGCCGGGGGAGGATCGTATCGATGCTCGAGGGCGGGTACGATATATCTGCGCTCGCCGAGGCGGTCGAGGAGCACGTCGCCGCGCTTGCGACTAAAGGAGTGACATGAAACCCCCCGGGCCCGGGGTCTGTGCGTACACTGTTCGGGGCAGAGAAATCAGAAGCGATCCAAAAGAGGTTCTTGGAAAGGAGATGCGGCTATGGCAGACGAAAAGAAGGTACTGACGACCGGTTTCGGAACGCCCGTCGACAACGATCTGAATACCGCGACCGCAGGCCCGAAGGGCCCCGCGCTCATGCAGGACGTGCATCTTCTCGACAAGCTCGCCCACTTCGATCGCGAACGCATTCCCGAGCGAGTCGTGCACGCGAAGGGAGCCGGCGCGCACGGCTACTTCGAGGTGACGCACGACGTCACGAAATACACGTGCGCCGCGTTCCTCTCCAAGGTGGGGAAGAGGACCGAGGTTCTTGCGCGCTTCTCCACCGTCGGCGGCGAGAGGGGCTCGGCGGATTCCGAGCGCGACCCCCGCGGATTCGCGCTTAAGTTCTACACGGAGGAAGGGAACTACGACATGGTGGGCAACAACACACCGGTCTTCTTCATCCGCGACCCTCTCAAGTTCCCCGATTTCATCCACACGCAGAAACGAAACCCCGCGACGAATCTCAAGGACCCGGACATGTTCTGGGATTTTCTCTCGCTGACCCCGGAGTCGATCCATCAGGTCACGATCCTGTTCTCGGACCGGGGCACGCCGAGAACGTACCGCAACATGAACGGATACAGCAGCCACACGTACATGTGGTACAACGAGGAAGGCAAGCACTTCTGGGTGCAGTTCCACTTCAAGACAGAGCAGGGAATCCAGAACTTCACGCGCGAGGAAGCGGAGCGGATGCGCGGAAGCGATCCCGACTGCGTCACGCGAGACCTGTTCGAGGCGATCGCGCGAAGGGAATTCCCCTCCTGGCGTCTCGAGGTGCAGATCATGACTCCGGAGCAGGCGGATAAATACCGCTTCGACCCCTTCGACATCACGAAGGTCTGGCCGCACGGGGATTTCCCGCCGATGGACGTCGGCAGGTTCGTTCTCGACCGCAATCCTGAAAACTATTTCGCCGAGGTGGAGCAGGCGGCCTTCAATCCGAGCAACTTCGTTCCCGGCGTGGGACCGTCCCCCGACAAAATGCTGCAGGGGCGTCTGTTCAGCTATCACGATACGCACTTGCACAGGCTCGGCCCGAACTACCATCTGCTCCCGGTCAACGCCCCGAAGGGAACCCGCATGAACAATTACCAGCGGGACGGCTCCATGCGCACCGACGACAACGGCGGCGCGGGTCCGAACTACTGGCCCAACAGCTTCGGCGGGCCGGCCCCGAATCCCGGCTTCGCCGCTCCGCCCATTGTCGTTTCCGGAACGGCCGCTCGCCATGCATACACGCTGGGGGACGTGGATTTCGTCCAGCCCGGCGATCTGTACCGCAAGGTCATGAAGGACAAGGACCGCGAAAATCTCGTCGGGAACATAATGTCCCACCTCGGCGGCGCGCAGAAGCGCATCCAGCTCCGGCAATCCGCCCTCTTCTACAAAGCGGATGCCGACTATGGCGAGCGTGTCGCGAAGGGGCTCAAGCTGAGTTCGGACGAGGTCAAGCGGCTCGCGGCGATGTCGCAGGAGGAGCGTGTGAAGGCGACCGCCAGGTGAGGTCGGTCGGTTCAATCTGGATATCGAGAAGTGGCCGGCCTCAGGAGGAGCGGAGGACTTGTTCGAGGAGGGTGCGGAGTTCGGAGAGCTGGTATGGCTTTTGTATGAAGCAGACGGCGTCTTCCTTGGCGAAACGATGTTCGACCTTCCGCTGCAAGTATCCGCTCGTGAGGATGATTTTCAAATCCGGACGGATGCGGCGCATGGCGGAAATCGTCGCGATTCCGTCCATTCCCGGCATAGTCATATCGACAATCGCGCATGAAATCGTGTCGGCGATCGTTTTCATCATTTCGATCGCCTCTCCTCCGCTCGCAGCTTCGACCACGGTGAATCCGAGGAGTTTGAGGAGCGCTGCGCATGTCGTCCGGACAGGCTCCTCGTCTTCCACGAGGAGGATCGTTCCGGAGAACGGCGAAGCCGGCGTCCCTGCAGCGTCTCTGGCCGCACTCGCGACACTTTCCTGCGAACACGCGCACGGTGGGAACAGAATCGTGAAAGTGGATCCTGCCCCGGGTTCGCTCTCGACCAGGATCGCCCCGCCGTGGCTGCCCACGATTCCCATGACGGCCGGGAGACCCAGCCCCCGCCCCACGAATTTCGTTGTGAAGAAGGGATCGAAGAGTCGTCTCATAGTTTCGCTTTCGATGCCGCAGCCCGTGTCGGATACCTCGAGAGCGACGTATCTGCCTGCCGGGAGTTTCCGTTCCAGGCGGCTGTGAGCCAAAGCGCGATCGTCATAGTGCCGGGTCCGCGTCGCCAGGGTGATGACGCCGAGGCGATCCCCGATCGCCTCCGAGGCGTTGACGATGAGGTTCATGATGATCTGCTGCACTTGCGAAGGATCGGCTTCGATCATCGTGGGCACCGGATCGAGGTCCATGCGGAGTGACGCGTTTTTCGAGATGCTCGCTTTGAAGAGGTGAGCCGTTTCGGCGATGAGCGCATTCAGGTCGATCGGTTCGGCGGTGAAGATTCCCCCACCCGAATAGATGAGGAGCTGTTTCGTCAGGCCGGTTGCGCGATGCGCCGCTTGCTGCGCCGCCAGCAGGAGGGAATTCATTTCAGAAGGCGATGAACCCGGGAGCAGGGCGATGTCGAGGTTTCCGATGATGGCCATGAGAAGGTTGTTGAAGTCATGCGCGATTCCCCCGGCGAGCATCCCGAGGCTCTCGAGCTTCCGGCTCTGGAGCATCTGCCGCTCCATGAAGAGCCTCTCCTCCTCCGCCTTCTTCCGGTCCGTGATATCCATGAAAATCCCGATTACCTGCCTCGATTGCCCTTTTTCCGAAGGAAGGGCGAGCGCGTTGTCGAGTATCCACCGATACGATCCATCAGCCGTCTTCCATCGGTACTCGAGGCGAACCTCGTTCTCATGGAGAATGGTCCGGTAGTCACGCCTGACGCGAGCCTGATCGTCGGGGTGGATATTATCGCTCCAGAAGTGCGGCTCCTGCATGAACTT
>Ga0265296_1005617_pt1 | contig 10181 bp, 13 predicted proteins | sample MunlanPumphouse1_FD_189073 | JGI IMG/M metagenome (GOLD analysis project Ga0265296, IMG submission 189073) | Groundwater microbial communities from a municipal landfill in Southern Ontario, Canada - Pumphouse #1 | ecosystem: Environmental > Aquatic > Deep subsurface > Groundwater | place...
GATAAAGTTACGTTCTGCCATGGTTGAGAACTCAGCCCTGACTTTACCTGAGGCCTATTTCTATCCCTCCCTCAATGTAAACGGGTTAAAGACTATCCGCGAGCTTGCGACATTCAGGTTCACTTGCAGAAAATGTGAAGATGCCCCGTGCATCAGTGTTTGTCCGGCTGATGCACTCGAAAAAGATAAAGATGGTGTGATAGCACGGCATACCAATCTTTGTATATCATGCAAATCATGTGTTACGATATGTCCTTTTGGAACAATGATGACCGATTTCTTTAAGCACCACAGGAACAGAGACCTTTTTTATGATCTGAAAGATGAAAAAGAGGTGGAAAAATTCATTAAGGCCTGTCCGGCAGGAACAGTAACGCTTACTGATGATGATGAGTTTCCGGAGGGGAATATTTTCAGGCTTAATGAAAAAGTGCTTATAAAAGATTATTTGTATATCACTGAAAAACAGTAAATAACAACATTATGGCAGTTAACCTGTTTTATTTTCTTGTCTTCCCCGGCCTGCTGTTTGCAGCAGTCGTCGGAGCATTCCTTTCGTGGTTCGACAGGAAAATTACTGCCAGGGTACAGTTTCGCAAGGGACCTCCCCTATTACAGCCATTCTACGATTTCTTCAAATTATTATTGGTCAAGGAAACAATACTGCCTAAGCACGGATCACCTTTAATATTTCTCCTTGCTCCCATCTTTGCGGTTTTTGGTGCAACCATGGCAGGGGTTTTCATTCTCCTTCCCTTATTGAATATCACAACCGGTTTCAGGGGAGATCTGCTGGTTATCTTTTATCTGCTGACAATCCCGTCATTTTCATATATTATTGGTGCTCTTGCTTCAGGTAATCCTCTTGCTGCAGTCGGTGGGTCAAGAGAGATGAAACTTATCCTCAGCTATGAGCTGACCTTTCTCCTATTAATTGCCGGCATTATTATGAAATGCGGACAACAATTTGATCTGTATACAATTATAAAGGCTCAGCAGGAAGGATCTCCATTTATCGGAAGCATTTCAGGTGTGCTTTTATTCATTGTCGGTATTTTTTGTATCCAGGCAAAACTGGCACTTGTCCCCTTTGACATGCCTGAAGCAGAAGCAGAAATAACTGAAGGAATCTTTATTGAATATTCCGGGGCTGCTTATGCAATGATAAAGCTTACAAAATATATCATGTTTTTTATACTTCCCGCTTTTCTGATTGCGCTGTTAATGAACGGTTTCAGACTTGATGGAATTCATATTTTTTGGGCAGTATTAAAGGTCATGGCGGTTGTACTTGTCATTACTCTGATAAGGAACACTAATCCCAGGGTAAAGATCAAACAGGCTATCAAATTCTTTGTATTATGGATGAACCTGCTTGCTGTTATAGCACTGGTATTGATTGAATTTGGGTACTAAATTTTCATATCGTGGGTTTTAAAAATTATTGCTTCAAAAAATCGCTTTGGGTCTTCCATTTTGGAGGAGCCTCCTGCAATAATTGTGATATTGAGATCCTTGATTGTCTTACACCAAGGCATGATCTGGAGCGTTTTGGCATTCTGCTGGTAGGAAGTATCAGGCATGCTGATGTGCTGCTGGTGAACGGTTCAATAAACATCCGCGATAAGGAGAGATTGATTGAGGTTTATAACCAGGCTCCAAAGCCAATACTGGTTGTTGCAATTGGTGCATGCGGTTGCACGGGAGGATTATTTACCGACAGCTATACATTTGCAGGTCCTGTTGATAAAATAATTCCGGTTAATGCTTATATCCCGGGATGTCCGCCGAAACCGGAAGCCATTATTGCCGGCATAATTAAATTGGTTCAAAACGCATAACAGAGAAATGGATACAGAATCAATCATAGAAAAATTCAAAGAAGAATTCAATTCTGATATTCTTGAGATCGTAACAAAGAATCAGAAGCGCGTGATTATTACGATAATGCCGGATTCAATTATTAATGTTGCCGGTTATTTATACAAGACAGCAGGGTTCAGGTTTATTATTGCTTCTGCATTACATACGAAAAGAGGATTTGAGATACATTACCATTTTAGCAAAGATGCTGTCGGACTTATACTTAACATACATGTAATATTGGATAAGGACAATCCGCAAATTGAATCTCTTTCGAACATGTTTAATGCTTCGAACTGGATAGAAAGGGAGATGCACGAACTGTTTGGTATTAACTTCCTGAATCATCCAAACCAGGAGAAACTGATATCGGAAGGTAACTGGGCTGAAGGTGTTTATCCATTGAGAAAAGAGTTTAAGTAATAACCGGAGATTATTTATAATGAGCAAAAAAACACTCATACCGATCGGACCCTATCATCCACTTCAGGAAGAACCTGAATTATTCAAACTGTATTGCGATGGAGAGATTGTAAAAGATATCAAATGGGAGACAGGATATAATCACCGGGGTATTGAAAAACTAAGTGAATCAAAGACTTACGAACAGATATTTTTTCTTGTTGAACGTATTTGCGGAATCTGTTCAAGTTCACATCCGTTTGCCTTTGCCAATGCTGTTGAAGAAATTGCAGATATCGAGCTTACAAACAGGGCAAAATATATAAGATCAATAATCGGTGAGCTCGAGCGGATACACAGCCATTTGCTATGGGTAGGACTTGCAGGACATTTCCTGGGTTATAATACTGTTTTCATGTGGGCATGGAAATACCGTGAACCTGTGCTTGACCTTTTTGAGATGATATCCGGAAACAGGAACAGTTATGCTATGTTCAAAGTCGGTGGTGTCAGAAGAGACATTGAAGAGATCAAAATTCCTGTTATTCAGAAAGTCCTGGATGATGTTAAGAAAAAGACCGATTTGCTTACAGGAGCAGTGATGGATGATCCGGTAATTCACGCAAGGACCAAGGGAGTCGGTATTCTGACCAGACAGGATATTATTGATTATGCAGCAGTAGGACCGACTGCAAGAGCTTCAGGTTTAGCGATCGATGTTCGAAAAGATGATCCTTATGCTGCTTATCCCCTTGTTAACTGGAAAGTGATCACAGCTCAAGCCGGTGATGTTTTTGCCAAAGCAGAGGTCAGATTACTCGAGATGTACGAATCGATTTCAATCATTGAACAATGTCTGGAGGGTCTCAAAAAGGAAAAAGAAGGAGATATTGCGGTAAAAATTAAAGAGATACCTGAAGGAATAGGAAATGGCCGGGCTGAAGCTCCGCGGGGTGAAGTATTCCATTTTGTGCAATCAGATGGATCGAACTCTCCTGTCAGACATAAAATAAGGGCTCCTAGCTATGTCAACATTGCAACATTTAAAAAATCCTGTATCGGTCAGACTATCGCTGATGCTACAATTTCACTGGCAGCAGTTGACCCATGCTATTGCTGCACTGAACGGATGGCAGCTGCTTATGATTCAAACTCAGGCGATAAAATAATGAATGCCAATGAACTGATTAATGCATCAGTAAAGAGGACGAATGAAATAAAGAAAACGATTAACAGTCAGCTATGAAAGAAATTATCAGCATAATAACTCTGCCTGTTCTGGCCGGTCTGCTGCTTTTCTTCGTACCGGAGAAGTTCAGAACCTTTAAGGGTTTAGTTGCTCTGTTGGTAAGTATCATTACTGGTTATCTGACAATTGTGATATACAGTTCCGATAATCAGATGCTGCGTCTGGATCAATTATCTGCCGGTTCAGGCTTATCTGTTTTTGGTTTTGATCTTCTCCGGGACGCCGGCAGATATCTGGCATTCAACAGTGATAGTCTGAGCAAGCTTATTGTTTTATTTGTCAGCCTTTTCACCTTTTTAATTCTATTGTATTCACTTGTTTACATTAAAGCCGGAAGAGTCAAAAACTATTATCCGTATTTTCTCATTACCCTTGGTTGTGCATATGGAGCTGTATTATCAGATAACCTTCTTCTTTTCCTGACATTCTGGGGGTTCCTTGGAATAACATTATATAAGCTGATACATGGTTATGATGAAGAAAGCTCGGCAACCGCTAAGAAGACACTTATTCTTATCGGTGCATCTGATAGTATAATGATTATCGGAATCGCTATCATATGGAAGATTACCGGTTCGCTAAGTATGGGAGGCATATCGGTCCCTACGACAAATGCTTTATCTGTTGTTGCTTTCCTGGCTTTACTCACAGGCAGTTTCACAAAAGCAGGCGCTTTCCCGTTTCATACCTGGGTTCCCGATTATGCAAAGAGTGCTCCGGCCTCTTCATCCGCTTACCTTCCTGCATCCCTTGATAAGCTTCTTGGTATTTATTTTCTTGCCAGAATTACAACCGGTATGTTCATCCTGGATCATTGGATGACACTGCTCCTCCTGACAATAGGAGTCACCACAATAATAATTGCTGTTATGATGGCTCTTGTCCAGCATAATTACAAACGATTGCTGGGCTTTCATGCTGTTTCGCAGGTGGGTTATATGATACTTGGATTTGGGCTGGGCTCAGTGATTGGTGTTGCTGCCGGTCTTTTCCATATGATTAACCATGCTCTTTACAAGAGTGGTCTGTTTCTTTGTGCAGGAAGTATTGAATACCGTACCGGCAAAGAGAATATTGATGACCTTGGAGGTCTTTCCAAAGCAATGCCTGTTACATTCTTTGCATCTCTGATTTTTGCCATGTCTATTTCAGGAGTACCTCCTTTAAACGGTTTTGCCTCAAAATGGATGATTTACCAGGGAATAATTGATTTTGGCACTGGATCAGGTGTCGCTAATAAACTGTGGGTAGTTTGGCTGGGATTAGCAGTACTGGGATCGGCACTTACTCTTGCAAGCTTTATCAAGCTAATAGGCGGAATCTTCCTGAGCCGCCGGAAGTCAGAGTTTGAAAGGGTCAGGGAAGTACCCGTTATGATGTGGATACCCCTGGTTATTCTTTCGATATTCTGCATCTTTTTTGGCGTGTTTGCTACAAACTTCGTTGTACCAAAACTTTTCATGCCGGTTTCAGGCGCATTTCAGTTCACGGGTTTCTGGAATTCATCATTTGTGTCATTGCTTGTTTTAATCTCAGTAATTCTTGGAATAATTCTTTACCTGGCTTTCAATCTTAAGAAATTCCGAACTGAAGATAGTTTTATCGGTGGAGAAAAAATTCAGGATCAGACAAGTTATTCTACACCGGAATTCTATAAGACTATCAGTGAATTCCGGATTTTCTCATGGCTCTACAAAAAAGCAGAAGAGCGATGGTTTGATATTTATGATCTGTCAAAACAGTTTGTACTCTGGATGAGCCACCAGTTGAGTGAAGCTCATACCGGTGTATTGCCAGGCTATGTTATCTGGGTTTTTGCCGGATTAATAGTTATGCTACTCATTATGATATAATTAACAGATATTGAAATGGAACTGGCCATATCAGTCATAGTTGGATTAATGATATTAGGGGCATTGTATGCTATCCATGCAAAAGACCTGCTTTCAGCAGTGATTGCCGGTGGTATCGTTGGCTATGGTCTGGTGATCTGCTTCCTTCTCCTGAAGGCTCCTGACCTGGCAATTGTTCAGATTGTGGTGGAGACAATTACTCTCATAATAATGGTTGCAGTTGTTCTTGACAGCTCCCGGGAAGAATCATTCTCAAAGCCTGACACCCAGGGATATGTTTCAGCAATTATAACGGTTTTCATAATCATAGTTCTGTTTTATTTTTTCAAAATATCAATCAGTACACTTGATGTTTTTGGTGAAAGTACACTGCGTATGGCTGGTCCCTATATTGAAGGAGCAACTGAAAAGACCGGCAGTGCTAATCTTGTCACGGGTGTTGTTTTTGATTTCAGGGGTTATGATACACTTGGTGAGGCAACCGTACTGGTAACTGCTGTATTGGGTGTGCTGACAATTTTAAGATTAAAAGGGAAGAAATGAGAATTAGAAATTAGAAATTACGAAATAGAATGGTTAGGAAATGAAAGGGATGACAATCATAGTAAAAAAGACGACCCAGTTAATAGCCGGGCTGGTTTTTCTTTATGGCATATATATAATAGTACATGGTCACCTGACACCGGGAGGTGGTTTTGCCGGGGGTGTTGTGATTGCCGGTTCTTTCATCCTGCTTATTCTGGCTTTTGGCAGCGATTTTCTTAACCTTGTTAAAGAAGAATCAGGATCAACATTGTATGAGAATCTTGCTATCCTGGTTGTACTGTTTCTTGCGGTTTCCGGGTTACTCTTCGGAACCAGAGTCTTTTTCCTCAACTGGCTCCCAAAGGGTACTGTGGGTCAGCTTGTAAGTGCAGGAATGCTGCCACTTTATAACATTTTCGTCGGTATTGAAGTGGCTGCTTCTATCCTTACCATCTTCCTGGCTCTAATAATATTTAAAGAAGAAATATCAGAATGATAGTCTATTGGTTGTGTTTCATACTATTCCTTGTCGGACTCTACGGAGTAATAACCAGAAGAAACCTGGTTAAGATTGCTATCTCCCTGTCCATCATGGAATTCAGCACTTTCCTGTTTTTTGCGCTTGTGGGTTACATCGACGGTGGAGTTGCACCAATAGTTGATCCTGCTGACCCTGTAAAAGCATATGTCGATCCATTACCACAGGCACTGGTGCTTACAGCTATTGTAATCGGACTGGCAACAACTTCTATGCTGATGGCTGTTATTATAAGGCTTTACAGAAAATACGGGACTTTCGATATCAGAGAGATAAAAAACTTAAGAGGATAATATATGAATCCGCTGATACCATTATTTGTTGTCATTCCTCTGGCAGGAGCCTTCCTGATAATGATTCTCGGAAGATTTATCAGGGAGCTGAACAAATACTTTGCCTCCCTGATACTTCTTGTCCTGGTAATACTAAGTATTTATTCCCTTGCCACTACCGGTGAAAATCTATCCCTCTATAAAGTCGGAGGATGGGAACCGGTAAATAAAATCCCAATAGGTATTTACATGGTTATGGATGGTTTCACTGTCATCGTCCTGTGTATAATTAATGTTATTGGTTTCTTATCTGCTTTTTATTCAATATCTTATATAAAAAGATATACTGCAGAAAATTATTTCTATGCATTATTCTGTCTCATGGTTGCAGGAATGAACGGAGTAGTGCTCAGCGGTGATCTGTTCAATATATTTGTTTTTCTTGAGATCTCAGTAATATCATCATATGCCCTGGTAGCATTCGGAGTAGAAAAGAATGAGCTTGAGGCTTCATTCAAGTACCAGGTTTTAGGTGGACTGGCATCGTTTTTAATTCTGTATGGAATAGGATTCATATACTGGAAAACCAAAACACTGAATATTGCAGATATTAAAGAAGTTTTCAATGCCGGTTATGACAAGTCATATTATCTCTTTGTACAGATATTGATGCTTAGCGGCTTTGGTCTTAAAGCAGCCATTATTCCATTCCATGCATGGTTACCCGATGCGCACTCATCAGCACCTTCTCCCATTTCTGCGATGCTTTCGGGAGTACTAATAAAAGCTGTTGGCATATATGTGATTATCAGACTATTTTTTAATATGTTCGCCGTAAGCGAAGGTATGTCAGTCCTGATAACCACCCTCGGAACATTGTCGATGGTGATAGGAGTTTTCCTTGCAATAGGTCAGTGGGATATTAAAAGGCTTCTGGCATATCACAGTATCAGCCAGATGGGTTATGTTGTCATGTCTGTTGGCATCGGGATGATCCTTGTTTCACGGGGAGCAAGACCTGAGATTGCTTCGCTGGCTATTGCCGGTGGTATTTTCCATCTTATTAACCATGCAGCTTTTAAAGGTCTTTTATTTCTTAATGCAGGTGCTATTGAATATACCATCGGCACCCGTGATCTTAAAGAGATGGGTGGTCTGGCAAAATCAATGCCGGCAACATCTGCCACCTCATTTATAGCATCAATGTCAATTTCGGGGATTCCTCCCTTTAACGGATTCTTCAGTAAGCTTATAATTATTATTGCTGCCATCATGGCTAAGTTCTACCTGCTTGCTCTTCTTGCCGTCATTGTCAGTATTGTAACACTTGCCTCCTTCCTGAAATTTCAACGTTATGCCTTCTTCAACAAAACTGACAATAAGAATGAAAATCATATAAAAGAAGTACCCTTCCCTATGGTATTCAGTATGGTTGTACTGAGCATACTTTGTGTATTACTCAGTCTCCTTGCCTTTCCTGAAATCAGGGAGGCTGTGCTCACACCTGCAATAGATATTCTAATGGATCCCGGAAAGTATTCATCTCAAATAACAGGAATATAATATGAGGTACATAACAGTATTTATATTATCTCTAATTTTCTGGTTGCTACTGACCTTTAAGCTTACTGTCCCTAATATTATCGTTGGTGCGGTTGCTTCTCTTATCTGTTCTTTAATATTTACCAGATTCTTCATCAGTAATGTTTACAAACTCCTCCAGCCACATCGCTATTTCTGGTTTATAATTTACCTGGTAGTGTTTATATGGGAGTGCATAAAGGCAAACCTCGATGTTGCCTACCGGGTGCTGCATCCTGCAATGCCTATAAGACCAGGAATAGTAAAAGTCAAAACCACACTTAAGTCAGATCTTGCAAAAACCCTGTTGGCAAACTCAATAACAATGACGCCGGGCACCATCACAGTTGATATTATCGACGATTACCTGTATATCCACTGGATTTATGTCAGGTCCGAAGATCCTGAAGTGTATACAGGCTTAATAACCGGAGCATTTGAAAAGTACATTAAAAGAATTATCGAATGACTGATTTTCTTAATATATTGCTTTATATTCAGATCGCATTGAGCGGCATCTGTTTATACAGGATTATTCGTGGTCCTTCAATTCCTGACCGGATGGTTGGAGTTGATATCTTCGGGATACTGGTTGTTGGCATCTGTGCAATAATCTCCATTCAAACAGAAAAATCATTTATCCTCGATATTGGTATTGCCTGGATTATCCTGAGCTTCATCGGGACTTTGACTCTGGCGAAATACCTTACCGGTAAAAAACTCAATGAATAATATGATAAGTCTGATATTCATAACGATCGGAATTCTTTTTAACCTCCTGGGGTGTATTGGAATAATAAGGCTCCCTGATACTTACAACAGGCTCCAGGCAGCTACAAAATGTGTAACCCTTGGTTGTTGCAGTATTCTGCTTGGTGTATTTTTTCATTTCGGGATCAGTGATGCAGGGGTCAAAGCTCTGGTAGCGATCCCGATACTTTTCTTTGCTTCCACGGTAGGAGCACATGCTCTCATCAGAGGGACATACCACTTCGGGATAAAACTCGGTGAAAAAAGTGTGAAAGATGATTATAAAGATGCTGTGCAATGAAGTATCCCAAGTTAAGAGAGATTAAAGAGGCTCTGGTTTCTCTTGTTACTCCGGCCTACACGTCGAAGTTCCCAAAGGAACCCCATGTTCCTTTCGAAAATTTCAGAGGTAAACCTGTTGTTGATAATGAGAATTGTGTTGGATGCGAAACATGTGCAAATGTTTGTCCGCCTCAGGCAATAACATTTACCGATGATAAAGAAAAGGGAACAAGGATCATAAAAAGAGATTATGGGAAATGTATCTTTTGTGGTCAGTGCCAGGAGCATTGTATTACCGGCAAGGGAGTGAAATTATCAGATAAAATCTATGACCTGGCAGTATTTGACAGACAGAAAAATGTTGAATTTCAGGAAAAAGAGCTGCTTATTTGCGAAAGCTGCAACGCAGTGATAACAACAAAAGAGCATCTTTATTTTATGCACAGGAAGCTTGGTCCGAAAGCATTTTCTTCTATACTTAATCTAAACCTGCTCAACCAGAAATTAAAACTTGCAGAGGGACAGGATATTGATGTTGAAATCAGGGATAACCTGAAGAGAAAAGATATGTTCAATATCATTTGCCCGAACTGTCTGAGACAAATACTTGTAAAATACTTATATAAAAATGTTTAAGGAGCTCAATAAACTACTATCACAAAAGGATAAAAAAATACTTTTTGTCGGAATAGGTAATCTTCTTAAAATGGATGATGGTGTTGGTGTTTATATAAGCAGAAAAATAAAAAACAAAGGCACTCTTTCATCGCTCACTGTTGAGGCCAGCATTGAAAATTATATTGGCAAGATAAACAGCCTGAATCCTGATATACTTGTACTTATTGATTGTGTGGACATGAAATCAG
>Ga0265296_1005618_pt1 | contig 10180 bp, 6 predicted proteins | sample MunlanPumphouse1_FD_189073 | JGI IMG/M metagenome (GOLD analysis project Ga0265296, IMG submission 189073) | Groundwater microbial communities from a municipal landfill in Southern Ontario, Canada - Pumphouse #1 | ecosystem: Environmental > Aquatic > Deep subsurface > Groundwater | place: Canada...
AAAATAGTACGGATGATATGAAAGGTCAATATGGGAGGTATCCCAAAAAGACCGCCTATTTTTCCCGAAAGAAGATAAGTCATCTGAAGAAATATTCCCTTTTGTTGGGGTTGATTATCATATTTATTAATAATCGTTAACCGTCCTTCATCGCCTTGTCTGATTTTGCTAAGGTAAACATTATAGTCATAAGTATAAATATGTTCTCCCCAGATCATGATTCGGTCATGGGAAAGTTTTTCTATTTGCGACGCTTCATAGAGATTGGGAAGGTAGCTTATGAACAGAATTAAGCTGGCAAAAATAAAAGATAAAACCAAGCCTTTTTTCATAAGTTAGATGTTTTTAAGTATAATAAATTTTATTTCTTTATTTAATCATCTTAACTTAATGAAAAATAATAAATGGAATAACTGGATAGTGGTGGGTGCCATTTCGATAATGGTAGCGATAATAAATATTCTTCATGTAATTATCGGAGCGGCAAGAACGCCACCAAACCATATTTACATGGCAACAGGACATTATTACTTTGATTATTTTTTATATCTTGCGGCAATTGCCCAAGGGATATCTGGTCATTGGTTGCCGCTGAACTATTTGTCAAATGATGATAAGTTGATACAGTTACGATTTTTCCCCTATGTTATATTTGGTCAAATTGGGCGCTTGTTTGGTCTTAATCCGCAATTAATATATTGGATAGCTGTTTTTCTTTTAAGTGTAATTGTCTTAATCGTTTTTTATTTAATTATTGCTCAAGTTTTTGAAACTAAGCCATTTTATGTAAAAATAATAGGTTTTTTAACGGCAATTTTTGCCAGTCCTTTTTATAAGCTGGTATTTATCAACGGTCAAAAAGAACTGGTAGCTTATGATTTTTGGTATGGGCCGTCAAATTTTTTAAGACGTTTTGGAGTAGTTCCATATCATTTATTGGGTTTACTGCTGATTTTGATAGTGATAATCAATATAGCTAAGACATATAAAAATATTAATAACTTACCTATTAGTAAGGTACTGATTTTGGGGTTTGTCTGTGCACTACTTATGATGGTGATAATGAGTTTTTCACCTTTTAGCTTGATTAATTTATTGCCGACCTTAGCTATAGTTACGTTATTTTATTTCATCAAAGATCAAAAAAACAGTTATAAATATTGTTTGTTTGCTCTAATTATCATGAGTATTGTTGTACCCTGCGGGGTTATATTAAAGCTTTCTTATAACAATATTGGTTTAGTGAAACGGATTAGCGAGTTGGAAATGCAATGGCAGGAGCGGGTTTCTCTGGTTTTTCTTCTTTTAAATATTGGACCGATTGTTTTTCTTTTGCCCTTTGGATTTCTTAACTATTTTAAAAAAATCGATCCCTTAAAGCTGACCTTGGCGGTTTTTACTTTAATAAGTTATGGACTATTTATTTCACCGGTTGCCACTTTTTTAGGGACACATAATCTGCGTTTTTTTTCTCCTGTGAATTATATATTTTTCAGCTTGCTTACGACTTTAGGACTAATAAACATAGTTAATATTGCTAAAACAAAAAGAAGATTAATATTAATAATCTTAACCATCTTGTTGTTAGGATATAGTAGTTATTTTAATTTTATAAATATAAAAAAAAGAATCAACAATCAAGATCCGTATACTCCTTTAACAAGAATTACATATCTGCCAAAAGATCTGGGTGAGGGAATGAATTATCTGCAAAAACAAAAAGGGGAAAGGGCTGTTCTTACTGCACCTTTTGCCGATATCGGATTAATTACTCCAGTGTTATCTTATAAACGCGTATATTTGGGTCAGAAGATTGAAACTGCAGATTATGAAAACAAACAGTCGCAGGCAGATAAATTTTATAAAGGATTAATGGATGAAAAAGAAGCTTGGAAATTTTTGACAAAAAATAACATTGGTTTTATTATTTTAACTGAATTGGATAATTACCAAATACAATCTATAACTAGTTATAATTTTCTCAAAAGAATATTTAGTAATAAGTCAATAACTATCTGGGCAAGGTAATAGCTTATGAAAAATAAAACAAAGATTGACTACAACAAGCTAATTATAGTAATTTGTATCTCTTTTTTTGTGGCCATATTAAACATACTGCGGGTGATTATCGGCGCAGCTTATACTCCAGTCAATTATGTATATTTGGCTGTCGGCCATTATTATCTTGATTATTTTGAATATGTACAGCAAATAGCTCAAGGCATGTGGGGTAAATGGTTGGTGGAAAATCAGTTTACAGTCAATGACCCAACCAAAACATTTATAGGCTGGGGCCAGTATCTGTTAATAGGCAAAATCGCTAAAATATTTAATTTATCAGCTTTTGCCGGCTATTGGTTGTCGACAGTTATTCTTTGTTTAATGTTGGTTATTTTGATTTATGTGCTCATAAAAAAAGTTCTCGTAGACCAACCTTTTTATCTGCAAATAAGCGCTTTTTTATTGACAATTTTTGCCGCTCCTTTTGTCAAATTCAGCTTTGAAAATGGAGTGAAAAAAGTAATTCCTTTTGATTTTTGGTATTCACCAACAAGTATATTCCATCGTTTTGGAGGCGTGCCCCATCATTTAGCAACTACAATAATGACGATCTTAGTAATAATTATTTCTTCTTACCTTATCGAGAACATGGATAAACTGAAAACAAAAGAGATTTTGGTCAAGATGTTGATAATTGTTTTTTTATTAGCTTGTCTTTTAACATTTGCGCCCTTTCAAGTAATCAATTTGTTATCAGCCTTAGGAGCGATTTGTTTGATTTATATCATTAGGAATGGATTGATTAATAAAGGAATGATAAATATGAAGATAATCTATTTTTTGGCGACGATTATTATAGTTATTCTGCCTTTGGCTTGGTGGATTAAATTATCTCATGATTCGGGAGAGCTCTTTAAACGGGCAATTGCTTGGGAAGTGGCCCAACAACATCACCCGCCTCTTTGGCAAATTCTAGCAACGACAGGACCGATTTTAATTTTTGTTCCTTTTGGTATGGCAGATTACCTTAAGAAATTGTCTTTAGTTGGACTGACACTTTTATTATTTACCTTTTTTAGTTATCTTTATTTTTTTTCTCCTTTAGCTACGCTTTTCGGTACTCATAATTTACGTTTTTTAAACCCTTTAGTTTACGTCACATTTGCAATAATAACGATTTTAGGAATAAAAGCTGTTAGCGGCTATTTTGTTAAGCAAAAAAAGACGATTCAAATAATTATTATTTCTTCACTGCTGGTATATTTTATTTGGGTTAGCGGATTAATATATAAGTCTATGTCGCGAGTTGATGATTTAAGTTACATGCCTGTTGGGGTGATTGAGGCATTTGAAGCCTTCAGCAAATTTCCCGATAAAAAAGCCGTTCTGACATCGCCAGCTAAATCTCTTGGGGTTATTGTGCCAGTTTTTACCGATAGAAACGTATACCTTGGCCGGATGATTTTTACTCCTGATTATGAGTTTAAAGCAAGCTTATCTGACCAATTTTATCAAGGGCAAATGGGTGAGGAAGAAGCAAAAAGATTTCTTATTGATAATAAAATCGGTTATATACTGTTAACTTCGATTGAATATCCTTATTCCCAAGCTGCTTTAAAGAAGTACCTATTTTTAAAACCTGTTTATAATAATCAAAGCGCAGTTATTTTTAAGGTTGAATAGATAACCCCGATTAAATCGGGGTTGACCCCGAAAATCGGGGTTGACAATGTTTATTGTTTAATCTATGCTATTTTATAACCTTATAAATTTATATATCAAGATTCTCTATGGAAACAAATTATATTCTTAAACAAAAAAACAGTCTGGCAATAGCCAGTGTTGTTGTTTTAGTCATTTTTATAATATTGGTAGCAGGTGCTTATTTTTGGGTAAGTAAAAAAAGCAAAGGCCAGGCTGTTTTTCCTGCAGGTTTAAATTATATGGGACCGCAGGGTCAAAACTTGGTGCCTGTGCCGACAGTTGATCTATCACAAGTAGGCAAATCTGGCAGCTGGATACAGGCAACAGGGCAAGTTTATAAATTTAAGTTTATTTATCCGGCCGAACTTCAAGTGACTGCTTTTATCAATGATCCAACAGATAAAATGGCTTGGGTCACCGGAATTGTTCCTCCTCAGCAAAACATTGTCGTTAACGTCGAATCATTAACTGGTGTAGATGAAAAATATATTGAACGCATCGAAGATTACGTAAAAAATTATTGGAAAAAATTCAGCGGTTTGTCTGGAACAAAGTCCGTTGAACCATTTAAGTCGCAAAAGGGTTTGGAAGGCTATAAGGTTGTTTATCTTGATAAATCTGGTAATGTTGCCAACACTAACTATTTTTTCGCTTTTCCCAACGACCAAACCCATCTTTTGCATTTGATCAACGGAATGTTGCCTGACAACATCTTTGGCCAGATTGTCAACGGAGTAGAATTCTTGCCATAGCTTAAGTAAAATAATTCAATGCCGTTCCTCTTAATTGTAGCGTCGGTTGGTATTCGTTTACTTCTTGTACCTTTATCCGGTTTCAAGGCGGACATGGCTTTCTGGAAAGGTTGGGGATTGGCTGCAGCAGATCGGGGTGTAGTCTGGCTGGTTGGTAATACTAATTATAATTATCCTCCGGGATTTACCTACGTTTTGTTTTTAATTAACAAAATTTATGCTATCTTTGCCAGTCCATACAACGTTAGCCAATACTGGTCGGAGTCCAATACTCTTTATTTATTTTTGTTTAAGCTGCTGATAATTATTTCCGATATAGTTGTGGCGGCTCTTATTATTAAAATAGCCTTAATAATCCTAAAAAATAATAAGAATAAATTAAAAATTGCCATTATTGCTGCAATTTTATATTTATTTAACCCGGTGGTTCTTTTTGACGGAGTAGTTTGGGGACAGGTAGATCAGTTTGGCATGATGTTTTTTATCGCCTGTCTATATTTTTTATTGTCAGATAAACCTAATTATGCAACAATAAGTTTTACTTTGGCCTGTTTGATGAAGTTTCAAAACATCATTTTTATCCCGCTTTTTTTCCTATTTATTTTTAAAAAATATTCTTTTAAAACATTAGTCAATAGTCTACAATTGGCAGCTTTAACCTTTTTGATCACGGCTGTCCCCTTCATACTCAAAAAAGAAACAGGCTCGTTAATTAAATTACTGACGATGAATTCCGACTATTTTCCTTTTTACTCGCTTAATGCTTTTAATATCTGGTGGATTTTATCCGGCTTAAAAGGAATGGCTATGACGGATAAGAATTTAATGTTTGGTATAGTCTCTGCCAAACAACTCGGCTTGTATTTTTTTATTTTGGCTTACTTTATAGCCTGCGTCAATGTTTTTTTTGCTAGCCGTGAAGATCTAATAAAAAAATTTGTTTTATCTTGTTCTTTCGCTGTTTTTGCTTTCTTTCATCTTTTAACCCAAAGCCATGAACGTTATCTTTTTCATTTAGTAGGACTTTTACTAATATATTTTCTTCTTGAGCGGAAAAAATTGATAAAATCAGACCTCTTTTTTTACACCACTTTTTGCGGATTCTTTTTTTTGGATTTATATATGGCAATGTTTTTTAATTATCCCGATCAGGTTATCTGGCCTTTTTCAACGGCCCAAACCACTGACTTAACTTTGCCGATTGCGGTTTTTCAAATAATAATTTTTATTTTCTTTTTTATCAGATTCATTTTTCCCGCTGTTAAAAAGCAGATAAAAATTATTGGAGTATTTACGTTGTTATTGGCTGCGGCAATATTTTTCCAAAACAGGAACTATTTTTTGGGTAAAGAAATTTCTTTGACCGAAATCAAACCAATTGAAGTTCGACAGGATTTTCTTTATCCAATGATGAATAAAAATTTAAACTCTCATGGCAATGTTTTTGCCTTTGCCAGACTTTCCTCCAATTATTATTTTTATAATCGAGGGATTGCCTCTCATGCTGATGCATCAATAACCTATGATCTTGGCGGTCGATTTTCCCAGTTTAAAAGTGATTTTGGATTGGATACCGAGGCTGACCAGCGAGCCGCCGCCTATTTTATTATAGAAGGGGACGGACGTGAACTTTTTCGATCGACTAAAAAAGGCAGATTTGATAATCCTTCAACAGTTAAAGTAAATATTCATGGTGTTGATAAGCTTACTCTTAAGATAAAAAAAGAGGGAAATAGCAATTACGGAGCCCATACGGATTGGTTGGATCCTGTATTAATAAAATAATCTAAAAACTTAAATGTTAAAACTCAAATTTGAAAGAATAATCTGCTACATAGTTCTTTTTTTGCTTGTGGTATTTTGTGCTTATCTTTTAAGAGGGGAGCTTAGGGTTGTCTCGTTTGTTAATGATGACGCTTTTCAATTTGCATTGGTAGATGAAGCGCGCCAAATTTGGAAAAATATATTTTCCCAAAAACTCTCCTTTTTTTATCTTTTTGACAGTTTTAATAGTCGTTGGTCTGAAGGATTTGCCCTGTCGATGTTCTATCCTCATCTGCCGCAAGCTATTATTGCGCTTTTTAGTTTTACCAAAATTGTAAATATTTTTCTCCTTTTTAAAATTACTAAATATTTATTTCTTATACTCTTACCGGTTTCTTTTTTCATTAGTGCCAGAGTCTTGGGTTTTTCTTATTTTTACGCTTTAATTACGGCTATTTTGTCGCAACTTACTTTTACAAATGGCTTGTATGGAATTGATGTCACCAGTTATGTCTGGCGGGGCTGGGGACTGACTTCTCAACTTTTTGCTGTCTTTTTTTTGCCCTTGGCTTTTGCCTTTACGATCCGTTATTTAAAAGACAAAAAATGGCTATTTTTGGCTGTATTTTTTAATGTTTTGGTCGCCCAGTGTCATTTGGGTGTCTTTTTTTTCCTTTGTCTCTCCTACCCGATTTTCGCCATTTTTAACAGGGAAAAAATAAAAGAAATTTTTAGCCGCGGACTGATTTTATTAATCTTAATTATTTTATTTACTGCTTATTATTTTGTGCCTTTTTTTATCTTTAGTAGTGTTAGAAATTTTTCTTACTGGGATCCTTTATGGAAATTTAATTCCTACGGTTGGCAACAAATTGTGGCTTGGTTTTTAAACGGCGAACTTTTTGATTTTAATCGTTTACCGATCGTAACATATATAGTTTTTTTATCTTTCTTTTGGGGAGCCGGTCACAAGTATAAATTTTTTAATTATCTAAGTGGTCTTTTTGTTCTTTACTTAGGGCTGTTTTTCGGTCGTGAAACTTACGGCCGTATCATTGACATTGTTCCCGGTATGAGTGAATTTCACATCCACCGTTTTATTGTTCCGTTTCAGATTTTCGGTATATATCTTGCTGCAGGATTGATTGATGAAACATTTAACAAAATTAAAACAAAAAAAATATTAGCAATAGTTGGTTTAATTTTAGGTTTGTGTTTGGTTTTTTATGCCCAGCGACCAATTGTTAAATATTTAACTGAAAATAATAATTTAATTTATCAGGATAATCTTAGTTACGAAAAAGATGGACAAGATTATGAACGATTGGTAGAGGAAATAAAAAAAGGGCCGCCCGCTCGAATATACGCGGGGCGGCCCGGCAATTGGGGTAGGCAACTTAAGGTAGGAAGTACTCAAGTCTATATGGCTTTAACAGTTGATAATTTACCGGTTATTGGTTTTGCTCCTGAGAGTTGGTCGCCCAACTCCGAATATGACCAGTTTTTTAGCGAGACTAACCTAAGCGCTTACGATCTTTATAATGTCCGTTATGTGGTGACAGGAGAAGATTTTAAACCGCCTGATTTTTTTCAAAAAAAGGACCGTTTTGGTAAATATTTTCTATATGAGATTACAACAGAAGGTTGGTTTTCTTTAGGCAAAAGTCAACAGGTTGTTTATGGAGAAAAAAATCATCTAATTAACATTACCAAACTTTGGCTGGAAAGTTTTTATCAAAATAATCGTCAGTTTCCACAAATATTATCGCAATCGCCGGATGTCAAAATGATCAATGAACATGAATATATTAATTATGATGGAAAAACTTATTCGCTTTGGCAGAAAAACCCGGTTATCTATGAGAAAAATGAAGAAAAATTATCCCAGACCGAAGAAATTTTGCCGGCTGGTTTTAGGACAAAATTCAGTCTTAAAAACGATTGTCCTAACTGTATTTTAATTTTAAAAAATACATATCATCCCAACTGGCAGGTAACTATAAATGGAAAAAAGATTAAGAGTTTTCCGGTAATGCCATTTTATATCGGAATTTCTATCACTAAAGCAGGTGAGTATGATGTCACGGCAGTTTATAAGCCAAATGGATTAAAGATAGTTTTGATATGGATTATAGTTGTTTTAGCCGGCCTTTCGGCAACCTACGAGGTTGGGAAACGGCTTATGCGGAAGATCTAAAGTTTACTCAATAATAAGCTTTTTTATTAACTTTAGTTTTCGTTGATAATCTTTTTGATCATCAACAAATTTCTTATACTGCTTTATATCCCTTATAGAAATTTCGGTCACGATGTCCTTTAAATATTTTTCGTCGGTAATAAAATCTTTATAAGAAGAGAATTCCCAATCTTCAGGAGTTTCTACCAAGTTACTGGTTGTCGGATTAAGATGAATGTAACGATGCGTATGAAGAAATTGTTGATTAGTTTTAATTCGGACAGCCTTAAATCTAGATTGCCATAGTGGTCCTTTTCTATTCATTCGTATATTAAAATAGCGGGTATAACTATTTTCAATATTACTAATATATTGGGAGATATTCGTTTCAGACAATATTTTAATGAGTAGATGATAGTGGTCGGGCATGATGCAATACGAAAGAATTTTTATAATACAGTAGGCTTTCGGAATAAGAAGATTTTCAAATTCATATGTTTTATTTTTTTCAAGATATTCAGAAAAGCTTTTTAAAACAATCTGGTTATTATAGTAATTAACTGTTTGAATAAAGCGATAACAAAAATCGTGATTTTTGAATATACCAAAATTGGCAATACTTTTGTTAAAAACGTGATAAATGTGTTGATTAATAAAAACTGGTTTTTTCTGCATCGATTTTATTTTTGCATTTATTAAGAATAAATCAATCGACTATAATCTACAAAATGACACTTTTAGCTTTTTATAGATTGATTTATCCAGCCGATTGGCAACCTCGTAGGTTAGGGGGAGGCTTGGGTGGGTAATTCGATCTTAGGTTCGATATTGGTCGTTGGTGATTCTGGTAAAGTTAATTCATTAGGCTTATTTTGTTTGTTATCTGTTGAAGAATCTTCAGTTTCCGGCAATTTTTTCTTAAATTCTTCCAAATCTCCTTTAGCTTTTTCATAATCTTGAGCTGAAACTCTAGGATCAACTAAAGTTAAGGTACTTTCCATCGCTTTCACAGCTTTTTGATAATCGCCTTTTTGGTAAGCAGTCCAGGCAAAGTTGTAGTAGGCATTGGCCCAGTTGGGTTTTAAAGTAACGGCCGTTTCAAAATATCTTAGGGCCTCATCATAATTGCCTAAAGAATAATAAACGCCGCCCAAATTCAATCGATAGGAGGGATTTTGCGGGTCAAGAGTAATAGCTTTTTGCCAGGAAGAAATTACCCAGCCATCGGCGCCTGTGGCCACATTAATTATATTACGGTAAATATTGGCCAAGTTTTCCCAGGATGAAGTTTTCTTCTGATTAAGGGTAACAGCTGCTTTAGCTTCTGATATGGCGGCTTGGATTGCTTGAGCGATAGCCTGACGATCCTGCTCGGTTATTTCTTCTTTCTTTTTAGAAGCAACATTATTGGCGAGCAACATATTGGCTTGAGAGAAACTTATACGGAATCTTTCATTGAAGGGATTGAGAATAACAGCCTGTTTTTGATTGTTATAAAGATCTTTGGCGTTATTTTTTGCTAAGGCGTTAAGAGACTGTTTGAAATAATACTCGGCTTGGTAGCTTCGGCCAAGTAAATAACCGCCTGCTCCAATCAAAGCCAAAAAAATAACAACAAAACCTAGATACAAAGGCACGAAATTTGCCATATCAAGATTGGTCGGTTGGGGAACGTCATTTGTTTCTGGAGTAATCTGTGAAAGAATTATAAAAAATAAAAAAAGCACTGGCAGGGATATGGGGAAAAGCAATATTATCAGCATCAAATAAATCCAGACAAGAG
>Ga0265296_1005619_pt1 | contig 10177 bp, 6 predicted proteins | sample MunlanPumphouse1_FD_189073 | JGI IMG/M metagenome (GOLD analysis project Ga0265296, IMG submission 189073) | Groundwater microbial communities from a municipal landfill in Southern Ontario, Canada - Pumphouse #1 | ecosystem: Environmental > Aquatic > Deep subsurface > Groundwater | place: Canada...
TTGGCATCAATTAATTTATCGGAAGGGATATTTTTTCCGGCAACCCGTTTGTTGGCTTGAATTAAATAATCCATGGCAAAATGGATGCCGGCAAGCCCTCTTCCTTCTACCTGTAAGTCTCTCGGCATACGTGAGCCGATAGCCAAACAAACAGCATCAAATTTTTTCTGCAGGCTGCGGATATCTAAATCTATACCTACATTTACGCCTGTAGTAAACTTAATTCCTTCTTGCTCTAAAATTGCAAGGCGCCGGTCTAGAATCCATTTCTCCAGTTTAAAATCCGGGATTCCGTAACGTAAAATTCCGCCGGCCAAATCATCTCTTTCAAAAACTGTCACTCTGTGCCCTTTTTTATTTAATTCATCGGCGCAGGCTAATCCTGCCGGCCCGGAACCGATGACAGCAACTTTTTTCCCGGAGCGTTTCTTCGGCGGCTGCGCTTTAATCAGTCCTACTTTAAAGGCATGCTCAATAACCGCCAATTCGTTTTCTTTAATCGTTACCGGGTCATCATTAATCCCTAAAACACAAGAGTATTCACAAAGCGCCGGGCAAATCCTTCCGGTAATTTCCGGAAAATTGTTAGTTGCGGTTAACAATTGTAATGCTCTCTCCCAATGGCCGCTAAAAACTAAATCATTCCATTCGGGGATATAATTAGCGATCGGGCATCCCCAGTGGCAAAATGGCGTGCCGCAATCCATACAGCGAGAAGCCTGTTCCTCGGAATATCTCTCCTTACGCAAAATCCCTACTTCGCGGTAATCCTTGACTCGTTCACAGGCCGGACGGTATCCGAAACCAGCGCGTTTAACTTTCAAGAAACCTTTAATATCACCCATCAGAGGCCTCGGCTAACTCTGGTTTTTTAGCCAGTTTTTTGCCTGTGAGAATACGTTTATATTCTAACGGCATGACCTTAATAAATTTTTTCGCCTGAGATTTAAAACCATCAAGAATATTTTTCCCCGTAAGGCTCCCGGTGTATTTATAGTGGTTCAGGATTAAATTATAAATTTCGCTCTCATCTTCTTTGGATACAGGGCCTAATTCAACCATATCTAAATTACACTTAGATTTAAAAGTAGCGTCGGAGGAAAAAACATAAGCAATGCCGCCGGACATACCGGCAGCAAAGTTTCTGCCGGTCGAGCCCAATACTACCACCCTTCCGCCGGTCATGTATTCACAAGCATGGTCTCCCACGCCTTCTACCACTGCATATAAACCGGAATTTCTGATACAAAAACGCTCACCGGCAATCCCGCTAATATATGCCTCACCGCTAATTGCTCCGTAAAAAGTAGTATTGCCGATGATGATATTTTTTTCTCGCCGGTAATCTGTTTTTCTGTCAGGATAAATGATGATTTTACCTCCGGAAATGCCTTTACCGACATAATCATTGGCCATCCCTTCCAGCTCAAAGGTAATTCCTTTGGCCAGAAATGCGCCGAAACTTTGTCCGGCAACACCTTTAAATTTACAATAGAGGGTATCTTGCGCTAGGCCTTCTTCGCCATGGATTTTACAAACTTGTCCGCTTAACATTGCGCCAGTGGCGCGGTCAGTATTACAAATAGGTAATTTTATCTCTACAGGCTGCTTTTTTTCTAAAGCGCCTTTTGCCAACCCGATAAGTTTTAGATCTAAAATCTGATCGAGGTAATGATTAGGGCTTGCGGCGTATCGTTTTGCTACTGTCGAAGGCACCTGCGGTTTATAAAGAATTTTTGTCAGGTCAATTTCTTTTGCCTTCCAGGGTAAAATTTCTTTATTTACCTCCAGAAGTTCGGCCCTTCCAATCATTTCATCTACAGTCTTTAGCCCGAGGCCGCTCATAATCCGGCGTAATTCTTCGGCCACAAAATAAAAATAGTTAATAATGTATTCCGGCCTGCCTTTAAATCTTTGGCAAAGAATCTCTTCCTGTGTCGCGATCCCCACCGAACAATTATTCAAATGGCAATGCCGCAACATCACGCAGCCCAGCGTAATCAATACAGGGGTAGCAAAACCGAATTCCTCAGCACCCAAAAGCGCGGCAATGGCCACGTCCCTTCCGGTGCGCATCTGGCCGTCTGTCTGCAGGCGAACCCTGCCTCTTAAATTATTTAAAACCAGGGTCTGGTGAGTTTCTGATAAACCCAATTCCCAAGGCAAGCCCGCATGTTTTATGGAGCTTGCAGGGGAGGCACCCGTCCCCCCATCGCCGCCGGAAATTAAAATCATATCCGCATGGCCTTTAGCTACCCCGGCCGCAACCGTCCCAACGCCTGCTTCTGAAACTAACTTTACGCTTACCCGGGCGCGGGGATTAGTATTTTTCAAATCAAAAATTAACTGCGCCAAATCTTCGATAGAATAGATATCGTGGTGCGGAGGAGGAGAAATTAAAGTAACTCCCGGCGTGGTATACCGCGTTTTAGCAATAATTGCGCTGACCTTGTGCCCCGGCAGCTGCCCGCCTTCTCCGGGCTTGGCGCCTTGGGCAATTTTTATCTGCAACTCGTCGGCGTTAATTAAATAATTTGTAGTTACGCCAAATCTGCCTGAAGCAACTTGTTTTACGGCGCTACGCGCCCAGTCGCCGTTGGGTAAAGGAATAAATCTTGCCGGGTCCTCCCCTCCTTCGCCGCTATTGGAACGGCCGCCGATTCTATTCATCGCGATAGCGATGGTTTCGTGGGCATTTTTGCTGATTGAGCCAAAGCTCATCGCGCCCGTAGCAAAACGTTTAACTATTTTTTCTATTGGCTCTACTTCTTCAAGCGGAATGGCTTTAGGCAAAAAACGGAATTTAAATAAGCTCCGCAAGGTCGTGGGCTGGGCTTGCTGTTCATTAATTAATTGAGCGAATTCTTTATATTTTGTAAAATCGTTTTTCCAAACTGCCTGTTGAAGGCTGACAATAGTTTCCGGATTCCATAAATGGAATTCACCGTCTCTCTTCCACTGATACAATCCTCCTGTCCCTAGATACGGCACGGGGACAGTTTCTTCCTGATAAGCCGCCTTATGCCTGCGTAAAGTTTCCTCGGCAATCATTGCAAATCCCGCGCCGCCGATTCTCGAGGCGGTTCCGTGAAAACAACGCTCAATAACTTCTTGATTTAACCCCAAGGCCTCAAATATCTGCGCGCCGCGGTAACTCTGCAAAGTAGAAATCCCCATTTTAGAAAGAATTTTTAAGATTCCTTTTTCAACTGCTTTGATATAATGATCAACGGCAGTTTCTAAATCTAATTTAATTTCTTCTTCTTTCAAAAGATACTCTACCGCCTCATAAGCCAAATACGGATTAATACAATCCGCGCCATAACCAAAAAGACAAGCAAAATGATGCACTTCCCTGGGCTCGGCAGTTTCTAAAATTAGGCCGATTTGTTTACGTAAAGCATTCTTTACCAAATAATGATGCAGGCAGCCTGTAGCTAAAAGGCAGGGGAGCGCCGCGTAATCTTTATTTATGCCGCGGTCGCTTAAAATGAGGAAGGTAAACCCGTCTTTTATTGCCCGTGCCGCTTCCTGGCATACCCTGTCCAGGCTCTTGATAAAATCTTTTTTATCATTGCTTTTAAAAAGCAAAGAGATGGTTTTGGCCCGGAAACTATTTTTCTTAATTCCCCGGATTTTTGCTAATTCCCCGTCGGTAAGAACAGGGTGCTCCACTCTTAACTTGTGGCAATGCCGGGGAGTCTCTTCAAGAAGATTATATTCTGCTCCGACAAAGCTATCCAAGCTCATTACTATTTCTTCCCGGATAGGGTCAATCGCCGGGTTAGTAACCTGCGCAAAGAGTTGTTTAAAATAATTATACAAAAGCTGCGGGCTCTTTGATAAAACAGCCAGTGGCGTATCATTACCCATGGAGCTGATGGGCTCTTGAGCATTTTCTACCATGGGTTTTATAATTACCTTAAGGTCTTCGCGCGTAAACCCGAAGGCCTTCAGGAGTGTTAAAACATCCTGCTTGGCCTGTTTCTTCTCTTTAAGATGAGGAAGATTCTTTAATTCCAGCATATGTTCTTTAAGCCAGGCGCCATAATTTTGCTTGCCGGCAATGGTTGTCTTTATTTCTTCATCGCTAGTAATCCGCCCGGATAGAGTATCAATGAAAAATATTTTTCCCGGCTCCAACCTTCCGGAATGAAGAATATCTTCTGCCTTAATATCCAAAACGCCTACTTCAGAAGCCATCACTGCCAAATCATTTTTAGTGATAATATATCTTGCCGGACGCAGGCCGTTCCTGTCTAAGACCGCGCCCACAGAACTGCCGTCGGTAAACGCTATCGCCGCAGGCCCATCCCACGGCTCCATCAGGCAAGAATGATATTTATAGAAATCTTTAACCTTCTTACTTAAAGATGTATCATGTTCCCAAGCTATTGGTATTAACATCATCATGGCATGCGCAAGGGGCCTGCCGGATAAGGCTAGCAATTCAAAAACATTATCAATACCGGCAGAATCGCTGCCGCCCGGGACAACAACCGGCAGGATTTCCTTGATTTTCCTGCCGAATAAAACGCTTTTCAGTAATTTTTCTCTTGCTTGCATCCAATTGATATTGCCCCTTAAGGTATTAATTTCTCCGTTATGCGCCAGAAATCTAAACGGCTGGGCTAAATCCCAAGTAGGGAAAGTATTGGTTGAGTAGCGCGAATGTACCAGGGCTATCGCGCTTTTTAAATCTTCATCAATAAGATCCGGGAAAAATTTTTCTAACTGCCCGGGCATAAGCAACCCTTTATAAGAAAATGTCCGGCTGGAAATATTGGTAATATAGCACGAAGTTTTTTGTTTTGTTCCTCGGGCGCGGATGGTATTTTCTATTTTCTTTCTAATCAGGTAAAGCCTTCTTTCAAAATCTAACTGGTCTTTCCCGCCAAAATTCTTGGCGGGTCCGCCACGTTTTGTGGCGGAAACCTCGCTGCCTTTACCGATAAAAACCTGTTCAATCACAGGCCTGGTCTCTTGGGCAGTCTTTCCGATACTAGAGCTATTCACCGGCACAGGCCGCCAACCTAACAAAATTTGTTTCTCTTCTTTAATGATCCGGGAAAAAAATTCTTTGCAGAATTGCCGTCCTTTTTTATCTTGGGGCAGAAAAACCAAGCCTGTCCCGTATTCGCCCTTCGAGGGTAAATTGATTTTTTCCTGCCTGCAGGCTTTAACAAAAAATTCATGCGGAATCTGAATTAAAATCCCTGCTCCGTCTCCGGTTTGCGGATCGCTACCGGTTGCCCCGCGGTGAGACAGGCGCCTTAGGACCTCTAATCCCTGCCTGATGACTTCATGGGATGCCCTGCCTTTAATCTGGCAAACAAAACCCACGCCACAGGAATCATGCTCGAAGGCCGGGTCATAAAGCCCCTGTTTCGGGGGTAAACGCGTATTTTTCATTATCTTATTTTCCATCTTTCTATATTAATCCCGAGTTTTTTAATTTTAGTGTGCATAGTATTACGGTTAATCCCGAGAATCCTTGCTGCTTTCAATTGATTGCCCGCCGTCCGCTCCAGTATATATTCGATTAAAGGCCGCTCAATAGTCTCGAGCACGGATTTGTACAAAATTCCCCCTTTTTCATCCAACTTTAATTCTTCTTCTCTAATTGATATCGTAAACATTCCCTACCTCTTATCTGCCTAATCTTTAAGCAGTCCAAGATAAAAATAGGGACAGCCATTTTCTTAAGAAAATGGCTGTCCCTATTTATCAAATATCAAAGTAAAGATAAAATTCATACGGATGCGGCCGCATTCTTACAGGATCTATTTCTTTCTTACGTTTATATTCGATCCAAATATCGATTACATCTTTAGTGAATACACCACTCTTTAAGAGATAATCGTGGTCAGCTTCCAAAGCATCTATTGCCCTGCGCAAAGAAGAAGGGACCGTGGGAATCTTGCTTAATTCTTCTTCGCCCAATTCAAAAAGGTCCTTATCCATAGGCTCGCCCGGATTAATCTTGTTGTGTATGCCATCAAGGCCTGCCATCAGCATAGCGCTGAATGCCAGATAACCGTTGCATGCCGGGTCTGGCGGACGGAATTCTATACGTTTTGACTTCGGGCTATCAGAATACATCGGTATTCTTACTGCCGCGGAACGGTTTCTTGCCGAATAAACCAAATTTACCGGGGCTTCGTAACCGGGAACCAACCTTTTATAAGAATTAGTTGTCGGCGCGCAGAAGGCCATTAAGCTATTCGCGTGCTTTAGCAAGCCGCCGATGTAATACTTTGCCGTCTGAGACAAAAGCGCGTAACCATTCTTATCATAAAAAAGGTTTACCCCGTTTTTCCAAAGGCTCTGATGGCAATGCATACCAGAACCGTTATCAGCAAATAAGGGCTTTGGCATAAATGTGGCGACCATCCCTGCTTTTTTGGCCATATTCTTGATGATATATTTGTACATCAGCAGGTTATCCCCCATTTTGGTCAGTTTATCGAATTTCATATCAATCTCACACTGGCCTGCGGTAGCAACTTCATGATGATGCACCTCGACATTGATGCCGGCTTCCTTCATCTTCAGAATCATCCTGCTTCTTAAGTCCTGAAGAGAATCGTGCGGAGGCACCGGGAAATAGCCTTCTTTGAAACGGATTTTATACCCGAGATTAGGATTCTCGGCGCGGCCGGTATTCCAATCAGCCTCTTGTGAATCAATGAAGTAATAGCCGGAATTTTCTGTCTGGTCGAACCTGATGTCATTAAAAATAAAAAACTCTGCCTCAGGCCCGAAATAAACGCTATCTGCAATCCCTGAATCTTTAAGATATTTTTCTGCCTTTTTGGCAATATAGCGCGGGTCTCGGCTATAGGGCTTACGCGTAATCGGATCATAGATATCGCAGAGAATGCTTAAGGTCGGCACTTCGCAAATCGGGTCAATCACGGCGGTTGAGGGATCGGGAATAAGGATCATATCCGATTCCTGAATTTTCTGGAAACCGCGGATGGAAGAACCGTCAAAACCGATACCGTCTACCCAGATAGAGCGGGTAATATCATCCATCTCCAATAATTCGGAAGCGGGAATAGAAAAATGCTGCCAAAGGCCCGGCAAGTCATTGAACTTTAAATCAATAATCTGGATGTTTTTTTCTTTTACGAATTTTAAAACATCCCTGGCTGCTTTCTCATCGCAACCGCCGTTAGTCAGCGGATTCTGCGTTTTAACTTCTTTAACTTCTCTGGATTTCTTTTTTGCCATTTTATCCCCCTGTTGTCCAAAAAAAACAGAGGTGTTCTTATTTGGCTTTAAGAACGCCTCTGTTCTGATTGTTATTTTTGCCTATTTTCGCACTACGATGTGCCTAATTTTTAAGCTGTCTCTAATTATACAAGTAAAAAAATCCCTCTTTTGGTAACCTTATTTTAGGCTGATTTAGGCTGATTAAAGCGCAGATTCGCCTTTTTCTCCGGTTCTTATCCGGATGGCGTTTTCGATGGTATAGATAAATATTTTTCCGTCGCCGATCTCGCCTGTCCGGGCATTGTCAATTACGACCTTTGTTATCTTTTCCACATCCTCGTCCTTTACCACTGCCTCTATCTTTATCTTGGGGAGAAGCTCAACCTTGTATTTTTCGCCGCGCCACTGCTGGACTACGCCTTTTTGCTTACCATGCCCTTCGATCTCGCTAATCATCAGGCCGGCGCATCCAGCTGCCTCAAGAGCACGACGGACAACTTCGAGTTTCTCTGGACGGATTATTACTTCTATTTTTTTCATTTTCTCCTCCGATTTATATATAAACTTTATTATTCTTCTCCTTTTATTCCCAAAAAGGAATAGGCCGGCTTTCTTGAAATAAACTCAGGATATGCCGAGTTCCCGTGTTCGCCTATATCAAGGCCTTCAATTTCTTCCTGAAGACTGACTCTGATGCCCATTGTATATTTTAGGATTGACCAGATAATTACCGATATGATAAAGGTATAGGCGGCTACGCTGATTACACCGGTAAGCTGAGCGATGAATAATTTTAACCCGCCGCCGTAGAATAAACCATTACCGGTAGCTGTGCCGGTAATCTTATCCTGCGCGAATAAACCCACGCAGAGAGTCCCGAATACGCCGTTTACCAGATGCACTGATAAAGCACCCACAGGATCATCAATTCTCGCGCGGTCAAAGAACATAACCGCTAAAACAACCAGGATACCGGCAATCAAACCGATAATAATAGAACTTCCCACGCTGATAAACGCGCAGGAAGCAGTAACGGCTACTAACCCCGCGAGGCAGCCATTGAGAGTCATGCCTAAATCTGGTTTGCCAAGCAATATCCAGGATAAAATCGTTGAACTCATAATTGCCGCGGCTGCGGCAGTATTAGTAGTAATGGCAATGTGCCCTATTGCAAATGGATCAACAGCCATGGTTGAACCGGGATTAAACCCAAACCAGCCAAACCACAAGACAAAAGTTCCTAAAGTGGCTAGAGAGAGATTGTGCCCGGGGATGGGATTAATATTGCCGTTATTATATTTGCCGAAGCGCGGGCCTAACAATAATACGCCGGCTAAAGCTGCCCAGCCGCCGACAGAATGCACTACGGTTGAGCCGGCAAAATCAAACATCCCTTTCTGCGCCAGCCATCCACCACCCCAGATCCAGTGTCCGACTACCGGGTAAATAAACATCGTCATTATAAAGGAGAAGAGGATAAAAGATTTATATTTGATTCTTTCTGCTACAGCCCCTGAAACAATAGTGGCTGCGGTCCCGCAGAAGACAAGCTGGAAGAAAAACTTTGTCCATAAAGGCACGCCTGTCCAGGCAATCGCGGAGTAGACACCCTTATATGCTTCCCCGGTTGCCGGAGAATTATCTAAACCGCTTGCCATAAACAGCCCCTTGAGGCCAAAAAAGGCATTGCCATCACCAAACATGATTCCCCAACCAATAAATAAGAAACCTAACGACGATACGGCAAAAACTATAAAGTTTTTAGAAAGAATGTTAACGCAGTTCTTCATCCGCGCAAAGCCTGCCTCAACCATGGCAAACCCTAAATTCATGAAAAATACCAGCATTGCCGTAATCAAAACCCACATTGTATCTAATGCGACTTTTATCTCCATAATCTCATCCACTCCTCTCTTTAGAAATCAACGTCCAGCTGAAAAGTTATTGTATTTTTTGCATTAGGGTTATTATAAACATCGTACCCTAATATTGCTGAAACGTTCTTTGTGAATTTCCAACTAAATCCATAATTAATTGCGCCATAACTAGACTGCGTGCCCTGATAATCCACGCATAACCATAACTTATCGCTTATCTCCGACATAGTGCGCTCCCAGGCAAACATCGCTCCGATATTGTCGCGATCACTGTTTTTATCGCGGAGGAGCTTGGCATTGCCATTAAAATATCCTGCCGAAAACCTGCCTAAGTTTAATTTGCCGATTGAAATTGTTCTTGCCCCTTTAAAATACCAAACATCGTAATTTGTTTTATTGTGTTTAGTGCCCATATCATAGCCGCCAACGGCAAAGGCAGGCATATATTTAAAATAGGCATCTTCCGGCACGCCTAACTTAAAATGAAAATACCAGGGATAAGAATCTAATACCGGGCCAAAGCCTTTTTTATAATCAAAACCGGTTTCCGCCATAATCTTGCCTAAAGGCTGCCAGAGTTTACCCAGAAGATTATTTTCCGGTTTATTTGATAATAAACTAAATGTAGGGCCGTAAACCTGCTGCACGTATAAACGGGCGTCATTATGATCCTTGCCCTTAACCGGAGTGTAATTATCCGCGGTAATATGTATCTTTTTATAGGGTTGTATATCGGTTGAAGGAGTCCAGATATGCGTGGACGGAGTTGCAAAAGCAATGCTTGTACCAAAAATAGAGAATCCAAGAACTGCTGCCAAAATCCAAAACTTCTTAATTGCTAATCCTGCCTTTCCCATTTTTCCTTCTCCTCTCTTGCTGTGGAAATAAAAAAACGCCTTTCTCATCCATCTGCGGATTAAAAAGACGCCCGTGTCTTTGACTACCTGAAAAATAAATAGACGTTCTCTTGTCTTTAAGAACGTCTAGGTTTTATCTTCGCAACAATGCGCTTTCAATACTACAAGTAAAAAACTCCTGCCTCTGGTAACCTCTAATCCAGATATTTTTTGCATTTTTCCCTG
>Ga0265296_1005620_pt1 | contig 10176 bp, 9 predicted proteins | sample MunlanPumphouse1_FD_189073 | JGI IMG/M metagenome (GOLD analysis project Ga0265296, IMG submission 189073) | Groundwater microbial communities from a municipal landfill in Southern Ontario, Canada - Pumphouse #1 | ecosystem: Environmental > Aquatic > Deep subsurface > Groundwater | place: Canada...
TGACAGACTTAAGCAGGACTATATGTGCCAATATGACGAAAAAGATGCAATTGGCCGTCGTTACCGCAGGCAGGATGCTATCGGAACACCTTATTGCATAACTGTGGATTACGACACCATGAAAGATAATACCGTTACTATTCGCGAACGCGATACCATGAAGCAGGAAAGAATCCCGATCGAAAAGATTTCGGAAGTGATTGGTGAAAAATTAAAACTACTTTAATCCGAATTGCGCTTCGCCGATCAGATAACCATCTGTAAACACTGATACCACATAAGCCCCTGGAGTAAAGTCCTCAACTTTATCCCAATATAAGATAATTTCCATTGCCTTATTCTGGTAGTCGATATCTTTTTTCACAGAATACTGTATTTTCTCTCCGTTGTAATCAAACGTATATGTGTCGTCATCGCTGACAGTCAGGATTTTTTCGTCGGGGCGGGCAATTCTGACATAAATGGTCTTATTTCCGTTTGCAGCGATCAGATTTTCGCTAAGAGTAAACGTAACTTTAATCTTATCTGCCTTTTTAGCTTTGTCAGCAACTTCTTCCTTTTTCCCTCCTGATTTGAGTCTTACCGGAATACCTTTAATATTATAAGCTTTCAGGGTAGAAGCAAGACTTACTTTTTCCGAAAGTTGTTCTTTATCTTTAGTCAGCTCTGTAGTTTTTACCTGTTCTTTTTCAAACTTATCTGTTATCTGAACATTTTCTTCTTTCAGAACTTTATTAACTCTGTAAAGAGAATCGATCTGCGATACATAACCTTGTGTGATACCACGCAGATAATCCAATTTTCTCTTGATCCTGTAATAATCAGACTGGGTTTCTATCAGCTTTTGAATTTCATCAGCGTTTGCAAGGATGATACTATCTTTTTTTGTAAGCTGATTAGATAAATTCCCATACTCTTTTTTTATCTTGTCGTGCTCAACAAGTAAAGAATCAAGTTGATGCTGCAATCCCATGTTTATACTTTGAGTTTTATCTTTTTCGATGGTAAAATAGTGTACTTTATATCTAGTAACAATCAGTTGCCATACAAGAACAGCAATGACGAGCCCTAAAACAGCAATGATAATTTTATACGTCTTGTCGGTTGATTTTTTTTCGGTAGTTTCCATAAACTCTTTATTTTTGACTTAAAAATATTATTCGTTTTTCAGATATATTTAATTTTTATTCACTTCGTCAACATAATTCAGCTTTACCTCCGTAAGGAATGAATCCAGCGCCCTGGTAAGTTCGGGCGTAAGGTTATTGGCGGTTTTTTCTTTCAGCATTTTCAGCATATCAATCGACTGCTTTGCCTGATCTAAGTTTTTCTCAATTTTTCCTGTGAGGGGGTTTTTCAATTTTCCCAATGCCTGCATAGCAGAAGAATGAAAAATATAAAGCAACTGAATAAATAACTGATCATCTTTTTCCATAAAATTACAAATTCTTGTTTGTGCAAAAATAGTTTATTTTTGAATTAATTTTAAAAGATTTGTTTATTCTTGTGTAATGGTGTTTAAGTTGTCGTTGTTTGATGATTTTCTTTCGCTTATTTATCCGCGTATCTGCATGTCGTGCGGGAAAAGCCTTTTCAAATATGAACATTGTATATGTACCTTTTGCATGTATCACTTACCCAGGACAAATTTTCATACGGAAGAAGATAATGCTGTAAGCCGTTTGTTCTGGGGAAAAGCGCCTGTTCATTCTGCTGCTTCTTTTTTCTTTTTTTATAAAGGGGGTCATGTTCAGCAACTCATGCATCAGTTGAAATACAAAGGACAAAAAGATATCGGTATTTTTTTAGGTAAGCTTTACGGCAAAGAACTTCTAAAATCGCCACTTTTTAATACAGTGGAATATATTGTTCCCGTGCCTATGCATCCTAAAAAAGAAAAGATCAGGGGATATAACCAGAGTGAAATATTTGCTTGCGGCCTCTCACAGTCGATGAAAATACCGGTTGACACAAAAACACTGATAAAGACAACAAAAACAGAAACGCAAACAAGAAAATCGCGTTTCAACCGCTGGGAAAACGTTAAGGAAGTGTTCGAGGTGAAGGATTATGATCATTTTGCAAACAAGCATGTTTTACTTGTGGATGATGTAATTACCACAGGTTCCACATTAGAAAGCTGTATCCTTAATTTAATGAAAGCGCCGGGAATAAAAATAAGCGTGGCTTCTCTGGCGTACGCCTACCATTGAAAAGTGTCAAAGGTTAATGGTTTAGGGCAGTTGGTTTGGTAATAAGTTAATGGTCATTGGGTTTCTAACTATTTACCCCAAACCAAAAACCCTGCCTACCGGCAAGGCAGGCAAACCTGTCGCCAACAACCTTCAACTTAAAACCCACGCATGTGGTTTTTTATTCCAAAAAAAATGTATTTTTGCAGCACAAATGGGGAATTAGCTCAGTTGGCTAGAGCGTTTGACTGGCAGTCAAAAGGTCGACGGTTCGATTCCGTTATTCTCCACAACACAGAGAGGGAAGACAGCGAAAACTGTCTTTTTTTGTTTTGCGAAAAATAGGTTTGTAATTTGAAAAACAGATAAAATAATTTACTTTTTATGAAAAATAGGTTTTATTGTAAAGGCATTTTTTTACTTCTATCATTGAACCTGGAGGGTTCGTACGTTTATAAAAACTCATTCCGCTTATTTTGTTCGACCTCGCAGAGGTCGCAGATTATTTTTTGTACTTGCTTTTTTTAAACCTATGATACCTCCGGCATCTTATTTTACATTCTATTATTGAACTATTATATTGCTATTCGGTATATAAACCATATCTTTGTAAAAAAACGCATACAGCAAAAAATTCACTTACGAACACTTCCCTCCCTACAATAGTCAGGTTTTGGTTCACTAAAAAAAATCCACTTTAAACTATGCCATTTCAGTCATTAAACATCATTGAGCCTATTCTTAAGTCATTACAACAAGAAGGTTACAAAATACCTACTCCCATTCAAAAAGAAGCCATTCCTATTGTGTTGCGTGGAACAGATTTGTTGGGCTGCGCCCAGACGGGTACGGGAAAAACTGCTGCGTTTGCAATTCCTATCCTGCAGTTACTGCATGCTTCAAAAACCTACGACAAGAAAAGAAAAATCAGAAGTTTGATCGTTACACCAACCCGCGAACTTGCTATTCAGATCAACGAGAGTTTTAAGGCGTATGGCCGGTTTACCGGATTAACCAGTACAGTAGTTTTTGGAGGCGTCAATCAAAACCCGCAAACGTCATCATTGCAGCAAGGTGTGGATATTCTGGTGGCAACTCCCGGCAGACTGCTCGATTTGATGAATCAGGGATTTATTTCATTGCGTAATATCGAAATCTTTGTATTGGATGAAGCCGATCGTATGCTCGATATGGGTTTTATACATGATGTAAAAAGAATAATAGCAACGCTGCCACGCAAACGTCAATCGCTTTTTTTCTCGGCAACTATGCCTCCCGAAATTATAAAGCTGTCAGGCACTATTTTACATCAACCTTCCAAAGTCGAAGTTACTCCTTCCGCTTCTACTGTCGATATCGTCAAACAATTTGTGTTTTTTGTGGACAAAGGAAATAAAACTGCCTTGCTGATTGATGTCTTGAAAGATACAAATATTAAAACCGTATTGGTATTCACACGGACCAAACACGGCGCCGACAAAGTGGTAAAAATACTGGCGAAAAACAAAATCAGTACCGAAGCAATACATGGCAATAAAGCCCAGAGTGCCCGTCAGCGCGCTTTGGCAAATTTTAAAGCGCAAACCACAAGGGTGTTGGTGGCAACAGATATTGCAGCACGCGGACTTGACGTGGAAGACATGGAATTTGTCATCAATTTCGAACTTTCAAACATTGCCGAAACCTATGTCCACCGTATTGGCCGTACCGGCAGGGCAGGAGCAAAAGGTACCGCGTATTCATTTTGCGATGCAGAAGAAAAAGCCTATTTGCACGATATTGAAAAACTAATCGGAAAAAAAATTCAGGTGATTGATGATCATCCTTTTCCCTTGATAGATCATAATCCGGTGAAAGCAACGAAACAGCAACGAAATAATTCCAATCGTCCACGCCCAGCTACAACGAACTTCCATTCTGCCGGAAACAACAATAAAAAGAAATGGTTCGGAAAATCAAGGTAATATAGGCAATAATACTTCGGTAACTTTTTTAGATTGCTTCATTCCGCACATGCTGAATTCGCAATGACGACAGCTCTTTCCGTCATTGCGAGCAAAGCGAAGCAATCTTTTGATAATCGCTGTATTCAAAAAATTTACCGAACTGTTGGGGAACCAACTTTAAAGAATTATTCCGCCAGTACAATAATTTTATTTTTCAGCACTTCCACAACGCCGCTTTTGATCTCGAAAAACTGATTTTTTTTCTCTGCATCAACGATCTTTATTTTTCCTTTGACAAGGGTGGAAATAATAGGTGCATGATCATTCAGTATTTCGAACGAGCCATTGGTTCCGGGTAATTGCACCAAACTTACTTCACCTGAAAAAATCTTTTTATCGGGGGTTATGATCTCTATATACATTGTTCCAAATTAATTTTATCCATGTTGTTTTTTAATACTGTGTTCGTGAGAACGCTTTGCTTAGTTCTTTTTCCGTCTGCTGCCTCCATTTCAACCAGGGTACAAATTGTACCCCAGTTGCTTTTAAGCATCTCGTCCCTGCTCAATATTCTTTTTATATATTGCTTAACATCGGAGCTATCTGTTAGAACTTCAACTACGTCTTGAACGGAAAAATACCATTTTTGGTCTGTTTCGTTCCAAACTGTCCTTATTTGTTTGCTTTCAAAAAGTTTTATATTGCTCATAATTATTTATGAAAAAATCTTTTTATCGGGGGTTATGATCTCAAGATACATTTTTTATTTTCCTTTCACTTATGCTATAACAAACTTGCATTCATCATTCTGCATTCTCAATTCTACATTCTTTCTGACATTATAATTTAAAAATGACTTACTTCGCTTCTTCAATCATTTTCTTTCCCTTTTCAATGGCTTCTTCTATAGTTCCCACCATGCTAAATGCCATTTCTGGATATTCGTCAACTTCACCGTTCATGATCATTTTAAAACCTTTTATAGTATCTTCAATACTTACAAAAACTCCGGGAGTTCCGGTGAACTGTGTAGCAACAAAGAACGGTTGAGAAAGGAAACGCTGCACTCTTCGCGCCCGGTGAACGATCAATTTATCATCTTCGGAAAGCTCATCCATACCAAGAATGGCAATGATATCCTGAAGTTCTTTATACCGCTGTAAAATTTCTTTCACTTTTTGAGCCGTGGTGTAATGTTCATTACCCACGATGTCGGGCGATAGGATTCGGGATGTGGAATCAAGCGGGTCTACAGCGGGGTAAATGCCTATTTCGAATATCTTACGGCTAAGAACTGTGGTGGCATCAAGGTGAGCAAATGTTGTTGCAGGCGCGGGGTCAGTCAGGTCATCTGCCGGCACATAAACGGCCTGAACAGAAGTGATAGAACCTCTTTTAGTGGAAGTGATGCGTTCCTGCATGATACCCATTTCGGTGGCAAGTGTAGGCTGATAACCTACAGCCGAAGGCATACGTCCAAGCAATGCCGACACCTCTGAACCGGCCTGTACAAAACGGAAAATATTATCCATAAAGAATAAAATATCGCGGCCTCCGGTTTTTTCATCTCCATCGCGGAAATATTCAGCAAGAGACAAGCCTGATAACGCCACGCGTGCACGTGCACCGGGAGGTTCGTTCATTTGTCCGAATACAAGTGTTGCCTGCGATTTTTTCAATTCTTCCATATCCACTTTGCTCAGATCCCATCCGCCTTTTTCCATCGACTCGGTAAAAGCTTCGCCATATCTGATAACTTTTGATTCTATCATTTCACGTAAAAGGTCGTTTCCTTCCCTTGTCCTTTCACCAACTCCTGCGAAAACGGACATCCCTTCGTATCCTTTGGCAATATTATTAATAAGCTCCATAATGATAACAGTCTTGCCCACTCCGGCACCACCGAACAGCCCGATTTTACCGCCTTTTGCATAAGGTTCAATAAGGTCGATAACTTTTATTCCGGTATAAAGGACTTCTTTCTGAGTGGAAAGATCTTCAAATTTCGGAGGATCTCTGTGGATGCTATACAGTTTTTCCTTTGATACAGGGCCTATGCCATCAATAGTATCGCCGATTACATTGAACAAGCGCCCCCTGATAAATTCGCCAACAGGCATGGCTATTGGAGCTCCAAGATGCACCACTTCCATTCCCCTTGACAAACCATCGGTAGAATCCATGGCAATGGTGCGTACAGTATCCTCACCAATATGTTGCTGACATTCCAAAACTACTTTCTGTCCGTCGGGCCTCGTTACTTCCATGGCATCATAAATGCCCGGAAGTTTTTCTTCCTGCTCGAAAACAACATCGACTACGGCACCGATAATCTGTGCGATTTTCCCTGTATTTGCTGACATATACTATTAATTAATTATACTTAAATTGTTTATTGTTCTGGTTGTTTAAGAATTTCTGATATTCCATTTTATACCAAATCGAATCTGGTTTTAGGTCGAAAGGTTGAGCGGCTGGAAACCAAACCTTTGCCCAACCCTTCAACTATTGACATTCCTGTTAAGATTTTAGTCGTATTAAAAAGTGAAATTCCGGCAAACGAAATTAGGATATTTATTTATATCGAACAAGCTTTGCCTAACAATATTTTTGCTAATTTTGAAATCTATACCTGTTTGTTTTTCTGATAATCAATGCATCCAGTAATTCTGTTGTGAAAGTTTATAGAAATATCGAAGATTACGCGCCTGTTCAAAATGCGGTTGTTACCATTGGTACATTCGACGGTGTGCACACAGGGCACAAAGCGATTATTACGCGGGTAAAACAAATAGCCCGTGAAACTAGTGGCGAATCGGTTATTATCACGTTTCACCCTCATCCGCAAATAGTATTGCACCCTGGTGAAAATATTTTTGTCCTTAATACCGATGAGGAAAAAATAAACTTGCTGAAAGGGATCGGAATAGACCATTTGATTATTATTCCTTTCACCGGCGAATTTGCTTCGGTTTCTTACCTTGACTTTATTAAAGAGGTTTTGATTGGCAAGTTACACGTACGAAAACTTGTAATCGGATACGATCATCATTTCGGAAAAAACAGGGAGGGCGATCTGCGGCATCTTGTTAATTATGGAAAACAATACCATTTTGAAGTAGACGAAATTAAAGCACAAAAGGTTGATGACGTTGCAGTAAGTTCTACGAAAATTCGCAAAGCATTGATGGGCGGAGATATCAGAGCTGCCAATCATTTTTTAGGTTATCCGTATTTTTTGAGCGGACAGGTTGTAGAGGGCAACAACCTTGGACGAAGCATGGAGTTTCCAACAGCAAACATTGATGTGAAAGCCCCATATAAATTAATTCCTGCCAACGGAGCTTATGCCGTGGAGGTGGAAATTAAAAAAGAAAAATTTTGGGGGATGTTGAACATTGGAATGCGTCCAACAATAAACGGCAGCAAGCGGGTAATCGAAGTAAATATTTTTAATTTTAACAAAAATATCTATTCTGCCTTTTTGAACGTTTCCTTTATAGAAAAACTCAGGGATGAAATTAAGTTTAATGGGCTTGAACATTTAAAAGAACAGTTGTTTAAGGATAGAGAAAATGCCATTAAAATACTTGATGAGAAAGAATCATTATAACAGATAGACTTAAAGCTAATGTTATGTTAAACCTAAATTCTCGCATTGAGATTGCTTCAGCCTCCTGCGTCGGCTTCGCAATGACGTCATTGCGAGGAGGTACGACGAAGCAATCTTTGCGTCATCTGTTTATTAACTTAACGCTAATCAGAATATTCTTCTTTTTCCTTCTGTTCGCAGGTTTTGAAAGTCAGGCGCAGTTGCTCGATTCCGTTGCACTATCAAAAGAACATGAATATTCCGATCTTATTGAAGCCATTAAAAACCCTGAAAAAGTTTATAAACTTAATCTGCATAAAAAGAAACTAAAAAAAATTCCGGAGGAAGTTTTTACTTTTACAAACCTGCAGGCGCTTAACCTGAGCAAAAATAAACTCACGGAAATTCCCGGCGATATTGGAAAATTAACTAAGCTCCAGGTATTGGATGTTTCGGCAAATAATATTGATAGCGTTCCTAAAGAAATAGGAAATCTTATCAACATAAAAAAATTGATCCTTAATCAGAATATCATTTCTTCGCTTCCGCCGGATATCGGCAACCTTACCAAAATGACTTTTCTTGATATGTGGGGCAACAATATTCAGGAACTGCCGGAAGAGATCGCAAAGCTGCAAAACACATTGAAAGTACTTGATATGCGGGTAATCTCCATTAAAGAAGCCATGCAGGAAGAAATTGAAAAACAACTACCAAATACGAAGATATTTTTTTCGAAGGCTTGTAATTGTGATTAAAAAATCTTCACAGTTTACAGTTTCTCCACCCAATCCCCATTTTCTTTTACCAGGTTTATCAAAGCATCCAGCGCATCTTTTTCGTCAATATTGCGCCTTACGAGTTCTTTGCCTTTATAAAGATTTATCTTTCCCGGGCTACTGCCCACATAGCCATAATCCGCATCGGTCATCTCGCCAGGTCCATTCACTACGCAACCCATGATGGCTATCTTCAATCCTTTGAGATGGCCGGTGAATTGCTTTACACGTTCAACTGTGTCCAATATGTTATACGATGTCCGCCCGCAAGTAGGACAAGAGATGTATTCGGTTTTATAAATGCGAGCACCCGTTGCCTGAAGAATATCATAAGCTGTCTTTTCGATAACCTCTGATTGTATTCCTTCCGCCTCGAGCCAGAGTCCATCACCCAGCCCGTCAGTTATCAGCAAAGCTGCATCGGAGGAAGCATATAGCCTGAATTCTTCAACAGAAATACCGGAATAATTTCTTTTGATGATCACAGGGGCTTTGCAGTGTGAGGCAATCAAACAGAAAATCTGTCTTCTCATGTCCGCCGCAGCATGAAGATTGTCGGATTCCAGAACTATAACTACAGTGGGATCATCTTTAATTTTCTCAATAAAATCAATTGAAGTATCTGTATTGGTAATAAGGATGAAATTTGCCGCGGCTGATTTTTTCTTCGATTTAAAATAATCTTTTGCACTGAACAGATGATAACTTTTTGTTTTAAATGCTTTGTTTGGTAAAGCTTTCGGAAAGATTTCAATAGTATTGGAAACATAATCGGCATCAGATTTTATATTCGTTTGTTCCGTTGAAACAATAACTACAGGGCTATTATCTTTCCCTATATTTAATACTTCATTTGTATAGCGCCTGTAATATTTAAACGGATTAACAGGAGATTCTTCAATTATATTTATTGACGTAAGAGAACTTTTGCCGGCATACCTGTTAATTAAAATTTTTGCCACAGGAATTTCGGCTTCGGGTTCTTCAGTAAGTGATACACGAATGGTATCGCCAATACCGTCTTCAAGCAAAACGCCAATTCCCGCTGCCGATTTGATTCTGCCTTCTTCTCCCGACCCGGCTTCTGTAACGCCTATGTGTAAAGGATAATCCATGTTTTCTTTCATCATCCTGTGAACCAGAAGACGGTATGCTGCAACCATCACTTTACTATTGCTGGCTTTCATTGACAGCACAAGGTTTTTGAAATCAAGATCTTCGCATATTCTGATGAACTCAAATGCCGATTCAACCATTCCGGGGGGCGTGTCGCCATACCGGTTCACAATCCTGCCGGACAAAGAGCCATGATTGGTACCAATACGAATGGCTGTTCCATATTCTTTACATATCCTGATCAGAGGGCTGATGCGTTCTCTGATTCTTTCAATTTCCTCAGCATATTCAGCATCAGAATATTCAATCTTCTTAAACTTTTTTTTATCGGCGTAATTGCCGGGATTGATGCGGATTTTTTCTACGATCCTTGCCGCAATTTCAGCTATGGCAGGATTAAAATGAATGTCGGCAATCAAAGGTGTTTCGTATCCCCGATGGTGTAATTCTTTTTTGATCCGTGCAAGGTTTTTTGCTTCTTTTATACCGGGAGCCGCGATCCTTATATATTCGCATCCGGCTTCGATAAGGCGGATGGATTGTTCAACTGT
>Ga0265296_1005621_pt1 | contig 10172 bp, 7 predicted proteins | sample MunlanPumphouse1_FD_189073 | JGI IMG/M metagenome (GOLD analysis project Ga0265296, IMG submission 189073) | Groundwater microbial communities from a municipal landfill in Southern Ontario, Canada - Pumphouse #1 | ecosystem: Environmental > Aquatic > Deep subsurface > Groundwater | place: Canada...
GGCAAATATACGGATTTAAAACCGTTTTTTTCCTATAAATTGATAAAAATAATGCACAATTTTCACTAAGAAATTAACACTAAAAAATTGCATGAATGTCTTGGTGTCTGATTGTCTTAATGTCTCATTAATGCGCTGGAATTTGTGGATTATTCTGTCGCACAACCCAAAACCAAGTACCCAGAACCCAGCACCCTTTTTTAAAGGCTATATGTAAATCCCAGCATACAAAGGAACCTTTGTGACGGGTAATAGGCCCATTCGTAATAGCGATTGTATGAGATGTTATTGAATTTAGTCCAGAATGAGAGGATTTTGGAATAACGGTATTCAGCGGTAAGATTCAGATTGAAATGAGCTGGCACCTCGGACAAAACAGGTGGATAAAGGAGAGGAGCAAAAGAAAGGTTTGAAAGATCTCCATTTACGATCAGTCTGCGCTTGCCCTGAACTATTATTTCCATGCCGGCAATAATTTTATCCCTCAGGTTGTATTTTAAACCAAGTTTCGCATCCCAGTCAGGTTTATTCCATGCATAATCGTTTATGATAAGAGTATAGTGGTAGAAATTTGCCATTCCATTAAATGACAGTTTATCATTTATAGCACCACTCATTTCTGCGTGAACATTAAGAAGTTCTGAATCATCGGTTAAAGGGGCAAAATAGTTACCTCTGCCGGGTGTAAATATACTGTCGGGGAAAACAATATTGGAATAAAACAGCATGTCGTTAATAAGAGAATATGAAGCAGAAACCAGATAGTTGCCCCCTATTCCGTTGTTTCCCTTAAGACCTGCAGAAACAATAAGGACATGATCGGTATTGCGCAGTGTGAAGAGACTTCCATCGCGGACTAAAAACGGATTTTCAGAAATGATTTTCAATGGATCATTCTTCTCCAGCTTCCCCGAGAATCCGGCAAAAAAACTGACATACGATGGAACCACAGTGAAACTGAAATTGAAATCCGGGTATATATGAAATACAGGTGTTGCAGTCAGGTTTTTATCGAGCAATGCCTGGAACCCTAGTTTAAAACTCCACTGTTCGGCACTCTTCTTTATGAAAGGGCTGATTGAGGCAATGTATTTCGGGCTGGTTAAGAGAATGTCAGAAAGCCTGTAAAAGTCATAGCCTATGCCGGATCCGACATAAAATCCTTTGTATGATTTAGCCATGATCCCGTCAATTCCTACATTATGCTGGAAGAGGTTTTTAGCATTATAGAAGTAATTATAATAAATGTCGAAATCATAAGAGAAGCTTGTGGAATCCAATGTTAATGAGGATAATGAAGCTTTTGCACCTATATTATTATAACCCAGTCTGATATCTTTTTTTGCAGGAGAATAGTCTGTTATGCTTGTGTCGTAACCGTAAGCATACCTGATCTTCTGACTGAAATCCACTGAGCTTTCAAAGAGGTTTTTTCTAAAGAATTTCCGGCCGAAAAGAGATGCATCGTTATCCATATAGCCTGCAAAAACCTTCTTGCCATTCTGGAGTTCAACCTTCCCGTTGGTTGAGAAATGCCGGCCATAGAAACCGATTGTTCCTTTCTTTGACCGCTCATTAGTTATACTGATTTCAGCCAGGGGAGTGATATAATTACCCATACCAATATTCACATAGCTTTTGTAAAGTTTAGGTAATGGATCGGGAAGTAAAGCAACTGCTTTTATAGGACTGATGGTATATACAGGCAGGAAAGGTTTCGTCCTGATCTCGTAACGGAATTCGGGTCTGACTTTCATAGTGTCGTTCATATCAGGCAGAAAGCTTCTTTTTTTAACCTCTGGGAGAGATGGCTTGTACGGATTGTACAGGGTAACCTCTCTCTTTAGCCCGGTTTCCTGTTTCGTTACCTGCGCACTGACCGGTAATAAACAGAATAATATGAAGGCTGGTATAATAAGGTTTCTTTTTATCATGTCAAATCAATTTCTTATTCACATTTTCAATTATTATTCACTATCTGGTTATCTGTCGTTTACAACCGCGCATTATTTGTTTTCGCTAAGGGAATCCAGTTTGGCTTTTACTTCATCAAGTATTCCATCGTTGTCAATAGAGTAATAATCTTTAAGGCTCTGAAGTGTTGCCCGTGCCTGCAGAGTATCGCCCTTTTTTATGCTGATATCTGCAAGAAGGAGGAACATTCTTGCCATCCAGTACTGGTGCGGGGTATTCTGGCCGATGAACTCTGAAATAATCTTTTCTGACTCAGCTGTCATATCTTTCTTATATAGCAGTTCGGCAACCCTGTATTTTGATTCTGCTCCTTCCACACTTGTGATCTCTGTGGCAACTTTCCGGAAATCTTTGAGAGCTTCATCAAAATTATTAAGACTGTAATTTGCTTTAGCGCTCATAAAGGTAGCTTCTCTTACCAACTCCTCGGGAATATTTACAGAGCTGTTGATTTTTCCGGCTGCAATAATTGTCTTCTGGGCATCACCTGCCTGGTATGACGACCTCAACTGCCCTTTAAGAGCGATAAGCCTGTTCCCGACATTTCCGGCCACTTTCTCAAGTCTCTCATAATAATCGAGGGACGCACTATAATCCTCTTTATCATAAAGTATTGCAGAAGCTGCAATCAGCGATTGTTCAAGAAATTGATTATTGGGCGCAGATGAAACCTCAATGTACAATTTCAGAGCTTCATCGTTGTTACCAGCTGATTTCAGGCACTCTGCCAGGTAATACTGTGCATTCTGCCTGAAACTGCCATTCGGAAACTCATTGAGATAACTTTTAAACACTTCTGTTGCTTTATCGTATTTGGCAGTCATATAAAGGTTTTCGCCCGATGTATACAAAAGTGAATCCTTTTGAGCCAGGTTTACGTCACCATAACCATCAAGTGTCTTTATATAGGAGAAATAGGCTTCGACATCATTTATATCGACATAAATGGTTCTCAGACCGGTAATTGCATATCTGGCTTCAGGTGTTGATTTGAAGTTTTCGATTACCTTTTTGTATTGGGATATTGCTTTGTCATTTTCCCCGAGGTTGTAATAAAGAAGACCAAGCTGAACGATGGCACGAGGAACAAACGGGCTGGTCTGATATGTTGAGATAATAGTATTGAAATCTGCTTCTCCTTTTTTATAATCTTCCAGAACAATGTAAGCTCTGCCTCTCTCAAAAATGGCATTCGGGACAAAGGATGAAGAAGGATATTTCAGCGTAAGTGAAGTGAGTACATCAACTTTACCTTTACCATCATTAATAAGACCAAGGGAAAAACCCTTTTGAAACATGGCATAATCAGCATCCAGTTTCCCGTATTCAATAACTTTATCATAATAGCTGATTGCCATCGGATAATTGGTCGCAATGTAATAACAATCGGCAATCCTGTTTTTGGCATCGGCCAGCACCTCGGGCTTTGCATTTGTCACACCTGCTTCGAAAGTTTTCAAATGATTCAGTGCATTTATATAATCTTTAAGATTAAACAGGGCATAACCAAGGTTATATCTTACCATGTTATACTCACTTAAAAGCATCGAACCTGGTATTCCCATAAACAACTCATAATCAGCTTTTGCCTTATCGTATTGAGCAAGCCTGTACCATGCTTCACCTTTCCAGTAGATAGACCTTGCCCTGATTGACCTGTTATACTTTTCATATTTAAGCGATTTATCAAACATATTGATTGAAGCTTCGATCTCCAGGTTTTTAAACAATTCCAATCCTCTGAAAAACGCAACTCTCTGATATGCTTCCTCCAGTCTGCTATCTTTATTCCGTATCTTATCGAGTGAGGAAAGAGCCGCTTTGTAATTTTTAACCTGCAAAAACGTAGTTACCAGGTAATCGTATGCCTCCTGAATCCTCTCTGATCCGGGGTATAGGTCGATATATTCCTGAAAAGCCGCAATTGTCTCTCCGAAAGGAGAATATGATGTTTCATATGTCAGTTTTGCATAGCTAAACAATGACTCCTCCTTAATTTTTTTATCATAATTCAATTTTGAAGCTTCACCAAATGCAAATTGCGCACGCTTTTTATCACCCTTCTGCAGATAGCAATCACCAAGGAGATTCCAGATATTCTGACTTAAGAGGTCGCTCCTCGGTCCTATTTCAAGAAATAATTTAATAGCTTTATCAATCTCTCCTGTTTTGTAATAACAATAACCAAGCTGATATTTATCCTCCCTTTCGCTGGCTTTGGCCCCCGATGAATATTTTTCAAGATAAGGTAATGCTTCATTGTAATTTTCCTTGTTATAATAAGCATCCCCGATGAACCTGTACAGTTCAAGAGACCTTTCTTCCCCGGCCGATTTAAGAAGGCCTGGGGCCATGGAGAGAATTCCATTATAATCTTTTTGCAGATATAAAATCTGAACAATATAGAATGGGACTACGCTTCCGAATGTTTCATCATCTTTCAGACGCATGAATCCTTCCATGGCTGTCTGATACATTTTTCGCTCGTAAGCTATCTGGGAAAAATAGTAAACAGCAGGTGGAGTATATTCGGTATCAATATCTTTAATTTCCGAAAACATCAGAAGTGCCCCGCTTTTATCCCCTTTGATATAAAGCGAATATCCCAGTCTGAAAAAATATTCTGCAAGTTTATCTGCCTCTAATTCCTGCCTGTTCACAGATTCATAATAAGCTACTGCCTTCCTGTAATTTTTGTTCTGGTAGAAATAGTCACCTAAAGCTAACCTCGCTTCATTTATCCTTGAGCTTTCCGGATGTATCGATATGAATATGATCATCCTGTATTCAGCATCAGTGTTAAAAAGTTTCAATGCGGCGATTGCACTAAGATATTCAGCGTCAGCAACCATAATGAGGTTGGACTTATCATCACTTTTGATGAATGAATCAAAGAGACGGATAGCCGCAGGATATTTCTCTTTATTGAATAATTCCATACCCCTGTTAAATTCAGAACCAATCTCTTTGGCGGTAAACGGGACCTGCGATGAGACCTGAATTATGAAAATCAAAAGAAAACTGAATATTAAAATGAGTTTATTTCTGTTCATAACTTATTTTTTTAGGCCCGGTACAATCAGACACTGTTTGCGTCTTAAAATTTACGAAAGCGCATAACGTGTTAATTGTAAGCCACATATAATATTAACCTGATTTTTCTAATTAAACGTAAAATTACAACTATTAAACGCCGACTATCGGCCTTTATTACTGATTTTATCAACATATAAATGTTAATTATCAATTCTTTCCTTATTTTGCACTTAAAATAACCGGAAAATGCAGGAAAATCTTCCACTGGATGTAATTATTGAGCTGATAAACTGTACTATATGGCAACAGGATCATCTTGTGCTTTCCAATGTTAATCTTAGTGTCGGAAAAGGTGAATTTATTTACCTTGTGGGCAGGGTCGGCAGCGGGAAATCGAGTCTGATAAAAACTCTCAACGCTCAAATCCCTCTCAAAGAGGGCATAGGTCTCGTGGCTGGTTATAACCTGACGAAACTAAAAAGAAGGGAGATCCCCTACCTTCGCAGAAAAATCGGGATTGTTTTCCAGGATTTTCAATTGCTCATAGACAGGTCGGTAAATGAGAATCTCGAATTCGTTTTAAAAGCGACAGGGTGGAAAAACAAGAAAGAAATAGATATCCGTATTAGTGAAGTACTTGAAAAAGTGGGTCTTGGACTGAAAGGTTATAAGATGCCTCATCAGTTGTCGGGAGGCGAACAGCAGCGTGTTGTTATCGGCAGGGCCCTGCTTAATGACCCTGATATTATTCTGGCCGATGAACCAACCGGTAATATTGACCCCGAGACATCAGAAGGAATTATAAGGCTGCTGACAGATATCAGTAAAACAGGCAGAGCGGTGGTTGTGGCCACACATAATTATACACTCCTCAAAAAATTCTCCGCAAGGACAATTAAATGTGACGACGGGAAGCTTGTTGAAGTCAGAGATGAGGAAGAGATGGAGTTGTTGCAATAAAAGGCACAACGCTAAACACTTCAAACCGCACACATCATTTAAACTGATTAATGATTATTATTTACTATCCACCAGGATGGGAAGGTTTTTCCCGTTAGTCATGAAAATAAGTTTGGCATTGGGTGAAACAGAAATTGCTTTAATCATTTCATACTGTAACAGTTTGTCGCTAAGTCCTGTGCTTAATATTTTCTGATAATCGGCAATACCCTGTGCTTCAACTCTTTTTCGTTCAGCTTCCTGTCTCTCCTTCTGCAGAACAAATGTCATCTTCTGTGCATCCTGTTCAGCATTTATTTTTGATTCAATGGTAGCTTTAACTGAGGCAGGCAGTGTAAGATTTCTTACTAATAGTTGTTCCAGCATCAACCCGCGTTCTTTGAAATTTGATTCAATAGTTGCAAATATTCTGGACTGAAACTCATCCCTCTTTGTTGAGTACAATGCAACTGCGTCATAATAAACGGCGTTATCCCTGATCTTTGTCCTGCATATCGGACGAACAAGAACATTGCGGTAATCTGTTCCAACCTCTTTAAGGATCCGGGGTGCTTCAGATGGTACAACTTTATACAAAACTGTAAGGTCGACAATTACCTCCAGTCCGTCTGCCGATAAAACACGTATGGCATCATCTCCCATCTTTGAACCTTCATCTGTTACTCCCGACATGGTGTAATTTTCTGTTCTGACGTCGAACATAACAACCTTTACCAATGGATTAATAATGTTTAATCCACTTTCAAGAATATTATTGTTCACTTTGCCAAACAATTTTTGTACACCTACCTGTCCGGGTTCAACCTGAACAACGGATGAAATAGAAATTCCTATCAGAATTACTATTATTCCGGCTGTTTTAATCATCGTTTGGTAAGCCCGCAAAGCCGGATCAATTTTGGTAGCAACAAATCCGATAACTAAAATTACAAGTCCTACTACTATTATTGTCATAATTTAATTGTTTTTAAATGGTTAGTAAATGAATTTAAAGTAAGACCCGAAGGTAATCAGAAAAAGGATAGTATAGTGATTTTTCCGCTTTATCCATATTATTGAAAAAACAAAAGACCAAATTAGAATGTTTGCACTTGTTAGTAAGGGATTGCTTCGTCGTTCCTCCTCGCAATGACTGATATTTTAAAGTAGCATTGGTGCCTTTCGTTTGTGTCCCATCAATAGTCTATCTTAAATGCAATGACAATTACCCATCCAGAGTTATACTTAAGTCAATCCATTCTGGGTACATCCCATTTATAAGGTCAATTTTTTTCTTCCTGGATCCTCCCTTAATTTGTTTTTCTCTTTTAATTGCATCACCAATTGATTTGTGCCTTTCAAAATAAACCAGTTTGCATATGTCATATCTGGCAGAGAAACTATTCGAGTGTTTTTTAGATTTATGCTGGTTTACCCGTTCCTTAAGATCGCTTGTAACTCCAGTATAAAGGACTGTATTTTTGCAATTAGTCATTATGTAAACATGACATTTCATCCGTATATAATTTTTAATTTAAGATCGGATGGAACCGCACATGATTAAATCCGTTGAGCTCGCTTCACTCGGTTGAGAATATATTATTTTCATACGTGTTTGCGATTTGGATCAATCATGTGGGTTTCATCATAACATATTTATTTTTAATGGTATGAAGCAACTCGCCCCGACCTGTCGGGGCTCGGTTCATATTGGAAGATTTTGACGTTAAATAAACCGGATAAAAAATACGACAAATTTTTGGGCAGCTCAAAAACTATTTTTGGAGGATTTTCAATTAAACCATTTTACAACCACAATGTGGTTGAATAATTTCAAATAAAATATTTCTCATCGAATTCAATTCCATGCTCATCAAGCAATTCAATAAATTCATCCCTGGAAGTTTTAACCTGATGATGTATTTCCTGGTTTTAGGATGTTTTAATGGGGTGTTGCCCCAAACCCCAGTTACTTTTTTGTCTTGATACAAAAAAGTAACCAAAAAAGATCAAGGCTGCAGATAATTTTGGAGCTCCTGTTTCTCAGTTTGCCCACGCAATACAACTCGCTCGTTACACTCACTCAAACAGTATTGCTTACAACAAGCCCTCGCAGCAATCTTCAAAACAGTCGCAATTTCCCAAAATTCTCTGAGGCCGTTTAAAATCCAAAAAGTATTTATGCCGGTAACAGTTTTTATAACTGGAGGTGCGAGGGAAGCCCGGAAATGGCGCGAACCGACCGAAGGGAGCTCAGCGAAGCTAAATTTAGGCTGGCCGGTAGAGCCAATAAGGCTTGTGTAGCAGGCGCACGGCCGGACTAAATTTGTCATTTGGCTTCGCCGAGCTCGCCGATGGCTCGGTTCCGGCGCCCTTTTTTGGTTCGTTTTTTGGGCGAGCAAAAAATGAACAAAGAATCCAAAAAATAGCATCTGCGCAGCGGGTTAAAGCTTACCCTCTACAATCCGAATATCTTCCTCAGTCAAACCATATAACTCATACACCAGCCGGTCAATCTCTGTTTCTAAGGCGATGGTGTCGGCTGTTACGTTCTTTTCTTTCTTCGCTAAAATCTGGTCAACAAATTTTTCAATCTTGTCTTGCGTTTTATTGTCTGCAATTTTTATTGGTAAGTTTTCTACTGATGAAATTCTTACTTGTGGAAAAATATCTCCGCCTTGTGAGTTTGTTTTTCTGTAATAGAACTTGTAAAGTTTTGAATTGAAAAGCCCTAATACAAATTTTGTTCTCACTCTTTTGTCGGTGATGTGACAACTGTGAATTGTTTGCTCATAGTAGATTCCTTTCTCTGCAAGAGTTGCAATTAGTTCTTTGCCTACTTTTCTATAAATGATTTTTTCTCTCTCAAATATTTTCTTGTCTCTCATCCATAATCCAGTTCGTTTATCTCCTTTCCGCTTTATTTCTTGCTTCATCATTTCTTCGAGTTTATAGTTCACCCAGACTTCTGTTTCTGCCAAATGAAACCGTGAGATATGTTTTCCAAAATAAAGTTTGTGGCTGTCCTTGTCTAACTTCTTTTCAAGAAACAAAAGGTCTTTAATTGTTCCAGCTACAATGCCGTCTTTTACTTCAGCGATTTCTCTTAATCTTATTGTATCCTCTTCAATTTTAAGAATAAGATAGTCGAGTTCAGTGTTTATTTCAAGGCGAAAGACTGCATCTTTATCCATCAAAATACTGTTTACCTCTGTTTCTGAAAGTTTTTGTAATTCTATACTTGTCAGTCTGAATGAATTATATTTCAGATGATTAGTTTGGAATGGTAAATAATTGGAAATAATTACACTATCAACTTGAGCTTCGTTAAATACTTTATCATCAATTTTAACAACTGTAGTATTGCGATTTGTACAAACAAATTTTCTAGCAGTTACAAATTGCTTATTATTCAAAAACTTACCGGGGATGATGAAAGCAAATGCACCGGATGCAGCCTTTATTTGCAGTGATTTTTCTATAAAAAGAGAGTATAAATCAAATCTGCCTGTTGCACATTTGTATATAGTTTCAAAAAATCTTCTGTTGTTCCAAGTAATATCTTCAATGTTGACGTATGGTGGGTTTCCAAGAACAACATCAAAGCCAATAAAATCACCATCATTATTCAGCACTTCTGGAAACTCAAACCGCCACTCAAAAGCATTCTCGTAAATCTTGTTGCTCTTGATCTCCGTAATTTGAGATTCAAGATTTTGAATCTCTACTGTTAACTTTTTGACCTTTTTGTTCCATTCTTCTTTTTGTGTTTTTGTCAGTTCGAAGAGACTCGACTGGCCAGTGAGACTTAATATTTCGCCATTGAGCTTATTGAGTTTCAGAAATCGCTTATCGCTCTTTGATACCTCGGTTTCAAAATCATTTTTGATCTTGCTGATAAGTTGTTCCATGCTTCGTTTTTCATCTTTCGACTGAGCATTCCGGTAGGTCATAACAGCTTCGCGGTAATTATCTACATTCCACCTGCTTGATTTTAAGGCTGTTTTAATGTCGGCATCAAGCGGATATCTGCTTATAAGTGAATTACCACATTTAATGTTAATGTCAATGTTCGGGAGGGTTTCGAGTTGCGGAAAAGACGTTTCGTGTTTGTAGTAGGCATTTTTTAAAAGTTCAATCCATAGTCTCAGGCGACAAATCTTTACGGAGTTTGGATTTATATCAACTCCAAAAAGACAGTTTTCAATGATCTTCTGTTTTTC
>Ga0265296_1005622_pt1 | contig 10172 bp, 13 predicted proteins | sample MunlanPumphouse1_FD_189073 | JGI IMG/M metagenome (GOLD analysis project Ga0265296, IMG submission 189073) | Groundwater microbial communities from a municipal landfill in Southern Ontario, Canada - Pumphouse #1 | ecosystem: Environmental > Aquatic > Deep subsurface > Groundwater | place...
ACTCACATTGTGGACACATCTACTCTTTCTCTGGAACTGGGTGATATGGATTTAACTCCGAAGGAAAGATTGCATTTAATTTCTCTGATTGATTCCAATATTCATCATGAAATTTTAGATTTAATTTTGTCAGAACTTAATCCAATAGACAAAAAAACATTTTTAACGCATTTAGCATCAGAAGATCACGATAAAGTCTGGAAGTTGTTGAATGACAAAGTAGACAATATAGAAGAAAAAATTAAAAAAACAGCAGAAGATTTAAAAAAAGAATTACATAAAGATATAAAAGAAGTTAAGATTTAATATTTTAGCATAAAAAGCCCAAAAATTATGGCTAAAATAATTCTGTAAATTCCGAATGGAATAAAAGTATGGTTTTTTATAAAATTTAGCAAGAATTTTACTGCGAAAATAGCAACCACAAAAGATCCGATAAATCCAACAATTAGAATAGAATATTCATAGGGAGTAAAAGAAAAATTGCTTTTGAGAATGTCAAGTAGAGATGCTGCGAACATAGTTGGAATAGCTAACAAGAAAGAGAATTCTACTGCGGTTTTTCTTTTTGTCCCAAGCATTAGAGCTGGAATAATTGTTGCAGCTGATCTTGATACTCCAGGTATCACTGAGATTGACTGAAAAAGTCCAATTAAAAATGCATTTTTAAAGCTAATTTTTTCCATACTGTCATTATGATGATCTTTTTCTTTATGAATTTTTTCCAAGAGAATAAGCAAAAGTCCTCCAATGAAAAGAGCAAAAAGAGTAATTGTAGAATTTCCCAAAAATAATGTTTTTATTATTTTGTAAAGGAGAAATCCAATAATTGCAGTTGGAATAAAAGCAGTAATTATTTTTTTCCAAACCTCTCTGTTTTTAGAAATTGTTTCCCGATATAGAAAAATTATTGCAAAAATGCTTCCAAGCTGGATTATTATCTCAAAGCTTTTAACGAAATCAGTTTGCGCAATGTTTAAAAGTTTTGAAGTTAAGACCAAATGGCCTGTTGAGGAAACCGGAAGGAACTCCGTTAAACCCTCTACGATGGATAGGATAACAGCTTGTAGGTAATACATGGAAATATTGTAACATATGTTACAATAGCCTCATGGTCCGTTCGGTAAAACTCAGGACCATAGTGAAGTATTGAACTATGGAAGAAGTAAGTGCCCAAGGGTCTTGGAACAAAAAGCGAATTTTTATTGCTGTTTTTTTATTACTATTATTAATAGTCGGAGGATATTTTTTCAAAACCCGCGTTCTTGGTGAAAATTTGTCTCAACAGCTAAAATCAATTAAGGGATTTAATGCGGAAGAAAATCCTGCTGAACCCGCGTTTAAATTAAATATTCAAGAAGCAGTTAAAGAAAAAATTAATAGCATTAAACAGGAAGTTTCCGGTTTGGATATCGCGGAAATTGCCTCTTCTTCTCCTCAAGTGCAAAAAATACTTAGGGATATCAAATCTTTAGAACAATATCCAACTAATCAGCTAAAAGAAATTTGTAGAAAAATTTGCGGTTTGTAGATCCTGCGCTTTTGTACAAGGCGTGGGGTTGGCGATCTGGATATAAGTTTTAAAAAGTGCTGGATAAATATGGATGAGATAAGAGATAGAGCGAATAAGCTATTGGCAAAATTTGATGTTGATAGAAAAAAGCAGGAAATAAGAACAATAGAGATAGAGAGCTTAAAGCCAAATTTCTGGCAAGATCATCAAGCTGCTGCTTCGAAGATGAAGGAAATGTCTGATCTGCAAGCTGAAATTGCCAAAGCGGAAGAACTCCAAAGACTAATAGTTAACGAAAATTTTGAAAAAGCGCAAAAATTACTAGAAGAACTTGAAGTTTTCCTTTATTTATCAGGAAAATATGATAAAAATTCCGCAATTCTAGCTATTCATGCAGGTCAGGGAGGAGTTGAAGCAATGGATTGGGCACAAATGCTCTACAGAATGTATACGAGATATTGTGAAAGAAAAGGATTTAAATCTGAAATAATCGATAAAACATCTGGAGTGGAAACAGGATATAAAAGCGTTACCATAGCAATTAATGGTAAATACGCTTATGGATATTTGAAGGGCGAAGCAGGAGTTCATCGTTTGGTAAGACTTTCCCCTTACAATGCAGATAATCTTCGTCAAACATCGTTTGCTTTGGTTGAAGTGTTACCAGATATTGGTGGAAACGGCGAGATAGAAATAAAAGAGGATGATCTGGGGTGGGATTTTTTCCGTGCAGGAGGTCATGGTGGACAAAATGTTAACAAGGTTTCAACAGCTGTCAGACTTAAGCATAAGCCTACAGGGATAATCGTTACGGCTCAGACGGAAAGATTTCAGGCGCAAAACAGGGAATACGCATTAAAGATTTTGCGAGCAAAACTATGGATTTTAAAAGAAGAAGAACGAAAAAAAGAAGAAAGGAAATTAAAAGGAGGATATAAAACTCCGGGATGGGGGAATCAAATCCGTTCTTATGTTTTGCATCCTTATCATATGATAAAAGATCTGCGGACAAATTTTGAAACCGGAAATACAGACGCGGTTTTAGATGGGGATTTGGATGAATTTATCGATGAGGAACTAAGAAAATTATAGAATTTGCCAAAAGTAAGATTTTGTGCAATACTCAGAGTATGGAGATGGATAAAGATAAGAAGCCGCAAGAGCCCTTAGTTATGAATCCGATTTCTCAAAATACCGGGAAGATGAGTCCTATTTTTACAAAAAAACTATTTATTTTTCTTATTATAGCCGTAGCTGTGGGGATAATGACAGGATACATATTGGGCAATAAGGGGAGTGGTGGTAATGCTCTTACTTCGGGGTTTGTAGATTCATCCACAATTTCCAAAGGAACTATAGTGGGATCCAATGATACTAAAACATTTAAAGATACTGCAATTGGTAGTTTAAAAAATGGAGGAATCAATGGGGAGGGGCAATTTCATTTAGTAAGACCCGGTGGGGATAGTCAAAACGTTTATCTTGTTTCATCGAGCGTAGATTTAGCAAAATTTGTCGGAAAAAAGATTAAAGTTTGGGGGCAAACACAAACAGCACAATATGCAGGTTGGCTAATGGATGTTGGTCGCGTTGAAGTAACGGAATAATTTCCAAAAACCCCATATGATACGTTTAACTCAAGTTTCAAAGCAATTTCGTACTGGAGTTTTTGCGCTTTCCGATATTAGCTTTGAGGTAGAAAAAGGAGAATTTGTTTTTCTGGTAGGTCCAACCGGATCTGGTAAAACCACAATTTTTAGACTTCTTACCCGTGAAGCGCTTCCAACCACTGGCGAAGTAATAGTGGATAATTGGGATGTTGTAAAGTTACCAAACAATAAGATTTCTCATCTCAGAAAGAAAATAGGTGTGGTATTTCAGGATTTGAAACTTTTAATGGATAGGACAATCTTTGAGAACATTATTTTGCCTCTTGAGGTTTCCGGAATAGATACAATCGTTGCTACAAAGATTGTCGAGGAAATAATGGAAAAAGTTGGGATACTTAGTCATAAAGATAAATTTCCAATTCAGCTTTCAGGAGGAGAGTTGCAAAGAGCGGCAATTGCCAGAGCTCTTACGCTTGAGCCGGACATTCTTTTGGCAGATGAGCCAACGGGTAATCTTGATTCAGCAACAGCGATGGAGATTGTGAAACTCTTATCGGAAATTAACAAAAAGGGTACGACTGTAATTATGGCAACTCACAATGAAGATGCTGTAAAGGCACTTTCGAAAAGAGTAATTTCTCTAAATAAAGGTCAGCTGGTGGGAGTAGGCGGAAAGAAGCCAAAAGCACCTGCAGAGCATTCTGAGAAAAAATCAGTTATTATAGATAAGGAGAAAAAGAAGGAGGAAGAGGATGAAGACTTTTAAAACAACATGGCATAATATCAGGCGTTCCCCGTATCAGGCTTTTGCTGCAGTACTTGTCATGACTCTTACTTTTTTGTTCATTTCTTTTTTTACATTTCTTCTTTACGGGTCTTCGAAAGCAATCAGCTATTTTGAGTCAAGACCTCAAGTTACTGCATTTTTCCGCAATGAAGTAAAGCAGGCAGATATAGATAATCTCAAAAATGAACTGATGGTAACTAATAAAGTTGCAAGTTCAAAATTTGTTTCCAAACAAGATGCCCTCAAGATTTATAGGGAACAGAATAAAAATGACCCACTACTTTTGGAGCTAGTAACAGCTGATATTCTACCTGCATCTTTAGAAATTTCAACAATAAAAATTGAAGATTTGTCAGCAATAAATAAGCAGCTTTTGGAATCTCCTTTAGTTTCTGAGGTAGTTTTCCAAAAAGATGTAGTTTCCGTTTTGACATCCTGGACAAATGCTCTGCGAAGTATCGGACTAGGTCTCATAATTGTTTTATCTCTAGTTTCAATTTTTATCATGGTAATTATAATAGGGGTAAAAATATCACAGAAAAAGTCAGACATAGAGATTATGAGGCTTATCGGAGCCGGTGGTTGGTATATTAGGTGGCCTTTTATTTTTGAAGGAATTTCTTATGGAGTTGTTGGTGCGATATTGGGATGGCTAATTTCGGCCGGCGCATTATGGTACTTTACTCCTTCCTTATCAGCATTCCTTAAGGGAATGCCTATTTTTCCTATTCCTCTAATCTTTTTCTTAGGCTTGTTAGGCGCAGAAATATTAGTAGCAATAATTTTAGGGACACTCTCCAGTTTCCTGGCAGTACTTAGATATCTTAAATAATATGATTTATGATAAAAAAAATACTATTCATATTTTTTCTCCTTGGATTATTAGTTTCTTTTAATAGTACCTCAAAAATTGTCCTAGCTTTGGATTGCGATAAAAGTGACGTTGTTTGTTTAGAAAATAAGGTAAATGACCTTAAAGGTCAAGCGAAAACACTTTCATCCCAAATCGCCATAATGGATAGTCAGATAAATTTAACTCAGGCGAGAATAGAGGCAAACAAAAGAGAAATACTTGATTTAACCCTAGACATTGATACCGCAACCAAAAAAATATCTACCCTTCAAGATTCTCTGAATAAAATTACAGAAGTATTGCTAAACAGAATTGTTGCAACCTATCAGGCAGGAAGAGTCCAGCCTTTGGAAATGCTTTTATCTTCTAGGGATGCATCTAGTTTATTAACGAAACTAAATTATCTTAGAATTGCGCAAGCTCATGATAAAAGGCTTATTTATGATGTCCAGCAAGCAAAAAACGATTATGCAAATCAAAAAGACATTTATGAAGCAAAAAAGAAAAAGATTGAATCCCTTAAATTACAGCTTGAGGCATACAGTAAAAGCTTAGAGCAGCAAAAGGTTGCAAAACAGCAGCTTTTAATTGCAACGCAAGCTGATGAAGCAAGATATCAGGAGCTCCTTGCGCAAGCTAGAGCTGAGCGTGCTGTAGTATTTGGCGGAGGAACAGATTCGTATTTACGGGATATTAATCAGGGAGATACTATTGGATATATAGCTTCCCATAGCATCAGTCCTGGGTGTTCATCGGGAGCCCACTTGCATTTTGAAGTTCAAAAAGATGGTTCAGTTCAAAATCCTAATAATTATTTAAAATCGGCTAATTTTTCATATGATTATGGTTCTGATAGTTACAGTTATTATGGAACAATTAATCCCTCAGGAGATTTGCCATGGCCATTAAATGAGCCAGTTGTTATTCATCAGGGATACGGTTCTCATGGATTTGCCCAAGACTTCGGATATTCAGGCGGAATTCACACAGGAATTGATATGGACTCCTCATCGTCAACTGTGAAAACCGTGAAATCGGGAAAACTTTATGGAGGTTCGTATAACTGTTCAAATGGCAAACTTTATTATGGTAAAGTTATCCATGATGACGGATTAATTACTTGGTATTTGCACGTGGTAATTAATTGATTTTGAAAATTTATTTTTAGATGAGAGCAGTAATTGCCCTTATTGCGTTTTTATTTTTTCTGCATTTTGCGAATCCTGCTTTTGCAGCAAACGCAGGAGATGTAGTTATTAACGAAGTTTATTATGACGTTAATTCTTCTCACGGCTCAGAGACTTCTAATGAATGGATAGAGCTATATAATAAATCGACATCTACTGTTGATATCTCTGGGTGGACAATTACTGACAATTTATCCACTAAGACTATTGCTGGTGGGACAGAAGCGATTCTTGCTAACGGAGTCTTATTAATTTCACCAGACAGTTCAACATGGAGCTATTGGAGTATTGGAGGAAGCGTTATTAAATTAGTAATGCAGTTGGGCAATGGCTTAAGTAATTTAGGAGACAAGCTGATATTAAAAGACGATTTAGGAAATGAGATAGATAAGATGAATTACGGGACAAACGTGGAAATTTGGAACCCTGCCGCAACAGCTGTTGCAGAGGGGCATTCTTTAGAGAGAAATCCTGGAGGAAAAGATACAGATTCCGCATCAGATTTTATAGATCAAGAATCGCCAAGCCCAGGTGTTATAATTGCCGAAGCTGCTACTCCTACCCCTGTTCCTACATCAACGCCTACTCCTACCCCAACTGTAACTCCAACTCCAACCAATACTCCGACTTCTACTGTTGCGCCAACTGCCACAAAAACTCCAACTCCTACTTTAAAACCGTCGGCATCTCCAACGCCAAAAGAAATTTTACCAACCGATGTTTTGGGAGAAAGTACGGAAAGCGGAAAAATAATTTCCCCTACTGATGCGCAGTCTTCGGACAATAATATATTAAGTTCAGATGAAACTAAAAATACTAGTAATAATTGGTTTCAGAAAATTTTAATATTTGTAGGGATTGTTTTTATTGTAGCTTGTGTTATATTAACATTTCGGGAAGTAAGGAAAAGGAAATTAATGCAAAATGAATAAAAAAGATTTTGTAAGTAAAACTTTTGTTACAAATAGTTTTAAAGAAACGCAAAAACTAGGCCGTGATTTTGCCAAAAGTTTGCGGGCGGGAGACGTTGTTTGTCTCTATGGGGATTTGGGAAGCGGGAAAACAACTTTTGTTCAAGGATTAGCAAAGGGTCTTGGAATTAAAAATAGAATTATTTCTCCAACATTTGTAATAGTTAGAAGTTATAAGCTAGGGGTTATGGGTTTTTGTCACATAGATCTGTATAGAATAGAAAACAAGAGGGGTCTTGAGGGCTTGGGAATTGAAGAAATTATAAATAATCCACAAAATATTATTGTCATAGAATGGGCGGAAAAATTAAAAAGCAATTGTCCTCAAAAGAGAATCGACATAGAATTTTTTTACGAAAAAAACAACGTAAGAAAGATTAAGTTTAGGCCTTTGAATCAATAAGAGTTTGACAATACAATATTTATGATATATATTATTCGCAAGTCAAGTTATGGATTACATCATACAGACAAATTTTCTCAATGTTAAAGAAGTTTCAGTTTTTTTAAAATTAAGCGCTCTAACAATTTACAGATACATTTCAGAAAAAAAACTTAAAGCAATACATTGTGGCGGACGTTACCTTATAGATAAGTCTTCACTTAATAAATTTATTAAAGAAAGAAAATTAAACAAGGCCTCCTAACTTCTGCTAATTTAGATATAATTAAAGCACTTATGGAAAGAAAAATTGAAAAAGCAATTAAAGTTTTGAAGAATGGAGGAATAGTTGTTTTTCCAACAGATACGGCTATCGGAATTGGCTGCAGAATTGATAATGAAGAAGCAGTAAAAAGGCTATTTAAAATTCGTAAAAGACCTGAAAATAAACCAATGCTGGCATTAGTTGATTCGGTTGAAATGGCTCAGAAGTATTTACTGTCAATTCCTCGGGAAGTCAAAGATAAACTAATTAAACCTTATTGGCCTGGAAAACTTACTATTATTTTAAAATGCGATACGAACAAGATTCCATCTGTTGTAAGAAGCAGAGGGAATACTTTGGGAGTTAGATTGCCCAACAATAAAATTTTATTAGAATTAATTAAAGGAGTAGGTGTGCCAATTGTTGCACCATCTGCAAATTTTGGCGGTGAAAAAACGCCCTACAGCTTTACAGATTTAAATTCAAAGCTTGTAAGACAAGCGGATTATGTTTTAAATGAAGAAGTAAGTCCGCCAGCTGGCGGAGAAAAAAATGTTTCGACCATAATTGATTGTACGATTACGCCGTGGAAGATTATAAGGCAGGGAGCAATAAGAATGCAAAATGTCATACTATTAATAGATACTGCGGATAATCAAAAAATTATAGTAGGCTTAATCATTAACGGTCAGAAGGATATTCAAACAAAAAGAATAACTTCTAATAAAACGCAAATTATTCTGCCAATGATAAGTAAAATTTTAAAAAAGCATTTGCTAAAATCGGAAGATCTATCAAAAATTCAAATTAATGCCGGACCAGGATCATTTACGGGTCTGAGGGTTGGCCTGGCCATTGCTAATGCTTTATCTTTTGTTCTTAAAATTCCGGTAAATGGAGAAGAAGTTGGGGAAATAATTTTACCTATTTACCCCGCACCTTTAAAAACATAGCTGCTTACTGGTAATATAATTCTTGAGAAAAGGTGCGGGGTTTACACGTGATATAATGAAGAAAATGAAAGATTTTCTGTCTCATCTTTTCATACCAAAAGAATCCAACAATCATAGGGCAAAAGTCTTACATCATACAAATTTATTCTTAACAATAGTATTTCTTCTTTTAGCCAGTTTCTTTATACAAAGAATAAAAGTAAGTTTTCCTTCTGTTTTGGGTATAAAAGCAGATATTTCCTCCGAAGAGCTTCTTTTTCTGACCAATAAAGAAAGGCAAAATGTCGGCGTTAATTCGTTAATTTTTAATGAAAAACTTTCAGAAGCAGCTAGTAAGAAAGCTCAGGATATGTTTGACTATAATTATTGGGCTCACAATTCTCCAACCGGCAAAACTCCTTGGGTTTTTATTAAGTCTTCAGGATATAAATATGTCTATGCGGGGGAAAACTTAGCAAGGGGATTTACAACTCCGGATGATGTAATAAAGGCATGGATGGCGAGTCCAGATCATAGAGCGAATATGCTGTCATCGAATTACCAAGATGTGGGATTTGCAGTAAAGCTGGGTAAATTAAACGGAGAAGAAACAGTTATTGTAGTTGAGGAGTTTGGAAATCTCAATATGCCAATGGCTAGAAGTAAAGTTGCGGAAGTTGCAACAGCTACGGACACGAACGCTCTTCCTGAAAATGTTCAGGCGGTACACAAACAGCCACTTATTAACACTTCGTCTTTGTCCTCGAATATCTATTATTTATTTATTATTGTACTTATTACGGCTCTTATGTTGGATATGATTATCGTAGAGAAAAAGAAAGTTATGCGTTTTGTAGGGCACAATATTGATCATATATTGTATTTATTATTGGTCTTAATTTTAATTAGTATATGGGGTAAGGGGGTTATTATTTAATGTTAAAAAGAATATCGGAACATAGCATTTATTACGCATCACTTATTGCCATACTTAGTCTTAGCTTTTTGTTGGCGTACAGCAGCTCGGACAGGAGTTTTCAAATTGGGGTTATTATTGTTACTACTTTTTTCTACGTATTATGGGGTATTATGCATCACCTTATAAATCACGACTTACATATGAAAATTGTGGTAGAATATATACTTATTGGTGTCTTTGGTCTGACAATTATATTTTTTCTTTTAAGCGTAAGCGGTAATTATTAAAAAGGAATTGATATGAAAGGAATAATTTTAGCTGGAGGATTGGCAACGCGGTTGAGGCCTCTGACATTGGTTACCAATAAGCATCTTCTTCCTATTTATAATAAACCAATGATTTATTATCCTCTGAGATCTATAGCTAAAGCTGGTATTAAAGAAGTTTTACTGACAAGCTCCTCGGATCACTCAGGACATTTCGCGAATCTATTGGGAGCAGGGGAAGAGTTCGGGGTTAAATTATATTATGCTGTTCAGAAAGAGCCAAAAGGCGGCATACCCGATGCAATAAAACTGGCAGAGGAGTTTGGGAGAGGAGAAAAACTATTGGTGATATTGGGGGATAATATTTTCAATTATAATCTTAAGCAAGCTGTCGATGACTTTAGTAAAAAAGATAAGGGGGCGGTTGTTTTTGGTGTTAATATGAATACCGATTCAAGACAATATGGTGTTATAGAAGTTGATGGTA
>Ga0265296_1005623_pt1 | contig 10171 bp, 6 predicted proteins | sample MunlanPumphouse1_FD_189073 | JGI IMG/M metagenome (GOLD analysis project Ga0265296, IMG submission 189073) | Groundwater microbial communities from a municipal landfill in Southern Ontario, Canada - Pumphouse #1 | ecosystem: Environmental > Aquatic > Deep subsurface > Groundwater | place: Canada...
GCTTCCCGGCACGACGGTCTATCCCTCCTGCGGCAATTTCGTGCTGGTCCGTTTTGGGGGCGCGCTCACCGGTGATGAGGTGCATCGTGCGTTGGTGCAGCGTTCCATCCTGGTGCGCAATTTCGGTCACTCGCATCCCTTGCTCGAGCACTGCCTGCGTATATCGATCGGCACGCCACAGGAAAACGATCTGCTGCTGCGTGCCCTGAGGGGGATTCTGGCGAAGTAGGCTCACGCACAAGTCGGACCCGCACCCCGGACCTTAACTGCACCTGCACCCAGGCGCAAAGCCAGACGCACGGTTCATCAGGCGCCAAGCGTTGCGTGCGTCAACGTGCCACGTGTATAACCCGTAGAAGCAAGCCCACACAAAAGAGGCGTCATGGAGACTTACGATTACATCGTCGTTGGCGCAGGCTCGGCCGGCTGCGTGCTGGCCAACCGTCTGAGCGCCGATCCTTCAGTGACCGTGCTGCTGCTGGAGGCAGGCGGGCGCGACAACTATCACTGGATCCACATCCCTGTCGGCTATCTCTATTGCATCGGAAATCCGCGTACCGATTGGATGTACAAAACCAGCGAGCAGGCTGGATTGAACGGCCGTTCGCTCATCTACCCCCGAGGCAAAGTGCTTGGCGGGTGCTCATCGATCAACGGCATGATCTACATGCGGGGGCAGCGCGAGGATTATGACGACTGGGCACGCAGTGTCGCAGACGAGCGCTGGTCCTGGGACAGCGTGCTGCCCGTGTTCAAGCAAAGTGAAGACCATTACCGCGGTGCTAGCGCGCATCACGGTGCCGGAGGCGAGTGGCGGGTCGAGGCGCAGCGCCTGCGGTGGGACATCCTGGAGGCGTTTGCCGATGCGGCCGCCCACGAAGGCATTCCCCGGGTCAGTGACTTCAACTGCGGCGATAACTTCGGCGCGGGCTATTTCGACGTCAATCAGAAATCAGGCTGGCGCTGGAATACGGCGAAGGCGTTTTTGCGACCGGTCAAGCGGCGCCGCAATCTGCATGTCATGACAAACGCCACGGTGCGCCATCTCGTTCTCGAGAACGCGGTGTGCACCGGCGTCTGCGTGCAGTCAGGCAGCGTGGCGCGCGTGATAGCGGCGCGGCGCGAAGTCGTGCTGGCCGCGGGCGCGGTCAATTCCCCCTTGCTGCTGGAGCGCTCGGGCATCGGTCATCCCGAGCATCTGAAAGCCGCTGGCATTGCGGTGCACCACGCGCTGCCAGGCGTTGGCGGCAATCTCCAGGATCATCTGCAACTGCGCGTGATCATGAAGGTGCAGGGCACCAAAACACTGAACCGGATGGTGTCGAGCTGGGTGGGCAAGGCCGGCATCGGATTGGAGTACATGCTCAAACGCAGCGGACCGATGAGCATGGCACCGTCGCAGCTCGGCGTGTTTGCGAAGTCAGACCCCGCTCAGTCGCGCCCCAACGTCGAGTTCCATGTTCAGCCGTTGTCATTGGGGGCGTTCGGTGAAGCGCTGCATGCATTCGATGCCTTCACGGCCAGTGTCTGCAACCTGCGACCTACCTCGCGGGGTTCCATTCATGTGAATCCCGAGCAGGTCGACGCCGCACCGATCATCGCGCCCAATTATCTGCATACCGAGCAAGATCGACAGGTCGCGATCGACTCGATCAAACTGGTGCGACGAATCGCCAGCGCGCCTGCGCTGGCACGCTATGCACCCCAGGAGTGGCTGCCCGGCGCTGCGGCCCAGTCCGACGCCGAGCTGGCGCAGGCCGCCGGCGCGATCGGCACCACGATTTTTCACCCGGTGGGCACGTGTCGCATGGGTCAGCTTGCCGATGATGGCGCCGTGGTGGACGCCGAACTACGGGTGCACGGCATACAGCGCCTGCGGGTCGCAGACGCGTCCATCATGCCCACGATCACCTCGGGCAATACGAACTCGCCCACGATCATGATTGCCGAGCGTGCCGCGGCATTGATGCGGGCGGGAGCGGCCACCTGACACGGTGGGTGTCGGCGCGGCAGGGGGGCGTGGTGCGCTGTGCGTGCACTGCAGTGTGCTGCGGCGTGGCGCGACACGCACTGTGCATCGTGCGTGTCGAGGTGCCATGCGCGCTCAGGCTGCGACGCCGGCCTCGTGCCTGCGGCGTCGGTCCAGCAGCATGACGCCGACGATAGCGGCGACGACAATGCCAACGGCCACCACGATCACGGTGCCAAAGGCCTGATCGAAAGCGGTGTGTGCCAACTGCAGCAATTGATCGCCAAAGGCGCGCGGCATGGATTCCACGGCAAGCAAGGCCGCATCGATGCTATCGCGCGCGTCGGTCGATGTGGCCAGGTGTGCAGGCACGATCATTGTCCGCGTATAGGTGCCCGTGAGCACACTGCCCAATACCGCGATGCCCAGCGCGCCGCCCATCTCGTAGGACACCTCTTCGATGGATGCCGCCATGCCCGCCTGGGCGGGTGGCGCATTGTTCATGACGGCATTGGAAGCTGCCGTGATCGTGGCACCCACACTGGCCCCCAGTAGCACCAGCACAGCCATTTTGAGCATGCCGTGCGTATCGGCAGTCAGCAGCAGGCCCACCAGGGACAGCACGAGCAGGGCCAGGCTGATGACGATGATGCGGTGCGTGCCCACCCGACCCAGCAACAGTCCGGTCAAGGGCCCGCTCACCAGCGCTGCCAGCGGAATGGGTAGCAGCGCCAGACCGGCGTTCAAGGGCGTGAGCCCCACCACGAGCTGCAGTCGCTGACTGTAGACGAGTTCGACACCGACCAGCGCGATCGAGGCGACGATCGCCCCGATGACGCCGCCCGAGAAGCGCGCATTGCGGAACAGACTGAAGTCGATCAGGGGCGCTGTACTGCGTAACTGTCTGCGGGTGAAAATCGTCAGCATCAGGATGCCGACCGAGAGCGCGGCCAGAATGACCGCCAGGGACGCATCGCGCTTGGCCATTTCCTTGACGGCCAGCGCAATACCCATCAGCCCCAGCATGATCTGAAATGATCCCGTCAAATCCCATGGCGCGTCGGGGTTGCCCGGGCTGGCGGGGATCAACCAGGCGCCGAACACCAGCGCCGTCAGCACAACCGGCACGTTTACAAGAAACACCGAACCCCACCAGAAATATTCCAGCAGCAAACCGCCCACCACCGGGCCAAATGCCGCACCCCCGGCCGCGGTTGCAGCCCAGATACCGATGGCGAACGTGCGTTCGCGCTCGTCGGCGAACATCAGCCGGATGATGGCCAGCGTCGAGGGCATCATCATGGCCGCACCCACGCCCAGCAGGCCCCGGGCGGCAATCAGCATGTTCGCTGTGGGCGAATAAGCCGCGCAGGTGGATGCCACCCCGAAGACCACCAGGCCCGCGATGAACATTCGCTTGTGTCCCAGGCGGTCGCCCAGCGTGCCTGTGCCCAGCAGCAGGCCGGTGACGACCACGGTATAGGCATTCATGATCCACAGCTTGGCCGAGGACGAGGCCTGCAAATCGTGTGTCAGCGTCGGCAGGGCCGTATAGAGCACCGTCACGTCAATGACGATCAGCAGCAGCGCCATGGAGACAATCGCCAGTATCAGCCAACGCCTGGGTGTGGCGGTCGCGTCAGGGGAGGGAATAACGTTCAACATACAAACCTGCAGTGTCTTAAGAAGGCGCCTTCCCGTGCTGCGGGAGGGCACATGCGCCGCCCGATGACAGGGGCTGCGTGCTGTTCCGGGTCGCGATTGTCGAGCACGGACGCCGATAGTTAAAGTTCATATCCATCGGATTTTCCGATACATTGCGACCGCGTGAGGGCTCGGATGAGGATCGCGCCACAAAGTCCCGAAACGGATGCGCGTGGTCGGGTGCTGCGCGGCACGTGGTCAACCGCGTGCCTCTTCAAGTCAGGCCAATGGCCTCAACGTGTGCGCACGCGGGCGGGATCGGGAAAAGCTGGCCAGGCAAAAGCGCCGTATTGCAACCGATAGACCGGCTGGAACTGATTGTGGATGGTCGGTTTTTCCTGTTCCGGCTGGACCTGCATGGGATGCGTGGCATCACGCATCGCCTGCCCGATCGATGGTGCGCAAGGCGACGTCGCGAGGCCAGTGCACTGGGCCGAAGGCATCGTTGGCGCCGTCACCCCGTCGAACAGACCGTCGTTGTGCTGCCCGCCCGGCTTGGCATGCAGCATCAGCGCCGGGGGCACGTGGGGTGACCCCTGGCCCCAGGCGAACACAGGCGTACCCATGCCGCAGACCATGGCGGCGGCGCAGACGAGGGTGAGGAGAGGCTTGGATGGCATCATGGACGCTTGCGGTCGGGTGGAATCCGGCATTCACAAGGCACGATCGTAGGCAGCGGGGAACGACCAAATGTAATTTTGGTGACAGCAAGCCCTGGCGCCCGATGCGGCGGGACGTGCGGTCGCGGTGCGCCAGGTCGAACCGATGCCCTCGCCACGCCTGGGATTCGCTCGTCCCAAGTGTTGCAATGTCCCCATGGCGGGCGATCTTCGGGTTGCACCGAGCCGGATACCGGCACATACTCCAGCGTGTTCGTCACTATCCCGTCTAACGGTCTCGATTCTTTTCATGGTCCACATTCCAGCCCCGCTGCCGCACAACGAGGTCAGCCGGCTTGATGCACTGATCCAGCTCGATATTTTGGATACCGGCCGCGAACAGGGTTTCGACGACATCGTCACGCTCGCATCGCGGCTGTGCGATGTGCCAATCGCGCTGGTTTCCCTGATCGACAGCGAGCGTCAGTGGTTCAAGGCCTGCGTCGGTCTCGATGCGGCCGAAACCCATCGTGATCTCGCGTTCTGCGCACATGCCATCCTGGCGCCCGATGAGGTGCTGGAGGTTCAGGACGCCCGTCTCGACCCTCGCTTCTGCGAGAGTGCCCTGGTCCTGGCTGAGCCCTTCATACGCTTTTACGCCGGCGCACCGATCACCACGGTCGATGGCCATACCCTGGGCACGGTCTGTGTGATCGACCGCGTGCCGCGCAAGCTCGACGGGCCCCAGCGCGAAGCCCTGGCGGCACTCGCCCGTCAGACCGCCTCGCTGCTGCAACTGCGTACGCTGCTGGCGCAAAGCGAGGCACAAAAGCACGTGTTGCGCGAACGTGTGACGCGCGCATTGGGCAGTGGCGACGATGCCCACCGCGGCCTGCGACATGACCACCGGGTGGCCACCGTCGGTTACATCACGGCAAGCGTGGCGCATGACTTCAATAATTTGCTTCAATCCCTGAAGATGGGGATCGATCTATTGCGGCGCAAGGCGCATCGTCCGCAGGATGTCGAGCGCTTGGCCGAAGGTGCGCTCAAGACGGTGGGGCGAGGCGCCAGTCTGATTGCGCGCATGCTTGCCATTTCGCGTGACGAGCAACCCGATACCTGCCCGATCGCCATCGTCGATCGCATCGAAGGCATGCGGCCGCTGCTCACCAGCGCCGTGGGGGCGTCATTCCAGTTGCAGTTCGATCTGCAGGGGCGCGAAAGCGAAGTGCTGTGCGATGCCACCCAGTTCGAGGCGGCTGTGCTGAATCTGGTGGTGAATGCCCGCGACGCGATCGGTTCGAGCGGTGGAGGCATACGCATTTCATCGCGCCTGACTCACTTTCCAGACCAGGATGACCTGCGCGCGGGCACTTATCTCGACGTGCAGGTCAGCGACGATGGGCCGGGAATCTCGAGCGATGTCCTGCAGCGGGTGTTCGAGCCGTTCTACACCACCAAGCCCGAAGGGGAGGGCACCGGCCTGGGCCTGGCGCAGGTGCTGGGTTTTGCTCAGAACTCGGGTGGCACGGCGCGTATTCAGTCCAGCCCGCAAGGCACCACGGTTCAGATGCTGCTACGCCCAGTCTAGCGCGGCCTTTATAATCGCCTGTCATACACCCTGGAGCGGCGTCTCTCGAGCCGCGCATCATGTCTGCCTTGCCGCTACGCGTGCTGTCCGTCATCCCGCCGATGACACAGCTCAATACGCCATATCCCTCCACTGCCTACCTGACCGGGTTTCTGCGTTCGCGCGATATTCCGGCCTTTCAGGAAGACCTGGCGCTTGCGCTGGTGCTTCGCCTGCTCTCGCGCACCGGGCTGGCAGAGGTTGCCGATCATATTCAGTCGCTGCCGCCAGGCAAGCACACGCCCTCGATTCAGGCGTTCGTGGCACAGCAGGCGCGTTACGTCGCCACCATCGATGCGGTCATCGCGTTCCTGCAGGGGCGTGACGCGACGCTGGCGCACCGCATTGCCGGGCGGTTCTTCCTGCCTGAGGGGCCGCGTTTCGCCTCGCTGGATGTGTATGTGGATGATGAGGGGGGCGATCCCCTGGCCTGGGCGTTCGGTGCCCTGGGCCTGCACGACAAGGCCAAGCATCTGGCGACCCTGTATTTGAACGACCTCGCAGATGTGCTGCGTGACGCCATCGACTCACGCTTCGAGTTCGTGCGCTATGCGGAATCTCTGGCAGGCAGCCAGCCGACGTTCGATCCGCTTGCGCAAGCCTTGGCCGAGCCGCGCAATCTGGTGGACGATACCTTGCAGGCGCTGACGCTTGCTGCGGTTGCGCGCCATACGCCTTCGGTCGTTCTGCTCTCTGTGCCTTTTCCCGGCTGTGTCTACGCTGCCTTTCGTATCGCCCAGGCGATCAAGGCCGAGCACCCACACATCGTGACGGTACTGGGCGGTGGCTTCGTCAACACCGAGCTGCGCGAGCTCAGCGAGCCGCGGGTGTTCGACTACTTCGATTTCGTGTGCCTGGATGCCGGCGAACGTCCGTTGCTTGCCCTGCTCGATCATGTTCAGGGCAAGCGTTCGCGCCAGCGTCTGGTGCGCACCTATCTGCGTGATGCCGACACCGGCGTGGTGCGCTATGTCAATCTTGTCGAACCCGATGTCGCCTTCGCCGAAGTCGGCACCCCGACCTGGGACGGCCTGCCCCTGGATCAGTACCTTTCGCTGCTGGATATGCTCAACCCCATGCATCGGCTGTGGAGCGACGGGCGCTGGAACAAGCTCACCGTGGCGCACGGGTGCTATTGGAAGAAATGCAGTTTTTGCGACGTCAGTCTGGATTACATCGGACGATACGAGGGCGCGTCGGCCACGGTGCTGGCCGATCGTATCGACGCGATCGTGCGGGAAACCCGCCAGACGGGATTTCATTTCGTCGATGAGGCGGCGCCGCCCAAGTCGCTCAAGGCCCTGGCCACCGAGTTGATCGAGCGCAATACGGGCATTTCCTGGTGGGGCAATATCCGGTTCGAGAAAACCTTCAGTCCCGAGCTGTGCGAACTGCTTGCCGATAGTGGCTGTATCGCTGTCTCCGGCGGCCTGGAGGTCGCGTCGGATCGCTTGCTGAAACTCATGAAAAAAGGCGTGTCCATCGATCAGGTGGCACGGGTGACGCGCGCGTTCAGCGATGCAGGCATTCTTGTGCATGCCTACCTGATGTATGGTTTTCCCACACAAACCGTGCAGGACACGGTGGATGCGCTGGAGTATGTGCGTCAGTTGTTCGCCAATGGCTGCATACAAAGCGGGTTCTTCCACCGCTTTGCGTGCACCGTGCATTCGCCCGTGGGTATGGAGCCTGAAGCCTATGGCGTGACGCTGCTGCCCTTGCCGCCGGTGAGCTTCGCCAAGAACGACATCGGGTTCATCGATCCGACCGGCGTCGATCACGATGCGCTGGGCATTGCCCTGAAGAAAGCCATCTATAACTACATGCATGGCATCGGGCTGGACGAAGATGTGCGCAGCTGGTTTCCTTTCAAGGTGCCACGCACCACGGTGTCACGCCATCGCATCGCACAGGCGCTGTCGCAGCCCGGCTAGGCGGCCCCTGGGGCGGTGACGCCATTACTCGTGCGCCGTTCACGCGTACGAGACGACAGACCGGCGCCGTCACATCCGGTACTTGTCGCTATGTCAGTATCATGCGCCCCCCGGTCATGCGGGCGTCAGTTTTTTGCAAGGTAGGTTTGTCATGTCAGTCTCCTCATCCCGCACCGGAAGCCGCATCTATGCCGACGTCCTGGGCTTCACGTTCATGCACTGGAAGCGTCAGCGCGCACGGGGTTTTGCCGTTGCCCTGTTCATCATGCTGGGCACGCTGGCAGAAATATTCACGCCCTACTACGCCGGTCGCCTGGTCGACGCCATCGCCAGCGGTGCGGCCACCGATGTCTCGGTGCGCGGCCTCGCCTGGTATGCACTCGCCATGCTGATCGGCCTGGGCGTGGTGGGCGTCGTGTTTCGCCAATTGGCATTTCACAACATCATTCCGCTCACGCTCACCATGATGCGCGATGCGGTCTCCGAGTCCTTTCACCGGGTGCAGCGGTTCTCGACGGACTGGCACGCCAACAGTTTTGCCGGCTCCACCGTGCGCAGGATGACGCGCGGCATGTGGGCCTTCGATCTGTTGAACGACACCCTGGTCATCGCGCTTTTCCCCTCTCTGGTGATGCTGGTTGGCGCCACCGTGCTGCTGGGCTGGCACTGGCCGGTCATGGGCGTGGTGATCGGGCTGGGCGCGCTGCTCTACATCACCGTCACGACCTTTATTTCTTTGCGTATCGTGGCTCCCGCGGCGCGGCTGGCCAACACCTGGGATACCCGCCTGGGTGGCGCACTGGCCGATGCCGTCAGTTGCAACGCCGTGGTCAAGGCGTTCGGCGCGGAACGGCGTGAAGAGGTGCGTATCGATGGCGTGGTGCGCAAGTGGCGGGATCGCACCCGACGGACATGGAAACTGGCGACGTTCAACGGCGGGCTGCAGGGCCTCATGTTGTTGCTCATGAAAGCGGGTGTGCTGGGCATGGGTGTCTATCTCTGGCAGAGTGGCAGTGCCAGCGCAGGTGACATCACCTTCGTGCTGTCCCTGTTCCTGGTGCTGCAGGGGCATCTGCGCGATGTCGGCATGCACATTCGCAACCTGCAGCGTTCGGTCAACGATATGGAGGAAATGGTCGCGCTGAGCAAGATGCCGCCGGGTGTGGCCGATGCGCCCGATGCCCAGGCCATCACGCTCACGCACGGCAGCATCGCGTTCGAACACGTGACCTTTCGCTATGGCGCCCAGTCCGCGCCGCTCTACCGTGATTTCAACATTCAGATCAGGTCGGGCGAACGCGTGGGCCTGGTCGGGCATTCAGGGTCCGGAAAGACCACCTTCGTCAAGCTTGTGCAGCGTCTGTACGACGTCGACAGCGGGCGCATCCTGCTGGACGGCCACGACATCGCAGGTCTGTCTCAGGCCTCGCTGCGTGCTCAGATCGCGATCGTTCCGCAAGAGCCCATCCTCTTTCATCGTTCCCTGGCCGAGAACATTGCCTATGCCCGACCCGGCGCCACACGCGCACAGGTCGAGCATGCCGCCGAGCTGGCCAACGCGCACGACTTCATCACTCGCCTGCCCAAAGGCTACGAGACGCTGGTGGGCGAGCGCGGCGTGAAGCTCTCGGGCGGGGAGCGTCAGCGCGTGGCACTGGCGCGCGCCTTTCTGGCCGATGCGCCCGTGCTGATTCTGGACGAGGCCACCTCCAGCCTTGACTCCGAAAGCGAACGCCTCATTCAGGACGCCATGGCTCGCCTGATGATGGGACGCACCACACTCGTGATTGCCCATCGTCTTTCCACCGTCACATCGCTGGACCGTCTGCTGGTCTTCGATCGTGGTCAGGTGGTGGAACAGGGCACCCATCAACAATTGGTCCGGCTCAGTGGTGGCATTTATCGACGGCTCTTCGAGCGTCAGGCGCTGGACCTCACCACTGCTATGGAAGAGACGATTTGAAGCCTGTTTTTGAGCGCCCAAAAAAGCGCTCAGCGCCACGATTAGGCGTGCAAGAATTTGATGACGTTTGGCGCGAATGTGTGCCGAATGAGTATGTTTCCGAAATGCGACCTGAGTGTCGCAGTAATGAAAGGAGACAACATGATCGAATCGGAAATCGTGCGCCACGCGGCTTTGTTGGCTGCCGCAGATGGCAAACGAAACAGTCAGGGATTGCGCAGCGGTGACGTCGCGATCCTGCGGGACCGGGTTGGCCAGCCAGCGGCGCAGGATGTCTTGAGCATGCCACGGGATCCGGTCCAGGTGGCGCTGGATCAGGTGCCCGACAGGACACTGGTCTACATCATGGCACTCATGCTCTATGGCAAG
>Ga0265296_1005625_pt1 | contig 10169 bp, 10 predicted proteins | sample MunlanPumphouse1_FD_189073 | JGI IMG/M metagenome (GOLD analysis project Ga0265296, IMG submission 189073) | Groundwater microbial communities from a municipal landfill in Southern Ontario, Canada - Pumphouse #1 | ecosystem: Environmental > Aquatic > Deep subsurface > Groundwater | place...
CAGCGCATCGGCGCTGGTCGCCGCGCTGCGCGCGGTCGAAACGATGACCTGCAAGAACAAGGCACCGCGCAAGGTCAGCGGGCTGTTGACCTATTGGCGACCCGAAGCGGCGTAAGTCGCACGGTTAACCGCGACCGCGGCAAATACCCGCTTCCAATTTGACCCCAAGGCATTAGGCCTTGGCGCCAAGCACAGAACCGCTCGCCAGCGGTCCGCGGGGAGCTCAGAATGTCCGTCGACTTTATCCGTTTTCTTATTTTCGCCGGTGTCCTCGCCGGGCTGGTCGTCGTCGCGCTCGCAGTCCCGGCGTTCCGTCCGTATCTGCGCAAGAATCCGGCGGTCGCTTTCCTCCTCGGCATTTCGAGCGGCTTCCCCTTCACCCTGATTGCCGCCACCATGACCTTCTGGCTGGCCAAGGTCGGCTTCACGCCGACGACCATCGGCTTTGCGGTGATGGTCGGCATTCCCTACACCATCAAGTTCCTGTGGGCGCCCCTCGTGGACAAGATCCCGCTGCCGGTTTTGACCAAGGCGCTGGGCCAGCGGCGAAGCTGGCTGTTTTTCGTGCAGTTCTTCCTTGTAATCGCCATCTGGCAGATGGGCGCGAGCAATCCGCAGCCCGACGATTATCGCTGGTTCCTGTTCTGGGCGGTCGTCACGGCGTTCTTTTCGGCGACGCAGGACATAGTCATCGACGCCTATCGCATCGAAATCTTGGAAGAGGACGAATTTGCGCACGGGACCGCGACGAACCAGTTCGGCTATCGCACCGGCAATCTGATCGCGGGCGCCGGGACCATCTATTTCGCCTCGCAGGAAGGGTTAGGGCTTGGCTGGGCCATGGCTTACGGGCTGACAACTCTTTGCGTTCTGCCCGCAGTTATCGGTGCCTTCTGGGCCGGTGAAGGCAAATTTATCGACCGGTTCAGCAATGCGTCCGGCATGAAGCCGGGGCAATGGCTCGTCGAAACGGTCGTCAATCCGTTTCGCGAGTTCCTGACCCGCGATGGCGCGCTGATGATCTTGCTGTTCATCCTGGTTTATAAAGTCGGCGATGCCATGGGGCAGGCCATGCTCGGCCCGATGATCGTCGATCTGAATTTTGCCGATCTCGATTACATCACGGCAAACAAGATATGGGGCTTTGCCGCGCTTATTGTCGGGTCCGCTTTGGGTGCGCCATTCGTGCTGTGGCTGGGCATGGGCCGGGCGCTGCTTGTTTCCGTGTTGCTGATGATGTTTTCCAACCTCATGTTCATGGCGCTGTCGGTCGCGGGGAATAGTTACTGGATGCTGGTTGCGGCGATCGTGACCGAGAATATCACCAGCGGCATCGGCCTCACCGTCGTTGCCGTCTATCTCTCCGGATTGTCAAACATCGCCTATACGGCGACGCAGTTTGCGCTGCTCTCATCGGTTGCGGTGATCGGGCGGACCTTCATGGCCGGCCCCGCTGGCTATGCCGCAGAGAAGCTTGGCTGGACCGGCTTCTGGGGGCTGACCGTGCTCGCCGCGATTCCCGGCATGATCCTGCTGTGGATGATGTGGCGCAAAGGCTATGTCGTGCAATCCATCCGCCAGAGCGGCGCGGTCGAGCTCGACGAAGGCAAGCTGCGTAAGCCCGTCGGCGCAGCGCGCGTCGTCGGCTTCGCATTGATCGTCGCGGGCGTCGTCGGCGTGCTGCTGGCCAACCAGCTCGAGCTGGCGGCGCATATCATGTACGCGTCGCTCGCCGCCGTCCTCGCGGGGGCGCTGCTGGCGTGGAAAGGTCCGGCGCCGAAGGTCGTCTGAGGGGCGAGCATCGGGCATTAGCGGTCACACCCGCATATAGATCCCGTTCGTGTCGAGCGTAGTCAAGACACCTCTGGGGCGCGTATCCCTTCGCGTGTCTCGACTACGCTCGACACGAACGGAAACAGGGGCGTCTGGAAACCAACCTAACGCTGTCATCCCTTAAACCGGTAACTCGCCGTTTGCCTCCAGCACCACGCCCGCGAGGTAGAGCGACCCGCAGATCAGGACATCGCCCGCCTGACGATGCGCCGCGATATGGCGGAGCGCCGCCGCCACGTCGTCGCACGGTTGCGCGTCGGCGATGCCTAGCTCGCTTTGCACCCAATGGCACAGGGCTTTGGGCTCATGATGCTCATGGCCGGGGATTGGCACCGCTTGAAACGACGCGATCTTGTCGGCGAAGGGACGCAGGAAACCCATCGCGTCCTTGTTCTTGAGCAGCCCGCAGACGATGTGCAACGGCGGCTGATCGGCCAGCGCCAGCGCCAGCGCCCCCCCCGCATCGGGATTATGTCCGCCGTCGAGCCAGACGGTGGTGCTGTCGCGGAGCAGGCTAGTCAGTGGCCCTTGACCCAGCCGCTGCATCCGTCCCGGCCAGAAGGCCGCGGCGACGCCTCGTGCGATGTCTTCATCGGTGGGATGCGGCCCGGGCGTGCTGCGCAGCATGGCAATCGAGAGACCGGCGTTGCGCATCTGGTGCACGCCCGTCATGCGCGAGCGCAAGGTCGGCGCAATCGAACCCCGCTCGGATTGCCAGCGGAAGCTGTCGGCTTCGGGTGCGACAGCCCAATCCTTGCCTTCCGAGAACAGCAGCCCGCCGACCGCGGCGGCGCGGTCGCGGACCAGCTTCCTCACATGATCGGGATAAGCGAGCGTCGCAAGCGCCGCGCCAGGTTTGAAAATCCCGGTCTTTTCCCAGGCGATGCGTTCGATGGCCTCGACCGGCACGCCTTCCTCTGGTGCGAGCAGAAACGCCTCATGATCGATGCCTAGCGACGCGATGCCGCATACCGCTGGGGCAGGGATGATGTTGGTGGCGTCGAGACGGCCGCCGAGGCCAACCTCGATGATGCAATCGTCGGCGGGGATGCGCGCAAAGGCGAGGAAGGCGGCGGCAGTGGTGACTTCGAAAAAGCTGGCTTTGAGGTCGTGCGCGACGTCGAGCACTTCTTCGAGCAGCGCCGCAAGCAACGCGTCGTCGATCAGCGTGCCGGCGAGTCGGATGCGTTCGTTGAAGCGGACGAGGTGCGGGCTGGTGTAGCAGTGGACGCGGCGCCCCTGCGCTTCAAGGATGGCGCGCAGATAGGCGCAGGTCGAGCCTTTGCCGTTGGTGCCGGCGACGTGGAAGGTGCGCGGTAGTTGGTTTTGCGGGTTGCCGAGGCGGGCGCATATCTCGGCGACGCGCTCGAGGCCCAAAATGTCGCGGCCCGGCGAGAGCGCGGCGAGGCAGTCGAGTTGGGTTTGTACCGCGGGGTCGGAGGAGTGGGCGTGGTCGGGCATAACAAGTGCCTTGATCGTTAAAAGCGCTCAGCTTTTCCATCTTCGTCATGCCGGACTTGATCCGGCATCCATCTGCACAACCGTGGCATGGACCCCGGATCAAGTCCGGGGTGACGAAGCAAGGAGGTCTTCTTGGCGCCGCTTACGCCGCCTTCTCGGGCGCCAGATAGCCGATCAGCCGTCCCAGCGTCCCGGGCAGCTCTTTCCGATGCACGACCATGTCGATCATCCCATGATCGAGCAGATATTCGGCACGCTGGAAGCCTTCGGGCAGTTTTTCGCGGATTGTGTTTTCAATCACGCGCTGGCCCGCGAAACCGATCAGCGCCTTGGGCTCGCTGATCTGAACATCGCCGAGCATCGCATAGCTGGCGGTGACGCCGCCCGTGGTCGGATCGGTGAGCAGCACGATATAGGGCAGGCCGGCGCGGCGCAGGCGCGCGAGCGCCACCGTCGCGCGCGGCATCTGCATGAGCGACAGCGTGCCTTCCTGCATCCGCGCGCCGCCCGCGGCGGTGATCGCGATATAGGGGCTGCCCCGCTTAATCGCCTGTTCGACCCCAGCCACAAAGGCTTCTCCAACCGCGACGCCCATCGATCCGCCCATGAAGGCGAAATCCTGGACGCCGACGACGGCAGGCTGGCCCGCGATACGGCCGAACGCGTTCTGATAGGCATCGCGGTCACCCGTCTGCACGCGCGCCGCCTTGATGCGGTCGACATATTTCTTGGTGTCGCGGAATTTCAGCGGATCCTCGGGCGCCGCGGGTGCGGGCAGGATCTCATGCTGGCCACCGTCGAACAATTGCGCGAAGCGCTCGGTTGCGCCGATGCGGTCGTGATGGTCGCAGCGCGGGCAGACGTTGAGATTGTCTTCCCATTCTTTGACGAACACCATCTGCTGGCACTGACGGCATTTGTGCCACAGATTGTCGGCGGTATCGCGCTTCGCGGTGAAGGGCAGGGCGTTGCGGACGCGGTCGAGCCAGCTCATGCGGCGATCTCCTTTGCGCCGTGGATAGCAGCGGCGAGGCTGCGGGTGAAGGTTTCGATGTGGCGCGGCGCGTCAGCACCATGCTGGGCGATGAGTTCGACGAGTGCCGAGCCGACGACGACGCCATCGGCGACCCTGGCGATCTGCGCCGCCTGTTCGGGCGTGCGGACGCCGAAGCCGACCGCGATCGGCAGGTTGGTCTGGGTGCGCAGGCGCGCGACGGCTTCTTCGATGCTGGCCTGCGCTGCCTGTTGCAGCCCGGTGATCCCGGCGACCGACACGTAGTAGAGAAAACCGCCGGCGCCATCGAGCACGGCGGGCAGGCGCGCGGCGTCAGTGGTCGGAGTGGCAAGGCGGATCTGGTCAACCCCGGCGGCACGCAGCGCAGGGCCAAGGCTGTCGTCTTCCTCGAACGGAATATCTACGCAGATGACGCCATCGACACCCGAATCTTTGCACGCCGCGGCGAACCAGTCGGCCCCGCGCCGGGTCATCGGGTTGGCATAGCCCATCAGCACCAGCGGGATGTCAGCGTGACGGGCGCGAAAACGCTTGGCGATGTCGAAAATGTCGGCGGTGGTCGTTCCGGCGGCAAAGCTGCGCAGGTTCGCCGCCTGTATGGCCGGGCCGTCGGCCATCGGATCGGTGAATGGCATGCCGAGTTCGATGACATCGGACCCGCCCGCGACGAGCGCGTCGAGGATGGCAGCGCTGTCGCCGTCTCCAGCGGTTACGAAGGTGACTAGCGCGGGGTGGGGCTTGGTGAAGGCAGTTGCGAAGCGGCTCATATCTGCGTCCCCAGCGCCTCGGCTACGGTAAAGATGTCCTTGTCGCCGCGTCCGCACAGATTGGCGATGATGATCGCGTCGCGGTCCATTTCGCGCGCTATCTTGGTCACCGCGGCGATCGCGTGTGATGGTTCGAGCGCAGGAATGATGCCCTCGGTGCGGCAGAGCAGCTGGAACGCGTCGAGCGCTTCCTTGTCGGTGGCGCTGGTATATTCGACGCGGCCGATGTCGCGCAGCCACGCATGTTCGGGGCCGATGCCGGGATAATCGAGGCCCGCGCTGATCGAATGCGCCTCGTCGATCTGCCCGTCCTCGTCCTGGAGCAGATAAGTGCGGTTGCCGTGGAGGATGCCGGGCGCGCCGCCCGCGAGGCTGGCGGCATGTTCCTTGTCGAGCCCATGACCCGCCGCTTCGACGCCGAGCATCCGAACCGACGGGTCGTCGAGGAACGGATGAAACAACCCGATCGCATTCGATCCGCCGCCGATTGCGGCGACGAGCAGATCGGGCAGGCGTCCGGTGCGTTCGAGCAATTGCGCGCGCGCTTCCTTGCCGATCACGCTCTGAAAATCGCGGACAAGCTCGGGATAGGGGTGCGGTCCGGCGGCGGTGCCGATGATGTAGAAGGTGTCGTGGACATTGGCGACCCAATCGCGCAGCGCCTCGTTCATTGCATCCTTCAACGTCCGCGCGCCGCTTTCGACCCCGATCACTTCGGCGCCGAGCAGCTTCATCCGGAACACGTTCGGTTGTTGCCGCTCCATGTCGCGCGCGCCCATGTAAATGACGCAGGGCAAGCCGAAACGCGCGCAGACAGTGGCGGTGGCGACGCCATGCTGACCTGCGCCGGTCTCGGCGATGATCCGCGTCTTGCCCATGCGGCGGGCGAGCAGGATCTGGCCGATGCAATTGTTGATCTTGTGCGCGCCGGTGTGGTTGAGCTCGTCGCGCTTGAACCAGATTTGCGCGCCCTTGCCCGCAGGGGCGTCCTTGCGCAGTTCCTCGGTCAGTCGCTCCGCATAATAGAGCGGGCTCGGGCGCCCCACATAGTGAGTTAGCAGATCGTCGAATTCGGCGGCGAAATCCGGATCGGATTGCGCGGCGCGATATTCGCGTTCGAGGTCGAGGACGAGCGGCATCAGCGTTTCGGCGACGAAGCGCCCGCCGAAAATCCCGAAATGGCCGCGCTCGTCGGGCTGGCTGCGAAAGCTGTTGGGCTGAGTGCTCATGACCGCGCCGCTTTAAGGAAAGCGGCGATCTTGTCCACATCCTTCACGCCCGGGGCGCTTTCGATCCCTGACGACACATCGACCAGCGGCGCTCCGGTCGCGGCGATCGCTTCGGCGACGTTGGCAGGGGTCAGGCCGCCCGCGACACCCCAGTCCATCGTGTGACGATGGTTTTTAAGCAGCGACCAGTCGAAGCGCGTGCCCGTACCGCCGGGGAGCGCGGCTGCGGGGGCGTCGAACAGAATGCGGTCGGCGGCGCCCTGATATTTCTGCACCCGCTCCAGCGTTCCCGCGTCCTTCAGGCCAACGGCTTTCCAGACCTGTGCGGGCGCGATCCGCTTGACCACGGCGAGCCATTCGGCGCTTTCGTTGCCGTGGAACTGGATGATGTCGGGACGCACCGCCGCCAGCGCTTCGCCGGTCAGCTGCTGCGACGCGTTGACGAGCAGCAAAGCGACCTGAACGTGGCGCCCAGCGCGTTTGCGCAGCTCGGCGGCAGTCTTGAGATCGACGTGGCGCGGGCTCGGCTCGTAATGGACGAGGCCGATGTGCGTGGCGCCCTGTTCGATGGCGGCGTCGACGGTTTCGGGGGTGGAAAGGCCGCAGATTTTGACGAGTAGGGACATGATACAGACTCAAGCTATCCGTTCGTATCGAACGAAGTCGAGATGCCCCTCGACAATCGTAATTCCGATGGGTGTCTCGACTTCGCTCGACACGAACGGGAAATGGGGGGGTGCTTAAAGCGTCGCTTCGATTTCGCGGGCCGCGAGGTCGGGGTCGGGGGACTGGCTGATCGGGCGGCCGACCACGAGGATCGAGGCACCGTCGGCCATCGCCTGCGCCGGGGTGACGACGCGTTTCTGGTCGCCCGCGCTGCCGTTCGACGGGCGCACGCCCGGGACAACGAAAAACCCGCCGGGCCACGCTTTGCGCGCCGCTTTCACTTCCTGACCCGAACAGACGATGCCGTCGAGCCCGGCTTCGCGCGCCAGGGCGGCGAGGCGGACGACCTGATCGTGCGGGGTGCCGCCAACGCCGATGTCGTCGAGATCGGGGGCATCGAGGCTGGTCAGCACCGTGACGGCGACAACCTTGGTATTGAGTCCCGCCACCGCTTTGGCTTCTTCGAGCATCGCACGGCCGCCCGCGGCATGCACTGTCAGGATCGCCGGTTCGAGCGGGCGCAGCGCCTGGATCGCTTTCGCGACCGTGTTGGGAATGTCGTGGAGCTTGAGGTCGAGAAAGATCGGCAGCCCAAGCTTGGCCATTTCATGCACGCCATGATGTCCGTTGGCGCAGAAAAATTCGAGCCCGAGCTTCAGCCCGCCGACATGGTGCCGCACCTTTTGCGCCAGCGTGACCGCGGCGTCGAGGTGGGGATGGTCGATGGCGAGATAAAGCGGCGAGCTCATGGAATATCCAATGGCAGGGTGGGAGAGGCGGTTCCCGATACCGGGGCAGGCGTCGGGGTCGGAGTGGGTTCAACCGGGCGGTTCGCCAGCGCGCGCATGTCGGCTAGCTGCCGCTCACTGGCGTCGAGGCGGCGTTTGAGCGACCATCGCGTGGTGCGCAGCGCAAACCAAGTCGGCAGGAAGCCGACAAGGAAAGATATCAGGATCACGGCGGGAAGCTTGGTGCTCCAAATGAGAACATTCGCAGGCTCGGTAGCGGGCCAAATTTTTACATCAACGGGATCCCAATTCATCGCCGCAAACGCGACGAGGATTGCCGTCAGCAAGACCCAGATAATCGTCCGCAGAATTCCCACTATTCCATGCTCCTCTGTCGGTCGGTCACGACCCTAAGCCAGATTGGCGCGGCTTTCCAGTCCGGCTATGCCGCGCCGAAGACGCGATCGAAGATCGTGTCGACATGCTTCATATGATATCCGAGGTCGAAAAGTTCCGTCAGCTGCGCCGCGGACAGTCGCGCGGTGACGTCCGCATCGGCCTTGAGCAGTTCGAGCAGAGACAATTGGCCGTCGCTTTCCCACACCCGCATCGCGTTGCGCTGGACCAGCAGATAGCTGTCTTCGCGGCTCGCGCCGGCCTGCGTCAGGGCCAGCAGGACGCGCTGCGAATGGACAAGGCCGCCCATGCGGTCGAGGTTCTTTTGCATCCGCTCGGGATAGATCAGCAGCTTGTCGACCACCCCGGTCAGGCGGCCGAGCGCGAAGTCGAGGGTGATCGTCGCATCGGGGCCGATGAAGCGTTCGACCGACGAATGGCTGATATCGCGTTCGTGCCACAGCGCGACATTTTCGAGCGCCGGGACGACGGCGCTACGCACCATGCGCGCGAGGCCAGTGAGATTTTCGGTGAGGATCGGGTTGCGCTTGTGCGGCATCGCCGACGAGCCCTTTTGCCCCGGCGAGAAATATTCCTCGGCTTCGAGCACCTCGGTGCGCTGGAGGTGGCGGACTTCGGTCGCGAGGCGCTCGATCGACCCGGCGACGACGCCGAGGGTGGCGAAGAACATGGCATGGCGATCGCGCGGGATGACCTGCGTCGAAACGGGTTCGATCGACAGGCCGAGCTTGGCGGCGACATGCGCCTCGACGCGCGGGTCGATGTTGGCGAAAGTGCCAACCGCGCCCGAGATGGCACAGGTAGCAACTTCAGTGCGCGCCGCGATCAGGCGCGCTTTGCAGCGGTCGAATTCGGCATAGGCCTGCGCCAGTTTGAGCCCGAAAGTGACAGGCTCGGCATGGATGCCGTGGCTGCGTCCAATCGTCGGGGTGAGCTTATGTTCGAACGCGCGGCGCTTGATAGCGGCGAGTAGCGCGTCGAGGTCGGCGATCAACAGGTCTGCGGCCTGCGCGAGCTGGACCGCGAGGCAGGTGTCGAGGACGTCCGAGCTGGTCATGCCCTGATGCATGAAGCGAGCTTCTTCGCCGACATTTTCGGACACCCAGGTCAGAAAGGCGATGACGTCATGCTTGGTGACGGCCTCGATTGCGTCGATCGCCGCGACGTCGATGACGGGCTTGGTCGCCCACCAGTCCCACAGCGCTTTGGCGGCGGATTTCGGAACGGTTCCGAGTTCGGCGAGGGCATCGGTGGCGTGCGCTTCGATCTCGAACCAGATCGACAAGCGATTCTCGGCCGACCAGATCGCGGTCATTTCCGGCCTGGCGTAACGCGGAACCATTGAATTTCCTTCCTTAACGGGCGCTCTGTCGCGGAATCGCAGCGGATCCGTGACGGGCCGCCCCGTAGCAGGGACAAGGCGTTTCGCCAAACCCCGCGGCACCGCAACCATGCCCAAACCCGGCGGTTGCTTTCATGCCCCATCAAAACAGGCGACCGGCTCCAAGCCTAAGAAGTCGCCGCGAAAGGAGAATTTCATGTTGAAACAAATGCTTTTGATCGGCGCGGCAGCAGTAAGTTTCCCCGTGCTGGCGCAGACGACTGCGCCGACAGGCGAGGAACTGGCGCCCACGACGCAGGCGCCGACACCAACCGATACGACGGCTCCAGCGCCGGACGACAAGCCCGTCGATGACGCGAAACCGTCAGACGACGCGGCCCCGACCGAGGATGCTGCGCCGACCGACACCCCGCCGGCAGCCGAGCCCACCCCGCCGGCTGACCAACCCGCACCGGAGCCCGATCCCAAAGCCGAACCGGATCCGGAATAACCCCCTGAATAATCCCAGCGAATGACTTAGGAGAAAAATGATGTTGAAACAGATGCTTTTGATCGGTGCCGCCGCCGTGAGTTTCCCGGCCTTGGCGCAGACCACCACCCCCGCCGCTGACGCGGCGGCCCCGACCACCGCCGCTGAGCCGGCGCCGGCGCCGACGCCTGACGCGGCTCCGCCCGCCGATCCCGCAACCGCGCCTGCTCCGGCGCCGGACG
>Ga0265296_1005626_pt1 | contig 10168 bp, 6 predicted proteins | sample MunlanPumphouse1_FD_189073 | JGI IMG/M metagenome (GOLD analysis project Ga0265296, IMG submission 189073) | Groundwater microbial communities from a municipal landfill in Southern Ontario, Canada - Pumphouse #1 | ecosystem: Environmental > Aquatic > Deep subsurface > Groundwater | place: Canada...
CCGTCTGGTTGGCCAGCAGCATGACGATGCGGTCGATGCCGGGGGCCAGACCGCCGTGCGGCGGGGCGCCGAAGCGGAAGGCGTTCAGCATGCCGCCGAACTGCTCCTCGACCACCGAGGCGTCGTAACCGGCGATCTCGAAGGCCTTGAGCATGATCTCGGCCTTGTGGTTACGGATCGCGCCCGAGCACAGCTCATAGCCGTTGCAGACGATGTCGTACTGATAGGCGCGGATGGTGAGCGGGTCCTGCGTCTCCAGCGCCTCCATCCCGCCCTGCGGCATCGAGAAGGGGTTGTGGCTGAAGTCGACCTTCTTCTCTTCTTCCGACCATTCGAACATCGGGAAGTCGACGATCCAGCAGAACTTGAACTGCGCCTCGTCGACCAGCTTCAGCTCCGTGCCGACGCGGGTGCGGGCCAGACCGGCGAACTTGGCGAAGACGGCGGGGTCGCCGGCGGTGAAGAAGGCGGCGTCGCCCTTGCCCAGACCCAGCGCGGTCATCAGGGCCTCAGTCGGCTCCTGACCCAGGTTCTTGGCGATGGGACCGCCCCAGGCCTGCTGATCGTCCGACCAGAAGATGTAGCCCAGGCCCGGCTGGCCCTCGCCCTGCGCCCACGAGTTCATGCGGTCGCAGAAGGCGCGCGAACCGCCCGTCGGGGCCGGGATCGCCCAGACGGCGTTCTTGGCGTCCGCGCCCAGGATCTTGGCGAACAGACCGAAACCGCCGTCGCGGAAGTGGTCCGACACGTCCTGCATCTTGATCGGGTTGCGCAGGTCCGGCTTGTCCGAACCGTACCACTTCATCGACTGGGCATAGGTCAGACGCTCAAAGCCCTTGTGCTCGAACGTCTCGCCGAAGTCGTTGGTGAAGGTGTGGACGCCGTCGATGGGCGAGACGGGCTTGCCGTCGCCGAACTCGTTGAAGACGCCGTTCATCAGCGGCTCGATGGCGGCGAAGACGTCTTCCTGGGTGACGAAGCTCATCTCGACGTCGAGCTGATAGAATTCCAGCGAACGGTCGGCGCGCAGGTCTTCGTCGCGGAAGCAGGGCGCGATCTGGAAGTAGCGATCGAAGCCCGAGACCATCAGCAGTTGCTTGAACTGCTGCGGCGCCTGCGGCAGGGCGTAGAACTTGCCCGGATGCATCCGCGACGGGACCAGGAAGTCGCGCGCGCCTTCCGGCGACGAGGCCGTCAGGATCGGGGTCTGGTACTCAAGAAAGCCCTGCTCGACCATGCGCTGGCGGATCGAGTGGATCACCTTGGAGCGCAGGACGATGTTCTTGTGCAGGGTCTCGCGGCGCAGGTCGAGGAAGCGGTTCTTGAGGCGGATTTCCTCAGGATACTCCGGCTCGCCAAAGACCGGCAGCGGCAGTTCGGCGGCTTCCGACAGCACTTCAACGGCCAGGACGCGAACTTCGATCTCGCCGGTGGGCAGGTTGGCGTTGGTGGTTTCGGCCGAGCGGCTGACCACTTCGCCGTCGATCTTGATGACGCTTTCGGCGCGCAGACGCTCGACAGCTTCAAAGCCCGGCGTCTCCGGGTGCAGCACCAGCTGGGTCAGGCCGTAGTGGTCGCGCAGGTCGATAAACAGCAGACCGCCGTGGTCGCGCTTGCGGTGAACCCAGCCCGACAGACGAACATTCGCGCCCGCATCCGTCGAACGGAGGGCGCCGCAGGTATGGGTGCGATAGGCGTGCATGATCGGATATCGTCTGAAAACGGCTGTAGAACAGCGTGAATTAGGAGGGGCGAAAGGCCCATCATCGCCCCGGAAAGTCAAGGCTGGCGGCTAAATCCACAGCGCTGCGCGGTTGTCCACCGCCCCAGGGAACCTGCCCACAGCGCTTCCGGCGGCCTCTGCTATGGTTCACGGCATGACGGCCCTCGGTTCGGACATTCAGCAACTGCGCCTGCCCCTGCGGCAGGAGGCGTCGCAACGCGCGACGGATTTCGTCGTGTCCGAATCCAATTCGAGAGCCGCCGCGGTGCTGGCGACCTGGCCCGAGATGGCCGGTTCGATCCTGTCGATCTTCGGCCCGCCCGGCAGCGGCAAGAGCCATCTGGCCGCCGCCTGGGTCGAGCGCACAGGCGCCGTCGCCCTGCACGGCGCCGAGGCCGCCCTGGTCGATCCGCTGGAGCTTGAAGGCCAGTTCGTGCTGCTGGACCGCGCCCAGGACGCCGACGACGAAAGCCTGTTCCACCTGATCAACCTGACCCAGTCGGGCGGCGGCGCCTTGTTGCTGGTGTCGCGCGATCCGCCGGCAGCCTGGGCGTGCAGCCTTCCCGACCTGCGCTCGCGCCTGAACGCCATTCGCACCGTGGGCGTCGAGGCGCCCGACGACGCCGTCCTGGGGGCCATGCTGAAGCGCGCCTTCGCCACGCGCAACATCACGCCGAGCGACGAAGTGATCGACTATCTGGCCCGGCGCATCGACCGTTCAGCCGCCGCCGTCGAGAACATCGTGGACAGGTTGGACGCCTACCACCGCCCGGTCACGCGCGTTCTGGCCCGTCAGGTTCTGGGGGACAGCGACGAACTGTCTGACTGATCCGGCGAGATCACGGTTGCAGCCGTCACAGGCCCGCGCGACAACAGTCAAATGACTGAAATCGCGCCCATCGCCGTCGACACCACCGGCGAGGAAGTCCCCTCGTCGCGCGCCCCGCAGCTGGAGCTGTCGGAGGCGCTGATGAACTCGCCCGAACGCTTCATCAATCGCGAGCTGTCCTGGCTGGCCTTCAACGGGCGCGTACTGGAAGAAGCCGCCAACGAGGGCCACCCCCTGCTGGAGCGGGTTCGCTTCCTGTCGATCTCGGCCAACAACCTGGATGAGTTCTTCATGACCCGCGTGGCGGGCCTGAAGGGTCAGGTGCGCGAGCGCGTCCGCGTCGTCTCGCCCGACGGCCTGACTCCCGCCGAACAGTTGGAACAGGTCAACGCTGCCGCCGGGGGCCTGATGGCCGAGCAGCAACGCCGCTGGCGCGTCCTGCGCAAGGAAATGGCCGCCGCAGGGATCGAGGTCGTCGAAAGCTCCAAGATCACCCGCACCGAGCGCGAACGACTGGAACCCGAGTTCCTCAATCAACTGTTCGCCGTCCTGACCCCGATGGCGATCGATCCGGCCCACCCCTTCCCCTTCCTGCCCAACCTCGGCTTCTCGCTGGCGCTGAAGCTGCGCCGCAACAGCGACCACCGCATCCTCTACGCCATGGTGCCCGTGCCGACCCAGGTGAAGCGCTTCTGGCCTCTGGCGACGGACGGACGCTCGGCGCCGGGCCGCAAGCGGTTCGTCTCGCTGGAAAACCTGCTTCTGCTGTTTATCGACCACCTCTTCCCCGGCTGCGAAATCCTGGAAAAGGGCCTCTTCCGCCTGATCCGCGACTCGGACATCGAGATCGAGGAAGAGGCCGAAGACCTTGTCATGGAGTTCGAGGAGGCGTTGAAGCAGCGCCGCATGGGCTCGGTCGTCCGCATCAAGATTCAGGCCTCCATGCCCGAGGACCTGCGCAACTTCATCATCGCCGAACTGCACGCCCAGCCTCAGGACGTGGTTCTGGTCGAGGGGATGCTGGGGCTGGCGCAACTGGCCGAACTGATTCCCGGCGGCCACCCCGACCTGAAGTTCAAGGGCTATGAACCGCGCTATCCTGAGCGGGTGCGCGACAACGGCGGCGACATCTTCGCCGCGGTGCGCGAAAAGGACATGCTGATCCACCACCCGTTCGAGAGCTTCGACGTAGTGGTCCAGTTCCTGCGACAGGCCGCGCGCGATCCCAACGTCATCGCCATCAAGCAGACCCTGTACCGCACCTCCAAGGACAGCCCCATCGTCGCCGCCCTGATCGAGGCGGCCGAGAACGGCAAGAACGTCACCGCCCTGATCGAGCTGAAGGCGCGCTTTGACGAAGAAGCCAACCTGCGCTGGGCGCGGCAGATGGAACGGGCCGGCGTCCACGTCGTCTTCGGCTTCGTGGAGTGGAAGACCCACGCCAAGCTGAGCGTGGTGGTCCGACGCGAGGGCGAGGCCTTGCGCACCTACTGTCACTTCGGCACCGGCAACTATCACCCGACGACGGCCAAGATTTACACCGACCTCAGCCTGTTCACCTGCGAGCCCGTGCTGGGCCGCGACGCCACGCGGGTGTTCAACTACATCACCGGCTATGCCGCACCCGACGAGCTGGAGGCTCTGGTCGTCTCGCCGCTGAACATGAAGACCAGCCTGATCGAGATGATCGGCAAGGAGATGTCCGCCGCCGCCAAGGGCAAGCCCGCCGCCATCTGGGCCAAGATGAACGCCCTGGTCGATCCCGAGATTATCGACGCCCTTTACCGGGCCAGCCAACAGGGCGTGCGAATCGAACTGGTCATCCGGGGCATCTGCTGCCTGCGCCCCGGCGTGCCGGGCCTGTCCGAGAATATCCGGGTCAAGTCGATCGTCGGCCGCTTCCTGGAGCACAGCCGCATCATCGCCTTCGCCAACGGCCACGACCTGCCCAGCAACAAGGCCCGCCTCTACATCTCATCCGCCGACTGGATGCCGCGCAATCTGGATCGCCGGGTCGAACTGATGACGCCGATTCTGAACGCGACCGTCCACGATCAGGTGCTGGATCAGATCATGGTCGCCAACCTGAAGGACGACGCCCAGAGCTGGGTGCTGGAGGCTGACGGAACCTATCGTCGCGTCACGCCCTCCGGTCCTGAACGTCCCTTCTCGGCCCACAAGTATTTCATGACCAATCCCAGCCTTTCGGGACGCGGCCGCAAGGTGAAGACCCTGCCCGGCGCCCTGTCCTATTCGGGTCTCAAGGCCCGGAAGCAGCGCTGATGGGCGTCGAGGCCGAATACCCGTCGCGTCAGATCGCGGTCATCGACATCGGCTCCAACTCGGTCCGTCTGGTGCTCTACCGGCTGGAAGGGCGGGCGGTCTGGACCATGTTCAACGAAAAGGTCCTGGCCGGCCTGGGCCGTGATCTGGCCGCCACCCGACGCCTGTCCGTCCCCGGCGTCGCCTCAGCCATGACGGCGCTGCGCCGCTTCGCCGCCGTGATCGAGGGGGTCCAACCGGATCAGACCATCATCGCCGCCACCGCCGCCGTCCGCGAGGCCCAGGACGGACCCGAGTTCTGCGCCCGCGTGGCCGCCGAGACAGGTCTGCAAGTCCGCGTCCTCAGCGGCGAGGAAGAAGCCCGCTATTCCGCGCTCGGCGTCCTGGCCGGCGCGCCCGGTTCAAGCGGCGTGGCCGCCGACATGGGCGGCGCCAGTCTGGAACTGACCCGAATCGGCAACGGCGGCCGCAACCGTCCGCTGGACAAGGGCGTGACCCTGCCGCTGGGGCCGTTCTCTCTGGCCGACCCCAAGGGGTTCGATGTCGAGCGTCTGCGCGCACGCATCGCCAGGCGCCTGGCCCCGGTCGCTGACGCCTATGCCACGACCGACCTGCACGCCGTCGGCGGGGCCTGGCGCAGCCTGGCCCAGATGCACATGGCCATGACCGAGCATCCGCTGCGCATCGTCCACGAATACGCCATGACCGCCGCCGACGTGCGCGATCTGACCCGTCTGGTGGCGCGTCAGTCCAAGGCCTCGCTGGAGAAACTGCCGGGCGTGTCCAAGCGCCGGGCCGAGACTCTGCCTTACGCCGCCCTGGTGCTGGACGGCCTGATCGACGCGCTGGGGCTGAAGTCCGTGACCTTCTCGGCCTGGGGCGTGCGCGAGGGTCTGCTCTACGCCGGTCTGTCGCCCGAGATGGCGGCGGTCGATCCCTTGCTGGCCGGTTGCTCCGCCTGGGGCGGACGTCAGGGCGTGGACCCGGCCCTGCCGCGCGCTCTCGACGGCTGGTTGCAACCCGTCGTCTCGGCCATGCCCGAGGCCTTTGGCGAGGAACGCGACGCAGTTCTGACCTCGTCGGTCTGCCGCCTGGCCGACCTCGGCGCGCGGCTTCACCCAGACCATCGGGTCGATCTGGTCTTTAATCAGGTGCTGCGCTCGCCCATTCCGGGCCAGACCCACGCCGAACGCGCCTTCCTGGCCGTGGCCATGAACGCCCGCTATGGCGGCGAGGCCAAGACGCCCTCGCCAGGCGCTATCGATCGCCTGCTGTCGGAAACGGGTCAGAAGCGCGCCCGAGCCCTGGGCCTGGCCATGCGCCTGGCCTGCGACCTGTCGGGCCGCTCGCCGCAGCTCCTGGCCAACGCCGCCGCGACGGTGGAAAAGGGCGCGCTGCGCATCACCGCAGCCGACGGCTATGCCGACATGCTACTGGGCGAGCAGACCCGACGCCGCGCCAAGGCCCTGGCTGAGGCCATGGGACTGGGCCTGAAGATGCAGGAAGCGACGCCGCACTGACGTCCAAACGAAAGAGGCCGGCGTCTCCGCCGGCCTCTTCTTCGCTGGTTCCGAAACTCAGCCTTCGATTTCGACGACTTCGACCCGCGAGCCGTTCAGCACCAGGGCGATCTCGCCCTTCTTGAGCTTCAGCGCGTCTTCGCCGAACAGCTGGCGACGCCAGCCCTTCATGGCCTCCACGTCCGCGTTATCGTCGTTGGCGATCTTTTCCAGATCGGCGACGTTGGCGATCAGCTTGGTGGCCACGCCGGCGTTGTCGCTCTTGGCCTTCAGCAGCACCTTCAGCAGTTCGACCACCGAGGGCGGCGCCGGCTGGCTGTGGGCCGGACGCTCCAGCTTGGGCGCATGAGCTTCCGGGTCGGCCAGGACACGTTTCAGTTCCGCGGCCAGTTCGATGCCCAGGCGTGAACCGCCAAAGCCCTTTGGCACGGAACGCAGGCGGTTGAAGGCCTCGGGATCGGTCGGGGCCTGGGTCGCGATCTCATCGATGCCCTCATCCTTCAGGATGCGGCCGCGTGGCTGGTCGCGTTCCTGCGCCGCGCGCTCGCGCCAGACAGCCGTGGCTACAAAGGCGGACAGATACTTGGCGCTGAACTTCTTGGGCTTCAGACGCTTCCAGGCATTCTCGGGCGTGGTGTCATAGAGGGCCGGGTCGGTCAGGGCGCCCATTTCGGACATGACCCAATCCAGACGACCTTCCTTTTGCAGCCGGTCGCGCAGCTTGGGATAGAGGGCGGCCAGATGGGTCACGTCGCCCAGTGCATAGACCAGTTGCGCGTCCGACAGCGGGCGGCGCGCCCAGTCGGTGAAGCGGCTGCCCTTGTCCAGTTCCTGGCGCAGCATCTGGCGGACCAGCTGTTCATAGCTGACCTGATCGCCGAATCCGGCGGCCATAGCGGCGACCTGGGTGTCGAACATCGGCTTGGGCATAGCGCCCAGACGATTGAAGATCTCCACGTCCTGTCGGGCGGCGTGGAAGACCTTGAGGATCGATTCGTCGCGCAGCAGGGCGAGGAAGGGCTCCAGGTCCAGATCCTCGGCCAAGGGGTCGATGATCGCGGCGTCCGTCGGCGAAGCGGCCTGGATCAGGCAAAGCTTGGGCCAGTAGGTCGTTTCGCGCATGAACTCGGTGTCGACCGTGACGAACGGGGCCTTGGCCAGCCGTTCACAGAACTCGATTAGCGCGTCATTGGTGGTGATTGGCGTCATTCCGATGCTATAGCCCCGCGCGACGCCGTTGTGGCAAGAGCGCCGCGACAGATTTTCGCCCCCGATATCGAGCCGTGACCGATGAGCGACACCCCCGAAGCCCTGAAAAACGGCCTCACCTACGCCGATGCAGGCGTGGATATCGACGCCGGAGAAATGTTGGTCGACGCGATCAAACCCCTGGCCAAGTCGACTCGCCGCCCCGGCGCCGAGGCTTCGCTGGGCGGATTCGGCGCCCTGTTCGACCTGAAGGCCGCCGGTTTTGAAGACCCGCTGATCGTCACCACCACGGACGGCGTCGGCACCAAGCTGAAGATCGCCATCGAGACCGGCCGTCATGACGGCGTGGGCGTCGATCTGGTCGCCATGTGCGTCAATGACCTGCTGGCGCAGGGCGCCGAACCGCTGATGTTCCTGGACTACTACGCCACGGGCAAGCTGGACGTGGACGCCGCGCGCCGCGTCGTCGCTGGCATCGCCGAGGGCTGCCGCCAGTCGGGCAGCGCCCTGGTCGGCGGCGAGACGGCCGAAATGCCGGGCATGTATTCGGGCGGCGACTATGATCTGGCCGGCTTCTCGGTCGGCGCGGTCGAACGCGGCCAGGTCCTGCCCTATCTGGACCAGCAGAAGGCCGGCGACATCATCATCGGCCTGGCCTCGTCCGGTCCGCACTCGAACGGCTATTCGCTGATCCGCAAGGTGGTCGAGAAGTCCGGTCTGGCCTGGCGCGACGACGCCCCCTTCGCCAAGGACCGCACCCTGGCTCAGGCCCTGATGGAGCCGACCCGCATCTATGTGAAGCCGGTCCTGCCGCTGATGAAGGCCGGTCTGATCAAGGGCGCGGCCCACATCACCGGCGGCGGCCTGATCGAAAACCCGCCGCGCTGCATCGCCGAGGGCCTGCAAGCCGCCTTCGACTGGAACGCCTGGGCCCTGCCCCCGGTCTTTGAATGGCTGGGTCAGGTCGGCGGCATTTCCGACCACGAACTGCGCCGCACCTTCAACTGCGGCGTCGGCTTCATCCTGATCGTCTCGCCCGAAAACGCCGAGCCGGTCCTGGCCGCTCTGCTGAACGCGGGCGAAGAAGCCTTCATCTGCGGACAACTGGAAGCCGCGTGATACGATCTGGCCCCGGTCGCACGCCGGGGCCGATCGCTCTTGTCCCGCCAGAGCCGTCCCATGCCGACTGAAACCGCCAAACCCAAGACCCGCGTGGCCGTGCTGATCTCCGGCTCCGGCACCAACATGGCCTCGCTGATCGCGGCGGGTCAGGCGGCGGACGCCCCCTATGAGGTCGTGGTGGTCATTTCCAACGTCGCCGACGTGGCGGGACTGGAAAAGGCCCGCGCCGCAGGCGTCGAGGCCCTGACCGTCGAGCACAAGCCGTTCGGCAAGGACCGCGAGGCGCATGAGCGCGTCATCGATGCCCTGCTGGTCGAACGCAACGTCGAGGTCATCGCCCTGGCCGGCTACATGCGTCTGCTGACGCCCTGGCTGGTGCAGAAATGGGCGGGGCGCATGGTCAACATCCACCCGTCTCTGCTGCCCCTCTATCCCGGCCTGAACACCCACGCCCGCGCCATCGAGGCGGGCGACACTGAGGCGGGCTGCACCGTCCACGTCGTCACTGAAGGCGTCGATGAGGGCCCGGTCCTCGGTCAGGCCCGCGTGCCGATCCTGCCTGGAGACACACCCGAAACCCTGGCTGAACGGGTCAAGGCGGCGGAGCACGCCCTGTATCCGCAGACGCTGGCCGCATTCATCGCCCGTCAGGCCCAAGCCTAACCTTAACGATTTTTAATGCGACAGCCGGTCGCAGGCGGGAGCAGTTTCCCCGTCAAGATCGGCCCGGCCAAACCTGACATGGTCGGCGACCGCTCGCCTGTTTCCACATGGGAAGACCCGATGTCCAAGACCCGCCTGATGGGCGCCGCCGGCCTGGCGCTCGCCTTCGCGCTCTCCGCCCAAGCCGCTTCCGCCCAGAGCGCCCACGCCGGCCACGCCGCGCCGACCGCCGCCGCTGCCGACACGCCGCAGATCCATCCCTGGGGCTTTGACCTGAACGGTCGCGACCTGACCGTGAAGCCGGGCGACGACTTCAACGCATACGCCAACGGGACCTATCTGCGGGATACCGAGATCCCCTCGGACAAGGCCCGCTTCGGCCCGTTCGACGTCCTGTACGAAAACGCCCAGAGCCAGCTGAAATCCATCATCGAGACCAGCGCCGCCAACCCGACCAACGCCAATGCGCAAAAGGTCGGCGCCCTCTACGCCAGCTTCATGGACGAGGCCCGCGTCAACCAGCTGGGCGCCCAGCCGCTCGCCGCTGACCTGGCCGCCGTCCGCGCCGTCGCCGACCACAGCGGCATGGCCCGTCTGATGGGCGAGAGCCACGCCGGTTTCGGCGGCTCCCTGTTCGGCGTCGACGTGTTCGAGGACCTGCAGAACCCCAACCTCAACTCAGCCTATATGGGCCAGGGCGGCCTCGGCCTGCCCGACCGCGACTACTACCTGAAGGCCGACTTCGCGCCGCAGCGTGAGGCCTATGTCGCCTACGTCACGCGCGCCCTGACCGCCGCCGGCTGGACCAACCCGGCCCAG
>Ga0265296_1005627_pt1 | contig 10167 bp, 10 predicted proteins | sample MunlanPumphouse1_FD_189073 | JGI IMG/M metagenome (GOLD analysis project Ga0265296, IMG submission 189073) | Groundwater microbial communities from a municipal landfill in Southern Ontario, Canada - Pumphouse #1 | ecosystem: Environmental > Aquatic > Deep subsurface > Groundwater | place...
GATTCCGGGTCAAGCCCGGAATGACGGTTTTGGAGGGGAGTTTCTGAATAGGAATTCATGACGAAGAATCTTTTGATCTTAGGCTCAGAATAGAGATTCTTCACTTTGTTCAGAATGACAAAATAGGACTTTTCGGACAGCCTCATTTTTCTCGGGGGAGGGGCAACACCGGTTTGGAACTTTGATTGAAGGAGACCCTTGAGCCCAGGACAAAGCCATGTTATCTGTGCTATGCTAGTGGGCAATCTGAGCGAGTCTTGGCACAATATTGGTTTGCAAAACTACCCTTGTGTTCGAGCCTGAGTTGTGCGTCGCGGTCCTTACAAGCTTACGGGAGGTGATGATATTGGAGTTTTATGATAGCTGGCTATGGCTGATCCTCATCGCAGCGGGGTTGATTCTGGCAATATTGGAACTGCTCGTTGGTGTGAGCACGGGATTTGACCTTGTGTTCGTGGGCTCTGTTTTTATCATCGGAGGGCTGGTGACGGGGCCAGCGCAATCATGGGTTGTCTCCGCTATTGTTGTTAGCTTGCTTTCAGTGGCATATGTGGCATTCGGCAGGCGATATGTTCACCGGCGCATGCTGGTCAAAGAGGAGAGAACGAATGTCGATGCCCTGACGGGAATGAAAGGGATAGTGCTGCGGGCAATCGCCGAAAATCGTGACGGGCTGGTGAAAGTAGGTCACGAGGAATGGAGAGCCAGAGCTGAGGAACAGATCGACGAAGGGGTCGAAATAGTGGTTGTCGGGATCGCAGGGGTGACTCTGCTGGTCAAGAAAAGTGAAAGGAGTAGTTGAAAATGTCGCTAATAGTAATCATCGTGATAGTTGTTTTCGTGATATTGGCGTTAGTAACCCTTGCCAAATCTATCGTCATCGTCCAGCAAGCGCAAAAAGGGATCGTCGAGAGGTTTGGGAGGTATAAAGAGACTCTGGATCCTGGACTTCGATTCATTGTCCCTTTTGTGGATGCTGTTAGATACAGAGTGGACTTGCGAGAAAATGTGCTTGATATCGAACCGCAACCGGTCATCACCAAGGATAATGTTACCGTGACGGTAGATGCGGTCATCTATTACTATGTGACGGATGGCAAGAAGGTCAGCTACGAAATCGCCAACTTTTACATTGCTATCAGCAAGCTGGCGCAGACGAACCTTCGTAACCTTGTCGGCGATATGAGCCTTGATGAGAGCTTGACTTCAAGGGAGCGCATCAATGCTTCTCTCCGCAATACCCTCGATGAGGCTACTGACAAGTGGGGTGTTAAGGTAACCCGTGTTGAGGTCAAAGCAATCGAACCCCCTAAAGACATCTCTGATGCCATGAGCAAGCAGATGAAGGCCGAGCGGGAGAAACGTGCCACAATTTTGACCGCAGAGGCATATCGCGATAAGCAGATACTTGAAGCCGAAGGCGATAAGCAGAACGCCATTCTGAAAGCAGAAGGCCTAAGGCAACAGACGATTCTGATTGCCGAAGGCGATAGGCAGTCGGCCGTACTCCGGGCCGAGGGCCAAGCCAGAGCCATCGAAACGGTCTCCACTGCCGCTGATAAGTTCTTTATTGGCAACGCCCAGGCTCTCAAACAGCTTGAAGTAGCTCAGGCTTCCCTGGAGAAAAACACCAAAATAGTGGTGCCGGATAAGTCGAGGCTTATCAATATCATCGATATGTTCAGAAGTCAGGATAAATAGAACGCTGGCGGTCATAATCACCAGGTTCCTTTTAGGGATGAAGCCACGAGTGAAAAAAAGCGCATTGGAGGCTGTTGCACAAAGAGGTGCGGGAGACCTCCCGCCGGGGGCTTGGCCTGCCGTGAGCTAGTCGAACGGGGGGTGTGTCCCCCAATTCAAATCCCACTACATCCCCCTTTGCTAAAGGGGGACAAGAGGGGGTTTCGGGCACGAAGGGGGATGAAAAAAGTTTGTGCAACAGGATCATTGACCGGTGTATAATTCAACCATGACTAAAGAGTATTTCGAAGACATCAAGCTGAACGAGAAGTACAGATCAAGAGAGTATCACCTTAGTGAGAAGGAGATGATAGAGTTTGCAAAAGTGTGGGAGCCGAGGCCTTATCACATCGATCCTGAGTTTGCAAAGACTACCAAATTCGGTAGTCTGATTGCAATCGGGAACCATTTAATGGCAATTGGTGTGCGGCTCACCTATGAACTCTCATGCGAAAAAGAGATCCCAACGGCGTATATCGTGGGCCTGGGTTGGGATGAAGTTCGATTTACGACCCCCGCCCGTCCCGGAGATCGCCTGGTACTCGAAAGGGAACCCATATCGAAGCGGGAATCCAGGAGTAATACGGGGGCAGGCATTGTCTGTTATGCCAACAGACTGCTCAATCAACAAGGGGAAATTGTGCTGACATATAAGGTGACTGCGCTGGTGGAAAAGCGTCCTGAGCTGTAGAGGCAAAACCCGTATTCGCCTATTGAATCTTATGGATTCTGCCGCAGTGTGGACATTTGATCTTGTCTCTGTTGAACCCGGGCGGCACCTTTAGCTTCGTGCCGCAGTCGCAATCGATGGTTTGATAGTTGTTCTGACGCCACATCAAATCGCTGACCTCGCGCGTGCGCTCCAATTTGCTTGGTTCCGGTACGCCAGTGGTGTCCTCCGATCCTGCTGCGCGCAGCCCGATGGCTTCCGCACCGGCAAGGGCAGACGCAGGCATCAACTTTCCGCCGTCCTTGTGGACCTTCGCATAGGCATTGTTATAGTCGGCGTAGGAAGCACCCCCTGCCATTGATCGCAGGATTCGTATCCGCTCCGAGATAGGCGGGTGTGTGCTGGTGAGGTCGCTTGCTGCCATTCCTTCCTTGCGGAAGGGATTGGTGATGTACATCGGGGCCATTGCTTGATTGGCCGATTGCAATGGCGCTGTTGATCCGGCAAGCTTTTCCAGCGCGGAGGCCAGTCCCTCCGGGTATCTGGTGTATTGTGCGGCAGAGGCATCGGCGAGATATTCCCTCTTTCTGGAGATGGAAAAGTAGATGAGACGGGCAAAAATCGGCGCCAGTATCATCAATACGATTCCGATCAGAAGCAATATCACATGCCCGTTGCCGCCCCTGTCTCCGGAACCTCTCCTGCCGCCGCTCAAAAACATCACGCGGGTCATGTACCAGGAGATCATAACGATTGTGCCCAGAAGGACGCCGCACAGAGTCATCAACAGCACATCGCGGTTCTTGATGTGAGACATTTCGTGCCCGACGACGCCCTGAAGCTCATCGCGGTTGAGCTTTTGCAGCAATCCGGAGGTCACGGCAACCGATGCCCGCTTGGGGTCGCGGCCGGTGGCGAAGGCATTCATTGCCGGATCATCAATGATGTAGACATCGGGCATATACTCCAGCCCTGAGGCTATCTTCATCTCCTCGACAGTGTTGTAGAGGCGCGGATGATCATCGCGTTCAATCTTCTTTGCTTTGGATAGCGTCAGGAATATATTGTCTCCCTGGAAGAATGCCACAGCGGTCATTATTGCCCATATTACAAGAGCCATAATAAGGCCGCCGGCGGCGCTGCCGAAGAAGACTAACCCAAAGAAATAGCCGATCCCCAGCAGCAAGCCTGCCATGGCCCCTACCAGGATCATCGACTTGATTCGGTTATCTCTAATCTGTTCCCACATAGTCGTAAAACCCTTCTCCCTTGATGGGAGAAGGCTGGATGAGGGTGGGCTTTCCCCCTCTCTCTAACTCCCTCCCACAAGGGGAGGGAGAACTTGCACTTTAGCTGAAACTTACTTTCGGCACTTCCCTCTCAGCCGGAGCCTCGGTTTGGAAGAACTCACCTTGTTTGAATCCAAACATGCCTGCGAGGATATTGGAGGGGAACATCTGGATATTGTTATTGTAGTGCAGCACCGAATCGTTGTAGAACTGGCGGGAAAAGCTTATCTTGTTCTCGGTTGAGGTCAGCTCTTCCTGCAGGGCAAGGAAGTTCTCGTTGGCTTTCAGTTGGGGATAATTTTCGGCTACGGCAAGTAACTTGGATAGGAAACCGCTGAGTTCACCCTCGGCTTTCGCCTGGGCGCCAACCCCTTTCCCTACTGCCGATTGAGCTAGATTACGAGCATTAGTAACTGCCTCAAATGTCCCTCGCTCATGCGCGGCATAGCCTTTGACCGTTTCCACCAGATTAGGAATCAGATCGTGCCTTCTCTTGAGTTGGACATCGATCTGCGCCCAGGCATTTTTTGTCTGATTGCGTGCTCTCACCAGGCCATTGTAAACCACGACCACGAAGAGAAGCAGTAGCACCACTATCCCGATGACGATGCCGATTACCAGCATAATAGATACCTCCCCTTAAAGTATTTATTTTAGTCCCGTGCTTTGAATACCGTTCCCAGGAAATTGATCATGTGGCCCTGGGAATCTGGTTTTGCTGATGGTTTTTGGGGTATTTGCGTGATCAATTGGCCGATCTCTCCTTTATCGAACCATAGCCCGTCCCCTCGCGGGCAGGCATCGATGAGAACCTCCGGTTCGTGTCCCGCTGTTGCCTTTTTCATTTTCTTGCCGCAGATCGGGCATTTCCGTTTCTTCTCTTTAGACTGTGACTCCGGGGAAGTCAGTATGCTACCCAGCGATAGACCGGATTGTTCCAGTTGCATGGTTTCAATCAAAAGTTCCAGTTCACCGGCATCGAACCACACCCCGCCACACTCCACACAGTGATCAAGCTCAATATGATTGTGCTCGACCACTATCATCATGTTTTTGCATACTGGGCATCTCATAAAAAGGTCTCCGAAGAATATTATTCAAGTCTAATGGAAGGACGCCAGCCTGTCAAGTAAACAGCAGCGGAAGCATAGTCTGTAAATTTTAGCCGAACCGGCATCGGCGCATTGATAAATAGATGGAGAATCATCGGTTATTTTTCCAGAGTTGAGAGGTGCTGGACTCGCTTGAGCATGTTGGGATGGGTGCTCATAATTTCCATCATTTTGTCGCCAAATCTGATCTTAACCTTCATGGATCGGAGAGTCGCCAGCTCATTGGGATCTATTGTGCCGCTCTTGTCAAAATCGATCTGGGCAAGCTCGTTGACCTCGTTCCAGGCTCTTGAAGGATCATTGACAAAGAACGCTTTCATTCCTTCAACGTGTTTCAATTCCTCTTTGCCTTTGTAGCGAGCGTTTCCATAAGCCAGCTTGTAGAGGGCCGTGGCCATGTGGTGCGGCTTGTTACCCAACTGGACACTTCCTCGATCGGCGTAGTATTCCCGGATGCGGGACCCATAGAGGACAAGCAGATTAGTTATTAAAGTAGAGCAGCATGGCGCCGATTCCGATAACCAGAGCATAACTTCCACCGTTCCTGCGGTCGCCGAACATCCCCCGGAACATGAAGCTCCAGGCGATCCAGTACATGATCATGGGGATCGCGGAAAGCAGGGTGATGAAGGCCATATCGCGGTGTTTGATGTGGGATATTTCATGCCCCAGAACAGCCCGGAGTTCATCTTCGTTCAGGATATTCAGTATTCCGCGAGTAACGCACACCCTGCCGTCACGATGCGTTCGCCCAAACGCGAAGGCGTTAGGGATGTTAATCTCGGAGATGCCTATCTTTGGCTTGGGAAGGCGGGCTTCGTGGGCCAGTTCGGTAACCATGCGGTGCAACCGGGGTTCCTGTTGTTCCGAAACCCATTTAACCTTCATGGACCATGTGACGATGGCTGGCCCGATCATGTATTGGAGGCCGAGCATGGCAAAGGCTATCCCTATGTAGAACACTGCTCCGCCAGCCCCCATTAGGGTGCCGATGGCCAGAATTGCGCCATAGAGGATGCTGAACAAAACGATGACCAGCAGATACATTCTGAACTGAAGCCACATATTGTACTCCTTGTGAGAATATTGGAGGCGACGGGCGGATTCGAACCGCCGAATAGAGGTTTTGCAGACCTCCGCCTTAACCACTTGGCCACGTCGCCGCATTATCGTATCCACGCTCTAGTGGAGGATAGATTCCTGGAGCGGGAGACGGGGCTCGAACCCGCGACCCTCTGCTTGGGAAGCAGATGCTCTACCACTGAGCTACTCCCGCTTACTGGTGCCGAGGGCGAGACTCGAACTCGCACAGGCTTACGCCCACCACCCCCTCAAGATGGCGTGTCTACCAATTCCACCACCCCGGCTTTTTTCTGGCAGGGGCGGCAGGGCTCGAACCCGCGACCTGCGGTTTTGGAGACCGCTGCTCTACCAACTGAGCTACACCCCTACAGCTTCAAAATTATACAGTAAATCTGCCTCAAAGTCCACAATCGCTGATATTTTGCCGACATTGCTGCTTAGTTCCAACTACAATCAGAGACTCCCTAACACAAGAGGTGGTACAATAACCGTGGGGCAGGTCAGAATCTACCCATGGATCGTCGCGAAGAGGGAGGTCAAAAATGCCATCAGTAGATGTGGTGAGCACGGTGGATATGCAAGTACTGGACAATGCGGTCAACAATTTGAAGCGTGAGATATCCACGCGATTTGATTTCAGAAGCGTGAAGAGTGAGATCACTCTCGACCGAAAAGAGAAGTGCATTCACATCGTTACCGGAGACGAATTGAAAGTCAAGTCGGTCACAGACATGTTCCTGGATCAATGTGTCCGGTTCAAAATGGACCTCAAGTGTCTGGACATCAAGGAGGTCGAACCCACCTCCCATGGGGCAGCAAAGAGGGATATCCAGATCAAGGAGGGTATCCCCAAAGAGACCTGCCAGAAAATTGTCAAACTCATCAAGGGGCTGAAGATCAAGGTCCAGCCAGCTATTCAAGACGACCGTGTCAGGATCACCGGCAAGAAGATCAACGATCTCCAGGAGATCATGCAGCTGCTCAGGGAGCAGGATTACGACATTCCTCTGCAGTTCGTCAACATGAAGAGCTGAGACTCGAATGTGCTGCATGAGATGATTAAGGAAAAAACAATACGCGCGCCACTCCAATGCCAGCAAGGCATTCGGTATCGTGTCATTTCGTCGTCGATCCTTTTGGAGGCAATGAACCTGATCCAGGTCATAGTTGGAGTCACTGAACTCAAAGCGGCGATATTAAGGCTAAACTATGGTGCCCCTGGTGCGATTCGAACGCACGACAAACGGTTTAGGAAACCGCTACTCTATCCACTGAGCTACAGGGGCATGCCTTGTTGATTTGCAACCTGGCGGATATGGGGTTACTGTATGCATGAATTTTGAAATAGCCTTCAGTCTCACAATCTAACCCAATCACCCGCTATTGATAATTGTAGCAATTTATTCTGTCCCATGCAACGCAATATTGATTGGATGTTGGCCCCCAAAACAGCGATTGAACGGCCCGCCAGATTTACGTTCACTTTGAGCGCTTTTCACCCAATGGGTGAAGCTGGCCAAAGCTGAATCGCTGCTTTGGGGTTGGCACAATCACTTGACAATATCGGCCGTTGATGGTTAAATCCAATATTGTCACCCATTAGTAATTCTAGAAAGGGGTAGGAATTTGCCTACATTGAATCAGCTAGTACGAAAAGGCCGTCAGAAAATCAAGACCAGAGTGAAGAGGCCAGCGCTCCATTTTTCCTATAATTCGTTGAAAGGAAGGACGAAGCGGGGCGCCGGAGCACCACAGAAGCGGGGGGTTTGCCTTCAGGTGAAAACGGTAACGCCCAAGAAGCCAAATTCCGCCTTGCGGAAAGTGGCAAGAGTGCGGCTCACAAATGGAATAGAAATAACGACATATATTCCTGGCGAAGGGCACAATTTGCAGGAACACTCGGTAGTGTTGGTCCGGGGGGGACGCGTCAAAGACTTGCCTGGAGTCAACTACCATATTGTTCGAGGCACTCTGGATACCGAAGGTGTTGCGGATCGGAAGACCAGCCGCAGCAAGTACGGAGCAAAAAGGGCTAAACAAGCCAAAAAATAGAGGCTTTCCATAATAGGGAAACTCACTGAGAAGAGCTTCCATCCTGACGATGGAAGCTCTTCCATCTGAAATGAGGGGTATAACGCGATGCCAAGAAGAGGGAAAATACTTAAGAGACCAATCCAGCCGGATGTAAAATATCAGAGCGAAAAGCTTGCCCGGTTTATAAATAAAATAATGGAATGTGGCAAGAAGAGCACGGCTGAGGGGATTGTCTACGATGCCCTGAATAGGATAAAAGAACAGACCAGTAAGGAGCCGCTGGAAGTATTTGATGAAGCGATCAAGAACGTTGCTCCTCTTCTGGCAGTCAGGCCGCGGCGTATTGGCGGAGCTACTTACCAGGTTCCTACAGAAGTAGACCCAGTGCGCGGTCAGTCTCTGGCGATGCGCTGGTTGATAGATACAGCCAGGGCTCGTAAGGGCAAGCCGATGGCAGAGAAGCTTGCAGCAGAGCTGATAGAGGCCTCCCGTGGAGAAGGCTCTACCGTGAAGAAACGCACTGATACGCACAAGATGGCAGAGGCAAACAGAGCCTTTGCTCACTATAGATGGTAATTCAAAATGTTAAAGGTAGTTACTGAGGCACAGGTAATGTCGCATACGTTGCCGCTTGAACACACTCGCAATATTGGCATCATCGCTCACATCGATGCAGGGAAGACTACTATCACTGAGATGATACTGCATCACAGCGGGCGGACCTACAAGGTTGGGCGGGTGGATGAAGGGACAGCGACCATGGACTGGATGGATCAAGAGCGCGAGCGCGGAATTACGATAACGGCTGCGGCAACCAGTTGCGATTGGCTGGACCATAAAATCAACATTATCGATACACCGGGGCATGTGGATTTCACCGCTGAGGTTGAGCGAAGCCTTCGCGTGCTTGATGGCGGAGTGGTGATCTTTGATGGTGTAGCGGGCGTTGAATCCCAGTCAGAAATGGTTTGGCGCCAGGCAAACAAATACAAGGTTCCCAGAATTTGCTTTGTGAACAAGATGGATCGAACAGGGGCCAATTTCACGCGTACAGTTGAGATGATGAAAACTCGGCTGAGAACAAACCCCGTGCCGGTCCAATTGCCAATGGGGGCGGAATCTGCATTTGCTGGGGTCATTGATCTTGTCGAAGAAAAGGCGCTCCTCTTTGGCCCGGAAGGGGCGTTGAACCCCGCTGAGATACCAGATGAGTACCGGGACATAGCGGCCCGGTATCGGCGCAAACTAATCGAGAGTGTCGCCGAGAGTGATGATGCAATCATGCTCATTTATCTGGCCGATGGAAAGATTGACGTGCCTGATCTCCGGGCAGCGTTGCGCCGTGCCACCATTGCCGCTAAGATTGTTCCTGTGCTTTGCGGTAGCGCCCTGCGGGATATGGGTGTTCCGCTGGTTCTTGACGCAGTTGTGAATTATCTCCCTTCTCCTTCAGATATGCCCCCTGTTCATGGTTTTGAACCCGGGACCGATAAAGAAGAACTGCGCCATCCTAACAATGACGATCCACTAGCAGCGCTCGCTTTCAAGATAGTAACCGATCCGTTCGTTGGCCGGTTGGTATACCTTCGGATATATTCTGGAACCATTACATCGGGAACGCAGGTATACAATGCGGTGACAGGCAAAAAGGAACGGATTGGCCGCTTGTATCAGATGCATGCCGCCGACCGCGTGGAAATTCAGGAAATTAAGAGCGGTGAAATCGTTGCCGCTGTTGGCCTGAAAAATACCTCCACCGGTGACACAATCTGTGATCCCAAAAGGCCGATCGTTTTAGAGTCTATCACATTCCCGGAGCCAGTAATTTCAGTGGCTATCGAGCCCAAGTCCAAGACGGACCAGGATCGGATTACCGAAGCCCTCGCAAAGCTTGCCGAAGAAGACCCGACGTTCAAAGTGCAGTATAATCACGAAACAGGGCAAACGCTCATTTCAGGTATGGGCGAGTTGCAGCTAGAGGTTCTGGTGACTCGCTTGCAGCGCGAGTTCAAGGTGTATGCCAATGTGAGCAAACCCCGTGTAGCCTATAAAGAGACGATCACTGTCTCTGCCAGGGCTGAGGGCCGGTTTGTTCGCCAGAGTGGCGGCAGGGGTCAATATGGAGACGTATGGCTCGAAATGGAGCCACTTGAGCGGGGGAAAGGGTTTGAATTTGTAAATAAGACTGTTGGCGGTTCTATCCCCAAGGAGTATATATCTCCGATACAGGCTGGAGTGA
>Ga0265296_1005628_pt1 | contig 10165 bp, 9 predicted proteins | sample MunlanPumphouse1_FD_189073 | JGI IMG/M metagenome (GOLD analysis project Ga0265296, IMG submission 189073) | Groundwater microbial communities from a municipal landfill in Southern Ontario, Canada - Pumphouse #1 | ecosystem: Environmental > Aquatic > Deep subsurface > Groundwater | place: Canada...
TATGATTATCTTTTTATTACTTCACACCTTTATTGCAGACTTCTTACACATTCCCCCAAACACACTCCTTCTCTTTTCACCCATCCTTCTTTTTTCCCTTCTAATGCCAGTTCCACGAGGCATCTTACAAGGACTTCAATCATTCAAAAGCTTAGGAATTAATTTAACCTTAGAAGGATTAGTCAAATGTACGGTTGGAATAGGATTAATTTTACTTGGTTTTAAGGTCTATGGCGCAATCATTGGAGTTGTCCTCTCCATTCTCTTCGCATTCTTGTTTACTTACAAACCCCTCAAATCTTATCTTATTAGAACCAAAGAAATTGTTGTCTCAAAAGACGTTTATTCCTACGCATTTCCCGTATTTATCGCACTTTTAATTTTAACCTCTTATTACACGTTAGACGTTTTATTAGTCAAACATTACTTTCCAGAAGCAGAAGCAGGATACTACGCGGCACTCTCCTTAATTGGAAAAATGATCTTCTTCGCTACCTTCGCCATCGGCAACGTCATGTTTCCTAAAGTCGCAGAAATGCACGCACTTAATAAAGATAATGAACACTTGCTAAACAAATCCTTATCCTTTATGGGATTAGGCGCAGTCATAGCAATTATTGGTTACTTTGTTTTTTCTAAACTGATTGTTAGTCTCTTATTCGGAAAAGACTTTCTTTCAATTACTCCTTTAGTGGGATGGATTGGTATTGCAATGGCATTCTTTTCTTTAACGTATTTATTATCGCTCTATAACCTTTCTATTAATAGAACAAAATTTATTTATTTACTTGCTTTCTTTTTAATTTTAGAATTAACTTTAATTTTCCTTTATCACAATAGCTTAGCACAAATCGTAAAAATCTTAGCTGGTTTAATGGCAAGTTTATTTGTTCTCTTATTTGCCTATACAAAAATGCGTTAATAAGCTTTATAATCTCTTTCACTTAAATTACTTTTAATGAAACTTAGTATTGTCATCCCTGCCTATAATGAAGAGAAACGAATAGGAAAAACACTTGACTCTTATCTAACTTATTTTACAAAACACTACAAAAAAGACTATGAATTAATTGTTGTTCTAAACGGATGCAGAGATAATACCTTTGGCGTTGTTCAATCATTTTCTAAACATATACAATTAAAGATCTTAGAGTTTAAAGAAGCAATTGGAAAAGGAGCAGCAGTCATTCGAGGATTTAATGCTAGCCACGGAGACTACATTGGCTTTGTCGACGCAGACTTATCTACCTCTGCAGAAGAATACCACAAACTCGTCTTAAACATTGAACCTTCTGACTGTATTATCGCTTCACGATATATTAAAGGAGCACACGTAGAACCCAAACAGCCTCTTTCAAGAAGAATTGCATCAAGAGGATTTAATATTCTTATCAGAATTTTATTCGGATTAAATGTAAAGGACTCTCAATGCGGCTCAAAACTCTTTAAAAAACATGCACTAAAAACAATATTACCTTCCATTGGAACTACTCGATGGGCATTTGATATTGACTTGCTTTACCAACTTAAACGAAAAGGATTTACTTACAAAGAATCTCCCACTGTTTGGAAAGACGCAGCAGGATCAACACTTAATATTAAAAAAGCAATCGTAGAAATGTTCTTGGCAGTAATTAGATTACGATTAGTATACTCTCCGTTTATTTTCATTGTTAAGATTTACAATAAAACAATTGGAAGAAGGAAATGGGTATTACTTCCTCATGGATCTAAATAGCTTTTATTTTCTCTTTAATATAACCCACCGCAGCACACACTGTTTTTACTGCCCTATATACTGCGCTTCCACAAAAAAGAAGCGGATTCTTAAAAAAATACTTTACTGCATTTTTTACTACCTTCCTATCAATCGCACTATAAAATGTAACTGCAGTTTTTTCTTTTTTTAATAAAAGATATGATTTCCTTCCATACTTTACATATTTATTTATAGTATGCAACGGACTTTCAACCTCATGATGAATCATCACCGCATTCAGCTGGATGAACCGTGCATGAACCTTTTTTGCTCTTTGAAATAACTCCCAATCTTCTCCAAACTTTAACTTCTCATCAAAAAAACCAATCTTTCCTATTAATGCTTTCTTATATCCGCGCGGAACACCTCTGCCTGTATGATCGTACAAAATCTTCCTCTCGTACTCAATACACTTCGTCCAAAAGTTATCACTCGCACTCTTTTCGGGAATATAAATTGCATCTGCGTACAAAAATGCTCTTCTTACTTCTGTAATAAAATTAAGCGGTACTTCCTGATCTGCATCAATAAAAAGAAGTGCTTTTCCTTTCATCTTTCTATACGCAAGATTCCTCGCAGCAGAAGGACCCAAATTCTTTTGCTTAAACCATCTTACTCTCTTTTCTTTCTTAAATTTCTTTATTACCTCTTTAATCGCATCAATAGACCCATCATCAACTACAATCACCTCAACATTCTTATCACCCTGCTTACAAAAAGAACTTACACATTTCTCTAGTAACCTTGCCTGATTATAGACTGGAATAATAATTGATATTTTCTCCATCCTTTACCTCAATCAAAAAAGTTTATTAACGTTCTTATCAACATCATTATTTAACAACGTAGTATTTTCTTGTATCTTCAAGAATTTCATGAGAGCCAATATCAAACCATTCCTCATTGAACACAAAACAATGTACTGGTGTTTTTTGGTTCATGTACTCAATTAAATATCCAGAATTATCTGCTTTTTCTCACAAAAACTTTTATTTAAAGATATATTTATCTGGATTCATAAATCTTTCTGGGCGCATCTAATGAAATCTCTCTTAACACTCCCCTAAAATAATCAATCGTATACCCTAACCCTTCATCAAGCATAATGCGCGGCTCCCAATTCAACTTTTCTTTTGCCACAGTAATATTCGGCTTTCTCTGTAGCGGATCATCAGAAGGCAGCGGTTTCATAATAATCTTTGATCCTGAACTAGTTATATCAATCACCTTCTGAGCAAGCTCCAAAATCGTAAACTCATTCGGATTCCCAAGATTCACCGGTCCAATAAAATTCTCCTTATTCATCAACTTGTATAATCCCGCAATCAAATCAGAAACATAACAAAATGATCTTGTTTGAGAACCATCGCCGTATACGGTAATATCATGACCCTTCAATGCCTGCACAATAAAATTAGAAATAACTCTTCCATCACCAACAGCCATCCTTGTCCCATACGTATTAAAAATTCTTGCAATTCTGATATCCACCTTTTCCTGCCGATGATAATCCATGCATAACGTTTCAGCAACTCTCTTGCCCTCGTCGTAGCAGCTACGAATCCCAATAGGGTTTACGTTTCCCCAATACTCCTCATGCTGAGGATGCACCTGCGGATCACCATATACTTCAGAAGTAGAAGCCTGCAATACACGAGCACCAGTGTGCCTTGCAATTTCTAACACATTCGCCATACCAACCGTGCTTGTTAAAATTGTTCTTACTGGATTAAACTGATAATGAACTGGAGAAGCAGGACAAGCTAAATTATAAATCTGATCACAATGTACGTGAAACTTATCCGTTGTATCTTGTCTCATCACTTCAAAATCAGGATGGGCTTTCAAATGAGCGATATTCCTTTTTTGACCTGTAAAGAAATTATCCAGACAAATAACATTATGCCCTCTTCCTAAAAGATATTCACATAAATGACTTCCAATAAATCCTGCACCGCCTGTCACCAGAATTGTCTTTGTTTCCACAAAAACTGCAAAACGTAAGATTATTTAAACCTTCTTTTAATAATCCTCCCTCTCCATCCCCTAAACGTTTATAAATCCTTTTTCAATCCGTTTCTTATGGTTAAGATTTCATTTTTAATGGCAGCACATAATGAAGAAAAAATTATTATAAACGCCTTAGAAAATCTTTCTCACTTACCCTGCGACTCTTACGAAGTTATTTTAGGATTAGACGGATGCAGCGACAGAACACTTGAGATCGTGCAATCTTATAAAAAAAAACAACCCAAAATTTTTCACTACTACGAACTTAATGAACGCAAAGGAAAACCCGCAGTCATTAACAAAATCTTCCCTCACGCAAAAGGAGACATTATCATCCTCCACGACGCAGACTGGATTTTTCGAGTGAGAAGCAAAGAATCGATGGACGAATTTCTTTCTTGGTTTAATGATCCTCAGCTGGGGGGAGTTGTAGAAAGCTATCCCATTGAATGGAATACACGTCTTTTACAAGAAACAAAAGACTGGGCCTATCTTGCCTCAGCTTACGGAACCTACCACTGGCTTACTTTCATGAAAAAGAAATTTAGTATTACCAAAGACGGAATACGCTATGTTGATCCGGCCAGTAAGAATCTTCCCTTTCTTTGCAACGTCTTTAGAAGAGAACTCTACGCTTTTAATGAAACACTCGCAGATGACTTTGAACGATCACTAGATATCCTCCAACGAGGATATGATCTTCGTATTTTGGACTATCCTAAACAACCAAGAATGATTGCAGGTTATACCTACCAAACGTTTAAAGACTTAACCAAACAAAAAACAAGAACAGCACGCGCGAGAGAACAAGTTTTTGCTAAATATGACTTACATGTTACTTTCTTTAACTTTTATTTACCTCTCTTACTCTACGCCTCTTTCTCTTCTCTCAAAAGTCTACGATTAAGAAACATTATCGCAACCCACTTATGGATTACCTTTACCCTTTACGGAGCAACAAAACAACTCTTTACCTTTGAAAAGAAAGACACGAAAGAATCATGGCTCTTACGTGCACAACGACAATGAAAAAACTCAACCTCGGCGCAGGAGATGACATCAAGAAGTCTACAAGCAGAGAAACATGGGTTAATCAAGACTGGATTCAATTACCGGGCATTGATGTTGTTGCAAACTTAAACAAAAAATTACCTTTCAAAACAAATGAATTTGATGAAGTCTTTTGCAGTCACGTCTTAGAACATGTGGATGACTTAATCTTTACAATGAACGAATTACATAGAATAACTAAACCTAAAGGGAGAGTTATTATTCGAGGACCACACTTTTCTAGCGGCGTGAGCTATTGGGATCCAACCCACAAACGATTCTTCTCCTACTTTACTTTTGACTTCTTTACTAAAAAAACTTACTATGAAACGCCTAGGTTTAGAATTGTAAAGAGAAAATTAAACTTTACTCGAATGCATTACACTTTTCTAAATAAGATCTTTAATCCCTTCATTAACTTTAACCCCACTCTCTATGAACGCTTCTTCTGCTGGATCTTTCCTACATCTGAAGTTGTTGCAGAACTAGAGGTAGACAAATGAAAATTGTTCTGCTTTACGACTTTCTCTTAGTAGAAGCAGGACTAGAACGTGTTATGGCAACTCAATCTAAATGGCTTTCTAAAAAGCATCACGTTACTGCTTCTTTTGCAACTGTTGATCCTAAACTACGAACATTCTTTCCTGCACCTGTAACAGTCGCAGAACATAGCAATATCTTTAGAAATGGAACACTTAAAATCATGTTTACCTTTCTTAACCTCGCCAGTATTAAAAAATATCGAGACGTAGATTTATTTATTAGCCATAGTTTCATTTGCACACGGCTTGCTTACTATATGAAGCAACACTTTGGCATTCCTTATGTTGTTTATTTACACCATCCTCCGAACTTCCTTTATTGGAAAGGAAAGAAAAAAGAATGGAGCGATGACTTAGGAAGAAAAATAGCAATGCTAACTGGCGTTTTACTTGGACCTTGGCTAAGAAAGAATGATAAAAAAGTAGTGCGAGCTGCTGACTTAACTTTTGTTAATAGCGCCTATACACAACGAAGAATACAGAACATCTATGGTATTAAACCTATGATCGTATATCCTACCCTTTCACCTAAATTCGTTTTAAAAGAACCGAAAGAAACCAATTATATCTTAAAGAAATTTAATTTGAATAACTATCTCATCTGCGCAGGAAGATTAATTCCAGATAAGAAATATGACTGGCTCATTCGCGCATTTAGTGTCATTCAAGACAAAACAATTCCCCTTGTTATTGTAGGAAAAATAAAAGAAGACTACAAACAAGAATTACTCTCACTCGCTACACAATTACACTGCCGAGATAGAATCAAATTTTTAGGATTTGTATCAGATGAAGACTTAGTAGTACTTTACAGCAATGCACAAGCTTTTACCTTTCCCGCACCAGAAGAAGATTTCGGATTAGTCCCTATTGAAGCAATGGCCTGCGGAACACCTGTTGTAGCCTGGAATGACAACGCAGGACCAAGCGAAACAGTCTTATCTGAAATAAACGGATATTTAGCCCAACCTTACAATTTTAATGACTTTGCGCATAAGATTGATTTAGTTTTACAAAATAATTTTTCACGAAGAAAAGTAGCATCCACTGTTAAGAAATTTAAAGAAGAAGAACAAATGAACTTATTTGTTAAAGAAATAGGGAAAATTATTCATTAAAAAAAAACTTACTTGCCACTCTTCAACTTCTCTTTTGTTTTCTCAAGTAACCGTTCACCCATTCTCCCTATCTGAAAACCAACGTATAACTCTTCCTCTCCATCAACCACTACTTTTCGTTCTACTTCTCCACTCCGATAAACATCGTGCATTGAGCAGATATATTCAACTCCTTCTTTACTACAAGTGATTAAAGGATAAACAGCGTTCCCTTTCAAATATTTCTGCTGATTTTCATGATATTCAGAATATAAATGTGCGAACGAACTATTCCCCGTAAATCTAATTTCTCTTGATCTTATCGTCACTCCATGAATAGACTCGTGGGTATTACATCCATACCTGACGCCAGCATCTTCTTTAATAATCATTGCCTGTCTTTCTCTTTCATCAGTTCTACAAGAAACAACATACGCATTGACATCTGAAGCAAATTCTAAACCAACTATTGGTCGAATATTAGAAGAACACTCAATAATCTCAACTGCTTCTTCTTCTAAGCTACGAATATTTTCTTGAATCAATCTTAGTGGATTTGCGTCACACGCTAACCCTACTAACATCATACTCAACGCTCCAAATCTTTTCATACACTAACTGGGAATAGAAATTTATTTAAACCTTCGTTAAACTTTACTTTTCATACTTCTTAAATTCGAATACAACCATTAATGGCTGTTTGTGCTCCGCATCAGCAAACCACCCATTCACTGGCATAACCACATCAGGGTATTTTTCTGGAAAGCCATTTACCCAATCAGCATATCTCTCAAAAACAGATAAGGTCATGTATTTCGGCTTTCTTAACGCAATATCCCTAAAGAATTCTTCCTCTTTCGCTGGAAATCCGACCACTTCTCTTTCGGAATAATAAATCGTTTGCGGGCCTGAAGGAGAATAAATTAGATCTGTGCTATTAGAATTAATTTTCATCCATAAAGCTGCATCCTTAACTTGCACGTACGTATCTTTCTTTGTCATAATTAATGGATGGGCTGTACTCCACTCTATATACATTCCCCCAGCCACTAATAAAAGAAGAACAATGCTTGCTGCCTTTATATTCTTCTTCTTTACTAAATCTGAAATAAAAATCATTCCTTTGCTAGCAAAGAAAAATAACGGAACAGAAAGAAGGATTACCCATCTGTCTTCAGTACCACGAATCCAGAATATAAAAAAAATAAGAATAATGAAGGAGGTAAGTAACCAAAAGAGGTCTGCTGACACTGCATTCTTTTGTTCTTTCTTTAAGACTAAATCAAACCCTAATATCAAATCGGCTAAACTCAATAATCCTATAATAAAAAAAACAAATAGGAACATTCCTAAAAAGAGATACGGAAAATTTAAGACATACCACCCAAAGGGAGCATCAGAAATAACTTGAGAAGAATATCCTGCTGAGAAAGCAAAAAAACTTCCAAAGTTCTTAGATAACCACATGAAATAAGGCAAGACTGGAATAAAGAAGAATAACACGGAAATCCACAAATCTTTATTTTTTAAGAAAGATAACTTTTGAACAATGAGCAAGAACATAAGTAAAGCTCCCGCAATGAGGATAGACTGTGCTCTTGTAATAAAACCTAACCCTAAGAACAATCCAAACAACCATGTCCACCCTTTACCTTGTTGATACATTACTCCTCTCCAAAAACAATAAATTGCTGCTAATTGGAAGAAGAACGCTAAGAAATCATTACTAAACCTCGGCGTCCAAAATAAGGATACCCAGAATGTAGACATTAACCCCGCTGCAACAACGCCAACCTTTTTATCATACATTTGCTTTCCTATTAAGTAGGTTAACACAACAATCCCTGCTGAAGGTAAGAGTACTACAAAGAACTTAGTGACTGATTCTGACAATCCTAATTTAAATAAAATTCCGATTAATAATGGAAATAAGACTCCCCTCTGAGGATTGTACTTGTACGGAACATCAAAAAACCAATGCAATGCAGAACTTAAATAATCTGCTTCATCCCACCATACTGCACTATTTACATTATGATAATATAACCTCACTGCAATTGCGAGAATAAAAATAGCAATAAATATTTTATTATAATTATCCGCAAACCATGCCTTCCATGTCTCTTTCTTAAAATAAGGATTCATTTTGTACTTTCCACACGAACCCAAATCTGTTTAAAAGACTTTCTTTTTAACTTCACATCAATAAAAATAACGAACCATAAATAAATTCTTGCAAGAATTAATAACAATAACCACCCTACTCGCTTAAAACTTGTTGGATATTTCCACAATAAATTAATCCCACCTGCTTCTTTTCCAAACGAACGCATTCTCTTCTTTGTCTTTGCAAACTGCTTTAATTGCAAGTACCCGCCAGTACTTCTTTTCTTCTGTTTAATCCAATCTTTAAAGTTTTTAGGGAATTTTACGAAGACAACTGCCTCTGGAACATAGATTGTCTTAAATCCTTTGTCTACCATCCAATGCGAAATGACTGCATCCTCTGCCAAGGCGTCTTCTGGAATAGGATCAAGCAATTTCTTTCTCACTGTAAATAAATAACCAGAAGCGACGACGAACTTTGATTTTAATCTCATACGATGAGCAATATCGGTTAATACATACGACCAGAACCCAAACATATTATCCTTTTCTTCAACTGAAACAGGTCTGCCTGTCACCAATCCTACTTTGGGATCTTTGAAGGGAATAAGCAATTGCTCTAGGCTCTTTTCTCCAACCAATACATCTCCATCTGTTAAAATAATGATCTCTCCCTTTGCTTTCTTTAATGCAATATTTAATGCAGCAGGCTTTCCTTTTCCTTCATCCTGCACATGAATCACTTTTTTCTTTTTAATTAAATCCTTAATCGCATCACGCGTTTCTAGATCTGGAGAAACAACAATCACTTCGCTTCCTTTTATTCTTTGATTAAGAATTCTCTCAACAACCTTTCTGATCGTCTTTACTTCTCTAAACGTTGTGATAATAATTGAAATCATACTAACTCCTTATACATTTTTTCTAAATGATCAGTAATTTTTTCCCATGTCAATCCTTTCGCCCTCTTAACAGCATTCTTACTTAACTCTTTTCTTAAACTGCCACTGTATAATAACCGTTTTAATCGATCTTCTAATTCATTCACATTATTATCCTGAAATAATAAGCCCGCATCTTTTACCACCCAGGGAAGTCCTCCAACATCAGAAGTAATCACAGGCTTTCCCTGCGCCATTGCTTCCAATACAACAATTCCGAATGCTTCAAAATGACTTGGATGCACAAAAATATCTGCAGCAGCAAACGCTTTCTTTTTATCTGCTTCTGGAATCTCTCCAACAAGGAACACATTCTTTACTTGCAAATTTTCAATCAGTTGTTGTAATTCTGCTTTAAACCCTTCATCCTTCCCCGCAATAACAAATTTTACCTGGGGAAATTTACCTGCAACTCTTACAATTACATCAAAGCCCTTACTCTTATGCAATCTTGATAAAGAAAGAACAATCATATCATTCTCTTTTAAATTCCACTTCACCCTAAAATACCTTTTCTCTTCTTCACTAAAAAAATCAGCAGGAATCCCATTTGGAACAAGCACAATCTTTTCTTTTGGAACACCGAACTTTTGAATAAACGGAACTTCAAGCGGTGAGACTGCACACACTCTTTTGTATTTCTTTAAAAGCATTTTTGCA
>Ga0265296_1005629_pt1 | contig 10164 bp, 8 predicted proteins | sample MunlanPumphouse1_FD_189073 | JGI IMG/M metagenome (GOLD analysis project Ga0265296, IMG submission 189073) | Groundwater microbial communities from a municipal landfill in Southern Ontario, Canada - Pumphouse #1 | ecosystem: Environmental > Aquatic > Deep subsurface > Groundwater | place: Canada...
CTTCTTGGTCCACTTATGGTCATAGACTCATAAGTTTTCCAGAATGCCGCTTAACTTAGAAGAGAAACAAGATAATTACCAACTTTAAAGTTTCATTAACTCAAAAAAGGAGAATAAAAAGAACAATTATTCCACCGTCACAGATTTTGCCAGATGCCGAGGTTGATCCACGGGGTATCCTTTTTGCACGGCAAATGCGTAGGCAAACAGCTGAAGCGCACACATGGATAAGATCGGCTGTAAAAGTGGAATGGTTTGTGGAATAAGGATCACATCATCGGCAATCGCTTGCGCTTCTGCCGCCTCTTTGGATGTGAGAACAATCACTTTTCCTTTTCGCGCTCTCACTTCCTCAATGTTTGAAATATTTTTTTCATACACTTCATCTTGAGGAACAGAAAATAATGTGAATGCTTGATCGGAAATAAGAGCGAGCGGACCGTGTTTAAGTTCCCCTGTGTGAAACGCTTGGGCAGGGAGATAGGCGATTTCCATCAGTTTGAGCGCTCCTTCTTTGGCCGCCGCTTCCTCATAGCCTCTCCCCATGACTAAAGCATGGGAGCAGGCAAGATATTTTTTCGCGATCGCGGCAATCTCTTCGCGCCCGGCGACAACCTGCGCAAGTTGATCCGGAATCCGCTCCAGCGCTTCCAGAATCTCCGGATATTTTTTCCCGCGTACCGAGGCAACGGCATCGATAAGTTCCGCAAGAACATGAATGGTACCGTGCATCGCTTTGGTAGAGGCGACGGAAATCTCCGGCCCCATGGAAATCAAAAATGTTTCATCCGCTTCACGGGAGATCGTGGACCCAAGAACATTGGTGATCCCGATCGTGTATGCTCCTTGCATTTTGGCCGCACGCAGGGCCGCAATGGTATCTGCTGTTTCTCCTGATTGCGATAAAAAGAGGATGGTTGTATGGGTATCTATGACAAGAGAGCTGTAACGAAAAGCAGATCCGGTCATCGCTTTGGATGGAATGCCCGCGTAAGATTCAAATCCGGAAGCCGCAATCAATGTATTGTAAGACATCCCTCCACACCCCACCGCGATCACTTGCGTCGTTTGAAGCCAAAGATTTTTTTGTACTTCTACACGCGTATGAATATCTTGTGAGATCTTCTCTCGTGAAATCGCCTCTCGTAACAATTTGGGGCTTTCTGCAATTTCTTTGATCATGAAATGCGGATGCCCATTTTTTTGCGCCGTCGTGAGATCTGTCAGCAATCGTTTGGTTGTGCGTTTCTTTAAAACTCCCGCAAGTGTACGAATGGACCACGCCTGTTGTTTTCCAATGAGCATTTCTTGATCTTCCAAGATAATAATGTCACGTGTTTCATCCGCAATGGCGGAAATATCAGAAGCGATCACCAACGATTGATCCGCACACACACCAAAAAGAAGCGGACTTCCTTGACGCGCGGCAATCAAAAGATTTTCTTGATCACGTGCGCAAACGACAACCGCATAGGTTCCTTGCACCTGTTGGAGGGCAAAAGCAACAGCATCCTCCAAAGATTTTTTTTGCAAAAGAGCTTCTTCGATCAGATGAGAAATAACTTCTGAATCTGTATTGCTGTGAAAGATGTGTCCTTGTTTTATCAGTTGTGCGCGAAGCGCCGTATGATTTTCAATGACACCGTTGTGCACGCAAAAAATATTTTCCCGGCAATCCGCATGAGGATGCGCGTTTGCATCACTGGGAATTCCGTGCGTCGCCCAACGCGTATGGGCAATGCCGCATCTTCCAAGGACAGGAATTTTTGGAAGAAAAGAAGCCAATTTTTGCACATTTCCTTGGTGTTTTTGAACAAAAACGCCTTGGGGACGAAAAATCGCCATGCCCGCAGAATCATAACCGCGGTACTCCATTCTGCGAAGACCTTGCAAAAGAATCGGTTGAGCGGGACGTGTCCCGACGTATCCAATAATGCCGCACATAGTACGCTCATCGTACGTGATCTTTCCCGAAGAAGAAAAAATAAAATAAAAAAATGTGCAAAAAGAAAAAAGTTCACGCAAACAAATGTCTTTCTTGTCTTGTCTTCGTCCGATCTGTGCCGACAAAATTTTCTTTAAAAATATTTTTTCTGTTTCTGTTTCAAAAAAAATTATCCACAGCATGATCTTTTTTTTGCTTGCACGTCTTGTAGGACCACACAGATGCTCTATAATGGAGATAAGTCGTCGATGATGCACGTCCATCGTCACGACCTTGTCTGCAGCATGCATATTCCTTCACGTGTTGCAGAGCTCGGTCGAGCATAAACATAAACCGTGAGGTTACACTCACAGAAGGAGGTAAACATATGGCAAAGAAGAAAGCCAAGAAAGTTGCCAAGAAGAAAGTCGCAAAGAAGGCAACAAAGAAAGCCAAGAAAGCCAAGAAGAGAAAGTAAGTCTTTTCTCTTACAAAAATAAAATATCCCTCGAGACGTGTCGAGGGATATTTTATTTTGATCTGACGAAGAAGGAAAAACAAGGTACAATGGGAAAAATTATGAAACGTCTTTTTCTTGTTGGTTTGGGGATCTGCTTTCTTTTCCCCGCTGTCGCCTTGGCAAAAATAACCTCAATCAATTTTTCCATTTCTGATCCTAAAGAAGGCACAACCCAAACGATCCCCTATGACATGCAAAATTGGGCGGGTGGAGTTTCCTTGGCTGTCGCCGATTTGGGATGGGACGGGATTCCGGAATTGATTGTGGGAAATGGAATCCGTAATGAACCTCGTGTCTCTTTCCTGCGACAAGACGGATCGCTCATAGACAGTTTTCTCGCTTATGCCCCGGACATGGGAAGTGGTATCAATGTTGCGGCTTGCGATCTTACCGGGGACGGGGTCAATGAAATCATCACCAGTGCTCAATATGGCGGCGGACCTCATGTGCGACTCTTTACCAATTATGGCCACCCCATGGGCCCGGGGTTTTTTGCTTATAATGAACAATTCCGAGGCGGGGTGAATATCGCCTGCGGAGATATGGATCAAGATGGACAGGAGGAATTGGTGACAGGTGCGGGACCTACCGGCGGACCTCATATCAAAATCTGGTCTTGGCAAAAAGGGCAGATGGTTTTGGAAAAAGAATTTTTTGCGTGGGGAGCCGACGATACGCGCGGAGTTCTTGTCTCCATCAAACAGGGAAAACTTTCCACCACCTCTCAAACACAAGAGGCGTCATCGATCCTAACGGAGGATATAAAATGGTTTATCCCGGAGCAAACGCAACAAGCGGATTTGAATCAAGACGGATCTTTGGAAACGATTATGACTCCCGGTCGTCCTTTGGGATATCCGGAAGAGCAAAAACATCTTGTCGTAGATCTTTCCACCCAACAACTCTATGCCTTTGAACATGGTATTGTCGCCAATACCTTTCCTATCTCTGCCGCAAAATGGCCTTGGGTGACACCGGTCGGCGCCCATGAAGTCTTGGCAAAACTTCCTTTTGTGGATTACACCTGGAGCTATGGGGAGGGAAATCCAAACAATTACAGTTTAGGACTTGTGCCTTGGAATCTTCGTATTTATCCGCATGTCTACATTCACTATGCGTATTGGCACAACAATTTTGGAAACCCCATGAGTCATGGATGCATCAATGTTTCTCTCACAGACATGATGTGGATCTACGACTGGTCCGAAGTGGGAACACCGGTTGATGTACAATAATCTTCTCAAAAAATCATTTGCCATTTGACTCTTCAATAACTCTATGAAATATAAAATAATAATACCTCTTATTCTCCTAGTGGTTCTTTCTATAACTACTTTTCTATTTCAAAAATATAAACTGGAAAAGGGCGAAGCATTAAATTCAAATTGGAATTTCTCTTCTGAGAATGGACCCAATCTCTATCAATGGTTAGCCAGATCGTATGTCTTTGTGATAAAACAATCTTCTGAGAGCCTGAACGACTATACCTTATTTGTTGTCAACCGTGGTACAGGATCGACAGTTTGTTCTTCTTACAGCGAATTGCTTTTGAGTGGTTCGGATGTTGATTTAGAAACATTTGTGAATAAAGCGGTACTGATTTCTCAATTTGAAAAAAAAGAAAATGGTATTTGGATTGAAAAAATAGAAGAAGATACCGCAGTCAATTTAAAAATAGATGATTACAAAAAATCTTGTCCCGTCGTTTTTGAAAAAATGGCTCAACTTTCTCTTCAAGAAAAAAAAGATGATGAAAATCCTTCAGGAAATCCCGAAGAAAATACTTTTTTTATGCCATCGGGAGATACAGAGGAAAAAGAAGAAGAAATTTCATCTACACAAAAAAACTATCTGAATTCCGCTCTTCATTTCAGCATAGACTATCCTGATAATTGGATATATGAAGAATCTGATAATGGAGTCGGCTTCGGCACAGTGAAATCTAAAACGGGTGGGTTCATCTGGTCAATTTATTTCTATGATAAAAATGTCGTTGATGGAGAAACAATCATCTCTCGTTTGGGAAGTCAGTTCGAAGATCGTCAAGAAACAAGAGAACCTATTATTATTGATGGTATCACAGCCCAATTAATCACCGTCACAACGGAAGAAATAGACAATTGGACAATAAAGGTTATCCTTTTTGAACATGACGAAAACGTCTGGATTATCAGTGACGGTGCGTGGGGAGAGGACGATTTTGCATTCGCAACATTTTATAGTAGCTTCAAATTTTTAGAATAATTTTCCATTACCCTAAACAAAAAATCGTTGGTGTAAAAACCGACGATTTTTATTCTACTAAAATCTTGTGGATTATTCTTACAGTAAAACGGATTGTTTTGCTATCTTTTTTTCTTCGGGAGAAAATATCTTCACAATGCCAAAGATCCCATCGTAGCCGGGTTGAATATACATCTCACCCGATCGCATACGATGGATCGCTTCAACGACATTTCGGTTCGTCGCACATGCGGCAATCTGTTCTAACGGCGTATCCAAAAGGAGAGTAAACTCGTCTGCCACTTGTGTTGTGAGCCTATCATACTCTGCAATCACTTTCTTCGAAGAAGCGGAAGCAACACCAAACGCCTCGGCCAGTACTTCCTCAAGCGGCACGATATATTTGTGAGGAATGCCGCGAGGAGATCCGTCTGCGCGATCTGCGAGAGCTTCAACACGATGATTGACTCCTAGCGTTAAAAGTTTTTTACATGAAGGACAACGCAACCCCAGACGCTTTGATTCCGAAGGAATGCAGGAAAATTTGCATGCGGCGCATCCATCCGCGTGATATTTTCCTTCTTCCGGATGAAACTCAATCGTATAAAGAAAACGTTTTGCGTCCCCGGTGCGCAAAATCTCGACAAAGGTATCGTAGGAAATCTCTTCTTCCTTGAGATCAAACACATTTGCCTCGCGCCCGAGTTTGTGACAAGAATGCGCGTCAGAATTGGAAATAATGGTGAGATGATCCAGCGCGGAGATACGTCGATTCATGGGCGGGTCAGAAGAAAGTCCGGTTTCAAGCGCATAGATATACGGCGTCATGGATCCAAAACATTCCTCCAGGGAATCAAAACCGGATTTGCTTCCAAACACGGAAAACCATGGCGTCCACGCATGGGCCGGTACAACCATAATGCGTTCATCTATCTCTTTGAGACGTTTATACAATTCCTCACTGCTGATGCCAAGAATAGGTCGGCCATCAGATTTCACATTAAATCCCTGCGTCACCAACATGGTATTCACTTTTTCACATGTTTCGATCGATGGAGAAAATAGAAGATTATGGATGCGACGCGTTTTCTCTCCTTGTTTATAAATCTGACTCACTTCTTGGGTGAGCATGAATCGTGTAGGACTTGAATGATCGCGCAATTGATACATCCCTTGGCTCGTCTCTTCCAAAAGACGTTTGATCTCTTCAAACCATTTGGGATGGGTCCAATCCCCTGTTGTCACGATTTGAATCCCCTTGCGTTCACACCACTTGGCAATCGTGGGAAGCTCTAAATCTTTCGAGCAGGCTCGAGAATATTTGGAGTGGATATGCCAGTCGACAATAAGGCGCATATGTGTGCTATTATTAAGTCCTCATCATAACAATATTCTTAACAATCGCCTATGCAATTTTCTGACTATCAAACCGCGGCCTGGAAAACGGCCGAGTATCCTCAAGCCGGAGAAAATCTTTATTATGCGGCCCTGGGGCTTGGAGGAGAGGCCGGAGAAATGCTCAATAAAATAAAAAAAATCATGCGGGATCAAGAGAATATCCTCACTGACGAGTATCGGGAATTGTGTAAAGCCGAGTTAGGAGATGTCCTCTGGTACGTGGCAGCCCTGGCAACCGAACTCCATATCGATCTTGATAAAGTCGCCGCATCCAACATTGAAAAACTTTCTTCGCGCCAAGAGCGAGGGACTTTGGGGGGAAGCGGAGATACACGATAAACAAAACGGCCCGATTTACTCGGGTCGTTTTTGTTGACGAAGAATAGTCTCTGCGATCTCTCGTTCCTCCGGTGTATTGATACCGATCGCTTCCTCGGGAGCAATCGGCATGGTTGCAATCTTTTCCTTTTGTGCAACCGCCGCGGCAATCATATCGGTGAGGTAGTATTCTTTTTGCGTATTATTCGTTTTGAGTTGTCTTAAATTTTCCCAAAGCCAATCGGATTTAAAACAGAAAAAAGCGGGATTTACTTCCAAAAGACTCTGCTCTTTCTCACTTGCGTCTTTATATTCTTTGATTCCGGAAATCTTTCCTTGATCATCGCGAAGAATCCTTCCCCAATGCGCAAAAATTTTTCGCCAATCGTCAAAAGAAGGAACCATCACCGTCATCATCGTAATCGTATTTTGCTGTTCTTCGTGTTGCCTGCTTAGTCTGCGAAGCGTCTCCGGGGAAATAAATGGGTGATCCCCGTAAAGGACAATGATCGCATCCGAACCTTGCGCCGCTTGTTCCGCCATCATGACGGCGTGCCCGGTCCCCAGCTGTTCTTCTTGGACCACATACTCGCAAGAGCCATTGAAAGACTGACAGAGTTGATCACGCTCATGCCCTACGACAATGATGGGAACTCCGTCCACTTTGGAAGCTTGGGTGGATTCATAAAGCCACTGCAAAATAGGCTTTCCTCCAACGGGAATCAGCGCTTTTGGCATGGTTCCTCCCATGCGGGATCCCATCCCTGCGGCTAAAATAATGAATCGAAATGTCATAAAAATCGCCTTTATGATAGCAGGCGAGACAATTTATACAAGTGGATTTTCTCTCCTTAAATCACGACCGAGGAACGGACACCGATGTAGCTACCACGAGAGTTGAGACCACCACTGGCCAAGACCGTCCGATAGTCCTCACGGTTCCAGAACGCGCAGGGCACATGAGTAGAACCATCAATAGATAAAAAGAAGGCTCCTGTGAGACAGGCGATGCTTTCTATGCCGTTAGCGTAATTATCTAAAGGCTGTCCTGTTTCTGTAAGGTGTGTCATGAAGGCAAGGATCCAATCTTCGGGAGTAAGTCCGGATTCGCTGTGGTAAGGAGAGTCTAGGTCCTCTTGGGCTTCTTGAAGAGTAGAGAGATATTCGTTGGGAGACTTTCCTTCTTCAAGGGAAGGACGAGAGGTTTTCTCACCATTGGTTGTCCCTCGGCTTTGTCGGGGGATAAGAGCGAAACCTTTGGAAAGAGTGAAGTTATCTTCAAGGTCTTGAAGGTTAGAGGGTTGAAGGAGATGGACCTTCCAACCCGGAAAAGAATCTTCCGGATTATCTGCTTGTGCTTTGAGAATATCAGCCTTAGTTTGACCTTGATGGTTACTATCAAAAGACTTGGGGTTATACACAATCTTTGGAGGATCCCCCGTATCTGCTCCTTTATACCCTTTCCAAATATGGAAAGGATCATTAGTGTACAGATCAAAGTCAGAATGATCTTTCTTGTAGTCAAGAAGGAATTGCTTGAAGATTTCTCGAAGGGCGTCGAGGCTCATCCCAAAGGGGACGAGAAGAAGTTTGGTGAAACCTTGATCGCGTTTGGTGGAGAGTTCTTTTTCGCGCTCAAAGAGGTGTGAAGCGATTTGTTCCAAGGTGGGGATGGGATAGTTCTTGCCATCAATACCAGTGATCGCCCCATCTTTGAGAATTCCTACTTGTTCAAGAAGTTCTACTTGAGTGTTGTATTGTTCGGTGAGGTGATAAAGTTGTTCTATTTCTCTAAGATGCTCGGAAAGTGTTTCTTTGAGAAGTTCCTTATGAGTGACCAGATGCTCAAGACGTGCAAAGAGGGAAACTGCGTGTGCCATTCGCTCCGGAGGAATTCTTTTGGAAGTAAGTTCTACTCCGAAGGCTTCTTTGCTCTTCAGAGTCTCAATGGGAATATGAAACTGCTTACAGAAAGCGAAGATACCGCTTCGCAGTTCATCAAAGTGAATGCGGTGTCGTTCCGGCAGAGCGTCACGGGCAGAAGAGGAATCAAAAACCGCTTCGGAAAGAGGCTGGGAAGAATGAGAAGATTCTGGAGATGAACGGAAAAGAGACATAACAAAAGTTTAAATCACCACCGCGGAACGCACACCGATGTACCCAAAGCGAGAGCGAGGAACGCTCACGCCCAAGCACGCCTGGCGGAAGACGCGGCGCCAGGACGCGTAAGGCACAAGGGCGGAACCATCAATGGAAGGAAAGAAGGCTCCTGTAAGGTAAGTGATGCTCTCTTTACTACTTTCGAAGTCATCCAAAGGTTCTCCTGTTTCTGTAAGGTGAGTCATAAAGGCAAGAATCCAATCTTCAGGAGTAAGTCCGGATTCGTTGTAATAAGGAGAAGCTGGATCATCTTGGACTTCCTGAAGGATGGAGAGATAGTCATTGGGAAACTTCCCTGCTTCGAGATCGCGACGGGGGGTTTCTTTTCCTTGGGTTTTACCTTGGCCTTGTCGGGGAATGAAAGCGAACCCTTTGGAAGTAGAGTCTGAAGAATCTTGAGGTTGTAGAAGATGGATTCTCCAACCGGCACATCCTTTGTCACCCTGAACTTGATTCAGGGTCTTTTGTTCTTCTAGGATCTGAAGTTTTGTTAAACCTTGATGGTTCCCGTCAAAAGACTTGGGGTTATAGACAATCTTTGGAGGATTCCCCGTATCTGCTCCATTGTAGCCTTTTTCCCAAGTCCAGAGAGGTTCATTGGTATCCAGATCAAAGGCGGGGTGAGTTTGTTGGTAGGTGAGAAGGAATTGTTTGAGGGTTTCTCGAAGGATATCGAGGCTCATCCCAAAAGGAACGAGAAGAAGTTTGGTGAAGCCTTGATCACGTTTGGTAGAAAGTTCTTCTTTGCGCTCATAAAGACGTGCGGCGATTTGTTCCAAGGTGGGGATGTGGTATTTGTTTCCATCAATACCTGTGATCGCGCCATCTTTGAGAATCCCTACGCGTTCAAGCAAGGCGATTTGAGTGTTGTATTGTTCGGTAAGGTGATAAAGAGGCTCGACTTCTTTGAGTGCTTCGAATTCTATCTTGAGAGGTTCCCTGTTGGTGACCAGATATTCGAGACGCGCAAAGAGGGAAACTGCGTGTGCCATTCGCTCCGGAGGAATTCTTTTGGAAGTAAGTTCTACTCCGAAGGCTTCTTTACTTCTGAGAGTCTCAACAGGAATACCAAACTCTTTGCAGAAAGCGAGAATACCTTGTCGTAATTCATCAAGATGGGTGCGATGTTGTTCAGGCAAGGAAGCGCGGATGCGATCAAAAGAAGAAGTATCTAAAAACGCTTCGGAAAGGGAGACCGAAGAACCATGAACCCTCACTTCTGTATCCAGTGATCCCGCCATCGGCGGGACTGCCTCCGCAGGGGTAGCCGAGGGTTGATCACTTTCATGACGAGACAATTCTGGAGATAAACGGAAAAGAGTCATAAAAATCGTTCACAGATATTTTAGGAAATCCCCATCCACAGCACTCCGGCAATGAATCCCAACACAAAAACAAGACTGAATTTTAACGCAATACAAACAAAACAAGCTTTTTTCTGTTCCATATCCCCTAAAAAAATAATCTTAAATTAACTCTTCCCAGTATAACAGATTGCGCTAGTCCACGAACATAATTAACACTTTTTAATTAGGTTGGTTTATGACCATTTGGTCTATTTCCAGCATCAGTTTTTCAATTTGTTCTTTCTTTCTCATACGTCTGGAATTGGCTTGCTTCA
>Ga0265296_1005631_pt1 | contig 10162 bp, 10 predicted proteins | sample MunlanPumphouse1_FD_189073 | JGI IMG/M metagenome (GOLD analysis project Ga0265296, IMG submission 189073) | Groundwater microbial communities from a municipal landfill in Southern Ontario, Canada - Pumphouse #1 | ecosystem: Environmental > Aquatic > Deep subsurface > Groundwater | place...
GAAGCACACGGCTACTGGAGGAACTTTTAAGGATTATACAAAGAAAGAGTATCTGCCTTTTAGTAATGAAGTAATTCTACGTCATTTTCTGGGAAGCGAAACAATTGGCGTTTATCCGCTATTAGAAGATAATACTTCATATTTTATTGCTGCCGATTTTGACGATGAAAACTGGAAAGAATCTATTCAAAAGCTGTATTCAACATGTATCAAATATGATATACCTGCATATATTGAACGTTCCCGTTCGGGTAATGATGGTCATCTATGGGTTTTCTTCGAAGAAAACCTTCCGGCAGAACAAACCCGGAAATTGATGTTTGAACTTTTAAAAGAAGCTTCAATTATTTCACACTTTGAGAAAGAACCTGGCTTTGACCGGTTATTTCCCAATCAGGATTTCCATACAGGGAAAGGTCTTGGTAATCTGATTGCATTGCCTTTAAACGGCAAAGCTCTTCAAAACAGCAATTCCGCTTTCCTGAATCCAATTACTTTTGAACCATTTGTTGATCAATTTGAAGCGATAAGAAGCTTTCAAAGACTTTCAAAAGCAAATTTCTTAATTCTGTATAAAAGCTTCTTCAACCAAAAACCACAGGGACTCAAAAATTGATTATTTTGACAAAATGTTCAAACAGCGAAACCGATATTACAAAAAACTTTTAAAATAATAATATGTCTGAAAATCAAAGCATAGAATTTAACTGGAAGGATGAATACCTTAAATGGATTTGTTATTTACCAAATATATCAAAGCCGAAATAAGTTATGAGGGTATCAATAGAGTAGAAAAATTTGAATATCCGAAAGATGCGGTTCGTGAAGCCCTGTTAAATGCAATTGCTCACTGAGATGAGTAACCCAGTGGTTGTCATAGCAGAATGTAAAGATTAAATACAGAATTTATTCAGATTATTCCATTAAATGAAATTCCCATTTTTCAAGCAACTCGACTCAATAGATTGCGGGCCATCGTGCCTGCTTATTACAGTGTTTATTAACTGATTACTAAACCAGTCTGAAGGATTTCATGTAGAAAACCGCTTTCGTCTTTGCCGTTGATAAGTAATACTGGTTCAATTCTGTTATCAACCTCAAGTCTTAACTTCCATAATAAAGGGGCATAGGAGAAAAAATCGCTGTTTATTGAATTAACAATAATTGCAACATCTATGTCGCTGTCAGTTCTCTGAGTGCCTTTGGCATATGATCCAAATAGAACAACTTTATCCACATCAAAATGACTGGAAACTAATAGTTTATATTGCCTGAGTTTTCTTATAACCTCTCTTTTACCCATTTCTGTAACTTTTTAGTTTTCAGTAATATCTCTTCACATCTTATTTTTGAAAGGCTCTTCAATAATTCTCCTTTATGTGTTGGATAACGGGCTTCAGCAGTCTCAAAATCGTAATCAGATAATTCAACCCAATATTTAACTTTTTCGTTCAAAAGACTCTTTTTTACAAATATACAAGTTTAAAACCATTTCAGATGTTTATAGCGTTCAGTGTTGAGCATTCTGTTTTATTTAACCATGAATTTCACGGAAAACACTGAGTTAAACGGATTGATCAAAAAATGGGGAGTATTATACAACCGGCTTAAGAGTGGGCCATTCAAAAACTGCTCCTGAATTCCCGGCACCCCCGAGATCGTTCCCGGCGTCCCCGAGATTGTTCCCGGCACCACCGAGCTCAACGCTCAAAACTACTTCGTCCGTCGAACACGGTGCCTTCCATCTTAATCACAGATCCTCAACAACCATCGAATATATATCTTTGAGTGCAATTCCGGCTGCAGCTGCCTGTTTCGGAACGAGACTTTCTTCTGTCATACCGGGAACTGTATTAATCTCAAGAAAATATGGTTGCTGGCCGATTACAATAAAATCAATCCTTACAATGCCTTTACAACCAAGAAGATCGTAAACAAGGGAGCTTAATCTCTGAATCTCGTCAGTAACAACCGCAGGCATATCGGCAGGGGTGACCTCATCTGATTTTCCGGGAGTATATTTTGCTTCGTAATCGAAAAACTCATTTTTACTGATAATCTCAGTTACAGGAAGAACTATGACTTTGTTCCTGGTTTTGACAACCCCGCATGCTACCTCTCTTCCATCCATGAATGCTTCTATCATCACCTCATTACTCTCCTTAAATGCGGTTTCAATAGCAGATAGTAGCTCCTCCTTTTTCTTCACTTTGGTTACGCCAAAACTTGAACCACTATCGTTTGGCTTTACAAAACAGGGTAAACCTGTTTGCTTAATGATACCAGCCGGATCAAGCTTGTCTCCGTTTCTTATCAGAATGGAATCAGCCATCGGGATCTTATACTCTTTCAGATAGAGTTTGCATGCCTGTTTATTAAATGTAAGAGCGGAACAAAATGCACCGCAACTTGTGTATGGAACTCCCATCATATCGAAATACCCCAGTAGTAAGCCATTCTCGCCCGGAGTACCATGTATTGCAATGAATACTGCATCAAACCTTATCTTAAATTCATCTGTAACAAGACTGAAATCATTCTTATCAATATTATGATATCGGCCCTTCTGATCTTCCCAGTACCAGTTTGTTCCACGAATCAAAATAATATAAATTATATATCTGGAGGATAGTACTTTTCCAACTTCATTGGCGCTCTTCACCGACACTTCAAATTCTGAAGAGTCACCACCTGCAACGATTGCAATAGTCTTCATATCATGATTATTTTTTCAAATCAAATTTAATCTATTTATTAGATATTGAATAACCTGCAGATGTATTACCTTTGGAGAAATTTTAAAAAATCATAAAAATGAAAAAAGGTTGTTTAATTACAATTATTATAGTGGGCTTTCTGGCCCTGGTTGTACTGGGTATTGTGTCTTGGGGCACAAAAATTTATAACAGTATGGTCACAATGAACGAAGGGGTAACAAGTCAGTGGGGAAATGTTGAAACAGCATACCAGCGCAGATCCGACCTGATTCCCAATTTTGTAAATACTGTTAAAGGCGCTGCAAATTTTGAACAGACTACGCTGACACAGGTAATCGAAGCCAGATCGAAAGCAACATCCGTAACAATCGACCCTACAAAAATGACTGCAGAAAACATGCAGCAGTTCCAGCAGGCCCAGGGACAGGTTTCTTCAGCTCTGTCACGGTTGATGGTTGTCGTTGAGCAATATCCGGTACTTAAAGCAACTCAGAATTTCAGAGATCTACAGGTGGAACTTGAAGGTACAGAGAACAGGATTTCAGTTGAAAGAAGAAAGTTCAATGAAGTGGCTTTATCATATAATACTTATATTAAACGGTTTCCACAGAACTTCATTGCAGGAATGTTTGGCTTTCAGACTAAGCCTTATTTTGAGGCTGTTGAAGGCGCTGAAAAGGCACCAGAAGTTAAGTTTTAATTTTTATTCATACAGTATAAATGAAAGCTTCATCGTTCTTTACGAAAGAACAACAGGCTCAGATTCTTGCATCTGTCGGGGACGCCGAAATGGCAACTTCTGGCGAGATTAGAGTTCATATAGAAACTTCTTGTACCGAAGATGTTCTCGACAGAGCATCATGGGTATTCAAAAAGCTCGGAATGCATAAAACAACTGAACGCAACGGAGTCCTGTTTTATCTTGCTGTCAGTGACAGAAAGTTCGCCATAATCGGTGATGCAGGTATTAATGCAAAGGTGCCTGCCGGTTTTTGGGATGAGATAAGCACACTTCTTCAGAAAAATTTCAGAGAAGGGAAATTCACAGAAGGACTTGCAAAAGGGATTATGCTTGCCGGGAAACAGCTTAAGACTCACTTCCCTTATAGCAAGGATGATGTAAACGAACTGTCCGATGAGATTTCATTCGATAAAATTAAGGGGGAGTAATGACAATGAAAAGAAAAGATTTGTATTTGCTAACTCTTGCGATTCTATTCTGCACTATTTCAATTAACAGAGTTTTTTCACAGGATATCCCTGACAGGCCTGTTCCTCCAAGGCTCGTTAACGATTTTGCAGGGATGCTCAAAGCAGAAGAAGTCAGTATGCTCGAACGGAAGCTGGTCGCTTTCAACGATTCAACATCAACACAGATAGCAATCGTTATTGTACCCACTCTTAGTGGATATGACAAATCGGACTATGCACAACGTTTAGCAGAAAAATGGGGTATAGGTCAGAAAGGACTTAACAATGGTGTACTTATTCTGGTTAAACCTAAAACTCCTGATTCTAAGGGAGAGGTTCAGATTACTCCGGGATATGGTCTCGAGGGAGCAATTCCGGATATAACCTGTGGTGAGATAGTTGATAACGAGATACTACCTGCATTCAGAGCCGGAGATTATTATGGCGGGCTTAGTAATGCTGCAAATACCCTCATGTCGTTGGCAAGAGGTGAGTTTTCAGCTGCTGAATATGGACAAAAGGCAAAGAAGAGCACCGGTAAAGATGTTCCGTTTGGAATCATCATTTTCATAATCATCATTATAATAGCAATAATCTCCGGAAAATCAAGAGGCTCGAACAATAAAAATATCAGCACAGGCGGGCTACCGTTCTGGTTACTTCTCGGAATGATGAGTTCGGGAAGAGGTTCGCATAGCGGAAGCTGGGGTGGGTTTTCAGGTGGCGGCGGTGGAGGAGGCGGCTTCGGCGGTTTCGGTGGAGGCAGCTTTGGTGGTGGCGGCGCCGGAGGTAGCTGGTAGCTCAGGGCTTAAGGCAAGACAAAAGACAAAAGTAAAAAGACAAAAGTTCTAAATTCTACATTCGTTTGTTCTTCATTCGTTTGTTCTCTTTGACTATACGACTATGAAGAAGAGTGGAGCGTGTAACTCAGGTTGCTAGGCTTGGAAAGATAGATAAATTACCTTATAATTATAGAGTGGAATCCCTGCCGGAAATATATTTCCTCCACTTCTCAATAACCTGTTGCATGTCGTCAGGCAGATCGGAGTCGAAAGAGAGTCTTTTCCCGGTAACAGGATGATCGAATGACAGCGATTTTGCATGCAGCGCCTGACGTGGAAGTATCTTAAAACAATTCTTAATAAATTGCTGATATTTTGTAAAGGTCGTTCCTTTAAGTATTTGATCTCCACCGTATTCCTCGTCGTTAAACAAGGGGTGTTTAATATGACTGAAATGGACCCTGATCTGATGGGTACGACCGGTCTCAAGTTTACATTCAATAAGTGAAATATAGCCAAGATCTTCAATAACCTTATAATGTGTTATTGCAGTCTTCCCCTCACTGCCATCCTTGAAAACCTGCATTATCTTCCTGTCTTTTATATTCCTGCCGACATTTCCCGTAATAGTGCCATCCAACGGGTCGGGTGTTCCCCACACAAGGGCGTTATATCTTCGATCGGTGGTGCGATCAAAAAATTGTTTCGAGAGTCTGTTCAGGGCGAATTCATTCTTTGCAATAACCAGAATTCCGGAAGTGTTTTTATCCAGCCTGTGAACTAGTCCCGGCCTGCTTTCACCTGTATTAAAAAGGGGAAGATCCCTGAAGTGCCACATCAGTGCATTTACCAAAGTACCAGTATAGTTACCATATGCAGGATGGACCACCATTCCTGGTTCTTTATTAACAACCAGGACATCATCATCTTCATAAACAATATTTAGCGGAATGTTTTCCGGAATAAGTTCAATTTCTCTTAGGGGAGTCGGCAAAACTACCTGTACTATGTCCCCGGGTTTAACTTTATAGTTCGGTTTAACAGAATTATTGTTAACCAGAATATTTCCTGCATTAGCGGCATTCTGGATGCGTGTTCTGGAAGTGTTCTCGAGTCTGTCTGAGAGGAATTTATCTATCCTCAGCAGCGATTGTCCGGGATCGGCTTTAAACCTGTGATGTTCAAAAAGCTCTTGCTGACCAACTAATTCTTCTTCCGTCATTTTTGGTGTTTACCTTGTTTTAATTAACCGGTTATAGCCTACAGGTAAGCTATTTATACTTGTAATAATAATGTATATGCCTTCATGAAGAGAAGATATATCAATCCGTTCACTGAAGGGTACTTTTATCAGTTCACGACCAAAAAGGTCCATTACTGTTATGTAGATTAATCCCGAAAATTTTAGTTCTCCCGGGTTAACATTAACATAGTCAGTTGCAGGATTAGGCCATATACTGATCAGGTTTTTATTCCTGTAATAGGTATCATTAATTGAAGTAATCTTCATAGGATCCCCTACAACAGGTCTTATCATTATGCTCCCTTTTACCTGCGACTGTTGCCATTCACCACTTAACCAGAATAACTGTCTGCCGGCATGAGGGGTGTTAATATCAAAACCAGCATTCAGAAATGTTTCTGATCGCTGCTTCCAGCCTACATAAAATACGTCGTTCACCATAACCCCTTCAGGAATATTATAGGTATAAAAACCGTTAATCGCTTCACCCTGTTCGACCATAACCTCTTCCCTGGAATATATTACATTACCGGGTATGCCGTTGTTATTATCCCAAACCATCAGGTCAAATGCTCTTTTGTTAGCATCCATATAGCTGTCATTGAAGCATATACTTATAGCTCTCAATGTGTCCTGAATGAATGATACATACCGGTAAGCTACCATCGCGTTTCTTGAGCCAAGTCCGTTTATTCCGTATCCCCCTTCGGATGACCCATCGTCAAATGCAAAATAGTTTTTGAAATTCTGAAAATAGACTAATGTGTCGTTTCCCTTTGGATCAAACTCATCTGTTTTCAGTGAGCATGTAATCCTGAACAGTGCAGAATCGTTATTATCAGTTTTGAACGTATAGACAAGGTTAGCGTTGTAATCAATGTTGGTTAAAGGACTGATATTTGTTGCACCTGCTGAGAAAAAATGAGATTGCGAATTTTTGTAAACATCCCATATCTCAAAATTACGGGTTACATTTCTGGTAATTATATCATTGTTGCGGTAATGAACAGGTATTGATGAGCCCATCTCCTGAAGTTCGATCTGCCTGAATTGTTTCCATGGCATTGCCTCATGACTCTTGAGCAGAGAGCGGAGCGGAAGTCTGAAAGCCACATCGGCAAAGATTGTATCGCCGGCATACCTGTTTTTGTCAAGAAGAACATAATCAATGTTCCAGATATCACAATTCCCAACCCTGGAAGGGTCATTCAGGTTTGGGCTGAGGCTTGCATAGTTAATGAATTGGAACTGAAAACCTTTCTTAAGGAAACGGGTTTTATTGATCGGTATAATAACCGGTTTAAACTTCTGATCTGCATTGCCATCAACTTTCCAGACGGAATACCATTTGTTCTCAACAGGTGCAAGAAACTGAAGAGTCAGACTGTCTTTTGCTTCAGGTGGATCACTCAAACCACCTGCCTGATAAAAAAAACTGAGCCAGATATTTTCTGAAGCACTATAATCAAGATTTACAGGTTGAGATGTAAGTTGGTCGGCTTTGAATCCAGATGAGAAGTCAGTCTCATATAACCTGCCGGAATTGTCAAGTGCATCAAAAGTGGCGATCCCTGTAGTGATCTGGCGGTCGGAGTACGTATTGTTGATAAATACGAAGTCGTCGAGCCACTTTTTACTATCCGGGAAAACAGATCGCCCTGAGAAATCATCAAACAGAGGAAGTTCCAGAGTACCGGAAGTGGTTATTCCTTTGTTTTTTCCCTGTTTATCCCTGGTTTTTGTTATACTGTAATTTGATTGCAGGCCTGTAACAACCTCCTGGGCAGGCGAGATAACCAGACTAACATTGAGAAGAACCAAATATAAGATTATCTGTTTGATCATCAGGTTTAGTCAGATGTCTAATTTAAAAGATCAACAGAAGGGATTGTATCTGATACTATAAAAGTAGAATCGACCTGTAATTTCGCTGAATCGACTGTAAGCCATAGGTATATGACAGATCCAAGCTGCAGGCTGGCATAATCTTTAAATTCGGGATTCTGTTTATAGACAAAAGCGTTAAGAGTGTCTTCCCCATTAATAATAGTATTATCGTAAATATATGTCCCGAGATTAAGCGATGAGGCAAGAATTTTGTTTTTTGCAGGTTCAAGGTTCATTCCTATTAAATCCGGGACAGGAGTACGCTGGTTACTCAATCCTTTGCCAAGAACAAGATCGACCACCGAACCCTTCTGCAAGGAATCACCTTCAGGGATATTTTTCCCGTTATACAGTTGATCGATAACAACATCAATGGAGAGATCGGGTCTGTATATTAAAAGTCCGATTTCAAAGCCTGAACTCTCAGTAAGTAATATTGCCTGTCTTTTTGGAAGATCAACAAGATTTGGCATAGTTACCATTTCAGGATAAAAGGCATTGATTGTAAGAACGACATTTCTCCATTTCTTCACTTTGAATCCCGGTTTGGGGTTCTGTTCAGCAACACACCCACGTGAAACAAGAGTTGTGTAAACTGAATCAATGACCTGATATCTCAGTCTGCTCTTTTTTGCCAGTTTGGCCGTCTGCTCCATTGTAAGCCCGAAAAAATCGGGAACAGGCCGTGCCTGTCCATGCCTGGTATAGAAATTAAGATATATAAGCAACATCATTACAACTCCAACAATAATAACAATCGCAAACCCAAGATTCTTAATAAATACTTTGCTTAGGATAAAATTTTTAAGGCTCATACTGACAAATTGAACATTAGTTAAAACGCAAAGGTACAGATAAAATTATAAGAAAGAATGTCGAGAATTTCTCTAATCCAGATAAAAAGATAAAATTGTATTATTAAGATCTGACTTAAGTTTTGACCCTCAATCCTTTGAAGAATGCTCGAAATCCCTTCCTTATGTTAGCCCCCCTTCAGGGGGAATGGGGGGTAAAAAATGGGGTTATAGAGTGAATCTCTCTCTACCGGAATGAATCCGGCTTCGCGTATCAAATGACAAATCTCTTCTGTGGTCATTGCCGGTTTCTCCTCTTTTGAACCTGCCATCGAATAGATTCTGGTGGTATCATCTATTGTTCCATCCATATCATCGACACCGAAAGAGAGAGAAAGCTGGGCGATTTCTTTCCCGGTCATTGGCCAGTATGCTTTGATGTGGGGAAAGTTATCGAGATAAATTCTTGATACTGCATAGTTTCGGAGATCTTCTATAATATTCACTTCTCCCAGGTATGACATACTGTTGTTAGACTTCTTATATTTTAATGGGATAAAGGCATTGAATCCTCCTGTTTTGTCCTGGAGAGTGCGAAGTCTTTCCATGTGGTCGATGCGGTGATTGTATGTTTCTATGTGGCCATAAAGCATTGTGGCATTTGACGGAATACCGATCCTGTGTGCAGTCTCATGAATTGTCAGCCATAGTTCAGATGATGATTTTTCGTCGCAAATCATCTTCCTGAGTTCTTCATCGAATATTTCTGCACCGCCTCCTGGTATTGAATCGAGGCCATAGCCCTTTAAAAGTTTTAATCCCTCTTCGATTGTGCACCCTGCACGGGTAATCATATAATCAAGTTCAATAGCTGAAAAAGCCTTTACATGCAGGTCGGGTCGGTGCTCTTTAATTCTTTTAATAAGTGGTCCCCAATAATGCAGATCGTATGAAGGATGTACTCCTCCGACAATATGAACTTCAGTAACATTTTTATTATCAAAGCGTTTTACTATGTCAAGCATCTCTTCATGACTATATTCCCAGCTTTCAGGATCTCCCTCAGGTTTATGATAAGAGCAGAATCTGCAATTATATATGCATTTATTTGTGGGTTCGATGTGAAAGTTATGATTGAAATATGCAAAATTGCCGTTATGCTTTCTTCTGACAATACCGGCAAGCAGACCCAGCAGAGCCAGATCGGCTTTTTTATAAAGCAGTAAACCTTCTTCGGGGGTGATACGGATATTACCAGTTATCTTACCAGCGATCAGCTTGATGTCTTTATCGTTAATATGGTTCAAAAGGGCCTTCATATTATTAATTCATAAGGTCTGTAAAGGTAAGAATAATAGAAAAGGATTTCGAGTTCTGTCAGGTGACAAACAAAAAAAAGGTGCCCTAATAAAAGACACCTTTAAGAAGATATTGTAGAATGTATATTATCCTTTTAATTTAAGCTCGGTGGAGACTGAAAGTTTTTTTCTTCCCTTTGCCCTGCGGGTAGCAAGAACCCTTCTTCCGTTGGGAGTTGACATCCTTTCC
>Ga0265296_1005632_pt1 | contig 10160 bp, 6 predicted proteins | sample MunlanPumphouse1_FD_189073 | JGI IMG/M metagenome (GOLD analysis project Ga0265296, IMG submission 189073) | Groundwater microbial communities from a municipal landfill in Southern Ontario, Canada - Pumphouse #1 | ecosystem: Environmental > Aquatic > Deep subsurface > Groundwater | place: Canada...
GTAATTGGTGTGATGGAAACATTCCCTTTCCGGATTGCATGGACATCGGTTCCTTCTTCGGCATCATTGACAAGGGGCCCGTTGATCCAGAAATACGGCCGGTTGCGGGGATCGAGTCGTTTCTCAACACCGGTATGGAATAATTTCCTTGCAAGACGGGTCACTTCATATCCTCCTTTTACAACGGATGGAATGTTGACATTGATCACATCGGTGTTCGTGCAAAAACCATCGGAAAGAACGCGGGAGACCACGTCCCGCACGATTCGCCCTGCTTCTTTGAAACTCTGGGTATTGGTACCGGGATCGTCAAATTTTTCCCCCTGGTCTTCAACCTGGAGTGAGAAGGCGATTCCTTTTGTTCCCTGATTCGACGCTTCAAGCGCAGCGCCTACCGTCCCGGAGGTCATGATCGATTCCGTTGAGAGGTTCTCCCCGATATTGATCCCGCTTACTACCAGTGTCGGATTTAATTTGAGGGCGTACAGGCCAATGATTACGGCATCTGTGGGCTTGCCGGCCACCGACCATGCCGGCTGACCATTCATGATTACCCGGTTTAGGCGCAACGGTTCAAAAATGGAGATTGATCTGCCGACAGCACTCTGCTGTGTGGCGGGTGCAACAACCGTCACATCTGCAATGGGTTTGAGCGCTTCATACGCGGCCCAGAGCCCGATGGAGCTCACGCCGTCATCATTGGTCAGCAGGATCGATGGTTTCATGTGCTTTCTTTTATTGCAGGCGTCCCTGAAATAGTTCACCGATCGGTGAACTCATCAGCCAAAAGCACCAACCAGATGATGATGAAGGTCCTGCTTGCCGAATACACGATCGCGCACGATCCTTCCCTTTCCGGGGAAGGGGCAGCGATGCTTTCAATTCTTAAAGCAAGTTTCGAACAGTGCGGCTATGATGTGGTTACACCGGGTGATGGGGATTTTACAGATGAAATCTCACAGATTGCTCCCACCTGCGATATGGGTCTTGTTCTCGCCCCGGATCACCTGCTCTCGAAGTATACGTTCCTTTTGGAACAGGCAACCCATAATCTCGGCTGCGGGTTTATGACAATAGCCCTCTGTGCAAATAAGGTGCAGACAAAGAAGATCCTTCTTGACAATGGTGTTGCAGCCCCGGCATTGAATCCTTCCGGCAAACGGGTGATAAAACCCGTGAAAGGCTGTGGGAGTTTTGGTGTCCACCTTGCGACGGGTATTCCTCAAGAGGGAGAATTTGCTGAAGAATTTATTGATGGCGAACACTATTCTGTGAGCCTGGTGATCAACCGGGTGATTGGCGATGCATGTGCGTACTACTCCGGTAATCCTCCCGTAATCCTTGCGGTGAACCAGCAGGATATCAGGATTGACGATCATGGCGTTTTCAGTTACCATGGCGGCGAAACCCCGGTTCACCCGGCCCGTGAAGAGGAGATCATCGCTGCTGCCGTAAAAGTCACCAATCTTCTCGGCTGCCAGGGGCACTGCGGCGTTGATGTTGTTGTGAGCGATAAGGTGTACGTGGTGGATGTGAACCCACGTATCACCACCAGTCTCGTGGGCATTGCGGCCTGCATGCAGGAAGAGATCGCAGATATCCTTGTGGCTGCCTCGAAAGGCCAAGGCCCAAAAGAAGTCCATCTCACGGGAGGAGCACGATTTGATACGCACGGGAAGGTCACCCGCATATGATCGGGATCGATGTCGGCGGGGCAAATCTCAAGGTTGTCAGCACTGATGGCAGTGTCCACATTCATTACTGCCCGCTCTGGGAGAAGGCACCGATCACAACAATTCTTGAGGGATATGTAGGGAAATTGGATGAGCCGGCAGCGGTTGTCATGAGTGGGGAACTCGCCGATTGTTTCTCCGGCAAACCGGACGGTATTGCCTTTATTGTTGATGCCGTGCAGAACGCATTTCCGAACGCCCGGTTTTATGGTACCGATGCTGCATTCCATGATCATGCGGTACCGGCTCTCGCTGCTGCGAACTGGCTGGCATCGGCCGATTATCTGAGAACTGAATACCCGGATGCCGTACTGCTCGATATTGGCAGTACCACCGCAGACATTATCCCGCTTAACCGGTTTGATCGCCTTCGCGGGTTCACCGATCTCGCCCGGCTTCAGAACGGATATCTGCTCTACACCGGTATGCTCCGGACCAACGTGGCTACGCTGCTCCATACGGTTAATCTTAAGGGTGTCAGGACGCCCGTGAGCAGCGAGTACTTTGCCACGAGTGCGGATGTGTATCTTGTGCTGGGTATGATCTCAGCAGAAGAGTATGGCTGTGACACGCCGGATCACAAGGAGAAGACGCATGAAGCATCCCTGCGTCGCTTGGCCCGGGTTGTCTGCGCCGATCTTGAAGAGATTGGAGAAGAGGGTGCTGTTGAGATCGCGTGCCAGTTCCGGGATGCCCAGTGCACGATGGTCTGTGATGCCGTTCGGGCATGTGCGGTATCATCAGAAGCGAAGACGATCATTGTTGCCGGTATCGGGGCCCCGTTCTATGCCCGGCATCTCGGGGGCATTGATCTGACTCGCGAACTGGGTCCGGCAGCCGATGCCCTCCCGGCGTTTGCAGTGCAGAAGATTGCCCTGCGAAATCATGGTCTGTTCTCTCGCAGATAATACACGGTCCACGGGGCGCCCGGAACGCCCGTGCGCAGGATCTCTGTGCGGGCTTATGGGTCCTTTAGGGATCCAGTAACTGTACGTGTTTCCTGACTGGCTCCTCATTATTCATGTCGCACTTGTCCTGCGCATCGGGAACCGGTACTGGCTGATATACGGAGGGGAAACCACAGGCAGCGAGTACCTCCTGCCCTGGCAGGGGTTTGTCCCCGAAGTTCTGGGCAGCGAGGTTTGAGAGGGCAAGCACTGAAAACGGAAGGCGCATGCCAAAGACATCCGCTGTACGGATCTCCTGCCGGAAACGCCGTGCAAAAAGAAGGCAGCTGGTCCGGTCCACGCATATTCCCACAGAAGAAAGTACCCGGGCTGCCCGTGTTGCCGGCATACCGGCAGTGAGCGTAACCGATAGATCGATGACCGGGGATCCAATACGGGTATCCGGGTAGAATGGCTGATCCGCATAACAGAGTCTCCCGCACTCCCGGCACCGGAACCGCTTGACCCTGACCTGGATTGCCCGGTGCGTCTCATGTTCAAGGAGTACCGCAAACTGCCGGGTTTTATAGTCATACCCGGTGACCATCCCGCCGCAGCAGGGGCATGCGGCCAGTTCAGAAAAAACGGCCCCATCCATTGCTGATAGAGCAGTCTGGATAATATCGACAGCCATCGGGGGGATGCGGGGGAGCTTCATGATATGCACGATCCGGTGATAATTACGGGGAATGATCCTGCGCTTATTGCAGGATTTTCAATAGTGTATTAATATTGTATATAACTTCAGGAACTCGAACCCACCACTATTCATCAATTTTCGGGTTTTTTTCACTAACCTTAAATACCGTAACGTCAGACTTTTTTTGTTCGAGGTTAGAACATGGATTTCAAATACGTACCAAGCACCTGCCCCTATTGTGGCAACGGGTGCGGTGTGAACCTTGTCATCAAGGATGACAAGTTCGCGGGGATCTCACCCTGGCACCGCAACCCGGTCAATGAGGGAAAGGTCTGTATCCGCGGGAACAAGTCGTTCGAATTCGTCAACAGCGAAGCCCGGCTTACTACTCCGCTCATTAAGAAGGACGGGAAGTTTGTCGAGGCCAGCTGGGAAGACGCCTACAAGGAGATTGCCTCTGCGTTCAAGGCCGTCAAGGGAGATGCGATCGGTGTGGTCGCCTCCGCACGGAACTGCAACGAGGACTCCTTTGTCTTAAAGAACTTCGCAGCCAACGTGCTCAAGACTGCCAATATCGACTATTGCGGCCGCAAGTGCAATGCGGATGCCGTGAAGGGACTTGCAGATGCGTTCGGAAACGGCGCCTCCACCAACTCTCTTGCTGACTTAAGCGACGCCAAGGCCATCCTTGTTGTGGGCAGCAACCCGCTTGAGGAGAACCCGCTTGCTGGCCGGAGGATCATCCTTGCCAGGCAGGCCGGTGCCAAGATCATTGTCGCCGACTCCCGCAAGACCGCAACAGCAAAGATTGCGGATCTTTACATTGCCTGCAACCCGGGAACCGAAGTCGCGCTCGTCAACGGTATCATCAATGCTGTTGTCAAGGCCGGCAAGGAGAACAAGGACTTCATCTCCAAGAAGACGAAGGACTTCGAGAAGTGCAAGGCCGCTGTGGCACCCTGCACCCCTGAAGCAGTGGCCAAGATCTGCGGCATTGCAGATGATGCAGTGACAAAGGCAGCCGAGATGTTCGCAGCCGCCCAGCCCGCAGCCGTAGTCACCTCCGCAGGTGCCGGTGCCGGCGATCTCGTCCGTGCCGTTGCAAACCTCCAGATGGTCACCGGAAATGTCGGAATTGCTGGCGCTGGTGTCAGCCTCCTCCGCGGCAAGAGCAATGCCCAGGGAGCTGCCGATGTCGGTGCAGTGCCCGGCGAAGGCGGTATGACCGTCCCGGCCATGATTGATGCGGCAGCAGCCGGTAAGATCAAGGCACTCTATGTGGTTGGCGAGAACATCGCATCCGCTGGTGCTCACGTCACCGATGCGCTTGGCAAGCTTGATTTCCTTGTTGTCCAGGACATGTTCATGACCGAAACCGCCGGTAAGGCAAATGTCATCCTCCCCTCTGCCTCCTTTGCAGAGCGTGACGGTACCATTACCAACGCCGAGCGCCGTGTCCAGCGCGTGAGGAAGGCCATCGAACCGGTTGGATCCGCAAAGGCAGACTGGCAGATTGTTACCGAGATTGCAAAGGCAATGGGACACGAGAAGGATCTCGCGTTCAAGGATGCCGAAGCCATCTTCAACGAGATCGCAAAGGCAGTTCCTGCGTATGCTGGCATCACCTATGCAAAGCTTGACAAGCCCGAAGCCGTCCAGTGGCCGGCAGCCGGTGGCGTCTTTGGTACAGCAGTACTGTATGCAGACAAGTTTGCCACCAAGGATGGCAAGGCAGCCTTTGCCGCAGTGGACTTTAAGGCTGGCGAAGCAATAAGCGGGGAATTCCCGTTCATGGTTGCATCCCAGTGGCCTTCAGGTACCCTGTCCGCCAACAGCGCATCGATCGTCCGCGAATGGCCGGTCCTGCTCGTTGTCATTAACAAGGAAGACGCTATGGCAAAGGGTATCAACAACGGCGATGTGGTCAAGGTCTCCGGTAAGTCCGGCAGCGCAACACTGCAGGCACGGGTCACCTCCGACATCAAGAAGGGTGTTGTCTCAATGCCCGCAACCTTCACGGCTGCGGCTGTGAAGATCGAGAAGACGGAGGTAGCATAACATGTCAAAGAAAGGCGATATGCTCTACGCGTGGACCCATGATGCAGAGATCAAGAAGAAGGCCGAACTTGGTGGCGCAGTAACCGCAATCTGGAAACATGCTCTTGACACCAAGGCTGTTGACGCGGTACTGGTCATCTCCAAGGGCACGGATCTCTACGATGCAAAACCAACGCTGGTCAAGAACTCAGCAGAACTCGCAAACACGGCCGGTTCCCTCCACTGCGGTACCCTGCTCCTCCCCAAGCTGATCAAGAAATATTTCGATGGCGCCGCGAACATGAAGATCGGTGTCACCGTCAAGGGCTGTGATGCGATGGCGTTCTATGAACTCGCCAAGCGCAAGCAGATCAACCTCGACAATGTAGTCATGATCGGTGTCAACTGCGGAGGGTCGGTCAGCCCGGTTCTCGCCCGCAAGATGATTGCCGACAAGTACGGCGTTGACCCGGACACTGTCCACAAGGAAGAGATTGACAAGGGTCAGTTCATCATCGAGTATGAAGGCGGTCACAAGGGTATCTCCGTTGACGAACTCGAAGAGCACGGCTATGGCCGCAGGCCCAACTGCCGCCGCTGCAAGATGAAGATCCCACGCCAGGCCGATCTAGCCTGCGGTAACTGGGGTGTCATCGGCGAGAAGGCCGGCAAGGCCACGTTCGTTGAGGTCTGCTCCGAGAAGGGTGCCAAGCTCCTTGACGGTGCGGTCAAGGCCGGCGTCCTTGCAACCGAACCTGCTAACCCCAAGGGTCTTGACATCCGCGCTAAGGTCGAAGGTGCCATGTTCAAGCTCGGCGACAAGTGCCGCAAGAAGGACTTTGAGGCGCTTGGTGAGGGCAAGGATCGGTTAAAGAAGATCATGACCGAGACCTCCCGCTGCATCAAGTGCTACAGCTGTATCTCGGCCTGCCCGATCTGCTACTGTGTTGACTGCACGACCAAGAACCCGTCGTATATCACCCCCGGCGAAGTACCCCCGAACTTCATGTTCCACCTCATCCGCTTCGCTCATATCGCATCCAGCTGTGTGAACTGTGGCCAGTGCCAGGAACTCTGCCCGTCAGAGATCCCGAATGCGCTCTTCATGCACGCCCAGCAGGTAGAACTCGAGGCAATGTTCGGCCACACCCCGGGCATCTCCATGGAACTCCCGATCCTCGCCTACGCAGAGGAGAAAGTGGAACGCGAGCGCCTGCACAATACCGGCAGCGACATGATCTACGAGAACGTGTTCAATCCGCTTAAAAAACACTAATCCATTTTTTTCTGCCCGCAGGATTCTTTTCTAAAAAATCCTCTGGCTGTTTTTTACGTAAACTGGTGATTTGTTATAAGAACGGTAGTTTTCGTTCTCCCCGGAAGTTTAGGTATCATTCTTTTTATTCGATCAACGCCAATGCACAATCAACAGGCGATACTTCATGGTGCAGGTGCTGGTTTTTCAAGTCGGGTCCCATCGTGGGGCAATACCGCTTGCCGATGCAGATGTCGTAATCCGCATGGCCCGGTTTGTACCCGTACCCTGTCTTCCCTCAGGGATTGCAGGCCTCATCGATCATCACAAAAAACCCCTTGCTGTCATTTCTGCCGGTGCTTTTTTCGATCACCCTAGAAAGAATCCCCAATCGTCCGATATGCTCATCATTCTCAGGTCTATGGATCGGCTCATGGCCCTGTGGGTGGACGCTCTTGGTGGGATTGAAGAGATGTCCTTTGAAACCGGAGATAGCCCACCCCGCACAAAATCACCGTGGCCAACTTCAATTATCACGGATTCCGGTATCCGGTTATTCCTGCATCCGGCAGATGAGATTGCGGCCCGATTACCACAGGGGGATGACCTGAATTCCCTGTTACGGGACGCGATCACCGGATCTGCTGCAACTCCTCCGCAAGAGAGCCCCACTCCGTTCGATCATGATAGAATCCTTGAAGAACGTGCTCGTATCCTGGCCCGGCCGGAAGAATCATATGATGTCAACCAGTCGATTGAGATCCTCCGCTTCTCAATTTCACACCATGAATTTGCCATTGAGATGCATTACGTCAAAGAAGTGGTCCTGACCGGAAAGATAACCCCGGTGCCTGGGACTCCCGGGTATATTGCCGGGATCTGTGTTATTCGGGGAGAGATCATATCGCTCGTGGATCTGCGTGTCCTCCTGCCCATCCATCATACCGGGATTACTGATCTCAACCGCGTTATTGTCCTGTCCGGGAATAATCTGATGTTCGGCATTCTTGCCGACCAGATCACGGGTATTGGGAACATGGATTTGAACCGGCTCACCCTTGCTTCCGGTTATGCCGGGCCGGATCACATGAATTTTCTCAAAGGTGTACAGGATGGGTCGCTCTTTCTTCTCGATACTGAATCCATTCTTATGGATCCCCGCATGGTCATCAACGAATCATAATCCTTCTCCGGAACATGAAAACCGTTCAGGTTCTCTGGAAATGCATTATCGTTCACGTGACGAAAAAACCGGATCACTATATTTATGAAACATGCCGTATGTCTATTCATTGAAGGACATATTCCGGTGGGATGCGTGGAACAGGTATGGTTGATTTTTTTTCGAATCTGAAAGTAGGGACCAAGATTCTGGTGATCTGTCTCCTCTTAGCGATAATTCCGACATTATTGCTGGGGGTGGTGGCATATACCAGTTCGAGTAGTGTGATCAACGACCAGACTCAGACCCTGCTTGAGACCCAGGTCCAGGATATGAAGGGATGGACCAATGATGTGTACAAACTCACGCGGAACAAGGTAAACAGCGACCTGAACGTGGCGAAACAGAATTTCTACAGCAAAGGAACTCCCCAGATCATCAATGACCAGATGACCCTCGTTGACAACAATGGCGATAAATACGTTGTGAACGACAATTTCGAGATCGTTGATAAGGTCCAGTCAATGGTGGGGGGAGCGGCAACCGTCTTCCAGGTATACAATAATAGTTATGCTGCTCGTATTTCCACCAATGTCCTTGATTCGAATAGCCAGCGGGCAGTTGGCACTCACCTTACGGACAATGTGTACGAAGTTGCGGTAGAGCAGGGTAAGACATACTATGGATACCGCGATCTGTTTGGCAAGAATTATGTTACTGCATATGAGCCTATCTTGGACCCGCAGGGCAAGATCATCGGGGTCCTTTTTGTCGGGACTGAAGAGGGGCAGACACTTGATGTCATCAAGAAAAGTATACGGGAGACCACGGTCGGGACTCACGGCTATATGTACGTGATCGACAGTACCGGAAATGTACTCGTGCACCCGGCTCTCGAAGGGCAGAATCTGGCAGACCGGGATTATATTCAGGAGATGTTCCGGAATAAGGAAGGTGCAGTCCCGCATGAAGTGAGCGGGACACAGGTCATCGACGCTTACACATACTATGAACCGCTCGACTGGTATATCGTATCACGTGCCGAACTGTCCGATTTCGGTGGCCCGATCGATACGATCCGGAATACAATCGTTGCCCTCGTCATCGCCTCCATGGTAGGTGGTGCTGCCGTGGCAGTCCTCTTTGGTCGGTCGATTTCCGAGCCCCTGCAGCAGGTAGTACTGATGATCAAGGAGCTCAAGAACGGGCACCTGTCACCCCGACTGAACCTGAAACGAAAAGATGAGATTGGAGTCATGTCGGCAACCATGGACGAGTTTGCGGACGATCTCCAGACAAACGTGGTGGGCGATATCAAGAAAATTGCGAATGGTGAGTACATCGAGAGCTTTTCGGCGCCCGTTGATGATCAGGATGAAATACGGCCCGCACTCCGGATGATGGTTGATTCTCTGGACCACCTGCATAAGGAGACCATCAAGCTCACTGATGCAGCACGTGCGGGTGACCTCTCAGTGCGAGGCGATGAGAGGGCCTTCCGTGGAGGGTACCGGATGATCATTGCCGGTTTCAACAAAACTCTTGAGACGATCACAGAACCGGTGAACGAAGCAATGCGCCTGGCGCGGTTCTATGCATCCGGTGACCTTACTGCCCGGTTTGATGAGAGGATACCGGTGGCCGGTGAGTTTGTCGCGTACCGTGATGCACTTAATACAATCGGTATTGAACTCCAGCGCCTGATGAAATTGATCAACGAGGAACTCTATGAAGGGATATCGGTCCTGTCTACTGCATCAAGTGAGATCCTGACCGTTACGACCCAGTTATCCTCTGCCAGTTCGCAGACTGCGACAACGGTCAACGAGACATCCGATACGGTTGAGAGCGTGCGGACAAAAGCTGACCTGATGAACCAGAAGACAAAAGAGGTCTCTGAAAAGGCAATGAATGCCCTTAATATTTCCGGTGACGGCCAGAAATCCATTGAGGAGATCCTCGAGGGCATGAACAATATCCAACGGCAGATGGATATGATAGGGATGAACGTTATCAAATTATCAGAACAGAGTCAGGCAATCGGAGAGATCATTGCAACGGTGACCGACATCTCCGAGCAGTCCAACCTGCTCGCAGTCAATGCGTCTATCGAAGCGGCAAAAGCCGGTGAGTTTGGTAAAGGTTTTGCGGTGGTTGCCCATGAGATCCACAATCTTGCCGAACAGTCCAAACAGGCAACAACAAATGTCCGTACCATCCTCACCGATATCCAGCGGGGTGTTTCTTCCACGGTAGTCTCAACCGAGCGGGGAACAAAATCCGTGGCTGATGCGGCACGGCTGACAAGCGATGCACGGGAAGCCATTGAAGTGCTGACCCGATCAACTGCAGACTTCTCGCGTCAGGCCATCGAGATCACTTCGTC
>Ga0265296_1005633_pt1 | contig 10159 bp, 10 predicted proteins | sample MunlanPumphouse1_FD_189073 | JGI IMG/M metagenome (GOLD analysis project Ga0265296, IMG submission 189073) | Groundwater microbial communities from a municipal landfill in Southern Ontario, Canada - Pumphouse #1 | ecosystem: Environmental > Aquatic > Deep subsurface > Groundwater | place...
TGTTGAGGAATCGGAGATTTAGGGACATGCTGAAAAACATCTTTACTTCTGAATGGATTTTCGCTATTTATTAGGGGCTCAAAAATTAGAATTAACCGCTTATATAATGAAAGTTATTTTAAATGGGAACGTTGCGAAGTTAGGTTATAAGGGAGATGTTGTTGAAGTAAAAGACGGATATTTCAGGAATTTTTTGTTCCCGAAGAACTTAGCCGTTGTTGCTACGAAAAGTAGGGTTGAATTGGCTAATAAGAGGAGAGAGAAGGTGGTTCTTGAGAAAGAAAGATTGCTTGAGAATGTTAAGGAAGTTCTTGGTAAAATTAAAGGATTGGTGTTGCAAATCCCTGTGAGAGTCACCGGAAAAGGGACTCTTTACGCGGCTTTGAAAGAAGATGAAGTGATTGCTGCAGTTCGTGCCGCTTCAAATGTTCAACTTGAGAAGAAGCACGTTAAGTTTGAAGAGGCATTGAAGACATTGGGAGAGCATTCTGTGACCATTGATTTCGGTGGCAAGAATACGGTTGATATTACTGTTAATTTGGTTAAAGAAGAATAATTTATGAAGGTTTTGGCGGTTGATTTCGGAAGCAAGTCTGTTGGGATAGCTTCCGGTGATTCCGTTAATAAGATTGCTTTTCCGAAATGCGTTGTTCAGAACAGAGGGGATGAATATGTGATAGGGGAAATTTTAAAAATATGTGAGGAGGGCTGTTATAAAGAAGTTGTTTTTGGTCTGCCTTTTGATATGGACGGTGGCAAAGGAGAGCAATATGAGAAAGCTCATGGGTTTATAGAGAAGTTTAAAGCTGCGATTGCTGCGGTTGGTAGTCGGGAGGGCGGTTTGAGTGTTGTTTGTATTGACGAAAGGCTCTCTAGTTTTGAAGCTGATCGATATTTGGACGATTTTAAGGATAAAAAGATACGAAAGGAGCCTGGGGATAGGGACATGATGGCAGCGAAAATAATTTTGGAGAGACATTTTGCTTGATGACATGCTGTTATTGATTTAGACTTGCCGGGTATGAAAGAAATTATGGAAATTGTAGTGATTGTTCTTATCGTGGCCACGGGAGTAATTCTTGTTTTGACTGTGTTTTTTAGATTCAAGAATCGACTACGAAGGGCGGCTGAGAAAAAGACGGTTTTACACATAAGCGTTCCTAAGGAAATAGAAACAGGTCCTATCGTTGCGGAGCAGATTTTTTCCACTATGCATGGGATTTATAGAGAAATTGGTTTTTTCCGCAGGCTTTTTGGGCATCAGCAGGACGCTGTGAGTTTTGAGATTGCGACGGTTAATAAATCGATAGGTTTTTATGTGGCTTTTCCGGATAGGTTGCGTAATTTGGTGGAGGGACAAATTTACGCCCAATATTCGGATGCGGAGATAATCGAAGTTGAAGATTATACTTTCTCTCAAGATAAGGAAGTTTATAAAAATGCTGTTGGAGCTGAACTTCAGTTTACCGATGCCGACATTTTTCCTATAAAACGATATACGCAGTTTGAAGACAAATTAACGAGGGTTGCTGTTGATCCTTTGTCCAGCATTACTTCCACTTTGACGAAATTCAATCATCCGTCTGAACAAGCCTGGATTCAGATTGTTATAACTCCGTTGGCTCACAAATGGGAAATTATACTTGCGAAATGCGTTATGCTTGTTCACAAGGGTTTTTTCATGAGTATGGAGTGGTCTCAGAATGCGTATGCAGGGGCTTTTATTACCAGGAAACTTTGGCCGAGAATTGTATTTTTCCCTCTCTATATGTATTTCTGGGTGCGTGGTATTTTTATAAGAGGTGGTGTTAAAAGTATTATCAGTTTGACCGAATCTTCGAGTAGTGATGATGATCTTGAGGAGCAAATGGCTATGCGTACACATGAGCGTGAATCTGAGGCTGATGCGTGTATGGATAAGATCGTCAGGCTTTTATTCGATGTAAATATAAGGCTTGTTTATGTTCCAAATGAGGTGAATAAATCAAAAGCTGATGCGAAGGTCAGGGAGATGTTTGGCAGTTTTTTGCAATTTAGTCAGCCTCATTTGAACGGATTTGAAATTAAAAAAATTGAACATGGCGAGATGATTGTTGGCAAATATCGAAGGAGAGAGATCGAAAGTGGATTCATTATGAGTAACGAAGAATTAGCAACTATTTATCATCTTCCGAATTTGACTGTTAAGACCCCAAATATCTCTTGGGTGAGGAGCAGGAAGCTAGAACCTCCTGTTGATTTGCCGATGAGGGATAATGTCGGTGAGAAGGAAGGGTTTACATTAGTTGGGCGTACGAATTTCCGTGGGAGTCGTGTGGAGTTTGGCATCAAGGATGCGGATAGAATGCGACATATTTATATCATTGGTAAAACCGGTATGGGTAAATCTACTCTTTTGGAGAATATGGTTTACTCCGACATTATGGAGGGGAAGGGTGTTGGTGTAATTGATCCCCATGGAGACTTGGCCGATACCGTATTGGGATTCATACCTTCGACGAGAACAAATGATGTTGTTTTGATTGATCCTGCTGATAGGGATTTCCCTGTTGCGTTTAATATGCTTGAGAACATAGATTCTACTTACAATACGATTGTTTGCAGCGGACTTGTCGGGATCTTCAAAAAGATATATGCGGATAGCTGGGGTCCCAGGCTGGAGCATATTTTAAGGAATACTATTTTGTCTTTGCTTGAATATCCCGGCACTACGATGCTTGGTATAACACGTATTTTGCAAGATGAAGATTTCAGGAGGAAAGTTGTTGCAAAAATTACCGATCCGATTGTTAAAAGTTTCTGGGTGAACGAATTTGATAAGATGCAGGATAAATTCAGGATTGAAGCGATTTCTCCGATTTTGAATAAAGTTGGACAATTTCTGTCTAGCCCGATTATTAGGAATATAGTTGGACAGCCAAAAAGCGCGGTTGATTTGAGGTTCGCGATGGATAAAGGAAAGATTGTGATTGTTAATTTGTCGAAAGGTAAAATAGGGGAGGATAATTCGACTCTTTTGGGGTCTATGTTTGTTACAAAGTTCCAACTTGATGCTATGAGCAGGGCGAATGTGCCTGAAAAAGAACGAAAGCCATTCTATTTGTATGTTGATGAGTTCCAGAATTTTGCGACTGACGCTTTTGCGACGATTTTGTCTGAGGCGAGAAAGTATAAGTTGAGTTTGACCATGGCCAATCAGTATATCGCGCAGATGCCCGAGGAGGTTAGAGATGCTGTGTTCGGGAACGTTGGGACTCTTGCTGCAATGCAGATTGGATTTGATGACGCTGAATATATTTCTCAGCAGTTTGGTGAGGAAATTATGCCACCTGACTTGGTAAGCATGAGTAAGTTTACGGCCTATACAAGGCTTCTTATAGACAATATGCCGTCCAAGACTTTTTCTTTCGACACCTTGCCGCCAATTTCCAGTGGGCCGGATTTGGACAGGGCTGAGAGAGTGAGAAAAGTTACTCGTGAAAGATATGCGCACAGACGAGAAGAGGTTGAGGATAAGATAATGAGATGGAGCGGGGTTTATACTGAGGGTTCGCAGAACCCTCGCGATGATAAAGAAAAATAATTATGTTTAAGTTTATGTCTAAATTTAGGCACAGTATTAATTGTAAGTGGTCTGTTTTGTTACGCGACAGAAGGTTCCTGTTTGCGTTGATTTTTGGGGCTTTTGTTTTTTTCTTTGGGCAGTATGTCTTGGTTTCCGCTTCGAAATACAACGATGAAATGTTTAAGGTTGTTAGTGTCGGAGATTTCCTTTTGGATCGGTTGCCGACCGTTAATTTATCGTTTTTATTTACGTGGGGAGTGTGGATGATCATGCTTCCAATCGCTTTCTATGCCGTATTGATAAGGCCTGAGCTTGCGCCATGGGCGTTAAAGACATACGGGCTTTTTGCTATTGTTAGAGCCGGGTTCATCTTGCTGACCCATCTGGGGCCTCCGGAGGGATTTCTCTATCTGCAAGATCCTGTTTTGTATCCACAGGATCCAATATTCGAAAGATTTTTCTTTATGAATGATTTATTTTTCTCCGGGCACGTTGGAAACGCTTATTTGGGGGCTTTGATATTCAGGAACTACAAATTTAAGTGGTTTTGTTTGATTGGGTCTGTTGTGATGGGAGTTACTGTTCTTTTGATGCATGTGCATTATTCAATCGATGTATTTGGCGCGTATTTTATCACTTATGGGATTTATGCGTTGTCGAATAGAATTTTTCATAAACACAACGACCGTTTTAAAGCGATTGTTGAAAAAATGCCCGAGGGTGCGCAAATTCCATGACGGAATCACGTTAGGTTCCCTAGTCGTGTTCTAATAAAGGCTCAATTCCCGGCAGCATTTTCCCTTCCAAGAATTCTAACGATGCGCCGCCCCCTGTGGATACGTGTGTGAATGATTTTGCGGGGATTTTGAACATCTGTAGCGCATTCAGCGTGTCTCCGCCTCCGATTACTGATGTGCACTTACTTTTGGCTATACATTCCGCAATTGCGCGCGAGCCTTCTCGGAATGGTTTTTTCTCGAATACTCCAACTGGCCCGTTCCAAATTACTGTTTTTGAGTCGGCTATCATGTTGCAGAATTTTTCCGTGCTCCATTTTCCGAGATCGAAGGCTTTCATGTCGTTGATGAGATCTTCAACGCCAACATTCGCTGTTTCAGCGTCGTCTGTGCAGTCTGAGGCGACTATTAGGTCGTGCGGGAGGATTATTTTAGTTTTGTATTCCTGACATTCCATCATTATCTCTCGAGCCATGTCTACCATGTCATGCTGAACGAGTGATTCCCCTAAGTTGTAACCCGAAGCTGTGAGAAATGTGTTCCCAATGCCTCCTGCGACCAAAATATGGTCTGCTTTCCCAATAAAGTTCCTGATTACTCCGATTTTTGAGTCCATTTTTGCTCCGCCGAACACTATTGTAAGCGGGTGTTCTGGAAATTCGAGGACTTTGCTCAAAGCTTCCACTTCTTTCTGCATTAAGAATCCTGCGTATGCCGGAATATGATCCGCAAGGCCTGCTGTTGAGGCGTGGCGGCGATGAGCTGTCCCGAATGCGTCGTTTACGAATATATCCGCGAGGGAGGAGAGCTCTTTCGTGTACTGAGGGTCGCACTTTTCCTCTTCAGCACGGAAGCGAATATTTTCGAGCATTATCACTTCTCCCGGTTTCATTTTTTTAATTTCTTCGTGGACGGTGTCGGTTGTTACTGCGTCCAATTTTTTTATTGGCTTTTTCAGGAGTTTTTCTAGTTCTCTTGCGATCGGGTCCATGCACAGATCGTCAACTATTTGACCTTTTGGACGTCCTAAATGAGAGACCACTATCAATTTCACTCCTTTACCGATGAGATCTTTTATTGTAGGCAAAGCTTCTACAATTCTCGTGTTCTCAGCGACTTCTCTGTGCCCATTCTCGTCCGGATCGGTTAGTGGCGTATTGAAGTCGACGCGTAAAATTACTCTTTTGCCGTGGATGTCTTTGAGGTTTTTGATAGTTTTGAGTTTCATTGTTTGGGTTGGTAAAAGGATTTTTCGGTCTTTATTTTACTATGTTTGAATTAATGCAGCTAGAGCGAAAGATTTTCCTTTGTTCAGGCCATTTTTCGAAGCTCTCTTTTGTGCCTGTTTTTTGTTTTTGCAGGTTAAAATCCCAAATATAATTGGAGTTTCTAATTTTAATTGAACGTCCATTAGTCCACGAAATGTTTCGCTGCAAACATAGTCGTAATGAGAAGTTTCGCCTTTTATTACGACTCCGAGTGCGATTACTACGTCTGGTTTTGCTGATTTTATTTCTTTTTGGGCTGCGAAGGGAAGCTCTAGTGCGCCTGGAACTCTGACTAATTTGATGTTTTCTTTTTTTACTTCATTCTCTTCGAGGGTTGAAACCGTGTTCTGGTAAAGTTCCAGCCCGATTTCTTCGTTGAAATAGGGGAGAAGGATTGTGATTTTCAGGTCTTTCCCGCTTGGAATTTTGAGTTTTTCTGTTGGGGTAAGTTGCATTTGCGTCACGTCAAATTATTAAATTTCTTAGATAAATCCTCGGTCCTTGAGAAATTCATACTTTGTTTCAGATTCTTTTGCATCGAGAAGTGACTTTAAATATTTTGCGATTGCATCGAATTCGAGATTTACTTTGTCTCCTTTTTTTAGCTTGGACAGATTTGTGACTTTCAGTGTGTGATTAACCAGGCATACTTCAAAAAAATCTTCTTCCAGGAACGAAATAGTCAGACTAACGCCATTTATTGCAATCGATCCTTTTAAAGATAGAAATATACAAAAATTCTTGGGATAACTGATACGAAGAGTGGTTTGTTTGTTTTCTTTCCTAATTTCCATGATTTCTCCGACTGTATCCACGTGTCCCTGTACCAAGTGTCCGTCGAGTCCTTGTCCGAAAGTTAAAGCGGGTTCTATGTTTACTTTTTCGCCGACTTTAATATCTTTGAGATTTGTTGCTTTCAATGTTTCTGTCATCAGGTTGAAAAATGCTTTGTTCCCATCTATTTTTGTGATGGTTAGGCAGACTCCATTGATGGCTAACGAATTTCCAACTTCTTTGCTTTTGAAAAGCTGGGCAGGGAACCTCTGAAAAACGCGTAATGCTGCGTCGATTTCGGAGTTTCCTTGTCGCCGTACATGTTCGTACGGCTCCTGCGTAATCTCCTCATCTCCTTGCATTCCATCGTTTTTCAGAGGTTCCTTAATTTCTATGGCGATCAAAGTTTCGCTTTTTGTCGATTTTACGTCCGTTACGGTCCCTATTGTTTTGATTATTCCTGTAAACATGCCAAAAGTGTAGCTTAAACTTAAGGAAAATGTAAGAAAAATGTAAGAAAAAATTTAAGAATAGTTAAGAAGAATTTAAGAACCGTAGGTTAAAATCTAAGTACATTATTTTTTAACCTTCTTACTATGAGAAGCTTGAATCGTACGATGCTGATTGGGCATCTAGCTGCGGATCCGGACTTGAGAAAAACCGAGTCTGGTATTTCTGTGGCAACTTTTCCTATTGCGACCAATCGCGATTGGAAGACCAGTGACGGCGCGAAAAAAGAGGCCGTTGATTACCACAAGGTTGTTGCGTGGAGAAAACTGGCCGACGTTTGCGCGCAACACCTAATTAAAGGAAGTCCTGTGTATATCGCAGGACGCCTCCAAAACACCTCTTATGACGACAAGGAGGGAAAGAAACATTTTGGTACCGAAATAGTTCTTGATGAGCTGAATGTGCTTGTCTACAAGAGAGGAAAGACCGGAGTTGAAGTGAATGTGACGAATGTTGCGGAGAAAGCGGAAGCATAGTTTTTTTGAAGTCTTCTAGACTATGGGAGGTGGTTTACTTATAATTGCGTAAGCAAACCCTAATTAACCTCATGTCCATATGAATTCATTCAAAAAAACTTCACTTGTTCTTATTCTAATTTTAATTTTGCTTGTTATTGGCTATTGCTCATTGTTTCGCAAGAAAGAACAACCGCCTCCCATAGATTCAACCGAAAAAAGTCTTGTCATTTACAACATGTATGACTCTGAGGATGTTTTCGCTCCTCTGATCCAGCAGTATTTAACAAAGAATCCTTACAGCAGAATTACTTATAAATCTTTCAGTAATTTTGAGGAGTATGAGAAGAGGATTTTGAATGAATTGGCGGAAGGGGAGGGACCCGATATCTTTGCAATGCCGAATTCTTGGTTCGTTAAAAACAAAAAGAAATTGGTTCCTATGCCCGTGGCTCAGGGAACTCCCGAGACGTTCAGATCTCTGTTTGTCGATGTTGCGGCAAAGGATTTGGTAATTACGGATGCTGGTGGAGTAGAACAGGTTTACGGAATTCCTCTTTATGTTGATACATTGGGGATTTACTACAATAAAGATCAATTTGAAGATGCAATTCCGACTCGTGGAAAGCCTGCGGCTACTTGGAGTGGCATTAAGGATGATGTGTATCTTTTGACAAAGGATGGTGCGGCTGCCAATCAGTTCGATGTTTCAGGCATAGCGATGGGTGTGACAAACAATGTTTCTTATGCGGTTGATGTTTTATTTGCTTTGATGATTCAAAATGGCACGCAGTTTTATAATGATAACATGTCGGAAGCTACGTTCTCGAGTGCTTCGGTTGGTGCAACCAGGCCGGCCGTTGATGCTTTGGAATTTTATGTGAGTTTCGCCGATAAAGCTCAAAAACATTACAGTTGGAACAAATATATGGCCGGGGATTACGATAAAGGCGATGTATCGGCTTTTGCCGCGGGCGAGGTTTCGATGATTTTTGGTTATTCAACTACTTATGAAGAGATTTTGAAAGAAGTGAATAGACTAAAATCTGATGTTGATACTGTGATTAAAGACGATGCAATCGGAACCGCTCTGTTCCCTCAGTTGGTGGATCCGTCTGTTTCTACTGAAAAGAGAGATACTTTTGCAAATTATTTTGCTTTTGGTGTTGCTCGTACAAGTGAGTTTTCAGATGCTGCTTGGGATTTTCTGACATTTTTGGCGACTCCGGAGAGTGAGAAATTTTATTTTGAAGAGACGCATAAACCAACGAGTTTAAGGAGTTTGATTCCTGAGCAATCTAATGATCCAATTTACGGGAGTTTTGCGAAGCAAGTTGGGTATGCCGAGAGTTTTCCTGTTATTGATTATATTGGGTTCAGAGAGCAGTTTACGTCTGTGATTGATGCTGTGAATAATGGGAAGTCTACGGGGACTGTCCTGACTTCTTTGCAGGACGAAATCACGGCGATGCTCCCGACGGGTGGGTATATTGTGCCGATAGATCCAGGTTACGAGAGCGAGCTTTTGTAGCCGTTTAAAAACTCTTTTGCTGTGACTTGAGGTTTCCCTTCAAGTTGGACTAAAGTTGGGACTATCAATGAGTCTTTCGTGTGGAATCCGAAGGTGTTTTTATCTAAAATTTCTGTGCTTCCGGGCTTTCCCTTTTTTGTGGAGGGTCTGACTACTGCTTCGAGAATTTTTAATGTCTTCCCTTGAAGCGAAGTGTAGGTTGATGGCCATGGATTCAAAGCCCTGATTTGATTTAAAATTTCTTTTGATGAACGCTCCCAGTCTATCAAGCCGTCTTCTTTTGCGATTTTTCTGCAGAATGTTGCTTTTGAATCTGGTTGTGGGATTTGGGGAAGATTTCCTTCTTCGATGTCTTTTAGTGCCAATAACAGGAGTAGTGCTGCTGCTATTGCTAATTTTCCGGACAATGTTTCGAAGGTGTCTTTGTCCTCTATTTCTATTCTTTTTACCAAATAAACCGGGCCGTGATCCAGTTTTTCGTCGACCTTCATTATTGATATTCCGGTTTCTTTATCTCCGTTTAGTAGCGCTTCTTGGATGGGGGAGGCTCCTCTGTATTTTGGGAGCAGGGAAGGATGGACATTTATGCACCCGTATTTAGGGATTTCCAGAACTTCTTTTGGAATCAATCCTCCATATGCAATTACTATTATTGCGTCCGGGGCATCTTTTTTAATTTTCTCTATTAGTTCTTTGTCTATTTTTTCAGGTTGTAGGACTTTTAGTCCGAGCTTAAGTGCGGATAACTTGATTGGTGGGGGAGTTAGGACTCTTCTGTTCCCGGGTTTGTCTGGCTGGGTTACGACCGCTTGTATTAAAAAATCGGTGCTATTAAAAAGCATTGATAAGGAGGGAATTGCGAACCCTGGTGTGCCAAAAAAGTAAATTTTCATGTTTCTAATATACATCAATGATTTGGCCATTTACACTTGATTAATTACGGATTTGCAGTATAATGTCTTCTGAAATTTTTTAATAAATATGATTAGAGAGAAATACGAAAATCTGTGGAATGAAATTAAAAAGGCCCAAAAAATCCTTGTGATTGGCCATAGAAAGCCGGACGGGGATGCTATTGGGGCGATGTGTGCTATAAAAATATGGTTAAATAGTTTAGGGAAGGAGATTAAGTTGGCTTGTATCGATAAACCTACCAGGAAATATTCTTTCATCCCTTTTGTGGGTGAAATTGAAACCAGAATTAATCCGAGCGAGCATGATCTGATTGTTATAGTTGATTGTGGGGCTCATTACATGACGAATTTTCATGATGCTCATCCTGAAATTTTGGCTTTTAATAATTCTCAAAAGAAGCCTTT
>Ga0265296_1005634_pt1 | contig 10156 bp, 10 predicted proteins | sample MunlanPumphouse1_FD_189073 | JGI IMG/M metagenome (GOLD analysis project Ga0265296, IMG submission 189073) | Groundwater microbial communities from a municipal landfill in Southern Ontario, Canada - Pumphouse #1 | ecosystem: Environmental > Aquatic > Deep subsurface > Groundwater | place...
CGCGCCGAGCACCGCGTTCTCCGCCGCGGCCTCGCCCTCGAACTGGGCCGCCTGCACGAGCATGTCGCGGCCGTTGGCGTCGCCCACTGCGTAGATGTGGGGCACGACGCTGCGGAAGTACTCGTCCACGGGGATCGCCGAGCGCTCGGCTTGGATGCCGGCGCGCTCGAGCCCCAGGTCATCGAGGTCGGCGGGCCAGCCTGCGGCCATCACCACGGCGTCGAACTGCTCGGCCCGGGCGTCGTCGCCGTCGGTCCATTGCAGCTCGATCGCGCCGCCGTCGGTGCGCGCGAGGCGGTCGATCGACTGGATGCCCGTGGCTACCGTCACGCCGGATCGGCGGAAGGCCGCGGTGACCTCGTCCGAGATGGCGGCATCCGACGGCATGAGGATGCGCGGCGCGATGTCGAGGAGCGTCACGGACGCGCCGAACGCGTCGAGCACCGTCACGAGCTGCGCGCCGGTGTTGCCCCCGCCGATCACGGCGACCCGAGAGGGCAGCGCCGCGAGGTGCAGCACCTCTTCCGGCATCGTCGCGAGCTCGGCCCCGGGGACCGGGAGGCGCCGCGAGTGCCCTCCCACGCAGACGAGCACCGCCTCCGCCCGAACCCTGCGTCCGCTGTCGAGCACGAGCGTGCGGGCATCCTCGAACCGGGCGCGTCCCTCCTCGATCAGATCGATGCCGGCATCCGCGAACCGCTGCGCCTCGCGCTTGAGCGAGCGGACCTCCTCCACCCGTCCGTGCACACGCTCGACGACGTTCGGCCAGTCGATGCCGACGCCGGAGACGTCGACCCCGTGCTGGTGCGCGGTGCGGGCATCGCGGATGAGCCGTGCCGCCCGCGCGAGCGCGCGTGTCGGCACGCATCCGCTGTTGACGCAGGTGCCCCCGACGTGGCGCGACTCGAGCACGACGACGCTCGCGCCCAGCTCCCTCGCCCGCAGCGCGGCCGCCGTGCCGGCGGGCCCGGCGCCGATCACCGCGACGTCGTAGCTGTCCACCGCTGCGTCCATGTCCGCTCCTCGGCTCTCGCCCACCGTGCCGTCACCAGCGTCCGGCCACCTCCGGAGCGATGAGCTCCTCGTACACCGTCTCGACGCGCTCGAGCGCGCGAGCCGACAGCGGCTCGAGGGACGCAGCGCCGGCGTTGCCGCGCGCCTGCTCCGCGTTCCTGGCGCCCGGGATCACCGTGGTGACGCCGGGCTGGTCGATGATCCACCGGAGCGCGAGCTGCGCCATGGTCGCGTGCTCGGGGACGAGCGGCGCGAGGCGCCGGACCGCCTCGAGGCCGGTCTCGAACGGGACGCCCGCGAAGGTCTCGCCGATGTCGAACGCCTGGCCCTCGCGGTTGTAGCTGCGGTGGTCGTCCTCGGCGAACGTCGTGCGCTCGTCGTACTTGCCCGAGAGCAGTCCGCTCGCGAGCGGCACGCGCACGATGATCCCGACATCCGCATCGACAGCCGCGGGCAGCACCTCCTCGAGGGGAGCCAGCCGCAGCATGTTGAGGATCAGCTGCACGGATGCGACGTTCGGGCGGGCGATCACGGCCAGCGCCTCGGCGCGGGTCTCGACGCTGACGCCGTAGTGGGCGATGCGCCCCTCGTCGACGAGCGCGTCGAGGGCGTCGAACACCGCGTCGTCCTCGTAGACCGCGCTGGGAGGGCAGTGCAGCTGCACGAGGTCCAGAAGTTCGACGCCGAGGTTCGCTCGGGAGCGGTCCACCCACGCCCGGAGGTTCCCCAGCGTGTAGTTCTCCGGCAGCTGCTGCATCCGCCGGCCGGCCTTGGTCGCCACGACCACGTCGGCATCGCCGACGTCGCGCAGGAAGTGCCCGATGATCCGCTCGCTCCGACCGTCGCCGTAGACGTCAGCCGTGTCGAAGAAGCGGACGCCCGTGTCGTACGCCGCTCGGAGCACGGCCAGCGCGTCCTCCTCGCTGACATCGCCCCAGTCCGCGCCCAGCTGCCACGTGCCCAGCCCGATCACCGAGACGCTGCGCCCGGTCCGCCCGAGGATCCGCTGCTCCATGACGCCCTCTTCCGTCGCGACCGTTCCGTTGGGTGACTCACAGTATGGGGCGCACGGGCGGGTCCCGGACGCATCCGACCGCGCCCATGCCGGCCGGGCGGGCGCGGCGGCGCTGCGAGTGGACCGAGGGGACAGTGCACTGCGTCAGCCACGAGCGGGCGGGACGGTCTTGCGCATCACCGTCTTGCTCTTGCCGATGTGACGCTCGAACGTGAAGACCGCCTGCTCGAACATCGCTCTGGTGCCGTTGTGGAGGAACGACCACGACGTCCGCTTGCCGGGTGCCAGCTCGTTCGGGAACGAGACGACCTCGCCGCCGCCGGCCTGCGCGATCAGCTCGAGCGCGCCGTCCAGAGCCTCTCGTGCCACTCCCGAACGCCGATGGTCGCGATCGACGAAGAAGCACGTGATGCGCCACCGCCTGAGCGCCCGGACCACATGCGACGTCATCACGCTCGACCCATCCCTCCCACAGGCCGGCCGCGTCCGCCATGCCGACGCCACCGGATCCGCTCCTTCGCGCTCATGGCCTCGCTGCGGACGAGCGGCGACCCTGCGCGGAGCACACGGTACCGGGACGCCACTGCCCGCGGCCATCCCCCGTCGCTGCCACGATCCTCACCACCGCCGCCGCGGTCGCTTGCTGCCGCCTCATCCAACGAGCCTCCTGGTGGACCGGCGCGACGAGGCGACGACCGCGGCGCTGCCCGAGGACGACGAGCGCAACGGAGGTGAGCGCCACCACCGCGGCCCAGGTGGCCCAGGTCGGCGTGGCGGCGCTTCGAGCCGGTCGTGCACGGCACCTCTCCCGTGACTGCTGCTGACGATGGGACTGGCTGCCGCGCGCGGCTCAATACCCGCAGAGGACCAGCTCTGCTTCCTCGGCCACGATCCGGTAGTCCTCGGTCGACCAGCCGTAGCGCTCAGCCTGCTCGGCGTGCTCGTCGGCATCGCCCTCGCGGCTGGCGTCGACGAAGAGACGGTCGCACCACTCGTAGCCGACGCCGACGACGACGTGCCGGAACTCCTCGAGCGACTCGCCCTCGGCCGGCGGCAGCTGCGATCCCGCGGCACGGAGCTCCTCGGCGACCGACGCCGCGAAGTCGAGCTCCCAGGCGCGGTTCTCCTCCTGCCACTGCTCCTCCGCGGCCGGGTCGAAGTCGTCGTGCGCCGGGTCGTACGGGTCGTAGGGAGGTGCGTAGCCAGCCCCGTAGCTCACCCAGCCGGAGTCATTGCCCGGCGGCGCGATCACGCAACCTGTGAGTGCGGCCGCTGCCGCGGCAGCGACGACGAGCGAGGCGAGGGTGCGGCGCATGGGCGGCCTTTCGTGCGGCTGGCTCGGGCGGCCGCGCTGATGCTCGTCGCGCTGGGAGGAGTGTTGCACGGCGGGCGGGCGGTCCGCTACGCAGGCGGACGGTCGGTGAACCTTGCTGCCCTCCTGCTGCAGCCACGTCTGTGCGGCTGCGAGTCCTGCCGTCACGTGGCCCGCGGAGGCGTCGGGGAACGCTCGACCGCGCCGAGCGCGGGTTCGACGGCATCCCGCGGATCAGCCAGGGAATGCTGCGTCGTAGACCGCGCGGAGCTCGGCATTGTCGGGTCCGGTGACACCGCAGCCGGTGATCGTTCCATCGAGTGCGCCGACGAGGTAGCTCTGGCCGACCACGAAGGGAACGCCCGAGAAGTCGGAGGTCACCGCGTCGACCTGCGCCACCTCCACGCGGTCGGCGACGTCGCCGACGAAGCGCTCGGTAACCTCCAGCAGAACGGTGTCGGCCTGGACCTGCAGCACCGTCGCGGCGAAGGCCTGCTCCTGCGCCGCGACGGTCGCCGGCTCCAGCACAAGGCAGCTGCCGCTCGCGAGGCCCCCGCCCATGGGAGGCTGCAATGCCTCGACGGTGGGTTCCGGGCCACCGAGGACGAGGGGCGCGACGACTGCGACGGCGACGGCGAGGCCGGCCGCGACGCCGACCACCGGCACCCACCGATGGAAGCCGCGTCGCGGCGCCTCTGCGCCGACGGTGGTGATCGGGGTAGGCGACTGGTCGGTCATGATCTGCTCCATCCTCTGGTCGAGCCACATCGACGAGACAGGAGGCAGCGCGCGCGCCGGATCGGCGACGCGCAACTGATCGCGCAGCGCACGGTCATCGTCGTGCATCTTCGCTCCCTTCGTCGTGAACTACATGTCCGGCCGGGTCGCCGGATTTCAGCAGCTCCTGCTTGAGGCGTGCCTTCGCACGATGCAGGCGGATCGCCGCTGCGTTCGCGCTGATGCCGAGCACAACCGCAAGCTGCGGGCTCTCCAGCTCCTCCCACGCCCAGAGGCGCAGGATCTCGGCGTCGTCCCTGCGCAGAGCGGCGAGGGCGGTGGTCACGCCGGTCGCCTCGGCGGTGCCGTCGGCGGTGGATGCTGCGGGGTTGTCGTCCGTAGCGGCCGGCGGCGGGTCGATGGCGATGATGCGGCCGATGAGACGGGTACGGCGACGCTCGGCGCGCTGGGCGTTGCTGAGGCACTGTCGAGCGACGACGATCGCCCAAGGGAGGGCGTCGTCGGGCACCTCGTCGAGGCGGCGCCAGCACACCAGCAGGGTGTCGCCGATCACGTCGTCAGCCGTCGCGGCGTCGGTGCGGCGGCGTAGGTAGCGGCGCAGAGGGTCGGCGACCAGCACGACGAGGTCGCGCATCCGCCTCTCGCGCTCGGCGTCGGTCACGACTCCCATATTGAGACATGTCCGGCAGGGGCGCGGGGATTTCATGTGAGGCGCTCGCGCACCGTTCTGCCGTCTGGGCTTCCCACCCATGGCCCCGTCGACGCGCCGCTACGACGCCTTGCGTACGAGAGCTGCCTGGGTGCTGGGTTGCGGTGGCGAAGGCTGCATCCTCAACAACTTGCTCTGCCACAGCTCAACGACATCCACGCACACAGCGGTGACTACTGGCGGATCTCAAGGCCGCCTAGGGCGTGTCTGGCAATCATCTGACGCTCGTGGCGGGAGCCTGGTGGCATGTCGCGGTTCCAGTTGCTCTCGGATGCTCAGTGGTCGTTGATCGAGGATGCGCTGCCTCGTCGGTCGGGTCGGGCGGGGCGGCCGTTCGCTGATGCGCGGATGATGGTCGAGGCGATCATCTACCGCTACCGGTGCGGGATCGCGTGGCGCGACCTGCCCGGCGTGTTCGGGCCGTGGCAGACGGTCTGGTCCTGGCATCGACGGCTGACCGCCGAGGGCACCTGGGACCTGCTGCTGGAGCGGCTGCTGGCGGACGCGGACGCGCGGGGGCTGATCGACTGGTCGGTGTCGGTCGACTCGACGATCGGAGGGTGTCAGATGGTCTGTGTAAGCGATGGGGTCACCGTTCGAAGGAGAACAGACTGTGACTATGACGAAGCAGAGCCCGGAGCGCGAGGAGCGTCGCCGGCAGCAGCAGGAGCTCGCTGACCATTTGAAGGCGTCGGGCGCGATGGATGACATCTTCGCGAAGATCGACGCGGGCGAGCCGCTCACCGGCGAGGGCGGCCTGATCGGCACCATGCTGAAGGCCGCGCTGGAGCGGGGCCTGGAGGCGGAGCTGACCGAGCACGTCGGCTACGAGCGCGGCGATGCAGAGGCGTCGCTGCACGAGAACTCCCGCAACGGCACGTCGTCGAAGACGGTCGCGACCGAGATCGGCGATCTCGAGCTCGCGATCCCGCGCGACCGGAACGGCACGTTCACGCCGATGCTGGTCCCGAAGGGGCAGCGGCGGCTGGACGGGCTCGACGGCATGATCATCTCGCTCTACGCCGGCGGCATGACGATCCGCGACATCCAGCACCACCTCGCCTCCACGCTCGGCACGGACCTCTCGCACGAGACGATCTCGAAGATCACCGAGCAGGTCGCCGAGGAGATCCTCGCCTGGCAGACCAGGCCGCTGGAGGCGCTCTACCCGGTGATCTTCCTGGACGCGATCATCGTGAAGGTCCGCGACGGCGGGCACGTCCGCAACAAGGCCGCCCATATCGCCGTGGGCGTCGACGTGGACGGCGTCAAGCACGTGCTGGGCATCTGGGTGCAGGCGACCGAGGGCGCGAAGTTCTGGGCGTCCGTCTGCGCCGAGCTCGCCAACCGGGGCGTGCGGGACGTGCTGATCGTCTGCTGCGACGGCCTCACCGGCTTCCCCGAGGCGGTCGAGGCGACCTGGCCGGAAGCGACCGTGCAGACGTGCGTGGTGCACCTGATCCGCGCCGCGATGCGGTTCGTGAACTACAAGGACCGCAAGGCCGTCGTCGCCGCGCTCAAGCCCATCTACCAGGCGGCGAACGAGGACGCCGCGCTCGAGGCGCTGGAGGCGTTCGAGGCGTCCGAACTCGGCCGCCGCTACCCGTCGGCGGTGAAATCGTTCCACGACGCGTGGGACCGGTTCACGCCCTTCCTCGCCTTCCCGCCCGAGCTGCGGCGCGTGATCTACACGACCAACTCGATCGAGTCGCTGAACTACCAGCTGCGGAAGGTGACCAAGAACCGCGGCCACTTCCCGAACGACCAGGCGGCCGTGAAGCTGCTCTGGCTGGCGATCTGCAACATCGAGGACAAGCGCGCCCGAGAGCGGACGAAGGAGCGCGGCCTGCCATCCGATCAGCGCAGAGCCGAGGGCCGGCTCGTCGAGGGCCAGGTCGTCACGAACTGGAAGCAGGCCCTCGAGCAGCTCGCGCTCGTCTACCCCGACCGCATCAACCCCCACCTCTGACCACCACGACCAGCACCGCTTACACAAAAGACTTGACAGGCTCGCGCGAGAGCTTGATGCCGGTGTCCTCCAGGATCTTCTCCAGCCGGGAGAACTCCCGCACCTGCTCCTGCGCGAGGCCCGTGCGGGCGCGGGTGAGGTCCCGCAGCTGCCGGATCGGCTCGTCCGGCACGAACGAGGGCCGCAGCAGCCCGAACGCGGCCAGCCTCGCCAGCCACGCCGCGTCGGACACGTCGGTCTTCCGGCCCGGGATGTTCTTCGCCTGCTTCGCGTTCACCAGCTGGACGTTGAGCGTCTCGGCCAGCGGGAAGAAGAACGGCTTCCAGTAGTCGCCGGTCGCCTCCATCACCACCAGCGACACCCGCGCCTGCTCCAGATCGCGCCGCAGCCGCAGCACCTCACCGTTGGTCGCCCCGTAGGTCTCGATGGTCTGCTTGAACCCCCGCTTCTCGCCGGGGAAGCGGATGCAGACCTTCGCGTCCTTCTTCGAGATGTCCATCCCCGCGCACCGCTCGTGCAGCACGTTCATGCCCTCCGCCACGTCCACGATCCCCTCCGATCGCCTCGATCCTTCGACGTCGACAGGCGTCGACGCCGTCGTCGCCGCGGGGAGGGAGAAGCAGATCAGGAATCTACTAGGCGGGCTCGAAGCACCAATCCACGGTCCCCGTGGAAGCCCTCCACACCACGCTCGATAACGGGCTCTCGAGCACCAAGATCAACCGGCGTCGACCGCGGCAGGATCAGCATCCCCCACCACCGATCCCAGCCATAGACCGACTTTCGCCCCCCACGGCGGCGCGAAGCGCCCCACCAAGCTCGATACGCGGCGGCGCTGGCGCGTGGGCCGCGAGATCTCGATACGCGGCGGCGCTGGCGCGCCGCTGCTACTCGATCTTGATGCCTACGGCCGCAACGCGGCTCCGCCGCATTGCGGCTCCGGCATCAACCCTTCTCGCCGCCCTCCGTCGTCGACATGATGCGCCGCTGGAAGACGAAGAACACGATCGCCACCGGGATCGTCATCAGCACGGCCGCGGCCAGCTTGAGCGGGAACTGGTTGCCCGATCCCAGCTGCCCCGACAGCAGCGTCGCCACGCCGGTCGTCAGGGTGTGGAGCTCCGGGCTCTGGCGCGCGATGATGAAGTGCGCGAACTCGTTCCAGGAGCCCTGGAACGACAGGATCGTGAGCGTGATGACGGCGGGTGCTGCCATGGGCAGCGTCACCGACCAGAACGTCCGGAACGCTCCAGCGCCGTCGATGCGCGCGGCCTCCTCGATCGACACCGGGATCGAGTCGAAGAACTGCTTCATGATGAAGATGCCTGCCGCATCCGCGAGCAGCGGGATGATCATGCCCGCGTAGGAGTCGTAGAGCCCGAGCTCCTTCAGCACCAGGAACCGCGGGACCATGAGCACGACCGACGGCACCGCGAGCACCCCGATGAAGAGCGCGAAGATCGCGTTTCGACCGCGGAAGTGCAACCGCGACAGCGCGTAGCCCGCGAGCGAGTCGAAGAACACCCGGAAGACCGTCACCACGACCGTGATGAACAGCGAGTTCGCCGCCCAGAGCGGCATGCCGGTGCCCGTGAAGAGCTGCTCGTACGCCGCGAACGTGAAGGTCTGCGGGATGAGTCCCATCGGGTCCTGCGTCGCCTCCGCTTCGGTCTTGAACGAGTCGATGACCGCGATCACGAACGGGTAGATGTAGACCGCGGCCAGCACGACCAGGACCACGTAGCCGGCGATGAGGCCGCCGGTGACCCGCTCCTTCATGTCAGCCCCCCTCCCGTGCCGGCCTGCGGACCCGCCTGCAGCCGCGCCGCGCCGTCGGCGGTGAGCCCTGCCTGCAGAGGGGCGCCGGTGCGCTTCTTCTTCCCCGTTCCGCGCTCGTCGCGCTCCCCGAGCGCCCAGCGCTGGATGAGCGTCATGGCGATGATGATGAGGAACAGCACGAACGCGATCGCCGCGGCGATGCCGGGCTCGTTCTCCTCGAACGCCTCGGAGTACGCCATGTACGCCGGACTCGTCAGGGTCGGGAACGCCGGGGTGCCACGCGTGAGGTAGACCTGGTCGAACACCTGCCACGTGCCGATGAGGCCGAGCGTCAGCACCGTGAACACGGTCGGCCGCAGCATCGGCAGTGTCACCGACCAGAACGTGCGCACAGGACCGGCGCCGTCCATGGTCGCCGCCTCGCCCACCTCGGCGCCGACGTTCTGCAGACCGGCGAGGAACAGCAGCATGAACGTGCCGGACGTCGTGAACACCGCCAGCATGATGAGCACCGTCTGCGCGACCGACGGCCCGGCGATCCACTGCCACGCCGAGACGCCGAGGAACCCGGGCGCGTCCCAGCCGCCCGGCGGCCCGGAGACGCCGACGGCTCCGAGCAGGTTGTGGAAGATGCCGTTCGGGTCGGCGAACCAGTTCGGGCCCTCGACGCCCATCCAGCCGATGATGCGGTTCACCACACCGGTCGCGGAGAAGAGGAACAGGAAGACGCCGGTGATCGCGATCGACGACGTGACCGAGGGGAAGTAGAACGCGGTGCGGAAGAAGCTCTTCGCGCGGAGGAGCCTGCGGTTGACCTGCACCGCGAGGAAGAGCGCGAGCGCGGTCTGCAGCGGCACGACGAACAGCACGTAGTAGACGTTGTTGCGGATCGAGCGCCCGAAGAGCTCGCGAGTGAGGGTGTCGTCGGTCGTGATCGCCGCGTAGTTCTCGAGGCCGACGACCTCGACGTTGTCGTTGAACAGCGGCGAGTTGCGCCCGTTCCAGTCGGTGAACGAGACCCAGAGCGCGAGGGCGATCGGCGCGATCAGGAAGATGCCGATGATGAGGATCGCCGGCAGCACGAAGAGCCAGCCGGCGACGGCCTCGCCGCCTCGCGCGCCCCCGCGCCGCTTGCGCGGCGCGGGGGCGGTCGAGACGGAGCTCATCAGCCCTGCGATTCCTGGTAGGCGGCATCCAGCTGCGACTGCACCTGGTCGAGGACCGCCTGGGGATCCGCGTCCTGCAGCGTCGTGATCGCGTTGTTGAACTCGGTCACCACCTCCGCCGCGCCCGAGAAGTTGACCGGGCTGATGGCGTAGTCGGCACCGGCCACGAATGCCGCGCTCTCGGGGTAGGTCTCGGCGTACTGCGCGGCTGCCGACTCGGTGGACGGGATGACGCCGAACGCCTCGGCGAACTCGAGCTGCTGCTCGTCGCTCGTCAGGAACGCGGCGAGATCCTGCGCCGCCTCGGCGGTCTCCTGCCCCTCGGGGATGCCCCAGCAGTTCGAGAAGGTGAAGGTGCCCGGTCCGGCCGGTCCCTCGGGCAGCTCGGTGACGATGTACTCGACGTCCGGGAAATCGTTCTCGAGCGCTCCGCGGATCCACGGACCCTCGATCA
>Ga0265296_1005635_pt1 | contig 10154 bp, 7 predicted proteins | sample MunlanPumphouse1_FD_189073 | JGI IMG/M metagenome (GOLD analysis project Ga0265296, IMG submission 189073) | Groundwater microbial communities from a municipal landfill in Southern Ontario, Canada - Pumphouse #1 | ecosystem: Environmental > Aquatic > Deep subsurface > Groundwater | place: Canada...
AGATAGTAAACTTCGGGCATGCGGGGGACGGCAATATCCATGTAAATATCATGGTTGACAGGAATGATGCGGAAAGGTACCGGCAGGCAGAGGCGCTGGTAAAAGAAATATTTAACATGACCCTTGATTTGGGGGGCACCATCTCGGGGGAACATGGGGTAGGAATCACAAAGGCGTCCTATATCAGCATGGAGATTAAAAAGCATGAGCTTGCTTTGATGAAAGGCATAAAAAATATCTTTGACCCTAAGGGCCTGCTGAATCCCGGAAAGATTTTTATATAAGGAGTTCATAATAAAAACGCAGATTTCCCTTGACACAAAGATTTCCTGAATGCTATAAAACAGCACATTCTTCTAAGAAGGGGGATAAAATTCTTGGAAAGATACGCAACCTTATGGCTTATCTTTTTTTCTGTCTTAACTAATCCGGCCTCAATATTGCTCAGTCAGTCAGTCAGTCAGTCAGTCAGTATCATTCCTTAAATAAAATCTTCTCAAAAAATCAAATCAGTCATCGGAGGTCTTTTGAGCCTTCAGAATAAAGACCCGTGTATTTCGTCCGGTGTTCCGCCGTGAAGCAGCCTAATAAAAGTGTCATTGCGAGTCCCGATTTATCGGGATGTGGCAATCTCGCAATCTTGTATGAATAAATAAAATCAAGGAGAACAATATGAAAAAGAACAAAATCAGTTTGTTAGTAGTCGCAGTTTTTATGTTTTCGCTTTTCAGTTCAACTGTCTTTGCAGTGCCGGATGACTCCATCTTGTCCCAGCATATCAAAGAGGCAGACGGAACAACCGGACAGGATACTAACACGGGAAGTGGAATTAAGACAGGGCATATTCAGGATGGGGCAGTGACGACAGGAAAGATTGTGGATGGAGCGGTGACAACGCCTAAAATCGCGGATGGCGCGGTTACAGACGCCAAAATATCAGGGCCCATCTCAGGAACAAAACTTGGCAGTCATAACCATTCCGGTTCTGATATTGCAGATGGGTCAGTGACAACGTCAAAGATTGCTGCTGGCGCTATAACGCCGGATAAAGTTGGATTCTACAATAATGTAATAATAGTAGCGCCAAGCGGTGGAGATTTCACCAGCCCGGTAAATGCAATGAATGCCATAACCGATGCCTCGGCATCAAATCCATATCTGGTTAAGATAATGCCCGGGGTTTATACCTTAAACGATAATGCTTTTATGAGAATACCAGCGTATGTGGATATTGAAGGGAGCGGAAAAGGAACAACAATAATAAATGGCAATGGTATATTGTTTCAGTACTATCAACCATCTACAACAAGGAATGCAGAGTTAAGAAACATAACGATAACAAGTGGATACGGTCCTGGACTTGGATATGGACATTTGATATATATTAGTGGTGGATATCTTAGTTTATTTAATGTAGATATTAATTCTATATCCCCTGTTATGCAAGGTTTACGACCACCTTCTTGTGTGAGTGTTCTTGATAGTAGTACAGTTATACTAAACAATGTAAATTGTTCTGTTAGCGGCCTTTCTGTGAGTGGGATTCATATGACTGGCACTTCAACACTGAAGGTACTGAATAGTTCGATTATAACATCGAGTACTGCCCCAGATAATATCAACTGGAATAATGTAGTTCTTGTTCAGTCTTATGCTGTAAACAATATATTTATGGTAAACTCATTATTAACTGCAGGTATTAACACAGTTACGTATAATAGTGACGTAAGTAATGTAAAGATAGTCAACTGTTATGATGGTAATTATAATCCCATCCCAAATCGTTAAATAATGTCAAGAGCACTACCTGGCCAGCAAGGCAGGTAGTGCTTGTTTTGCACAATTCTTGTTGGCGGGGTCTATAATAAAAAAATAGTAAAATAGGGAGTAAAGCAAGTAGTCTTCGTAGGGAGAAAGCCATGGAGGCCATGGGGTCAAACCTTCATTATTCATTTATCAGCCTCTCTTTCAGGCTTTCTATTTCCCTCGCTAACTTCTTTTCTTTATTCAATCTTCTCTCTATTGCCTTTATTACCCCGCTTACGGCCGGCACCTACTGCAAAGGGATAGGCCAGTGTGTAATAAAGCGTTGCAAGTATGCTGAATAAAAAGCCTTTTGCATTATAAAAAGCAGATATGAGTTTTCTGTTCGAGTAAAGATTAAAAGCAAAGATAAATGGAATGGCGGTCAGGAGTAAGGCATTTTTGGCAAGAACAGAGATTAAGGCAAGAAGTATATTCAAAAAACACGCTGTTACATTAATCTTCAGTTCAACGGATGCTGTCCCTGAATCCTTAAATACATCCTTGTTTTTCAGGGAATAGATTGTCCACCATAATGATTTTCTGAATGCATTCCTGAGCGATTTTATTAATGTGAAATTAAATATATGCTGAACGAGTATCTCAGGATGCATTATTAGTTTTATCCCCAGCCTGCGAAGCCTGTGGCTGAATTCTACATCCTCAAGGATAGGAATGAAATCTTCAGAAAATCCCCTGGCTTTTTTGAAAAGCGCCTGGTCTATGGCCATGGCGTGGGTTGCTATATTGCCACCCGCTCTACTTACTTCTTTGAATCTGAAGAATTCTATTTAGACTGTTTTCTGATAGCTTGTGTCCAGGGTTGAGTCTTAAGGCTGTCTGATATTCTTTTATTGCCTTATCCAACAGTCCTATTCTCCCATAAGTGACTCCAAGATTATAATGTGCCTCTGCGTAATCCGGTTTTAGTCTCAATGCAATTTGATAATGTTCTATGGCCTTGTCTGTCATGCCTTTATCATCATAGTCATTAGCCATGTTCATATGTGCCTCTGCGTAATCCGGGTTGAGTTTTAATGCAACCTGATAATGTTCTATGGCCTTGTCTGTCATGCCTTTATCTTTGTAGGCATTACCGAGATTATTATGCGCCTTTACATAATCCGGTTTTAGTCTCAATGCAATTTGATAATGTTCTATGGCCATATCTGTCAAGCCTTTATTATAGTAGGCTATACCAAGGTTATAATGCCCTTTTGCCTTCTGAGGACTCTTTCTCACCACATCCTCCCACAAACTCATCTCGTCTTGCCAGACGGCATTTCTTTGATAAGCAGCCATTGAAAGAGCAATAATGATAGTAGTCAGCAGCAAGCAGGTAATAGTTAGGGAACGGAGCGGAGCGCGGATTACAAGTCGTAAAACATAAAAAGTAGTAAGCACAAAAACAATAATAATCCCCAAGCTCGGCAGATAGAGCCTGTGTTCATTTATCACATCCCTGATTGGAATTATGGATGATTCAACAGAAAGTGTGATAAAGAACCAGAAAATACCGAAAGATAAAAAGCGTGAAGCGGATAGCGTGTAGTGTTTAACGTAAAGAAGATAAACAGCAAAAGAAAAAATTGTTAAGAGAAACAGGAAGGATAAAAACACCTCTGGATTAAAGAATGAATGGTATATTGGATAGTCATAATCAAGGTTCTGATTTATCGGGAAAAAAATGAGTCTTATATACGTGACTATCACCCTGAACTGTGTAAAGAGATAACTCCATCTTGGAATCTCCTCTGTCTCCTGTGCTGCCTCTCTTAGCTCTCCAATTGCATCCCCAATTGGTTTGTCTGTTCCAATAATGCTTAGCGGTATGATGAGCATTGTAAGAATAATTGGCATTAAAAATAGGATTCTTCTTTTAATCTTCCCTTGAAAAAACATGAATTCATAGAGAACGATAATAATCGGAAGTGTAAATGAAATCTCCTTTGTCTTCATAGCGAGGATGGCGGAAAAAAGAGAAACAGCATAGAGCATGGAACTTGGCGCATAGCTTTTAACTCGTTGCTCATTGCTCATTGCTTGTTGCTCTTTGCCCTCTGCTCTCTGCCCTTTGCTCTCTCTCCATTTTATATACATGACAAGCGAAAGAAGATAGAACATTGTTGCAAGGGAAGTGAATCTCTGAACAATATATGTTACCGCCTGCGTCTGGATGGGATGGGCTACAAAAATTAAGGCAATAAATAAGGGTAAATAGTTTAAAGGTTTAAAGGTTGAAAGGGTGAATTGGTTTGGTTGATTACTGACACTGGCACTAATCACTGACACTTTGAAATAAGGAGTTCTAAATGTAAATACCACAAGCAGGTAGACAAGGATTGCATTTAGGATATGTATTGCAAGATTGACTATGTGATAGCCTGTAACATTCAGTCCTCCCAAATGATAGTTCAGGGCAAGGGTAAGAAAACCGAGCCACCTTGTCCCGGACGGAGGCCAGAAGGTGTTCAAGTCCTTAAGTCTATAGTTCTTAACTATATTAAGAATATCATCAAAGTGAAATGGCACATTGAAGGTGTTGGAGTAAACAAGAAGGCCAACAATGGCTATAAGAAAAAAATGAACAATCGGCTTGTTGAATAAACTCCATTTATTAGTAGTAATTGTCTCTGCTTCGGAAAGCTTGTCTTTTAATAAAAGTTTATCATCAGACTCTTTTTGTCTCTTTCCTTTTGAAGCCTTACCCATGAGTAAATATAACAGTTGTTGCTTCAGTTGTTCAATGGAGCGAAGGCATATTAGAGTCCTGGATTCCCCAGTCCATAATAAATTCCTTGCATTTTTAATTCAAATCAAGTGGCTGAGATGTTTATGGGAGCTTAACAGGATGATATGCAACAGGGAAAACGGCAAGATATGTGAAGACTGCGTTGTGTATATCTCAAAAAAGACCAAGAAAAAATAACTGTAACCTAATCAAAGTCTAAATTCACTGCATCTTTTTTCTCGGGTATTATTGGCGCGCCGGCAAACTGTGTTGGCTGGGTGCCTTCCTTAAAATATTCCTTCAGAACACCGGGTATTTCTTCTTTTACTAAAAGCCCTGTGGCCGGGTCTATCGGATATCGTACAATCCCTTCAGGCACAGAGAAATCAAGAGGCTCTTCGCCACCTGATGCAGACCTCATGAAATTAAGCCATATAGGCGATGCTGCCTTTGCGCCTGTTTCCTGGGCCCCGAGGGGCCTTATATCGTCGAATCCAACCCATACACATGCAGTGAGGCTGGTTGTGTATCCCACGAACCACGCATCCCTGTAATCATTTGTCGTGCCTGTCTTTCCTGCGGCAGGCCTGCCCAGCGCCTTAATCCTCCAGCCTGTCCCATAGTTTATAACGTCCTGCATCATGGACGTTATGAGAAACGCTGTCTGCTGGCTTATTACCTGAGCGTTCCCGGGCTCATTGCTCTCAAGTATGCTCCCTTTTAAGTCCGTGATATATTTAACAGCCGCCGGATTCATCTTATTCCCGCTGTTGGCAAAGACGCTGTATCCTGAAGCAAGCTCCAGTGGCGTTACGCTTAAGCTGCCGAGGGCTATGCTTAAATTGTGCGGCATGTCACCTTCAAGGCCGATGCTCCTTGCAAAGTCAATAACCTTGCCAACGCCCATTGCATCCACAAGTTTTACTGTAACAATATTTCTGGAATACGCCAGTGCATCTCTCAGTCGCGTGGCGCCATAATGTTTGTGGTCATAATTTTCAGGTTTCCAGTTGCCTTTGGGCCCCCCATTGTAAGTTACAGTCTCATCATTTATGATGCTTGCAGGTGTAAATCCGTTATCCATGGCAGCAGCATATATTATCGGTTTGAATGCCGAACCCGGCTGGCGTTTTGCATAAATAGCCCTGTTAAATTCACTCTTTGTAAAGTCATAACCTCCCACAAGCGCTCTGATAAATCCTGTGCTCTGCTCAATTGCAACAACAGCGCCTTCTACCTCGGGTTCCTGTTCGAGAGCAAGGCTGATATCTTTGCCTTTTGCTCCCTTAACCCTTACCTTTACCACATCACCCGGTTTGAGTATCTTTGTAAGGTTGAAGCCTTTAATTGCACCGGGCTTCTTTGTTTTTGTATCTATTGCAATACTTGCCCACCGGGCATCCTCTATAGACAGCTTCCCAATAATTCCCCTTGTCTTGATAACAGCATCTTTTTCGCTGACCTTGAGCACAATGCCTGATGTTATCTCGCTTCCGTCCGTGATAACGGAATTGTATACACCTTTGCTTTCAATCTCTTTTTTAGTATCTATCTCCTTATGTTCTATAGGCCCTCTCCAGCCGCGCCTTTTGTCGAGTTCTCTCAGCCCTTCCTGCAAGGCCTTCTGGGCGGAAAGCTGCATCCTTCTGTCGAGAGTTGTATAAACTTTCAGCCCGCCCTTATATACGGTATCTTCACCATATTTACTCTCAAGATATTTCCTTGCGTATTCAATAAAATAATTATTCGCCTCTATTCCCCTTCTGAGGCTCGATAGATACAGGGGTTGTTTTACTGCTTTTTCTCTTTCGGATTTTTTAATATATCCTTCTTCCTCCATTCTGAGAAGAACCGTATCCTGCCTCTCCTTTGCCTTTGTAAGGTTATTATATGGAGAATAGGTTGAAGGGGCCTTTACAAGAGCTGCTATCATGGCTGCCTCCGGCAGAGTTATGTCTCTTACAGGCTTGCCGAAATATACGCGGGACGCCATCTCCACTCCGTATGCGCCGTGACCAAAATATATCTTATTCAAATAAAGCTCCAGTATCTCTTTTTTGTCAAGATTCTTTTCTATCTTTATTGCAAGTGATGCCTCTCTGATCTTTCTCTTGAGGGTCTTCTCCGGCGTAAGAAACACGACCTTTGCAAGCTGCTGGGTTATTGTGCTTGCACCTTCCTTAAGCTCTACATGGATAATATCCTTGAGGATAGCCCTGCCGATCGCAACATAATCTATTCCCTTATGTTTCCAGAATCTTGAATCTTCGGTAGCAATCACTGCATCTATAAGATGCTGCGGCATCCTGTTCAGAGGCACAAATATGCCTTTTTCCGCCTTGAGTTCCCCTATAAGCACATCATCGTCTGCATATATCTTTGTGCCAGTGGTGGGCTTGTACTGCTTGAGTTCACCAATAGAAGGAATTCCCCTTGCAATGGCAAGATAGCTTCCGACAGATACACCGGTTACAATGGATATGATTATGAGAAAGATAACAGCTCTTGATTTCATTTTAGAGAAGTATTATAACCCTGATTTGAAAGGCATGTCAAAGCTATCCGGTTTATCTTCTGCTATACTTTACTTATGAAGAATCAGGAGATAGCGGATATCTTCAATGAGATAGCTGACCTCCTTGAAATAAAGGGCGAAAACCTCTTCCGCATCAGGGCCTACAGAAGGGCCGGCCAGAATCTGGAAGGGCTTACAAAGGATGTTGCCGCACTTTCCAGAGAAGAACTCCTTGAAATCCCCGGAATAGGGCATGACCTTGCTGAAAAAATTGAAGAATATATAAAGACTGAAAAGGTCAAAAGCCTTGAGGACATCAAAAAAGAAGTCCCTGAAGGTCTTGCAGCGCTTCTTTCTGTCCCAGGCCTTGGGCCAAAGACAGCTAAACTTGTTTATGAAAAATTAAAAACCAAAAATGTGGATGAACTTGAGAAACTTGCAAGAGAACATAAATTAAGCGGCCTTCCCGGAATAAAAGAAAAGACAGAAGAAAATATTCTGAGGGGCATTGAGATGCTCAAAAGGGGCAAAGAGAGACAGCCGCTGGGCAGGGTTTTGCCTGTAGCATATGAAATTATCGAACACCTGGGGAAAGCCACTCATGTTGAAAAGATAAATATCGCAGGAAGTTTGAGAAGAATGAAGGATACAGTAAAAGATATTGATATTCTTGCAACATCAAAAAATCCGCATGCTGTAATGAAGGCATTTGTACATCTCCCGCAGGTAAAAGAGATTTTGATGGAAGGGCCGACAAAATCCAGCATTGTCATGTGTGAAGGGCTTCAGGTTGATCTCAGAGTTGTTGAGGATGAATCTTATGGCGCTGCGCTCGCATATTTCACAGGGAGCAAGGAGCACAATATACGTTTGAGGGAGATGGCTGTAAAAAAAGGACTAAAGATAAACGAGTACGGCATATTCAGGGAGAAGGACAATAAAAAACTCGGCGGCAAGGATGAAGAGGACATTTACAGGATTCTCGGACTTCAGTATGTCTTTCCTGAATTGAGAGAGGACAGAGGAGAGATTGAAGTAGCGCTGAAAAACCTTTTACCTGAACTTATCGAACTGAAAGACATAAAGGGAGACCTCCATGTGCATACAAGGCAAAGTGATGGCAGTCATACTCTTGAAGAACTTATTGACGCGGCAAGGGAAAGGGGATATGAATACATTGCAATCACTGACCACTCAAAAGGGCTTGGAATTGCAAGGGGCCTGAGCGAAGAAAGGCTGCTGGAAGAAAAAAAAGAGGTGGATGCCCTGAATAAAAAACTCAGGGGGTTCAAGCTTCTCATGGGGATTGAGGTTGATATAAAGAGCGATGGCAGGATGGATTTTGATGATGCTATCCTTTCGAAGATGGATATTGTTGTTGCCTCGATACATTCCGGTTTCAGGCAGCCTGAAGAGCAGCTTACAAGAAGAATCGTCTCTGCAATGAAAAATCCTTATGTCTCGATAATCGCTCATCCGACAGGAAGGCTCATAGGAGAAAGAGATGCGTATGAGATTGATATGGAGCAAGTTCTTAATATGGCAAGCGAGACAGGAACTGCGCTTGAGATAAATGCATATCCCCTGAGGCTTGACCTGAGTGATGTTTATGTTAAACAGGCAAAGGAACTCGGGGTTAAATTTGCAATCAGCACAGACACACATGTCATAACGCAGTTTGATTTCATGCACTATGGTGTTTCAATAGCAAGAAGAGGGTGGCTTGAGAAAAAGGATGTGCTGAATGCGCTGAAATATGAACAGCTTATGAAGGTGTTGGGGAGGAAGAGGGGGAAAGGTGAGTGAACGCCGGAATATATGAACATCGACAGAACCCTGGGCGCGTGCCCGCAATTGTATGTGTGCATCTGGGGTGAGGCAAGGGCATTAGCCGCAAGGCGTCATCGATTTCAAATATCTTCTGTGCGTTGCTTCCACATTCTGTGCAGGCATTCCCCGTCCCTGCTGTGAGAATTTCAACTTTCTTTACCCCCTGCTGTTTGTAACGATGCAACTCGCAGCGGTTAGCTTCAACCAGATATTCGTGAAAGGGCTGGCCATCCTGTTCGGCGTAAACTGCCAGATGCCCCAGTGCCATTTTTCGTTTGTGGAGATCATTGGTTTCTTCGACCACGCGGGCAAGAAGGGAAATAACTGCATCGGGATCGCTTAGAGCACCCCTTGCCTTTTCTTTTTCGAGGTCTCGCTCTGTGAGTCCGAATGGAACCAATGTAGAAAGTGACTTCTGCCTAAGATTGTACGAATCCCACTTTTCATCGGCAGCGATCGCCTGAGCTTCGGTCATCATACGTTTGGTCCGGTTGTCTGGTGTCGATTTGAAGTAGATGGGTTTCTCACAAGAAGGACACTTTCTTTTTTGTTGAAGTATGCCTTTCAAATCATATTCGCAATACGGGCACAAACACATACGATCTTACCCATTTCGCTCATTTTGAGCCTGATTAATTATGAGGGTTATTTCGGTTTTATTATGGACTATCTGTTTGGAATTTATAGTAGTTTTGCTGGGGTCTCTCTTTTTTATCTTGTCATAAAGCCACGCTGCCAAAACGCCAACAGCGACATCGGAGGATAGATGGACTATATGTTGAATGACTTGATCATAACTAACGGCAGCAGTTAATCGCGTGAGAACTTCGACCCCCGGCAACTTGGCATTTTGCAGTTTTTGGGAGAGATCGTCATCCGAGGTGGTGATATATACTGTTTTGTATGGCATTTATTCTCTCATACCATTGTTTTTTATATCGCATCTGCATTTTAATCAATTATATATAGTTATGGATAAGCCGTCAATGAAAATTCTATAAAAACGCTTCTACAGCGAGATTGCCACGGCTAATCCGCCTGGGGCGGAGGAGTCATCCGGTGACAGACCGGGAATATTATATACTGCCTTGGGGTTTAATTAGAAAGTGGCTCTTCTGGCTTTTGTGTGGGTAACCATCAATTTTCCCCTCCCTTGAGGGGAGGGGTTAGGGGAGGGTGATTTAAACAATTTTCACTTATCACTTCCAATACGCCTTTCATGTTAGTCAGCACCTCATTATTCCAGAACCTTAAGACCTTAAAGGCCTCTGACTT
>Ga0265296_1005636_pt1 | contig 10154 bp, 8 predicted proteins | sample MunlanPumphouse1_FD_189073 | JGI IMG/M metagenome (GOLD analysis project Ga0265296, IMG submission 189073) | Groundwater microbial communities from a municipal landfill in Southern Ontario, Canada - Pumphouse #1 | ecosystem: Environmental > Aquatic > Deep subsurface > Groundwater | place: Canada...
CGGGCGCCGGGGTGACCCCCGGCGTCACTCCCGGTGTCGGCGCCGGAGAAGCGCCGGGCGCCGGCGCCGCCTCGGCCGGGGGTGCCGATCCGGAGGGCACGTAGACCACCGTACCGTCGGCCAGCCTGTAGAACGAACCCATCAGTGTGCCGATCCCCTGCACCTGGGCGCCCTCGGTCATGTCGAGCTTGGTAATCTCATCACCCTGTTTGACCACGACCTGCATGTCAGGCGCCCCTGGGTTCGTGACGATGGTCATGTTGTCGCTCGTGAGGAAGCCAGACACTCCCGCGGCGCTGAGCGCCGCGACCAGGAAGCCCACGGCGAGCACGATTGCGACGTCGAAGAGATTGACGATGCCGTCGAGGGGATCGCCGTTGCGGTCGGCCGTGCCTCGCCGCCGGCGCTTCATGAAGCGCAAGCCCGGGCGGGGCTCGTCGTAGACGGTGCCCAGACCGTGGATGGCGGGGTGGTCGTCGGACGCCGGCATGCCGGCCTCAGGCGGACCGCTCGGGGTCGACGGGCCCGAGATCGGCGAACGGGTCTTCGTCCCGCTGCCAGTTCATCTCCGGATCGTCGAAGCCGAGAGCGGGGGCGCCGGGAGGTGAGCCTTCCGAGGTCGCGGACTCTCCCGCACTCACGGCCGCCCCCGGGAGCACAGCCGTCGTGGAAGAGTCCGCTGGGCCGGCGGCAAGCGGGTCAGGCGACCCCTCAGCCGCGCCCTCTCCCGACGCCTCGGTCGCGGCTGCCGGTTCCTCCGGCACCTCGTCGTAGTCGACCTGCGGGTCGCCGTCCCAGACGCCGCGCTTGCTCAGGCGCCGGCCGGACTTGAGGCGGCCGGCCCGGCCCTCCAGCAGCTCGAGCATGTACTCCATGTCAGAGATGTCCTGCGAGTAAAGCCGGTCGCGGACGATGCTGACGGCGAACGCGATGCCGCCGATGAGGAGGCCGAGGACGGTCACGGAGAAGGCGGTGATGAGGTTGTCGGCGAGTTGCGTCGTGTCGCCCCTGGCAAGGCCGACGAGCGCGGGCGACAGGGGGATAAGGGTGCCCATGAGGCCGAGCATGGGGCCCACGCGGACGAGGATGCGGGTGCGCTCCAGCCGCTTGAGCGTGTAGAACTCGTACTCCTGCAGGAGCTTGAGCGGCTTCGCCTCGAGACGCTCGGTCTGATAGTTGCGGATCAGCTCGAAGAGGAACCGGGCCACGACGATGGAGTACCGGTTCTCCTGCAGATACCGGTAGGCGGTGCGCGGCTTGCCGTCGGTGAACGCCTTGCGCGCCCGCAAGGCCCGCGACTCGAGAGCATCAAGGTCGCGGTAACGGAAGCGGATCCAGAGTTCGTAGAGAAAGTAGCCGAACTCGATGAGTGCCCAGATAAGGCACAGGATGGTCGCGATCAAGACCGGCCAGAGCAGGATCCGGGCCACGTCGTAGATGAGCTGTTGGAGTCCGTTCACGTGGCTTAGCTCCCTGCTGGCTTGATGATGTCCTTGGACCTGGCGAGCGCGCGGTGCGCGCGCTCCCAGGCGCTGCCGCCGCTGGTGAGGATCTTGCCCGCGCTCGCCTCCTGAAGCGCCCGAGCGCGGCGCTGCCACGCGAGATAAGAGATCACGGCGCCCAGAGGCAGCATGGCGAGGAGGGTACCACCGAGGAAGCCCGCGGCGTTACCGCCATCGTCCACGACCGCTGCGCCGCCTGGCGGGCTCGGCGATGGGGAGGCCACCGGGGCGCCGGTCACCGTGGAGCCGCTTGGGTAGGGTGACGGCGTGGCGGTGGAGTACGGCAAGGGTGTGAGAGTGACCGAGGGAGTCGGGTACGGGGTCACCGTGGGCCGCGGCGTGATCGTGGGGATGATGGGCGCCGGCGTCTGGTAGGTGGGCCCTGGCGTGGGGGTGGGCGTCGCGTTGGGGGGCAGTGGCACGTTGACCTTGAAGCTGCGCTGCGCCTGCAAGACGTTGCCAGCCTGGTCGACGATCTGCAGCTTGTAGGTGTGGGTACCGTTGGGCACGTCCTTCAGCTGAAGTTGGAGGCCGTACCGGCCGATCACGGCGGACTTGGTACGATCGCTGCCGTCGAGGTAGACACGGCAGGCCGTCCGCTTGACGCCGGTCCCTTTGGAGCCGTCTGTGTACGTGGCGCGGATGAGCACGACGCGGGTGGCGGTGAACGTGGTGCCGTTGCGGGGCGCGATCGTCCTGAGGCTGGGCCGGAAGACGAAGCCCTTGATGGCCTGGCCGATCGACCGTGGGTACGTGGTGAAGGGTCGACCCCGCAAGGCGATGAGCGCCCAGCTCGTGGTGGGCAGAGGTCGCAACGAGGAGCCGGACTTCTTGGCGTAAGAGCCGTTGTCCTTCTGGAGCAGGCCGAGAGCGTGAGCGGGGGTGTTGATGCCGACCTTCCAGAAGGCATCGCTCTGGTGCTCGCCCATGGCGACCACTGCCTGGATGGCCGCGGCTGTGGCCTCTGCGTCGGTCGTGCCACCGGGCTGGTACGGGAAACCCCCGTCGGAGCGCTGAGCCGCCTTCAAGTACGTGCGCGCGTCCGGGATGGTACCCGCCCCGATGGGCGTGCCGCCGGCGAGTTCAAGGGCCTGGATGGCGAGCGCCGTATCTTCGACGTTGGATGCCTGCCCAGCTTGACCGGGGAAGCCCCCGTTGTCGTTCTGCTGGGCGGCGAGCCAGGTGATCGCGAGCCGGAACCGATCCTTCTCGTCGTCTCCGATGGCGTGCATGGCGAAGATCGCCCAGGCCGTCGTGTCCACGGCCTGGAAGTCACGGCTCGAGGAGGACGGCGAGAAACTGCCCAGCGTCGGCGAGACGTCCGTCATGTCCTGGTAGCCATAGAGCTTGGCCAGAAGGTCGACGCGCGGCGTGCCGGCGATGAACACCCGCTCAGCGCGATCGGCGGCCACGTAGGCCATGATCGCTTGGGCGTAGTAGACGGGGGCGTTGTCGACGTCGGCGGCTGTCGCCGCCGCGTCGTGGCTCGTCGACTGCAGATAGTCATAGGGCTTCTTGCCGCCCACGGCCCAGACTGTGGAGCTCGCGCGCTCGCCGCTGGCGACCAGGCCGAGGACGCCCCAGTTCGTGGCTGACAGGGTGCCGAAGCCTCCGGTAGTCGTCTGGCGGCCGTGCAGGTAATCGAGCCCCTTGGTCACGGTGCCCGGGCGAGGATCGGTCGCCGCGCGAGCGCCGCTCGCCGTAGCGCTCACCGCGAGCGGCAGGGCCGCCAGGCAGGCGAGGGCGAGCGCGAGCCAAGTCTTCCTGCACATGAGCATCCTCCGCGGCACCCATTCCTCACGCGATCGACTGGGGTCCCATAGTACCAACCGGCCACCGGCGCGGCCAGCGTGGTCGCGAGGATGTATCCTTTGAAGCCGATATGGCAACCTTGCTCTCACTTGTGATCCCCGTGTTCAACGAGGCAGACAGCCTCGAGCCGCTCGTCGCCGAGATCGACGAGGCTCTGGCCGCGGGAGCCCCGCCGTTTGAGATCCTCTTCGTGGACGACGGATCCACCGACGGCTCCTTTGCCGTGATGGAACGGCTGGCTCAGGCACGCCGCGACGTGCGTGCGGTCAAGCTGCGGCGCAACTTCGGCAAGGCGGCGGCGCTCGCGCACGGTTTCGCCGCCGCTCGAGGTGACGTCATCGTCACGCTCGACGGAGACCGTCAGGACGATCCGGCCGAGATCCCCAGCCTCATCGCGCCCCTGGATCGTGGCTACGATCTCGTCTCGGGCTGGAAGCAGAGCCGTCAGGACCCTCTCAACAAGACCCTCCCGTCCCGGTTCTTCAACTGGACGGTGCGCCGAGCCACCGGCATCCCCCTTCACGATTTCAATTGCGGCCTCAAGGCCTATCGACGCGAGGTCGTCGACACCATCAACGTCTACGGGGAGCTGCATCGCTACATCCCCGTGGTGGCCGCACAGGCGGGGTTCCGCGTCACTGAGGAGCGGGTCAGCCACCGCCGCCGCGTGGCCGGGCGCTCCAAATACGGCTGGCAGCGTTATCTGCGCGGCTACCTCGACCTGCTCACCGTGCTCTTTCTCGGGCGGTACCAGCACCGGCCGCAGCACCTCTTCGGCGGGATCGGCACCCTGCTCATCGCCGTCGGATTCCTCGTCGAGGTCTACCTCACGGTCGACAAGCTGGTCTTCGGCCAGGCGATCGGGCAGCGCCCGCTGCTCCTCCTGGGGGCGCTGCTGATTATCGTGGGCGTGCAGCTGCTCTCGCTGGGCCTCATCGGGGAGCTCATCGCCAACTCGCGGGCGCGCACGGGTCCCGACGCGGCGCAGGTCGGCGCTGTGGTAGAGGCCGGGCGCGCCGGCAGGCCGTGACGCGCGCGCTCGCCTACTTCGGCACGTACGACCCGACCTACCCGCGCAGCGCGGTGATCCTCGCCGGCCTGCGTGAGCTCGGCGTCACGGTGCACGAGTTCCGGGCGCCGCTGCCGGCGCTCACCGCCGCCGAGATGTCCACGAGCGCGGGCGCGGCGCGGCTCGCGGCGGGTGTGGTGGCCGCTCACGGGCGCCTCCTGCGACAGCATCGCCGAGCTCTCGATGTCGACGCCGTCATCGTCGGCTACCCGGGCCACTTCCTGGTGCCCTTCGGGCGCCTTCTGGCGACCTTGCGGCGCACGCGCCTGGTCTTCGACCCTCTGGTCTCGCTGTGGGACACGTTCGCGGGCGACCGCGGGCTCGTCGCGGCGGGCTGGAAGGCCGGCGCCCTGCGGGCCGTCGACCGCGTGGCCTTCGGCTTGCCGGGGCTGGTGCTGGCCGACACGTGGGCGCACGCCCTCTACTACCAGGCCGAGCTCGGCCTGCCCAGGCGGCGGCTGGCCGTGGTGCGAGTGGGGGCGCTGCCGGCTCGGGAGGCCACGGGCAGCGCGCGCTCCATCGGTGCCGGCGAGTGGCTCACCGTGTTCCAGTACGGCAAGTGGAGCCCGTTGCACGGCGCCGAGACCGTGCTGGCGGCGGCTGGCATCCTCCGCGACGAGCCGTTCCGCTTCGTGCTCGCCGGTGAGGGCCAGGTCTCCGGGGAGCTCCGCACCCGGATCGCCACCGAGGGGCTGCCCGTCGAGTGGCTGGGTGCGCTCGCTCCGGCGGAGCTGCGGGCTCGCACGGCCGCCGCCGATGTGTGCCTCGGCGTGTTCGGCCGGTCCGAGAAGGCGGCGCGCGTCGTGCCCAACAAGGTGTACGACGCGCTCGCCTGTGGCCGGCCGGTGGTGACCGCCGACACGCCCGGGGCGCGCGAACTCCTGCATGACGGTGAGACGGCCCTGCTGACGCCGGCCGGCGACGCCGAGGCCTTGGCGGCAGCCTTGCGCCGGCTGCTCGACGAAGACCGCCGCGCTCAGCTCGGCGCGTCCGCCCTGCGGCTGTATCGGCGCGAGCTCACTCCGAGCGCCGTCGCGCGGACCCTGCTGGCGGCGCTGGACGCGCCGTGAGCGCCGCCGCTCCGCCGTCCGGCGCGCCCGGACAGCCTGCGAGGCGCCGGCGGCGGCCGCTCCTGAGGGGCGCGCAGATCGCTCTGGTGGCGGCGACGGCGTACTTCCTCTCCGCTTACCTTGTGCGCTCCTGGTCGAGCGTGCAGGATCACGAGTGGGCGCTGCGCCCCGGGTGGCTCGCCCTGTCGGCGGCGGCCTTCCTCCTCTTCTACTTCTCGCAAGCGACGTTGTGGTGGCTCCTCCTGCGCGGCTTCGAGGTGCGGAGCCCATTCGCTGTGGCGACCGCGACCTGGGCCAAGTCGATCCTGGCCCGGTACGTACCCGGCAACGTCTTCATGTTCGTCGGCCGTGCCTGGATGAGCCATGCCCAGGGTCTGCCGGTGGATCGCGTCAGCGCTGCCATGGTCTACGAGCAGGCTCTTGGAGTGTGCTCGGCGCTCCTCACGGTCGCGCTTCTCTTCCCCTTCTGGGAGTACCGCCCGGGTGCGACGGCTCTCAGCCTTCTCGCGGCGCCGGTGCTCGTCGCCTTGCTGCATCCACGGGTCTTCGCCCCACTGGCTGCCGGGGTGCTGCGCCGCCTGCACCGCCCGCCACTCGGCGCCACACTTGGGTTCGGAGCCGTCCTCACCCTGCTCGGCTTCTTCGTCGCGACCTGGGTCGTGGCCGGCGCCGGCGCGTGGTTTCTCGCGCGTGGCGTGGCCGGTCTTGAACGGAGCGCCCTGCCCCTCGTGACCGTCGCCTACGCCCTGGCCTACGTCGCCGGGATGGCGGCCTTCGTGTTCCCCAGCGGCATCGGGGTTCGCGAGGCGGTCCTGACGGCGTCGTTGCACGGCCGGCTCCCGGGTGGCGTGGGTCTCGCCTGGGCCCTGCTGCTGCGCGTCTGGGTGACGGCCATCGAGCTGGTGTTCGTCGGCGCGGCGGTCGCCGTCGAGTACCTGGCGAGGCGGCGGGGCGCCGGGCGATGACGGCGCGCGGGCGCGGCGCCCCCAAGCTGCTCGTCCGGTCCCTCGTGGTCGAGCTTGACGCTCAGCGCCGCGACGCGCTCTTCCGCCGCGACGCCCTGTGGGTGATCGGCGGCGCGGTGCTCTTCGCCGTCATCTTCTCGCTGCTCTCGTGGCTCAAGTACCGTGCCTACATGGATGCCCGGTTCGACCTCGGCAACATGGTCCAGGCCGTCTACAACACCGCTCATGGGCGCTTCCTCGAGATCACCACGGGGGAGATCGAGCCGCGCCAGATGTCGCGGCTGGGGTCACATGTGGACCCCATCCTCGCGCTGTTCGCCCTGCCGTGGCTCGTGTGGCCCAGCCCGGTGATCCTCCTGGCGGGCCAAGCCGCCGCCGTGGCTACCGGGGCCTGGCCGGCCTTTCGCCTGGGCGCGCGGGTGACCCGCGACCCCCACGCCGGCGCTCTTCTCGCCGGCGCCTATCTGCTGTATCCGGCGCTCGGGTTCCTGGTGCTCAATGAGTTCCACCCCGTCGCCCTCGCGACGCCGCTGCTTCTCTGGGCCTTTCTCTACGTTGAGGAGGGGCGCTGGCTCCGAGCCCTGCCGTTCCTCGTGCTCGCCGCACTCTGCAAGGAGACGGTGCCGCTGGCGATCGGTGCCTTCGGCGTGTACTTCGCGTGGCGCAAGCGTTCGTGGCGGCCGCTGCTCGTCACCGCGGCTGCGGGCGCGTACTTCGCCGTGGCCGTGTGGGCGGTCATCCCGTACTTCAACGGCGGCCAGAGTGCCTTCATCGCCCGCTACAGCGACTACGGGCAGGGGGCCGCCGGCATCGCCCGAACGGCGCTCACCCACCCGGGCACGACTCTTCGCGACATCTTCGCCGCGTCCAACCTCGCGTATCTCCTCGAGCTCTCGTGGCCGTGGGCCTTCCTCTCGGCGCTAAGCCCAGTGACCGCGCTGGTGGCCGCCCCTGAACTGCTGCTCAACGCGTTGTCGGCGACCGTGTACCAGCGCCGCATCGAGTTCCATTACACGGCGCTCGCGATCCCCTTCCTCTTTGCGGCCTGCGTGTTCGGCTTGATGCGCCTCTGGCGCTGGCTGGGCGCTGCCCGGCGCCGAGACGGGTACCCGACGCCCGGCCAGCGGGTGAGCCGCCAGTCGCTCGCCCTGCTCGTGCTTCTCGCGGCGCTCGCCGGCAACTACTTCCTCGGGCCGCTGCCGTTCTCGCTGCCTGGCGCCGCCTACGACAGCGGTGACTACGCGCGCGGCGCGCACGCCGCCGCCCTCGACGGCGCTGTGAAGCTCATCCCTCGTGGCGCCAGGGTCTCGGCCAACAACAATGCCGGGGCACAGCTCGCGGCGCGCCCTGTGGCGTACGTGTTTCCGTACTTTGCCGATGCCGATTGGGTGGTCGTCGACGAGCGGCACCCCTTCATCTACGACCGCGAGGACGCGAGGTTGCATGAGATCGCTCTCGGGAAGTTGGTGCTCGACGGCCGCTTCAAGTCGGTCTACGCGCGCGACGGCGTGTACGTCTTCAGGCGCATCGCCGGAGCCCCGGGCGTCACGCCACCCAACTGAACACGGCGAACTTGGCCGTGAGCCCGACGAGTGCCACGAGCCCCACGACGATGACGATCGCGTGGGCCCTGGGCCTGCCACGCGTGTACAGGGCCAGGGCGACGTACAGCGGGAAGACGGTGAGCGTGAATCGCGGGTACGACATCAGCGGGACGTACTTGGACGGGAAGAGGAGCGGGTAGGCGAGGGCGGCCAGGGCGTACCAGGAGTACGCCGCCGGCAGGCGCCGGGCGCCGTACCAGAGCAGCAGCGCCGCAAGCACGAGAAAGATCATGTTGATGAGGTTCGTGCCGGCGGAGTTGTAGGCCGACCCAGGCCGGGGCACTTGCCAGAGCACCCGGTAGTACTCGGCCGAGACCAGCTCCCGTAGACCCCAGAACGCGGCTACGACCCCCCTGGCGACCGTCGAGTTCGGCGCCGCGACGTCGCGCTGCCATTGCGCCTGGGCGGCCGAGAACAGGAGCGGCTTGCCGAAGACGAGGCTGAGATACGTCATCCAGACGAGCAGGCCCTCGACGACCATGAGCAGATTGGCACTGTGCGAGTCGGTCCGCCGCAGACTCCAGCCGCGTGACTGATAATAATAGTAGGCCATGGGGATGAGCAGCAGGACCCCGGTGCTGCGCGTGAGAGTCGCGAGCAGACCCATGACGCCGGCGAGGCGCCAGCGCCCCTCGCGGGCGAACACGAAGCAGGCGAGGGAGAGGAGCAGGAACAGGGACTCCGTGTAGACCGCCTGAAGGAAGAACGACAAGGGCCCCAGGCAGAGGTAGGCAACGGCCCTCGAGGCCACCTCGTCGTCGAAGTCGGCCCGCACGAGCCGGAAGAGGAGCCAGACGCTGCCGGCGTAGCAGAGCAGCGAGATGGCGATGCCCGTGAGCACCAGGTTGCCGCCGAACAGGACGCCGACGTACCGCAGCAGGAGCGGGAAGAGCGGGAAGAAGGCGGTGCTGCCGTCGCCGTCGGCATAGCCGCTGGTCGCGATCTTGATGTACCAGACGCCGTCCCAATGGGCCCACGGGTTGAACAGGCTGCCGAGCAGGCCACGGAACACTTCGGCGCGGGCCGGAAAGCGCCAGCCCACCGGCAAGCCCTGGAAGCCGATGAAAGCGGCCGCCGCGAAGCCGACGGCGAAGATGAGGATGCGGCTGCCGGCGGCCACCGCGATGGCCCGCGTCAGCGGGCCGGACGACGGCCGGCCGAGGCTCGCTTGCGGGTTCTCAGCCAGCGCCGCCAGCCTCGTCGCGCCCCGGAAGCACTCCGTCTGCGAGCAGGCGTCGAACGAGAGCGACGCGCAGGTCGCTGGCCAGCGTGCGGCGCCGCAGGGGGTCGAGTGTCCAGGCGGTCAGGCGCAGGCTCACGTCGGCGCTTCCCAGCGCCTCCACGACGACGAGGCTGCTCTTGCCGTTCGGCGCGGGGGCCAGCTCGTCGGCCACCTGGAGCGCCGCCTCCCGCACCTCATCGAGGTCGGCCCCCAGAGGAACTACAAAGGCCACGGAGATCATGCTCCCGGGGGAGCCGAGGGAGTAGTTGTGGACGACCTGGCTGGCGAAGGCCTCGTTCGGGATGACGACGCGGCTTTCGTCCGCCGTGCGGATGAACGTGTAGGTGAAACGGATCTCCTCCACGGTCCCGTACACCTCGCCCACGCTGATGTAGTCCCCCAGGCGGACCGGCTGCGAGAACGCGATCATGACGCCGCTTACGAGGTTGGCGAGCGGTGCCCGCGAGGCGATGCCGAGGATGCCGGCGATGATGGCCGCTGAAGCGAGGATCGCTCCCGCGAGCGAGGAGAAGTAGGTGAACTGGAAGAGGGCGATGGCGACGCCGACGACGACGATCGCGGCCTGGATGAGCCGGCGGATCATGAGGAAGCGTGTGCGATCGGCCGGGTCGGGGGGCTTGCCCAGGATCCTGACCATGGCCCGATCGCGGCGCGCGAGCAGGTAGTCGACGACGCGCGCCGCGGCAAGGGCGAGGGCGACGTAGACGACGGCCCTGAACCAGGGCGATTCGTAGAAGGCGACGGCGACGATCCTCACGGTCGCACCTCAGGGCGCCGGCGACGACGGCGCCGCCTCGGGTGAGAGGCCGGGCTCCGGGAGGTCGTCGCGCACGTCGTAGAGCAGGCGCCCCGTCTCGTAGTCAAGGATCGCGACGATGGCGTCGGCGCC
>Ga0265296_1005637_pt1 | contig 10153 bp, 9 predicted proteins | sample MunlanPumphouse1_FD_189073 | JGI IMG/M metagenome (GOLD analysis project Ga0265296, IMG submission 189073) | Groundwater microbial communities from a municipal landfill in Southern Ontario, Canada - Pumphouse #1 | ecosystem: Environmental > Aquatic > Deep subsurface > Groundwater | place: Canada...
AGCACTTCGCCCTGTCCGGGTTTTTCGATTGTTACCTGCGGCGGGGTAGTGTCTGGTTTCCTGAATATGTGCCACGTGTCACCCGATGCCGCATAGATATAATCGTTCATAATAGCTATAGCGCTCCTGTCCGCAGTATCTGTAATTGAGAAGGTATCGGCAATCTTTGGTGCATAAGGATTGCTCACATCCAGCAATTCAAATATAGTTGTCCCATCCGCTCGTGCAAGATAAACGTCATTTTCTGATATTGTTATATCGTATACCTCCTTACCAGTGGAATGAAACACTTCTTTCGGCATTGCCGGGTCAGATACATCGACTATATAGAACCCCTGTTTATTTGCCCCGCTCAAAAATGCATAATTGCCAGAGACTGCAACCGATGTCCCGCCCCAACCCTGGAAAAAGCCGCTGATATTGGATTTCAAGACATAAAACGTACCGATAAGCTCCGGATTTCTTCTGTCGCTTATATCAAAGATGAGCATTCCGGTATTTGCATCTGCAATATACATATATTTGCCTGATACAGCCACATCATTTGCAACATTGGGATAGGTGAGCTGGTACATTTTTTGAGGGTTTTCTGGATTGCTTATGTTGAGTACATATATCCATCCCGGACCTGCTGCGATGTATAGCTGATTTTCTGAAATTGATAGACCGTACGCCTTGCCGGGTGAGTCAATACCTGTAAATATACCGACCCGTCTCTGCCGTTCGGGGTCGCTTGTATTGTATATCAGAAGCGAGTTACCATCTGCTATAAAGAGGTAATTTTTAAAGAACTCGGCGCCATGCGGGTCAGTTGTTTTGAATACGCCAACCTCTGTCAGGTTTTTTAGCGGATCAGGTGCAGCCTCAGTTAATGCCACGGTGATAGATGATAGTAATATTAACAGAAAGAATCCCCTTATCATAGCTTTCACAATTAGATTAAGGAGTATGATGTTATTTAAATTTATCTAAATAGGAGAATGTTATCTGGGGAACAAACTGCAAAGGCTGCGGAGAACCTCCGAGGAAAACGCAGTCCCTGTACAGTTGCCGAGCATAACCGAGGATAAGTATCATTATTATTTATTTATAATTCGCAACCTTTTTATAGTATTGTAGCACTCAATTATTCAACAGTTCCCAGGAAGGAAAGGTGGTAATAACGATTGTTATTAAAGATTGGGGGCTGAGAAAAGAATGGCGTGAAGAGAGATAAAAAAAGTAAAACAGGAGGATGGCAATTATATGAAAAAGATTATGATTCTGTTGATAATGGTTTCAGCAATAGTGGCAGGCTGCACAGGACCTAAGACCGAAATCCAAACAGACGCAGGAAAAGTAACTATATCAGAAGGACTGGGCGCTGGACCTGAATGGTGCAAGGCGGGCACTACAGTGACTTTAGCCGAAAATCAGATGACGTTAGTGGTGAAAGGATTAACAACCTATAAAGGCAAACAGGTGTGCGAATACGAAGGAAAAATTACAGGGGCGGGAATAGACACAATGTATTATACGCAGTATATCCCTCAGGATGGCAGCTACAGCGTTATGATAATAAAAGACGCATCAGGTAATGTTTTAAGCGAAAATGAAATGAAAATTCCTTGAAACAAAATATTAAGGAGGAATGAATATGGAACAAATAGACAGGGCGATCAGCATTCTGAAAAGTCCGCTGACCGAATTGAACAAGGTAAAGTCTGAAGGAATAAGCAAAAACGATATAATAAAGCAGTATATAGCAATCCTGGCATTGATACCTGCGATAGCCTATATCATTGGTATGGGGGTCGTTGGAGCCGGTATGGGAATGTTTGGAAGCTTTAAGATTCCAATTGGAACCGCTGTGGTGGGCGGTATATTGATGTATATACTGAGCATTGTAAACGTATACGTGATAGGCATTGTGATCAATGCACTTGCTCCGAGTTTTGCCTCGAAGCAGAATGAGAACCAGGCAATGAAGCTTGCTGCATACTCAGCTACCGCAGGACTGGTTGGAGGAATATTCACCATCATACCAGCGCTGGGCGTCATTGGTTTACTGTTTTCACTTTACGGGCTATACATTCTTTATCTGGGAATTCCCGTGCTCATGGAAACGCCCAATGACAAGGCGCTGGGTTACACGATCGTAATTATAGTTGTAGCGCTGGTGGTTTATTTCATCATCGGATCAATAACAGCACAGGTGATGTGGTCGATGAGTCCGGCTCCGGGCATGATGGGATACAGGCAGTGGTATTAAGGTAAAAAGGGAAGTCGATGGTAAAGTGATGGATGGCTTAAACGCAGTACCGCTATTCGGCAACAATCCGAAATTCCATGATGCGCCTTCAGGAAACATAATAGTAAACACCAAAGTGACAGTTACGTAAATGAGTTCGTCCCACTTTCCTTTTCTGTGGGACATTTTCTTTTTTATGCATAGTCAAAACAACAGCTCAGGTACGAACTCAGCGGCGCAATGCCAGCCTGCTGCGCCGTGTTACATGCAAGGGATGGCGCATGGGGATTTGCGGGAAGTGGATGGGTGGAAAACATAAATAGCTTAACTTGTTTAGACAGTGTCGGCGCTGATAGGAAAACGAGGCAACCGTTGGGTGCGCTCACCGCGAAGAACGCAAAGCAGAATACTGGCAGAATTGCCTGGACTAATGCCCCGCCTCGTGCGCCGCCGCATACCTCTCCGTTATCAGCGCGCGCCGCAGCTTGAACAGCACCTTCTGTTTATCAAAACCATACTGCTCTGCCAGCGTCTTGACAAGCCTCTTCTTTAAACCACCTTTCAGGTTCATCTCTGCCATTATAGCGTCCACGAACTCCTTGCTTGGGTCTGCTTCTTTCTTTGTTTCTGGCTTGGTTTCAGCTTTTGCTTCAGGTTTATCCTCAGCTTTAACTTCTTTCAGAGCTTCAGGTTTTACTTTGGCTACCTCTTTGACTGCTTCGGTTTTCTGAACCTGTGACGGCGCTTTAACTGCCACAGCAGTATTTTCTTTTTTCGCCTCTGGTTTTACCAGCCCTATCAGTGTTGCCTTGGCTGCTTCTTTAGCCGCTTTCTCTTCCACCATACCCATCACCTCGATACCTCAACAGGCGTAATTGTTCCTTTCTCTATGCCAAACGTCCTGCCTGCGAGCAAAACATTATCCTGCACAGGCGCAACCTTAAACCTCTTCTCGACAGAAGCGCCGTTGGACTTTATCCTGAGCGTCCCGCCCTTCAGGAGTTTGAGCGTCCGCACCGTATTCAGGTTCAGTTCCACGAAATCGTTATCATCCGCCAAACCAAACCACATGAAGGGGTTGAACACGCTAACAAGCGCGGTTTTCGCCTCTGGTTGTTTCGGCGCCGCCTGTATTGCGCCGTATGCGGGTCTTTCGTACTTCGGTATCGTGAACTCATCGACTGCTGTAATTCCAAGCGCCTTTTTCACGGATTCGTGAAGGGTATCGTACTCAAACTTAGTCCCTGCAATAATTCCAAGCGCATCAAGCCCGGAAGTTCCCGCGCCGCCCAGAGCCTGCGCCCGTCCCTCGTTGTTGATAAACGTGCCCTTCTTCTTATAAAGCGGTTCATGCGCTATCACAATATTTGCTTTTGCCGAAGAAGCCTGACCTGCCTGGATTATCAGGTTCGAGAGCTTTGAAAGCGTCTCCGATGGGATAAGCGCTGATGGATCTGATTCAAGACAGAACAATGTCTTTATCGTTCCCTTATTGATGTCATCAATTAACTGCGCCAGTGACTTTTGCTTTGCACCCTTTGCAAGAAGATATGCGCCTGTTGAATTCGCAAATGGCTTAAGGAACGTCACCTTTGCGCCCGCATTCTTTGAAAGTGCAAGCACGCTCTTTACCTGCTCCACATCAGAAAACGGATGGAAATCAGCGATAATAAGAGAATCTTTCGTAAGCGCAAGCTTTGATACATCCGCAGGTCTCTTGTTTTCACTCGCCAGCGCTAAATCTTTCCACCAGACTGCTGTAATCTTCGCGCCTTTATTCTTAGCGGAAAGCAGGCGTCTGACTACCAGCGGATACTGCTCGTATGGATCAATGAAAAGAACGATATGCTTCGCTGCTTCTATTTCGCTGTATGGTATCCCGACGCCAAGCGTCTGGTATGTATCCCTGGGAAGCGCCTCAAAATTTGCTCCTGTGCACAAATACGATTCACCAGGTTTCTGTAATGCAAGAAGCTCCTCGCATGTGGTGTTTCCAAATGATAAGAACGCCGTTGAACCTTTTCCTGCTGAAATCCTCTTTGCAGCTTCTTTTGCAGCATCTTCAAGTGTTGTTTCCTTGCCATCAACCATGGACTTTACCGGCTGATAGAAACGCGGCAGGCTCATCCCGAACCTGCACAGCTTCCCGGCATTTGCAGGTGATGACTTCCTGAAATCAACTTCCAGTGCGCCGTTCTTTGATGAACCCAATGTTATCTGTTCTTTTTTGACGGGTTCATCAAACTCGCGGATATAGAGCCCACAGCCGAAATTGCAGCCAGGGCATATTGTTGAATAAATATTACCGCTCAATTAAATCACTCCTCTTATGAAATTCGCCACAAAGACCCAGAGGTGCAAATAGTCCTGAAAGGCGTCTCCGTGTCTCTGTGCCCTCAGTGGCTAATCCTTCACACAAATAATCGCTCTTCAGATTCTGATTGTGACTTTCGCCAAATGGACGTAGTGGTGATAATCCAGATGAATTCTTGAGTATCTCTGTGTTCTCTGTGCACTCTGTGGTGGAAAATCCATCACTTACACGACTTATATTCATAATCCTGTTGCGAACATCAACACCAAAACTCAGAGGAGTTAATCCTGATGTAAGTCCCGATATCTCTATGTTCTCTTTAGCCAACATCCCTTTTCCCAGAGAACCAAAAAAATCTGGAGCTAATCTGCGTTCATCCTCTTTCTTCTGGTTCCTATTAAAACTATAATCTTCACTCATTTAACTTCACCTCGAAATAAGGCGGTTTTCGCATATCCATCCCCGGCTCAAACTTCAACTGCTCCTGCACAGGATTTGCAAACCTCCTGTAAAGCCTTGTCAGCGGAATATCAACAGGGCACACGTCAGTACACTGCCCGCACCCGATACATGCATCAGCAAGATGCAGGAAGCGAACGAGATGATACATGGACATCTTATAAGCATCTCCTCTGGAATGGTACTCTGTACACTTTGAAACCTCACCGCACGAGCAGGTCGGGCATACGGTCTTGCATGCGCCGCAGTCAATGCAATGTTCAAGCTCTTTCCTGAAATATTCAAGTCTCCCATTCTCGATGGGAACAAATACCTTACCTTTCCATTTCTTTCCAAGGTCTTCCATTACGCCTTTGATTTTAGCGCGCATTGCAATGCCTTTCTCATCAGGTTTCTGCACCTGCACATATCCTGCATCAATAGCATTCTGGAGGAGTTTTGCGCCTTTTTCCGAATTAATTTCAACGAATGTGGCTTTTCCCACAAGGTCTCCTGTAACACCCCAGTTGCCGCATGCGATATCAGAGTTATTTGGAACCTTTATCGTACAGTAGCGGCAGCTTTCACGCCTTCCGAATCCCTTCTCTTCAAGCTCATCAATGGTTATTGCATGTTCTTTTCCATCTTTTGTCTCAAAGATGAGTTTTCCCTTCTCTATCTCCTCGCCGTGAACATCTTCAGGCTTTATTTTGTACATTACTTCAATCATCTCGCGCGTGACAGCAGGATGCATTGTACCGCCGCAGTTCAATCCCACGATGAATGTGTTATCAAGGTTTATTGCATTGCGTTTAGCCTGCTCGATTATTCCGCGCACATCGCATCCTTTGGCAGGAAGCGCTACTTTCAGGTTCCTGTTTGCGATAAGTTTTGCAAAATGACTCGGAACAGAATGCAGTGAACCTGCTGAGTTCAGGACTTCATTAACGTCAGAAGTAATTATTGGAACAGCTTCAAATTCATTTATCTTCTTTAAAACAACAACAGCATCCACAAGCTTCTTTTCAAGCGCCGCTGCCAGCATTGAAGTCACAAGACCTCCTGAGCCTCCGCGCTTTCTCACGTCTTCTTTTGTTGACCATCCAACATACATCTCTCCTTTTTGCATTAAGCCACCCCCTCAGGTTTCAACGGACTTGGACCGAGTTTCTTTATCTGGGCTGTGACATCGCGGATGAAGTTTGCAAATCTCTCGCCTTCACTGGCTGATATCCAGTTAAGCTGTAACCTTTCCTTCTCTATTCCCAGTTCTCGCACAACATTTTCAAGATACTTGAATTTTATCTTTGTCTTATCGTTTCCATTAACGTAATGGCAGTCGCCAATATGGCATCCTGTGACAAGCACAGCGTCAGCGCCTTCGAGGAAAGCATTGAACACATGCAGCGGGTCTATTCTTCCTGAACACATGACCCTTATAATCCTCGTGGAAGCTGGCTGCTGGAACCTTCCCATGCCCGCGCTGTCAGCGCCTCCGTATGAGCACCAGTTGCAGCAGAAGGCTACAATCTTTGGTTCCCAGCCATCAGTCTTTGCAGCCGCTGGGGCTGCTGCCGCTTCTGCGCTCATGCCGCCACCTCCTGGAACCTGAACACATTTTTGACCTGCGCAAGCAGCTGGTCATTCTTGAAGTGGCTCTGCTCAAGCGCGCCTGTCGGGCAGGCGGCTACGCATGTTCCGCATCCTTTACATAGCGCTTTCATAACATTTGCCTTGCCAGTCCGTTCATCCATCATAATAGCCTGGAACGGGCACATGGGTATGCATACTTCACATCCCACGCAAACATCAGGATTTACAACCGCTGTTATGCCTTCTGTTATGGCTTTTTTGTTCTTAAGAAGAATTGTGGCGCGTCCTGCGCATGCGCTTCCCTGCGAAACCGCATAGGGAATATCCTTAGGTCCTGAAGCGCAGCCCGCGAGGAATACGCCATCGATAGTGGTATCAACAGGCTTGAGCTTTGGATGCGCTTCCATCAGTAAACCGTCTGCCGCTTTTGATAATTTCAATAATTGCTGTATCTTGCCAATCCCTTCATTCGGAACGATACCAGTAGCCAGCACCATAAGATCGAATTCAAGATTCCTGATTTCCCCTGCGAGTGTATCCTCGACACGCACCTTGATATTCTTTGTAACAGGGTCTTCTTTCACTTCTACAGGTCTTCCCCTCAGGAACTTAACCCCAAGGTTCCTCGACCTGTTGTATGATTCCTCGTATCCCCTGAAGGGCGTCCTGATATCTATATACATTATCGTCTGGTCAGTTTCAGGGCGCTTCTCTTTAAGGAGCTGCGCGTTCTTTATGGTGACCATGCAGCACACGCCCGAACAGTAGATATTTGTATTTTTATCGCGCGAACCAACGCAGTTCACGAATCCCACACGTATAGGTTCCTTGCAGTCCGATGGGCGTACCACATGCCCGCCTGTAGGTCCGGCAGCGTTCAGCAATCGTTCAAATTCCATTGCTGTAATGACATTATCATATAACCCGTACCCGAAATCATGCCGCGGTTCGGGGTCATAGGTCTTGAAACCCACTGCTCCTATGATAACACCAACATTAAGATCAGTATAAGAAGGCTTCATATCATAGTTTATCGCTTTGCTCTCACATGCTTTTGCGCAGGCTTTGCATGAGATGCAGTTCTCCATATCAATTACGGCGCGAAGAGGTACTGCCTGAGGGAACGGGACGTATATCGCTTTGCGCGTGCCGAAACCTTCATTAAAATCATACGGCACTTCAACCGGGCAGACCTCGCTGCACTTGGCGCAGCCCGTGCATTTTGCGACATCAAGGTATCTGGGTTTGTGCTCTATCTTCACATTGAAATTACCAACATACCCTTCCACTGCTTTCACTTCTGAATAGCTCATTATCTGGATATTCTTATTACGCGCCACTTCTACCATCTTGGGACCGAGAATGCATATTGAACAGTCGTTAGTGGGGAACACCTTATCAAAGCGCGCCATCCTGCCCCCGATTGAAGGCTCTTTTTCCACAAGATAAACCTGGAAACCCATATCAGCAAGGTCAAGGGCAGACTGCATTCCCGCAACTCCCGCACCGATGACAAGCGCCTTATCAATCACCGGGACTTCGCTGGCTTGAAGCGGCTCAAGAAGCTTTGAGCGCTCAACGCCCATTCTCACAAGGTCTTTTGCTTTCTCCGTGGCTTTCTCCTTCTCCCACATGTGTATCCATGAGCAGTGGTCTCTGATATTCACGAATTCAAGGAAGTACTGGTTCAATCCCATCTCTTCAATGCATGCGCGGAACGTGGGTTCATGTGTCTTCGGGGAGCATGCTGCCACAACAATTCGGTTAAGGTTGTGCTCTTTTATCTTCTGCTGGATATCAGCCTGCCCTGAATCAGAGCAAGTGAATTTATTGACGGATGTGACTTTCACGCCTGGCAGCGTTCCAATATATTCAGCTACCGCTTTTGTGTTGACGACTCCTCCGATATTCACGCCGCATTCGCATACAAAGACGCCTATCCGTTTTTCTTCATTATCTTTTGCAACGGTACCTTTGTTTTCAGTACTTTTATTATCACTCATTTCACTCACTTCCTTGAACATTAGCCGCTGACGCTTTCACCGATGCATTCAATCTGCGTTCATCTGCGTTTATCTGCGGTTCGTTTCTTGCTTTTACCGGATTTGCTCCGAGTTTCTTTATCTCTTCCGTAAAATCCTTAATAACTTCTGAGAATCGCAATCCTTCACTGGCAGAAATCCACTCAAGCCTCAGCCTCTTATCAAGCCCCAGCTTTGCCAGCGCCTTTTTGGTATTATTAATCCTGACCTCTGCATTCTTGTTGCCGTCGATGTAGTGGCAGTCGCCAATGTGGCATCCTGCGATTAGCACGCCGTCCGCGCCGTCCTTGAGCGCTTTCAGGATGAATGAAGGCTCAACCCGGCTTGAACACATCACCCGCAATATCTTTACTGTGGGCGGATACTGCAATCTGCTCACACCCGCAAGGTCAGCGCCTGCGTATGAGCACCAGTTGCAGGCAAACGCAAGGATATTCGGCACCCAGCACTCTTCTTTTTCAGATGTTGCAATATGTTCTGCGTTCATACAGTTACCTCCACGACGCCTTTCTCAATTGATACGCTCCTGACGCCTCTATCAAAAGCATCGATTACTTCGCGAATCTCCTTTGATGAGAAATGCTGAGCTGTTATGGCGCCTGCCGGACAGGCTGCCGCGCACGAACCGCATCCCTTGCATGCGGCAGGATTGATCTTTGATTTCTTTGTTGTATAAGTAAGCTCTTCGACCGTAACTGTCACTTCCTCAAGCGTCGGCGCATTATATGGACATACAGTAACGCATGTCCCGCAGCCGATGCATTTTGCTTCGTTAACAACAGAAATAGCGCCTTCGGTCTCGATGAAACTCTTCGATAATATCGTGCCTGCTCTTGCTGCCGCTGCACTTGCCTGGGATATGCTGTCCTTGATAGATTTTGGATAATGGGCAGTTCCGCAAAGGAATATGCCATCTGTGGCGAAATCCACAGGTCGCAGTTTCATATGAGCTTCCAGGAAGAATTTGTTCTGGTCAAGCGGGACTTTAAGCATTGAAGCCATTTCCTTATTCCCTGCAGGGGGAACCACAGGCGTGGATAATACCACGTAATCAGAATCAATCTCTATATTTTCCTGAAGCGTCGAATCAAAGTATTTTACAGTCAACTTATTTTTATTATCGATAAGTTCGGGTTTCCTGTCCTTATTATATATTGCGAAAACTATGCCTTTCTGCCGCGCTTTTGTGTAATAGCTTTCCAGGAATCCGAATGTCCTCATGTCCCGATATAGTACATAAACGCCTGATTCAGGATATTTTTCCTTTATCTTCAATGCGTTTTTGACCGCGGTTGTGCAGCATATCCTGCTGCAGTAAGGTCGGTCATTGTTCCGTGATTCCACGCACTGTATCATTACCACGCATTCAGGAGCCTTAAAATCCGGGTCAGTGGCAATCTTCTTTTCAAATTCAAGCTGCGTCATGACCTTCTCGTTCCTGCCATACATATATTCTGTGGGCTTATGCTCAATAGCGCCCGTGGCAACTATCGTGGCGCCATGCTCGATTTCCTCTTTCGTACCTGAACTGTCAAG
>Ga0265296_1005638_pt1 | contig 10152 bp, 15 predicted proteins | sample MunlanPumphouse1_FD_189073 | JGI IMG/M metagenome (GOLD analysis project Ga0265296, IMG submission 189073) | Groundwater microbial communities from a municipal landfill in Southern Ontario, Canada - Pumphouse #1 | ecosystem: Environmental > Aquatic > Deep subsurface > Groundwater | place...
GAAGCCCCTCGCTCGACCAAGCGATATCGGCGCCGCGGAGAGGTGGCAGAGTGGTCGAATGTACCGCACTCGAAATGCGGCGTGCCTGGAAGGGTACCGTGGGTTCGAATCCCACCCTCTCCGCCACCGGCCTGTTCGCTGACAATCGTTTGTGATCGCGGACGGCCTCAGAAGACCCGCTCCCGTTGATCTAGCGGTCCATGGCGGTCTGGACACAACCGGCCTCATCCCACATAGTCCGCCACCATAGTGTGGGTAGGATTGGGGGTGAAATGCGGACGCATAACCGGCTGAGCGCCTTGGCCGTCAGCCGCCTAAAAGAACCAGGGATGTATGCTGACGGCGGCGGACTGTATCTCCAGATCAGCCGCTCACTCACCAAATCCTGGATCTTTCGATTCTCGCTGAATGGTCGCGCACGAGAAATGGGCCTCGGTCCATTGCATACCGTCAGCCTGTTGGAAGCGCGTGAACTCGCCCTCCAAGCTCGAAAGCTGAAACACCGTGGCGTGGATCCGATTGATTTGCGTCAGACCGAGCGTTCCGCCAAATCCTTGGAGGAAGCTCGTGCCGTCACCTTCAAACAGGCAGCCCAGGCCTACATCGAGGCCAATGCGGCTGGGTGGAAGAACGCCAAGCACGCCGCTCAGTGGAAGGCTACGCTCGCCACCTATGCAGAGCCGGTGTTTGGACACCTCGGCGTGGCGGCGATCGATACGACCCTGGTGTTGAAAGCGATCGAGCCGATCTGGACGACCAAACCGGAAACCGCGAGCCGTCTGCGAGGACGGATCGAAACCGTGCTCGACTGGGCGACAGTGCGAGGATTCCGCCAGGGCGAGAACCCTGCACGCTGGCGAGGACACCTCGACAAGCTGCTGCCGTCGAAAGCCAAGATCCGCACGGTCGAGCATCACCCAGCCCTTCCGTACCAAGAGATGCCCGCCTTCATGAGGCTACTGTCCGAACAGGCGGGCGTCGGCGCCCGCGCTCTTGAGTTCGCTATTCTGACAGCGGCGCGAACGGGAGAGGTCATCGGCGCAACTTGGGCGGAGATCGATATCCCAACGGCGACCTGGACGATCCCGAAGGATCGCATGAAAGCCGGCAAAGACCATCGCGTCCACTTGAGCGAGGGCGCGCTACAGGTGCTCAGGTCTGTGACGCCACTGCGCACTTCGGACTACGTCTTTCCGGGTGGCAAGGCCGATCGGCCACTCAGCAACATGGCGTTGCTGGCGACGTTGAAGCGCATGAACCGGACAGACCTGACGGCTCATGGCTTTCGAAGCACCTTCCGGGACTGGGCTGCCGAGGTCACCGACTATCCCAGCGACGTCGTGGAAATGGCGCTGGCGCACACCGTCGCCAACAAGGTCGAGGCCGCCTACCGGCGCGGCGATTTGTTGGAGAAACGTAAAGGGTTGATGGGCGACTGGTGGGCTTATTCGCAGCCCTAAGGAGCCAGAATGGCTGACCCTGCACTTGAACCGCAGAACCCCGCCGACACGGCCATGTTTGCTGCAGACGATGTCGAAGTCTCACGAACCGTAGATGTCTTTCTGGAGGCGACGCTCGCCCTCTCACAAGACATTTACCGAAGCGAAGCCGTTACGCATGATCTGTTCAAGATGGTCCACGCCGAAATCGCAGCCGGCGGCATAAGCGAGGCCACGGCTGCGCGCCTAACAGATCGAGCCCGTCGAACGATCACCGCGCATTTCGCCTGCTTCGGCATCATCGCCAAACGCAGGATGCTTATCGCTGAGGGCGACAAGCAGACTTTGGCCGCCATCGACACCGCAATCTTCAACACCATCTTCGCCGCGACCTTGATGGCCCACATGGGCGAAGATCGCCTGAGCACCATGGAAGGGCTGGCGGAACTGAGATTGGACCGTGCTTCTCGATCAGACGGCGGCAAAAAGGGCAATCTCTCACGGACCCGATGGCATGCTGAGACGCGCGAACGCTACGACCGCTATCGCAGTCTCAACCCATCGATCACGCAAGCGACGCGGATACAGCAGGGAATTCTGAAATGGGGTCCGATCAAGGGCAGCCCGTCGGAAGACCGCATTCTCGCTGTCGTGAGGAAATGGATGAAAGAACCCGCCCACTACCGCAAAGAGACTGACATCCACTAGTTCAGGGGGACTGCATCCCCATCAGATTTCATCGAACGTCTCCTCATCCGCCGCCGTCCTGGCGGACCACCATGGAGACTTCGATGAACCCCGAACCCGCCAAACTCGCCCTGTCTGTCGCGGACGTATGTCGCGCCTGCTCAATCGGCCGCAGCACCTTCTACGAGGAGGTGAAGGCCGGCCGCATTCGCGTTCTAAAGGCAGGAAAGCGCACTCTGATCGCCACCAGCGAGGTGCAGCGCTGGCTCGACAGCCTTGCCTCTGACGACCCGACGCAGCTTTGCCGTTCCAGAAAACCGAGCAAGGGGATCGTCGCATGAGCACGACCATCCCAAAGACCTATCGCGGAGCCGGCAAGGTCGCCTACCTGGCGATCCGGGCGGACGTCGAGGACAAGCTTGAAAAGGGCTGGTACCTCAACGCCGTCTTTGCCGAGTACGAAGCTCGTCTGCCCGTCGGCTACAAACAGTTCGCCAAGTACGTTCAGCGCTTCAGCGATCATACCCGGCCCAGGCCGGTCGGATGGACTCCAAAAAATCGGGCGGGCCGCTGATGACGAGTTCGGCCGCAGTGATAGCGCACAATGGAAAAACAGCGCGAAAACTCGCAACAAATGCGACATCTGGGCGACTATTTGCGGCTGCGGCTGCACCCACTCCGCCATCACAAATCCTCTCGCGCATAACCCATATTTCTTCTTTCCGTTGCGATCTCATCCATGGTGAAACAAGGCGAGTAAACGCAACAGTTGGCAAATCTAGGCGAAAATTGTCGATATCAGTCTACGCGCGACGTTGGTTGCACTGTATTGCACTCGTTTGCGTCTCTTCTCTTTGGCGTTGGAGGCAGGATGTGTATTGTGGGCCCACAATACGCCCTTACTCGCAGCGCTCGGCGGAAACGGCGACTACCGTCGCTTACTGTGGGGAGGGCCATGCTGGTGAAACCCTCTGAACCGCGGGATCGAACACGCCCTCTGAAGGTCTTCGTTTCGGTGAGCGAACGGGCTTACATAACGAGGAGCGCTGAGATCAGCAGGATGTCGGTGTCTCAGTATCTGCGCACGGTGGGCCTGCATGGCCGGCCGAAAAACATGCTGGACTTGCAGGCGGTCGGAGCAATGCACAGAGCCTCCGGCGACCTTGGCCGGCTTGGCGGCCTGCTGAAGCTCTGGCTGAGCGAACGGCCAAACGAGGGCGCACCCATTTCGAACGTCCGAGACCTCCTTAGTGAACTGGAAAGCGGTCTACACGAGTTGAGAATGAGGGTTCGCGCGATTGGCAGACTCTAGCCCGACCCTGCCAACACATTGAACTCTGCCGCTAGATCATATTAAGATCGGCTCAATAGAGCATCCATAGAGGCTATACCACGCAACGTGTCGGGCCCCACGACGATCACAGCGACGTGGATGCGACCGTGTTTGTTGCAGAATGCGACATCGTAAAACGGGACGGAGAAGTTGGCGTCATCTGGCGCGTCCCAGGGCCGCAGACTGACGCCAACATCCACTAGCGAGGTAGCTGAGAACGATCGGCTTTGACTCGCCAACGATCCACACCCTATCCCCACGCGGTGTCACGGAGCGACCAGGATGGGCAAAGACAATCAAAGGAAAAGACGCCAGCGGCAGGTCCTCCATTGGGCCCAGGGCGGACTTTGCGCCACTTGCGGTCTACCCATGGGCTGGTCCGGCAGCGGGCGATCAAAGTCGTCGCCGTCGTATCCGACATTTGACCACGTCGATCCCGCAAGCCTGGGCGGCCGACGCACTGTCGCGAATGGCCTCCTGAGGCACAGAGTTTGTAACGAGATGCGGGGAAACCGACGCCCGACCGGCTGCGATATGATTTGGTTCGATCAGAACCTCGCTCGCCTGCAGTCATTGGAGGCAACTCAGATTTGGGGCGAAGCGGTCGCCAAAGTCTTAACTGCCGATCACGACTATCAAAGAGCATTCCTTCAACCAACCGAGGGCTAAGCTGATTCAGCTAGTCTGTAGTAGCGGCCGTTGGTGCAGTCAGTCTAACGCTCACTTGTCTCCACTTCAGGGCCGCCTAACGGTCTGATGGGAGATCGCATTTCGTGAAGCCGCTATCATTCAAGCGCCATCGCTTCCCTGCGGCGGTGATCCGCCAAGCCGTGTGGCTCTACTTTCGCTTCAGCCTCAGCTTTAGCGACGTCGAAGAGTTAAGGGCCGCGCGCGGAATCGACGTCAGCTATGAGACGATCCGCTGCTGGACGATTAAGTTTGGGCCGCAGATTGCGCGGCGGCTGAAGAAGCTTCGCCCCTTCCCTTCTCCTCGCTGGCATCTCGACGAGGTCGTTTGCTTGATCGGCGGAAAGCGCATGTTTCTATGGCGCGCCGTGGATGACGAAGGTGAGGTGCTGGACGTTGTTGTCCAGCGCCGACGAGACACCGACGCGGCCTTCAAGCTGCTGCGGCGTCTGCTGCGAAACCAGCCTGTTGAGCCAGAAAAGATCGTGACCGATGGCCTCGGGTCTTACCATGCGGCGCTGGGCCAACTTGGCCTGCGGCACCTGCATTCGCCTGGCCGACTACGAGAAAACAATCGTGCGGAAAACTCAGACCTGCCGATCCGGCGGCGAGAGCGGCAGCAGCAGCTGTTCAAATCTCAGGCCTCAGCTCAGCGCTTTCTCACCACCCACGCCGCGATCTACAACACCTTCTATACCCAGCGACATCTGATCACCCGCCCTACCCTTCGTCGCTTCCGCGCCGGGGCTCAGGCAGCGTGGGTGGCGGCCGCCGCCTGAGATTTCGGCGGGTTGTGACAGTTGCGGCCCGCCTCGATTAACCTGACAGCACTGCTCCCGGTGCGGCGTCGCATCGCCAGCCTCGATCGGGGTGCAATCGAGTGTCCGTCTCCATTCCAAAGCGCGGAAGCTAAGGCGCATCATTGCAAGGCTGTAGGCGATCTCGTCTCATAGGAAGCGGAGGCGTTTGGCGCCGCAACAAGACTGAGATATAGCGTCGATATGCCTGCTGACGTCATTTCCGAAACCGACACCTTGATCGGCAAGATCATTCGCGATCGCCGCGAAACCCTCAAGATGACCCAGGTCCAGCTTGCCGCCGGCATAGGCGTCACGTTCCAACAGGTTCAGAAATACGAGCGCGGCGTAAACCGCGTATCTGCGGCGGCTCTGCTGCGGATCGCAGATGTCCTTAAATGCCACGTCGCCGACCTTTACGGCGACGCTGATCCTTTAGGAACAAGCGTTTCGGAGCGGGCCATATTGAAGCTTTGGGCGCAGATTGACGACGCCGAGCGCGATGCGGTCATCGGACTGATCCGCGCCTTCCTGAAGCGGTGACCCTATCACGCGGTCACCGCTGAAGCGCGCCGCCAACCGGCATTCAGGTGCCGGCGCTTCAGCGGGGCTCGCGCCCGTCGCCCATCCGCTCGTGGCGGATCGCTGTCTTCTCACGCCATAGGACAGAGGCGTAAACGCCACCGATCGGCTCCACAAGAGCCGCGATGACGCCCACGACCGCGCCTTGGGCCCGCGCCCCGTTCGCCAGGGCGTCGCGCCCTCCGGATTTCACCCGCGCCCGGCCGATGGTGAGCGATTTCCAGAACAAACCGCTCAGCGCGATCACCGCCGCCAGCAAGCTGATCTCCGCCGCGAGGGAATGACCGTCGTGGAAGGGCAGGCGCTGCGCCAAAACCAGGAGGATGTTGCCAAAGGCGAAGATGAACAGGCTCACGGTTCCGATGAAACTGAGACCGGCCGGCGGTCGGGAGCGACCCCGATCATAGAGCTCGGTCGCCATCCATACGAGAAGCGCGGCCGCCGCGGCAAGACGGCGGCCGACCGCTTGGAGTCCTCGCCCGGACGGCCGCCCCCCTACAGGATCGACCAAAACTGCAGCGATCCTCCCTTAGGTCCTCGGGAGCTACGCCACAAATCCTATATCTCGACGAAACTCTGGCGACGCTCTGAAACCGGCGGCGAACACCCTCCATCTTTCAGTCTTGATCGCCTTCGTCTGACAAGGGCTTGCAGCGCGGGTTCTCGTCGCGCAGCGCTACGGTGGCGCATTTGACAGCTTCAAAAGAGAATGTCCTTCCATCGATGATGAGGATCGATAAAGTCGTTTGGGATCACACACCGTTCGTGGCGATCAGGATCGGTGCCCGGGCGAAAAATGACCATGTCTGGGACAGGCTATAGCGCGATCTGGAACGCTTTCGCCGGGTGAGAGCCCATGGTTCGCAAAGCGCAGAGAGCACCCCGTCCTCACGCCCACTTGGACCATCGCACAAATGATCCAGCCTCTCATCGAGTCTCGGCGGGTTCCGCTCCCGGAGGACGTCCGGTTCTACGCAGAGGTAGGCAAGGCGCTAAGACGACGCCGCAAGGAACTAGGACTGAGCTTGAAATCGGTGGGCGACGCGCTCGGCGTGAGCCCCCCCATGATCCTTAAATATGAGGCTGGGGCGAAACTTTCGGGGGCGACCCTCGTCCAGCTCGCCACCGTTCTGGACTGCCTCCCCTCGGAGTTTTTGAACACGCCGGACCCCTATGAACAGCCAATGATCCGCCGTCTCGTCTCCGCATGGTCGCGGTTGCCGAACGCTGGTGCTCGGGCGGCCACGATAGAGTTGATCGAAAGGCTCGCGGAAACGCCGGCATCAGCTGCGCAAACCGATTCCCGTCGGTGAGCAAGGCGTGGCGCTCTGCGACCAAAACCGCAGAGCGCCCGCAACCGAACCCCATCAAGGCGCTGTCCCGAAGGACTTGAAGGGGTAGGCGCGTTTTTAGCTTCAAGCCTAACATTCAACGTAGGCCGACGTCTGCGGTTCCGCTCGGCCTCTTTGGATATTCAGACTGAAGGCTGCTTGGGACGCGCCTCTCCGGTGCTCACCGCCGAGGCTTTACGCGCACCGCCCACCCCGGGGGGCCGATACAACCAGGCCCACCCGAATCGGTTGGAGATCAAAACAAACCCAAGCGACATCGCCAGGGCCAAGATCGTGAGAATGAAGGGCATGGCGATCGCGTCGGACGCGACACTCCAGCCTGTCGCGTCCATCAGATGGAGCAGGAAGAGGATCACCAGCGGATGCACGAGGTAGACTCCTAGACTGAGACGGCCGAAGGTCCTCAGCGGTTGTCCCAAGCCTGGCGCATCCGCGACGATGGAGGCGCCGGCTATTCCGACAGGCGTAGCAAGTATTGCGAGCCCGAACAGGAAGGCGCCCTTTACGGCCAGTGGCGACGGCGCCCAGATCGTCAGCGCGGTAAGGCCTGCGAACAGGCATCCCCCGAGGAGAACCACTGGCCACCGCCAGGGCTCGATACGCGCCTCGACAGGCCCGGCGGCCACCCCCGTCATGAAGAAAGGCAGAAACCTGACTAGGTTGTCGTAGACGAAGCTGTCCAGAGCGATAACGCCCATGAAGCTGCAGAGGGAAACGACCGCGGCCCCGACGATGACCGGAAGGCGCCAAGCACGCGGGGTCGTGGCGGCGATCGCGGTGTACAGGGCGAGCGCCCAGATAAACCACAGGTGCGAGCGCGGGTTCACCACATAAGCGAAGACGTCGATCGGCTTGGTCTCGCCCACGGCAGCGACGGCCGCCGCATCCAACAGGGACCACAGGGCGAAGACGTAGCAAAGGCCGAGGACCCTTCGCGTCACTGCAGACGACCAGCCCCCAGTCACCAAGGTCTGGCTGAACCGACCGGCGGCGATGAAGAAGAGAACAATCGGAAAAGGTCCGAAGACACTGATCAGGGTCCAGACGAACCAATGAACCGGCCCACGGTCGCCGAGACCGAGAACGACGTGAAAGAAGACGACCGTAATAATGGCCAGCCCTCGGGCGGCGTCCGCCCAGCCTTGCCGCTCCATTTCTAGCCCCCGCCTCGTCACGTCGCCCGCGCGGGCTTTCTGGCTGCAAAAGCCGAGCCACGCAGAAGACCGCCAAGACGGGGGCCAGAGCGAGACCGTTCACCCAGCCACGCCGCGCGTGTACGATAGTGAAACAATAGAGGCTGGGGAAAACCATCGGACCGCATCAACCGGCCTCGTCACCGACCCGACACTAGGCGACGATGGGAATAGCCATTGTCCATTCAGTCACCCCCGCCTCACCGCTTCTGCCCCGAACCCATTTTGTGCTGCAAGAACTCGTCATGCGGCAGGCAGCCAAGACGGTCCGGATCAAAACGGGCCGAGCAGCCGCGCACTGTTTCATAATGGAACAGAAGGGCCCAGACAAAGCAATGCTCCTCCTTCGGGCACGCCGCGTCGCCCCGCGCCGACGGACGGCCGGAATCCGAATGTTCGTTTTGTCGCCGGTTAACCACCCTGCCCCCGCGACGTCGCGCGGGGAGTTGCTAAGGTCCAAGTCGGTCGGCGGGGGTCGGTTTTCTCCCTCCCCCCGCCGGCCGGGCGGTCCGTCCGGAACAGCAACCTGCGGGCCGCCCACCCCGGATCCGAAATGTGCCGGATTGGGACGGGCCCCAGACCTTATGCAAGTTTCGGCGCCAGAAAGGCGTCAACGCCAACCGTCCTTTGGGAGGGGACGATCCGACTTGCCGGCCATGACGGCCAGAGACGCGGATCGACGGCGGCCGCCTTTCTGGCGACGATCCTTGGCGGAAATCTCGCTGAAGGAAAGATAGGGATGGCGGCGCGCGTCGTATCTCAGCCTTTCGATCCAGCCGGGAAGGGTCGCCGCCGCCACGCCGACGGCATCCGCCCCGAGGTCGAGCAAGGAGACGCTCCGTCCCGTCAGCCCCTGCGCCAGTTCGATAAACAGGCCCAAGACCAGCGTCACCACCGCCAGATCGTTGCGCCGCCACTGCGGTGCCACGGAGAAGATGAGAAGGGTGATGACATAGAAGGCGAGGACGTGCGCGCTCTTGTCGCTCAATCCCGCCCGAGCCTCCACACCCTGGAACGGACCGAGGGTGAAAACGAGCAGACCAAGAATGGCGACGACTGTGACGACGCGCAGCAACAGGATGGCGCGGTGCGGTGTAATCAAGGCGGGGCCCTTTCGACGAGCCCCCTGCCTATCCGCCCAGCTGCCAAGACGACGTGAAGCAACGTCGTGAACGGGCGTAAACCACATCAACCGGCCCGAAGGCCGATCCTCAGCTTCGATTGCGTCTCCGATAGCTTCGACCTCGGCGCATCAGGCGGCGCAGGACGGCGGCCGGAGCCGGCAGGCCCAACCCGCGCTGGATAAGGGGCCAGATGAGCCAGGCCGCCACACAGGCGCAAAAGATCAAAGCCAGCGAAATCAAGAGTCGCTCCGATTGGGACCCCGCGTCATAGCACGGATATTGGGGCTACGTTGCGGCGCACAATAATCGGTGCATAAAATGCAGTCCGATCTTCCACGCCAGGTCAGGAATGTTCCGGACTTCCGGCCTGGAAACGACTCGGCTACCGTCCGAACACCACGCGAAGAATCGCGGGAGGAAACGAGATGGATACCAGCGGCAGTCCGCTTCCGACCGCTTGCGAGGGGGTGTTTCTTCGGCGCCCGATCGTCTTTGGAGGCCTTATCGCCTTCAACCTCGTCATCTGGATCGCCATGGCGGCGTTGATCGCCCGGATGATCGGCGGCTGATTCATGCCGGTGGGATCGGGCTCGCTCTATACCCGTGCAGCCTCATGGTGAGGCGCTCCCCTGGCGCGAGCGGCCGCCACCGGCCTGCCCAGCGCGGGTCGACACCATTCGCCACCCAAAGATCGAAATAGGGCTTTTGAACCGTCGATGGAAACCCAAGCGGGGCATCGTCCGGGGTGACATTGGCGACCAAGGCGCCGTTCACGAAAAAGCGGACTCGTCGGCCCGCCTCATATGCGATGGCCAGCCTAAGCCGCCTTCCCGACAGATCGCCTCGGATGACAGTGTCTGACCACACCGTCTTATGGTGGCCATCGACCGCAGACCAGAGCGTCAACTGAAGACCGGTGCGTCCCACGACCTCGAAGTCAATCTCGTCGAACGTCTTG
>Ga0265296_1005639_pt1 | contig 10148 bp, 9 predicted proteins | sample MunlanPumphouse1_FD_189073 | JGI IMG/M metagenome (GOLD analysis project Ga0265296, IMG submission 189073) | Groundwater microbial communities from a municipal landfill in Southern Ontario, Canada - Pumphouse #1 | ecosystem: Environmental > Aquatic > Deep subsurface > Groundwater | place: Canada...
CTCTCCAAACGTTCCCCGGCGTTTCAGCCACAGGAAGATCGCTATGCAGATGAAGACAAGGAAAAAGGTAAACCGGTTCACGACCGCCAGGTTAATCGCCAGCCCCTGCGGCGATACGAGAAGACCTCCGACCAGAAAGAGCAGGGTCACGATGCAGACCGTAGGGATGGCATAGTACCTGCTGGACCAGTAGGACAGGATAAGGGGAATGAAATAGAGCAGCCAGACCGGTTCTCCCAGGGGGGTCATGGTGTCCATCAGATAGACCCCGATAAGGACCAGTGCAATGATGATCACAAGACCAAGGTCCGATGCAAGGGAGGTGAGTATCCCGGTTATCGGGGATTGTTTATGATGTCGGGCAGGTGACAAGGGAATACTCCGGAGCGGGAACTGGTATTTGCTGAATAGACTATCGTTTTCCGGGGTAATAAATTAATAACGAACTTTTTTTTGCATATCTGCCCTGGCAGAGAAATGCATCCCGAAACCGTTCCTCTGGATCCATTGTATCGTCGTATGGGAAAAATCAGAAAGGGTTTAAAGGGTGAGCCCCAAAGAAACGTTCACTGACTTGTGCATCCGGTTACTATGAATTCCTGTTACTGACAGTCTGAATAAATGTTTTCGCACAAATCAAACCCTGCCCCCTTACGGGCAGAGCACAACCCCATAACAGAGGTGAAACTAGTGAACCCTAAGTACGTTACATCAATTTCCGAACTCGACAACCTTGTCGGGCTCGCCCCCAAAGAGAGGGAGAAGATGGAGACGGTAACAGAACTCTTCCCGTTCCGCTCCAACGAGTACTATCTCTCTCTTATCGACTGGAAAGACGGGCACGATCCGCTGAAAAAAATTGTGATTCCCGATGTACGGGAACTCAAAACCGGGGGGTCATGCGATCCTTCCTGTGAAAAAAATTATACCAAACAACCCGGTCTCCAGCACAAATATGATCAGACCGGCCTTCTTCTCCTCACCGATGTCTGCGGCGGGATCTGCCGCTTCTGTTTCCGTAAACGCCTCTTCATGTCCTGCGAACGCGAGACCACAAAGGACGTGTCCGACAATATCGCATACATACGGGAGCATAAGGAGATCACAAACGTCCTTTTGACCGGGGGCGATCCCCTTACGCTCGAAACACGGCATCTCGAATCCGTGCTCCGCGAGCTCCGGGAGATCCCGCATGTGAATATCATCCGGATCGGCAGCAAGATGCTCGCCTACAACCCGTACCGGATCCTCAATGATCCGGACCTCATCGCAGCCCTCTCGCGGTACAGCACACCGGAGAAACGTATCTACCTGATGGCGCATTTCAACCATCCCCGCGAGCTGACCGCTGTATCGAGAGAGGCAGCAGAAGCACTCCGGCATGCCGGGGTTATTGTAGTGAACCAGACACCCATCCTGAACGGGATCAACCATGAACCCGAAACCCTGACCACCTTGTTCCGCCAGCTCTCCTTTGCGGGCATCTCGCCCTATTATGTCTTCCAGTGCCGGCCGACCACGGGCAACCACTTCTTCCAGGTCCCGGTCGAGCAGTCTTACGAGATCCTCCAGAAATCATGGCATGCGTGCTCGGGTCTTGCGAAACGTGCACGGTTCATCATGTCCCATGCAACCGGCAAGATCGAGATGGTAGGAAAGACCGCTGACCACGTCTTCATGCGGTACCACCAGGCCGCCGATCCGAAAAATATCGGGAAGTTCATGGTCTTCCGGAAAAACCCGGTGGCCCGGTGGTTCGACGATTATCACCATGCGCTGACGGATTTCGAGCCGAAGAAGGTGTGGTTGTTTTGAGGGGTTCAAAGAGATGACATCATCCGGCACTCCCGATCGGGCCCGACCGACATTACCTCCCCTTGATCCCGCCCGGCGACTGGAAACCGTGAGCGGACACGTGAAAAATACCGTAAAGGACTTAGTCTCGATCCTGAGAGGACACACCCAGGGTGCAGAACTCCATCCGGACCCGGCACAGATCCTGAAGCCCCCGGCGTCGGACTATGCCCCGGACTACTGGAGGGACTGGCGATGGCAGGTCAGACACGTAGTCCGGGATATTGACACCGTTCGGCAGGTACTTGGGATCACCTTCAGCCATGAGGAACACGAAGACCTCAAAAAAACCATCAGAAAATTTCCGATGAGTATCACCCCGTATTACCTCTCGCTCATCGATGTGAACGATTACAAGAACGATCCGATCTTCAGACAGGCGTTCCCTTCCCCCAAGGAACTGATCGTGGAAAATTACGAGCTGGCAGACCCGCTGGCTGAGGATAAGGACAGTCCATGCGACTGCATCACCCACCGGTATCCCGACCGGGTCCTCTTCCTTGTCAGCAATACCTGCGCAATGTACTGCCGGCACTGCACCCGGAAACGCAAAGTCGGGGACGCGGACTCGATCCCGGACCGGATCAAGATCCAGGAAGGGATCGATTACATCCGGAACCATCCGGAGATCCGCGATGTCCTCCTCTCCGGGGGAGACCCGTTCATGCTCAGCGATGATTACCTGGACTGGATCCTGACCGCAATCCGTGCCATCCCGCATGTGGAAGTGATACGCATCGGCACGCGGGTCCCGGTTGTCCTGCCGTTCCGGGTCACCGATGAACTGGTCGCAGTCTTAAAAAAACATCACCCGCTCTGGGTGAACATGCAGTTCAACCACCCCAAGGAGATGACCGCGTCCGCACAGGCTGCCGTGGCAAAACTCGCCGATGCCGGTATCCCGCTCGGGAACCAGTCGGTCCTCCTTGCGGGTATCAACGACTGCCCGCGGATCATGAAAGCGCTCGTCCACCAGCTGGTGAAAAACCGCATCCGCCCCTATTACCTCTACCAGTGCGATCTCTCGGAAGGCATCAGCCATTTCCGTACGCCGGTATCCAAAGGCATCGAGATTATGGAGAGCCTGATCGGCCATACCAGCGGGTTTGCAGTACCCCGGTACGTGGTGGATGCACCGGGTGGCGGGGGCAAGATCCCGGTATTCCCCAATTACCTGCTCACCTGGTCGGTACACAAGGTCGTGTTACGCAATTACGAGGGGATGATCTGCACTTACCAGGAGCCGGCAGACTATGACCGTATCTTCTGCAACGGCAACTGCGATGCCTGCAAGCTCCAGCTGAACATCGATCGCGCCGATGAATCAAAAGTGGTCGGGGTGGCAAAACTCCTTGCCGATTTCGATGAAACAACGACCCTGATCCCTGAGAATAACGACCGGATGGAGCGGAGGCAGGATGATGCAGTCTGATGTGGTCCTGCACCGGGGGAACAGTGTTATCCAGCATGGCCACTTCAACAACCGGGTCTATGTCATGAAACTGGCTCCGGAAGAAATTCCGGATATTCTCCGGTTTGCCGACGATATTACCAATAAAGAAGGGTATACAAAAATCTTTGTCAAGGTGCCCGAATCATCGGTTGAAATTTTTACGCGAAACGGTTACGTTACGGAAGCAACGGTCCCGCTCTTCTACCAGGGTAACGAGCCAGCCGTGTTCATGGCGAAATATGTGGACCCGAAACGAAAGCTGGTCCGTGACGCGCCGATGACTGCGGACATCCTTGCCGCTGCGCTCGACCGGGCCATAGAGAGAAGTCCGCAGGTGTTGTTGCCTGACGGATTCTCGCTCATACCTGCCCACGCAGGAGATGTAAATGAGATTGCTGCGTTGTATCGATCGGTTTTCAAAACATATCCGTTTCCCATCTTCGATCCGGATTATATCAAAGAGACCATGCAGGGGCATATCCGGTATTTCATTATCCGGAACGCTATTCAGCTGGCGGCTGTTGCATCCTGCGAGATCGATAGTGAGAACAAGAATATTGAGGTGACCGATTTTGCAACCGACCCGCAGTTCCGGGGAAAGGGTTTTGCCCGGGCCCTTCTCCATGCAATGGAAACGGATCTGAAAAAGGAGGGAATCCTGCTTGCGTATACCATTGCCCGGGCGATTTCCCATCCGATCAATCTCACGTTCTCCGGTGCCGGATACCTGTTCGGGGGTCTCCTCCCGAACAATACCAACATCTGCGGATCGATGGAGAGTATGAATGTCTGGTACAAAAAACTGTGACAGGGGAGAATGATATGAACCGGATTTCTTCAAAAAAACAATCCTTTGGAGGGCGAGCCTGAATGGATCACGGTTTTTTGTATGCGGCGATTACCATTATCGCCGGATTAATACTCGCCGGTATGGCACATCTCATTATCCGGTGGCTGAAGAAAAAGGCAGAAGCAACTGACACCCTGATAGATGATATCATCCTTATGGCGATAGGAACTCCCCTTGTCGTTGCTATCATCGCCCTGTCGGTCTACATCGCCCTGACCGCGTTTGATATTGTTCCTGAATCGATGAACTGGCTCATCACGGACCAGGTCATCAATGCAGTGTTTATCCTGTTCGGGGCCTGGATCGCCTCGGTCTTCTCCTACAATCTCATCCGGACCTATGGCGCGCTGGTGGCAGAAAAAACCGAGACGGATCTTGATGACCGGCTTCTGCCGATCCTGGAGATCGCGGCGCGTTACCTGATCTGGTTCGTTGCATTCCTCCTCCTCCTCGCCACCTTCAACATCGATATTACTCCTCTCCTCGCGGGCGCAGGTATCGGTGCCCTTGCCCTTGCCCTTGCTGCACAGGATATCCTGAGCAACTTCTTTGGCGGTGCGATCATTGCTATGGACAAGCCATTTCGGATCGGCGACCGGGTAAAGATCGATACGTTCTTTGGGGACGTGATGAGCATCGGCCCCCGGAGTACCCGGATCAAATCGCTCGACAACCAGATCGTTACGTTCCCTAATTCGAAAGTCACTTCAAGCGTGGTCATCAATTACGCGATGCCGGATCTGACACTGAAAATCCGGATACCGTTCTCGGTTGCCTATGGTTCGGACATGGACCGGGTCAAAGAGATCCTTTTAGCCATTGCCCGTGATGCTTCAAAGAATACTTCATGGGTCATCGCCGATCCCGCACCGTCAGTATATTTTCTCGAATTCGGCCAGTCCAGTCTCAACGGGCAGCTCATTCTCTGGACGAACAATTACGATTTTGCCTGGGAGGTCCAGGATTATGTGAACAGCCGCATCCTCCGCAGGTTTGCTGAGGAGAAGATCGAGATCCCGTTCCGGCAGGTGGATGTCTGGATGCGGGATCGGGGGTCGGCCGATGTATGAAATACTGATCTTCGGTCTCATCGTTTGTATGGCAATATTTCTCGTTGCCATAACGGTCGGCCACAATCTCTTTTCTATCATGGTTGATGAGCAGATCCGGTATCTCCGGCTGATCGTATCCTATGCGCCGCTGCCGGAAACTCCCGGTAACCAGACCCTTCCCGAACCGGTAGCGCGGTATCTTTCATGGGCAACCGGGCCGGAAACCAAAACCCCCGGTTGTGCACATATCCGGTATACCGGGAGAATCCGGTTCGGGAAGACCGGGCGGTGGATGGGCCTGAGCGGGGATGCATTCTATTCCCTTGCGGTACCGGGTTTTGTCTGGCATGCAACCATTGCATATGCACCGGGCATATGGCTGGAGGCATTCGATTATTACGTTCATCACAAGGCAGGGATGAACCTCAACCTCTTCTCCACCATCCCGCTGAACAATGCCACCGGCACGGAGATTCTTCCCTCCTCGCTCTTCCGGTACCTGGCAAGTGCCCCGCTGTTTCCCCGGGCACTCGTCACAGCAGGGCAGATCCGGTGGGAATACCTCAATGATTCGGCAGCGAAAGCGATGATCCATGACGCGGGATTGTCTGTGGAGGCGATTGTCCGTTTCAACGGGAAGGGATGGATCGAGAGTATTACAACAGCCAATCCGGTAGAACCCGGCCCCGGTCACAACATTCCCGGTGTGTTCGCATGCCGGTTCTCCGGTTACTCGCCGATTGGGGATTGCCAGATCCCGACCCGGATTTTTACAGAACATATCCTGCCGGACGGACAATATCTTTGCATGGAATGCCGGGTGACCGATACGGAATTTGATCTGCCAGAACCGATCTGCCCGGAGGTATCCTGATGACCGCGGCTCAGGATGTGCCGATCCCCTACCGCATCATTGCTCTCATGCAGGAACAGAACCGTCTCTTTGCCTACCCGCTTGAGCGCATGGCAATCGAGATCTGGTCAACAAAATTCCGGTGCAATGGGTGCGGGACATGCTGCAACCGGGCGATCAACCGGCACATTTTTTTATTGGATCACGATGTTGATGCAGTGAAAACGATCGATCCCACGGCCTATGAGCCGGCTCCGGACCCGGAGTTCTGCGACCAGAACGGTATGTTGTACGTTTCTGGGTACGCGCTCCGGATGAGAGATGACGAAGCCGGGTCCTGCTGGTTCCTTGAGAACAACAGGTGTCGGATCTACGATCACCGGTTCTCCGGCTGCCGCATCTATCCCCATATGCTCCGTCGCGGGAGTGACGCGGGCGGAACGCCTGCATGGCACCAGTTCGCCCACAGGAACGAGCATGGGCATTACGACACGGCCCTGCCTCTTGAGGAGTGCCTCACGCTTGCCCGGGAGATCAAGGAATATGAGACTGCATTTCTCAACCAGCAGATCTCGTTCCTTGAAACCATTCACGAGTACTTTGCGGTGCATAACCTCCGGCATGATCCGGAAATGCACAAAGATCGTATGAATCAGTTCCAACGGGGAGAGCCGGTCGATGTACACGTGTTTCACGAGGGGGAACTGGAACTGTGCCACATTGGCAGATAGCCGGTATGAAAAAAGGTATCAGATGATATGCAGGATACTGTGGAAGATCATCCAGACCGCGAGAATCGCACAGATGATCCCGCCCACGAGCTGAAGAACCTTAAAAGCGTCTATTCCCTCATCCTCTTTGACGGGTTCCCCGACAACTTTACTATCCGGTCTCTTATCAGAATCGCTGCCTTGTTTCATGACAGAATGTAGAGATGAATTCCATATCTCTTTTCTGTTTTTGGCGAGTATTTCTTCAGACCTTCGTTTCATCTGAAACGGACTTCAAAACATATAATTTCCATTCAGAGCAATGTGTACCCAATGGATGCAGCGGTAACCGTACTCTTCCTTGGCCTGCTCATATTCATCGGCAACATCCTCTCCCGGTTCTTCACGCTCACCAAGATCCCCGATGTGCTCTTTCTCATCGCCATCGGTATTATCGTGGGCCCATTCCTGGGTCTTGTCGAACCGTCAGCCTTCGGTGTTGTCGGCCCGCTCTTCACGATGGTCACGCTCGCCATCATTTTGTTCGAGGGCGGCCTGAATATCACGGTCGAACACCTCAAGAAGGCGATCACCGGGACCACCGCCATCACGCTTGCCAACTTTGCAGCTATCATCGGTATCTGTATCGTGGTCATGCATTTCTTCGCAGGATTCACGATCATGGAAGCCTGCATGCTCGGGGCCATTCTCGGTGGTACCGCAGCGGCCGTTGTGATCCCGTTCACCAATTATCTCAACCTCCGGAGCGACACCAAGGCGATCCTCGCGCTTGAATCCGCGATCGGCGATGTGCTCTGCATCGTAATTCTGCTCGCCCTCCTCAACATCGTGGAACTGAAACAGTTCAATGCCGGCCTGATTGTCGGCAACCTGATCGCCTCGTTCCTCATCGCGATCATCATCGGGGTCCTTGCCGGTGTCTGGTGGTCATCGGTGTACCACAAGATCGCCAGCATCAAGAGTATCTTTCTCACACCGGCGTTCGTCTTCATCGTCTTCGGGTTCGTCAACCTCCTCGGGTTCTCCGGGGCGATTGCAGCGCTGGCACTCGGCCTGACACTGGGAAACCTGTATTATTTCAAGGCAGAGAAGATCCTCCCGTTCCTTGGCGACAGTATCACGCAGGTCGAACTCACCCCCACTGAAAAAACTTTTTTTGCCCAGCTCGTCTCCCTGTTGAAAACCTTCTTCTTCATCTACATCGGGATCTCGATTCACTTCACGAACATGGAGGTGATCTATCTCGGAGCCATCCTCACGGTCCTCTTCTACCTGGTGCGTATCGTCATTGTCTGGTTTACGATCCCCCGTAGTATTCCGGCACCGGATGCAGCTATCGTCTCCGTGATGGACCCCAAGGGACTGGCAGCGGCAGTCCTCGCGTCCATGCCGCTTGAAGCGGGTATCGCGGCGGGACAGAGCATCCAGGATATCACCTACATTGTGATCTTCTTCAGTATCCTTGTCTGTTCGGTGATGGTCTTTTTGCTGGAGCGGACGGCGTTTACCCGTGGGTACCGGAAATTGTTCTGGATGTTCGGAAAAGAGACGGGGCCTGCCTGATCTCTCTTCTTTTGTATGCTCTCCCGGTTATCCGGATTTTCGCGGCCATCATATCCACTCCATACATCAACAGGATGGTCGTACTATCGTTGTCGGCGATCCCCTTTTTTCGGGGTATTCGGGACTAACACTCCCCCAGAAAATTATCTCGTTGATTTTGGCGTATTTTTCCAATCGGAGTCCATTTTAAAAACCGATTTTCTGATAGTCGCGTTTTTTTGCGAATTATAGAGTACTGGTTTTGAACGAAGACCGTATTATCGTTATTTTGCCTATCTGAAGGTCATTTCAGCCCATAAAAAACGTCTAATTGTTGCCTATTGGATGAGCAACTGCTGCCAAAACGGCAGTAGGAGCTTGAGAAAAAGACCAGAGGCCTTTTTCGAATCATGATCCCGGACATGGAATGCTGTGGAAAAGGTTGGCCGGGGAAATGGCAAGGGGAGATATGGGGTTCCTGAAAGCCGCCTGATCATCGGTACCGAGTCAGTAAGGATAGCCCCCGCATACGATAAAAACCGGGTCGATTCAGAATTTGCAACAACGGATGAGGTTTAATTAATAGCCCGTTACATGAGGAGTGCTCATTGAGAGATCAATAAAAATCGTATCGGGGAGCGGAGATTAAAAAAATGAATGATACAACAATCGTGCATCATAAAAAATTCACGGCCGTTTCCCTGACGGATGATACGCATACGACCGCTACCGGAGACCAACGGCATAATCGAACGGAGACCCGATGACGCAGTGTGGTCTCAGGGTGTGCCTCAAGAACAGCCTCATCCAGCATGGCCATCTCAACAACCGGGTTTACGTTATAAAACTGGATCCGGACGATATTCCTGACATTATCCGGTTCGCCGATGACCTTGCCCGTAAAGAAGGATATTCCAAAATCTGTGTCCGGGTACCGGAATCATCCGTAGAACGGTTCGCCCGTGCCGGGTATACCCCTGAAGCCAGGGTCCCGTTCTTCTTCCGGGGAAAAGATACGGCAGTATTCATGGCAAAATATCCGGACCCGGGCCGGAACACGGTTCCCCATGCAACCGCCCTGGGCGAGGTTCTGTCATCTGCCTTCGGATACGCAGGCACACGATCCTCAGAGGGACCGCTGCCCCATGAGTTCTCGCTCACGCAGGGCCATACGGGCGATGCAAAGGAGATTGCAGCATTGTTCCGCTCGGTTTTCAAAACCCACCCGTATCCCGGATTTGACCCGGATTACATCCGGGAATCCATGCAGGGGCAGGTCCGGTACTTTATTATCAGAAAATCCCATCAGCTGGCGGCAGTAGCCTCCTGCGAGGTTGATTCTGAGAACCGGAACGTCGAGATGACCGATTTTGCCACCGGGCCGCTCTTCCGGGGGAGGGGTTTTGCAGGAATTCTCCTTCACGCAATGGAAACGGATATGAAAAACAATGGAGTCCTCCTTGCCCATACCATAGCCCGGGCCCTTTTCCATCCGATCAATGCGGTATTTGCCGGGGCAGGATACCAGTTCGGGGGCCTGCTCCCCAACGACATCAGTATCTGCGGATCGCTGGAGAGCATGAACGTCTGGTATAAAAAAGTGTAAGGGGACGAAGATCGTGAAAATAAATATCTCTGAAAACCAGCGCTGCGCAGGGAGAGCCTGAATGGATCACGGTGTTTTGTATGCCGCCGTTACCGTTATGGTCGGACTTGCCGTTGCCGGCATTGCGCATGTAATAATTAACTGGCTGAAGAAAAAAGCAGCAGCAACCGAAACCCGCCTCGATGAAATTATTCTGCTGACCGTTGG
>Ga0265296_1005640_pt1 | contig 10148 bp, 11 predicted proteins | sample MunlanPumphouse1_FD_189073 | JGI IMG/M metagenome (GOLD analysis project Ga0265296, IMG submission 189073) | Groundwater microbial communities from a municipal landfill in Southern Ontario, Canada - Pumphouse #1 | ecosystem: Environmental > Aquatic > Deep subsurface > Groundwater | place...
AATCGGGATCCTTCCAGGAAGTAAAAAAGAAGATGGCAATAAATATGTCGATATTCCAATCCTGACAGGTATGGGATATGCGAGAAATAAGATTGTTGTAAAAACAGGCCAGGCAATTATCGCTATTGGAGGAGGTTACGGAACACTTTCGGAAATAGGGTTTGCTCTTGGTTATAATATCCCCGTAATCGGACTTAATACATGGGAATTTTTTAAACACGGAAAAACAAAAGACACAAAAATTATTCATGTTGCTACTCCTGAAGAGGCTGTTGAAAGAGCACTGGAACTTATAAAAAACCCTCCAAAAATTACTCCTAAAGGTAAAGATTAGTGGTCCCGCAAAAAATTATTGATATCGTCGCTAGAGATGAACACGTTTCTTCGGACTATATTAAGAGGGGAATATCATCCGGCCGTATCATCATATTTTATAATCCAATTCACAAAAAATGCCGTCCTTTAGGAATCGGTCAAGGGCTACGCACAAAAATAAACGCAAATATCGGGACATCAGTTGATTATCCTGGAATAAAAACAGAACTCAAAAAACTTAAGATATGTGTTGAGGCAAAAGCCGATGCGGTCATGGATCTAAGTACCGGCGGCAATATCGATAAAGTAAGAAGATCAATTATTTCAAAAGCTCCGATGCCGATAGGGACTGTGCCAGTTTATCAGGCTGTAATTGAATGTGGAGATGTTTGCAAACTATCAGCCGATAAGCTTTTTGAAGTGATTGAAAGGCATTGCGCAGACGGTGTTGATTTTGTCACAGTCCATTGCGGTGTTACAAAAAGGGTTGTAAATAATCTAAAAAAGCACCGACGGGTAATGGACATCGTTAGCCGCGGGGGGGCTATGCACGCGTGCGCAATATTAAAAACAAACAAAGAGAATCCTCTTTTTGAACAATATGACCGGTTATTAGAAATTGCGAAAAAATATAATGTTGTTTTAAGCTTAGGCGATGGTATGCGTCCCGGCTGTATCGCTGACGCGACGGATATTTCTCAAATATCGGAATTAAAGGTGTTGAGTGGTCTTGCAAAAAGAGCATTAAAAGCGGGCGTCCAATCAATAATAGAGGGTCCGGGACATGTTCCGTTAAACCAGATCGAAGAAAACATAAAATTACAAAAAAAGATATGCAATGGCGCTCCGTTTTATGTTTTAGGCCCTTTACCAACCGATATAGCTCCGGGGTATGATCATTTAACTTCCGCTATCGGAGGAGCTCTGGCAGGATATTTTGGCGCTGATTTTCTTTGCTATGTAACTCCAGCCGAACATTTAGGCTTGCCAAATCTTGAAGAGGTAAGGGAAGGCATAATGGCATCACGCATTGCGGCTCATATTGCCGATATTGCAAAAGGAATTCCGGGAGCCGGGAGCTGGGATTTAGATATGGCAAAAGCACGCAAGCAGCTCAATTGGAAAAAGCAAAAAGAATTATCAATTGATCCCCAAAAATTCAATAAATTAAAAAAGTCAAAAGTAGAGCACGATGACGTTTGCTCCATGTGCGGCGAATTTTGCAGCATGAAGATGATGAATGAGATGTGGTAGAGAGCTAAACAAACCCAATCCGACCCTTCGGTTTCTCAGGAGCTGGGTCCATAAGCTTTCGGATGGCATTGAAGATAGCTTGGATATCGGCATCATGGTTTTCAATTTTCCTTTCAAGCTCTGTGAGCTTGGCAGACAATTCCTTATTAGCTGATATGATTTGCCGAAGTTTAACAAAAGCGCGCATAATAGCGATATTAACTAGAATAGCACGGTTACTTTTCAGAATTCCTGATAGCATTGCTATTCCCTGTTCAGTAAAAGCATAGGGCAAGGCTCTTCTTCCGCCCCAACTTGACATCACAAATTGTGATTTCAAGTTTGTAATTAAACAATAGTCTTTTAAATTATTATATTCCTTGTTGTTGAGCCGAAACATAAAATCAGATGGAAATCTTTTGCAGTTACGCTTTACGGCTTGATTTAAAACAAAAGTCTTAACCCCATAAAGCTCTGCTAAATCGCAATCAAGCATCACCCTAAATCCTCTTATTAAATATATCTTATTTTCAATCCTTTCCACGGGTATTAATCTACTTATTTTTATCACCTCAAATAAACATCCAGCAATTTTTATGCCAAACTGGATATAATGACTTCGCGAAGCGAAACTTTCATTGGTCATTGTGTAATTGGTGAATTGTTAATTTCTTGCTGTAGTATATTCCGTCAGTGTCGAGAATCATCGCCTAGTGTTATACTAATGCTATTATGAGCCTCTCTACCCTCGGTGAATTTGGATTGATCGACCGCATCAAAAAAAGATTAAAATCCAAATATATAGGTGATGATTGTGCGTTTATCCCGCCGAATATGCTGCTGACCACCGATACCATGGTTGAAGATGTCCATTTTTCATTTAAAACATTCAATTGGTTCAAATTGGGATGGAAAATTATTGCTGTAAATATTTCTGACATCGCCGCCATGGGCGGGATTCCCAAATATGCTCTTGTAACGCTGGGATTAAATAATAAGGCAAGCGTTAATGATATTGATGATTTGTACACAGGGATGCAAAAGATATCAAAAAAGTACAAATTAAATATTGTCGGAGGAGATATCGTACGATCAAAGCAAATATTTGTTACTGTTGTATTGATAGGGCATGTTGAAAAGAATCTTGTCGTAAAAAGATCGGGAGCAAAAGTCGGAGATCTTATTATGACTACCGGAACATTGGGTAAAGCGGCAAAATCAAAATATACAATATTGCCTCAACCAAGAATTAAAGAAGGAAGATTGTTGGCAAAAAACAAAATTGCAACCGCAATGATTGATAACAGTGATGGATTAATTCGCTCAATTGCAGAAATCTGCAAAGCAAGCGGGGTAGGGGCTAGGATAAATAGTTGCCATGTGCCAGTTGCCAGCGGGGCGACGATTGAAGACGCTCTTTTTGGAGGAGAAGATTATGAACTGGTTTTTACTGGAAAAAATAAATTTGGGACTATTGTTGGTGAGATTGTTTCAAAATCAAAAGGCATAACATTGGACGGAAAGCCGGTAAAAAAGTTCGGATGGGAACATTTTTAGATAAAATCTTTTGACTTGACGGTAATATCCATTTTTTCAAGATGTTTTAACTTTCGCTCGCAATTGGCGCATCGTTCCGGGTCCATAATCGTATCTTCGCAGATCGCGCAAACAAGCCGCATTTTTCCTTTTAATTTTTTTGTTGAAAGCTGAGCGAAACAGTTAGGGCAGGTAATTCTCTGTTTAGCCTTTTCCGGTATTTCAAAGACAAACTCGCATACAGGACATTTTCCATTTAACATGATAACAACCTCACTTTTAACTATTATAACAAATTGTGAAAATTTAAACAAATTATGATATACTAAATTATCATGAGACAGCGACAGTGGGAAATAAGAAAAAGAAGAAGTAGAAGAAAAAAAAGCCTAAAGGCTAGGAAATCAGCCCATGGCAGCTCAAAAAAATCTAATTAAAAGATTTCTTCGCTACGTAAAAATCCCCAGTCTATCCAAAAACGAGAGGATTTTTGGGGATTTTATCAAAAATGAGCTACGCGCCTTATCTGAAAGGGTTGTCGAGGACTATTCCGGCAAAAACATAGGCGGAAATTGCGGAAATATTTATGCTTATATAAAAGGAAATATTCCCGATGCTCCGACCATAATGTTTAATGCGCATCTTGATACGGTTTTAACCGGCAAAATTAAACCGGTCGTCCGCGGTGACAAAATAATCTCTAACGGAAGCAGCATTCTCGGGGCTGATGATAAGGCCGGTGTTGCTGTTATTATGGAGGTTATATCACGCATAAAAAAAATGAAATTGTCACATGGTAATATTGAGGTCGTTTTTACGGTTGCCGAGGAGATTGGCCTTCTTGGAGCAAAACATATCAACAAAAAATTTCTAAAATCCGATTTCGGCTTTGCCGTCGACGGAGGAAAAGTAAATTTGGTAATGAACGCTGCTCCGTCACAAAACAGCATAACGGCGATTATCCATGGGAAAGCAGCTCATGCCGGCATCCATCCCGAGAATGGAATCCACGCGATAAAAGTTATAAGTAATGCGATTTCAAAAATTAAAATGGGAAGGATTGACCATGAGACTACGTCAAATATCGGGGTGATTCACGGCGGAGTGGCGACTAATATTATTCCGGACCATGTCGAGATAAAAGGCGAGACAAGAAGCCATAATGAAAATAAACTAAAAAATCAAACGGATCACATTGTCTCAACAATTAAAAGAGAGTGCAAAAAGTTTGGCGCAAAATCCGATATCAAAGTTGTCCGCATGTACGATTCTTTTGCCGTGAAAGAAAGCTCTTTTGCCTCAAAAATTCTTAAGAGCGCGGCGATTATGTCGCGGATTAAACTTGATTTTAAACCAACCGGAGGCGGAAGCGACGCGAATATTTTTAATCAACTTGGGATTCCGACATTGATTGTTGGCGTTGGAGGGCGCGGAGCGCATACAAAATATGAATCTGTTTCAATAAGTTCGATGGGAAAAGCGGCTGATTATTTTATCAATATCATTAAGACGGCGGCAAATGAAAAAAGAAACATTAATTAAATCGGAGCGGATATATCAGGGGATAATGGTCGGACTCCGCAAAGATTATGTGCGGCTTTCTAATGGGAGGGAATCCACAAGAGTTATCTGCGAGCATCCGGGAGCCGTTGCGGTTATAGGCATAACTGCGGATAAAAAATTGGTTTTTATAAGGCAGTACCGCAGGGCGCCGGATAAAATAATGTATGAGATCTGCGCGGGATTGATAAACAAAGGCGAATCCAGGGCTGCCGCGGCAAAAAGAGAATTAGAAGAAGAAACCGGATATGTTTCAGGAAAAATAAAATATTTAACATCCGCCTATACATCACCGGGTTATTCTACAGAAATAATCCATTATTTTCTTGCGACAAAACTAAAAAAAACAGTCCAAAAAACAGATGAAGACGAAATAATCACCGTTTTAACGGCAGAATACAGCCTATGCTTAAAAATGATAAAATCAGGATTAATAAAAGACAACAAAACAATTGCAGGTATTCTTCTGGCTGGTCAATATGCAAAATTATCTTGACGAATTTATAAGTTACCTTGATATTGAGAGGGGTTATTCTCAAAATACGATTGGTTCTTACCGCTGCGACCTTGATCAATTCACAAAATATTTAGCAACACGCCGCGTTTCTGACATCAAAGCTATCGATCGCAGATTAATCTCGTCTTATATAAGCTATCTCGGGGGAAAATCTATTCTTACAAGCAGTATTTCCCGCAAACTTGCCGCAATAAAAAGCTTTTGCAAATTTCTTATGCGCGAGAATTATTTGGAATTAAATCCGGTAAAAAATCTAAGGCTCCCAAAATTGCCAAAAAGACTGCCAAAGGCATTATCCAGCAATGATATATTAAAGTTAATGGAAGGCCGTTTTGAAAAAAACAAGGAAGGATTCCGCGACCGCGCGATTCTTGAAACTCTTTACGGTACGGGAATCAGGGTATCGGAGCTTGTTGATCTCAAAATGCAGGATGTTAATTTTGACGCGGAGTTTATCAAATGTTTTGGCAAAGGAAGCAAAGAAAGAATCGTTCCTCTCGGCTCAAAAGCATCAACCGCAATAAAAGAATACGTCAATGTTTACCGCAATAGATTTATCGGCAAGACTGCGGATAATGGAATATTGTTTCTGGACAGGTCCTCGAATAAACTTACCCGCCAAGGTATCTGGTATATTGTAAAAAAATATATCAGATTGGCATGTATTACCGCGAAAGCATCTCCGCATACATTCAGGCATTCATTCGCAACTCATCTATTGGAGCATGGAGCGGATCTTAGGTCTGTTCAAGAGCTGCTTGGACATGTTAATATAGCTACAACGCAGATTTATACGTCGGTAAGTCGTGAAAAACTGCGAAGAGAATATCAAAAGGCGCATCCGAGGGCATAATATGTTTGATCCGACATTTTTAATAATTGGAATACCGGTAATTCTTTTAACAATTACGATTCATGAATATTCGCACGCAAAAGTAGCGGACATTCTTGGAGATCCAACTCCCAGGCTGTCAGGCCGGCTTTCACTTAATCCCATAAGCCATATCGATCCTATCGGATTTTTGATGCTAATGATAGTAAGATTCGGATGGGCAAAGCCTGTTCCAATCAACCCAAACCATTTTAAAAATCCAAAACGCGATATGGTGTACGTGTCACTCGCGGGACCGTTATCAAATTTCTTTTTCGCGTGGATCCTGGCAATAATTTTAAAGAATACGCCAATAAGCTTTGGCGGTATTTTGCAGTACGCGATATGGCTTAATCTGGGGTTGGCTGTTTTTAACCTGATACCAATACCTCCGCTGGACGGATCAAAGATTTTGGAGGGGATACTCCCTGATCAGTATTATGAGTACTTTAGGGCAATTGACCAGTATGGATTTTTTATTCTTATTCTGGTTATCCTGTTCCCCGGCACATCTGAACTGCTAATGTCGACTGTACAATTCATGTACACCCTGCTGATGCTCTGACCATGAATTATCAGGAATCAATAAAATTAATAGAGAGCTATTGGAAATTCGGCATTAAGCTTGGCCTGGACAGGATAAGTTTTATTTTATCCGAAATCGGCATGCCTCAAAACAGTTTTAAGAGCATCCATGTGGCAGGGACTAACGGCAAGGGTTCTATTTGTGCAATGATGTCCTCTGTGTTGAAGGAGGCAGGGTATAATGTCGGAACCTATACATCACCTCATCTTGTGGATTATACCGAGAGAATAGCGATAAACGGGATTAATATTTCAAAAGATGACTTTGCCGCAATTATAAGCGAACTAATTCCCGCGATAGATAAATGTGCGAGATCTCTTGATCCGCCTACCGAATTTGAAATATTAACCGCAGCTTGTTTTTATTATTTCGCGAAAAATAAGATTGATATCGCGGTTGTGGAGGTAGGGCTGGGGGGAAGATTTGACGCTACGAATGTTTTGCTTCCTATTGTTTGCATAATCGCGGAGATAAGCCGTGACCATACCGATGTCCTTGGATTTACTATTGATTCTATCGCGTCTGAAAAATGCGGAATAATAAAGAACCAGATTCCTGTTGTCGCACTAAATCTGAATCCTGACGCGGCTGATGTGATTCTTGAAACAACCAAAAAAGAAAATGCCCCCCTTACATTTATAACCTATGAAAACATTCAAAAAACCGAGGATATCTATGATAAATCAGATCTAACTCTGCCGGCAGGGGTTGATACCTGGATAAAAACAAAAGAACGAGTTTATAAGGTTTATGTTCCGCTATTGGGAAGGGTTCAGGCATTAAACGCTGCGCTGGTTATTAGCGCCGCGGAAATTCTAAACAAAAAATCATTTATTGTTTCTATTAAAAATTTAGAGGATGGCCTGGCAAATACAAAGATGCACGGAAGGTTTGAGGTTGTGCACAGAGATCCTATGATAATTGTTGACGGAGCTCACAATGTCTCCGCGGCAAAATCGCTTGCCGAAAATTTAAATAGGATAAAAAAACACGGCAGAATAAATATCATAATTGGAATGCTTTCTACAAAAGATGCCGAAGGTTTTGTAAATGAATTGTCGGGTGTGGCTGATAATTTTATCGTGACAAGATCAACACACCCAAAATCGCTGAGCACTGATTATCTTGCGTCGGAGGTTCAAAAAACCCGTGTCCCATTTGAAACAACTGAATCGATTGACGAGGTTTTAGAAATTATTCCGGAGCGCAATATCACTAATTTTTACTGCATAACCGGATCTTTTGCAACCATCGGCGAATTTGTTGCCAAAATGAACATGTGATATAATTTTTGTGAAAAGGTTATTGTATGCATCCAAATATTGATGACGTTAGACGGGTAGATCCCGATATCGCAAGAGTATTGGATATTGAGTTGGACCGACAGCGTAATAAACTTGAGATGATTGCGTCGGAGAATTTTACCAGTTTAGCAGTTATGCAGGCTCAAGGGTCTGTTTTGACAAACAAATATGCGGAAGGCTATCCGGGTAAAAGATATTATGGCGGGTGTCAATTTGTTGATATTGCCGAATCTCTCGCGATTGAGCGGGCCAAAAAACTTTTTAACGCGGAGCACGCAAATGTTCAGCCTCATTCAGGTTCGCAGGCAAACATGGCAGCGTATATGGCATTTTTAAAGCCGGGAGATACAGTGTTAGGCCTTAATTTATCTCATGGAGGTCATCTCACACACGGAAGTCCTGTAAATATTTCAGGTTTGTATTTTAATTTTGTCCCTTACGGCGTCAGGCGTGATACGGAAACGATCGATTATGACCAGATAAAAGATTTAGGGAGGCAGCATCATCCAAAAATGATCGTTGCCGGTGCAACTGCTTATCCAAGGATTATTGATTTTAAGATTCTCCGTTCAATAGCCGATGAAATCGGGGCTGTTTTAATGGTTGATATTGCTCATATTGCCGGTTTAATTGTAGCCGGAATTCATCCATCTTCGATTCCATATGCTCATGTTACGACATCGACTACTCATAAGACTTTGAGGGGGCCGAGAGGCGGATTAATACTATGCGGCAAAGATTACGCAAAGCAGGTTGATAAAGCGATATTTCCTGGAACCCAGGGAGGTCCCTTAATGCACGTCATTGCGGCCAAAGCAGTTGCTTTTGGCGAAGCGTTAAAAGAAGATTTTAATAATTATCAGAGACAAATCGTAAAAAACGCAAAAGCTCTGGCAGATGAGTTAACAACCCAAGGTATGCGTCTTGTTTCCGGAGGAACTGATAATCATCTTATGTTGGTAGACCTCCGGAGTGTCAAATTAACGGGTAAGGACGCTGAACACATCTTGGATGAAATTGGTATAACTATCAACAAAAATACAATTCCGTTCGATCCGGAAAAACCATTTGTTACCTCGGGTATCAGAATCGGAACCCCGGCGCTTACGACCCGCGGTATGAAAGAAGAACAGATGAGGCAGATCGCGGAAATTATTGCGAGTGTACTAAAGAACTCTAGCGATGAGAGAATTAGAAAGAAGGCGGCGGAAACTGTATCTGATATTTGCAAAAAATTTCCGCTTTACGAATAAATAATTATGATCCAAATAAAAAATGTGTCAAAAATTTTTCCTAACGGTTTAGAAGCACTGTCAAATGTTGAATTGAATATCGGCAAAGAAGAATTTGTTTTTATTGTGGGGCCCAGCGGAGCAGGAAAAACCACTCTGCTTTCAATGTTATACAGGGAAGAGCTTCCCACATCGGGTGAAGTTATCGTTGATCACGTAAATATTGTAGGTCTTGAGCCTGCCCAGGTTCCATTTTTACGAAGGAATATCGGAATTGTATTTCAGGATTACAAATTACTGCCGAATCGCACTGTTTATGAAAACGTCGCGTTTGCCCTTCAGGTTACAGGAGCAACAAGATCACATATAAAAAGACATGTAACACAGGTTCTTGAGCTTGTGGGCCTTCTTAAAAAAGTAAAGTCTCTGCCCAAGGAGTTATCCGGAGGCGAACAGCAAAGGGTTTGCATAGCCCGCGCGATTGTAAATAATCCTCCTCTTTTGATAGCCGATGAACCGACCGGTAATCTTGATCCCTCGACATCCTGGGAGATAATGCAGCTTTTGGATAAAATTAACAAAAGGCATACAACAGTAATTGTAGCTACTCATAACAAAAGTATTGTTGACGGTATGCGGAAAAGGGTTGTGGCGGTAGAAAACGGCAGAATTATCCGCGACCAGCAGCTTGGCAGCTACAGCCCGATAGTATAGGAATTAATATTTATGAATTTCAGCAATGTTGAATTTTTCTTAAAAGAAGCATGGACAGGATTTCGCAGGTCAGGAATTATGAGTATTGTTTCTGTCGGTATCGTTACGGTATCTCTTGTAATATTTGGTGTTTTTATAATAGTTATTATGAATTTTGGGAATGTTGTCGGATCAATCGGCTCTAAGATGGAAATATCCGTTTATATCGACAAAGATATTAACGATATACAGGCAAATAACATTGTATCGGATATTAAAAAAATCGAAGGCGTTGACAACG
>Ga0265296_1005641_pt1 | contig 10147 bp, 9 predicted proteins | sample MunlanPumphouse1_FD_189073 | JGI IMG/M metagenome (GOLD analysis project Ga0265296, IMG submission 189073) | Groundwater microbial communities from a municipal landfill in Southern Ontario, Canada - Pumphouse #1 | ecosystem: Environmental > Aquatic > Deep subsurface > Groundwater | place: Canada...
GTCAACTAAATTGCTCATTGATGTCAGCATGCTGGGGGTTGTTGAGAAGAAAAACCTCTGCTTACGCTCCGGAGCAAAATCCGGAGATATTATTATGGTTACAGGTTCACTCGGCGGTTCAATTAAAGGCAAGCATTTGAAATTTACCCCGCGCCTTAAAGAAGCGCGTTTTTTAGTAAATAATTTCAAAATTAACTCCATGATCGATATTTCTGACGGTTTGCTTCAGGATTTAGGGCATATCTTAGAGCAAAGTTCATCCGGCGCGGTAATATATGAAAAACTCATCCCGTTAAGCAAGGAGGCGGCTGGGTTAGCTGAGGCGCTTTCTTCGGGAGAGGAGTTTGAACTGCTTTTTACCGCCTCAAGGGAGCAGGCCAACAAAATTATCAAGAGCCCTGAATATCGCTTTAGGGTCATCGGAGAAATTATGCCTGGGGCATTTGGCTTAAGGCTGATTAATTCCCGGAATGAATATTCCAGCGCACAGGCGCGTACCGGCCTCACCTTTAAGGCCGGGTATAAGCATTTCTAAATGAAAAAATTATCCAGGTCAGTCGCCTCAACTTTAAAAATAGGCAGGCTTATCAGCCGCCAGCTTCAGCCGGGTGATATTGTTCTTTTATCCGGCTGCCTGGGCGCGGGCAAGACGGTTTTGGCTAAAGGGATCGCCCAGGGACTAGGGATCAGTAAAGATCAGGTGATCAGCCCGTCTTTTGTTTTGCTGCGCGTACATAAAGGAAGGCATTTCTTGCACCATTTTGATTTTTACCGGCTTAAAACTCCCGGGGACATCTTAAGCTTGGGATATGAAGAATATCTTTATTCCGAAGGTATTACGATCATTGAATGGCCCGAGCGCCTGAAATTCCTCTTGCCAAAGGAATTTTTAAAGATTAAGCTGTTTACCAAAGCTGTCAACCAGAGGCTGCTTCACTTTATTGCCAGGGGCTCCAGGTATAAACGGTTGTTGGGGAAAATCAATGAAAATATTAGGGATTGATACGACCACTAAATTTCTTTGTCTTGGCCTGTATGCGCGCGGCAAATCTTACGAATACAACCTGGAGGTGGGCAGGAACCTTTCCGCGCTGCTGGCGGTGACTATCCAGAGGGCCCTTAGCGCCGCGGAATTAAAAATAGCGGATATCGGTTATTTTGCCTGCGGCCTTGGCCCGGGATCTTTTACCGGCATGCGCATAGGATTGGCCACGATAAAAGGATTAAGCATCGTCAGGGATAAGCCTGTGATCGGGATACCTACGCTGGATATCCTGGCGAGGAATGCTTTACCTGAAGATGCTTTGATTGTTCCCGCCTTAGACGCCAGACGAGGCCTTATTTATTGCTGTTCTTACAAAAACGAAAGGGGCCTCTTAAGGCGAAAGAGCGAATACGCGCTTTTAAGCCTGGATGAATTCATTAAAAAGTTCAACAGGCATCCGGTAATCTTAGGGGATGCCGTATCTGTATATGGCGATAAAATGTTAAGCGGCATGAAAGGAGCGCGCCTCCTGGATAAGGATTACTGGTTTCCCGCGCCGCGTAATCTTATGGACTTAGCACTTGCCAAGATCAAGGCCGGACAATTTAGCAGCGCTTTAACCGTTAAACCCATTTATCTATACCCTAAAGAATGCCAGATAAAAACAAGATAGGTTACCGGCCCACCTGGGCAGAGGTAAACCTTAAGAACCTGGAGTATAATTTTAAAAAAATCAAATCCCTGCTGCGGCCGCAGACCAGGATCCTGGTTACCGTTAAAGCCGATGCTTACGGCCACGGGCTTGTTCCGGTATCTAGGAGATTAGCCGCTAATGGGGTGGATTTCCTGGGGGTCGCCTCTATTGATGAAGGGATCAAATTAAGAAAAGCGGGTATAAAAACCCCCATCCTGGTTCTCGGTTTGATCCTTAAAAAAGATATCCCGCCGCTTTTTAGCTATGATCTTATTCCTACTGTCTGCGATGAAAAATTTGCTTTCGCGCTTAACGCCAGGGCCGTCGTATTAAATAAAAAGATACGCCTGCATATTAAGGTGGATACCGGCATGGGCAGGATTGGTGTCGCGCATGATGACGCCTTTGCGTTAGTAAAGAAAATCCACAAACTTAAATTTATCGTAATCGACGGTATTTTCACGCATTTCCCTTTTGCCGATATCAACCGCAAGTTTACCATCTTCCAGATCAACCTGTTCAATAAGTTAGTCGGAGATTTAAAAAAAAGCGGCATAGTCATACCGCTGGCGCACGCTGCCAACAGCATAGGATTAATTGATTATCAGGACAGCCATTTTACCATGGTCAGGCCGGGCCTGGTGATTTACGGGCTATATCCTAAAAAAGGATTGGGGATAAATTTAAAACCCGTGTTAAGCCTTAAAACTCGCGTGGTTTTTATCAAGCAGGTTCCCGCGGGATACGGGATAAGTTACGGGCACGCTTATATAACCAGCCGGCCGGCGCGCATCATCACTTTGCCTATAGGCTATGGGGATGGTTATCCACGCAACCTTTCTAATCTGGCGAGGGTTTTAATCGGCGGCAGGCGCAGGCGTGTCAGCGGCAGGATTTGCATGGATCAGATCATGGTCGATGTAGGCAGTCAAAAACCGAAAATCGGGGATGAGGTTGTTTTGATCGGAAAACAGGGAAAACAAAAAATTACCGTTGAGGAGTTAGCGCGCCTATCCGGCACCATCCCCTATGAGATCGTCTGCGGCTTAGGCAGCCGCATTCCCCGCATTTATAAATAGGGACAGTAGAAAATGGGGTCAGAATTATTTTTTTATAAAAAAATAATTCTGACCCCATTTTCTTTGCTGACCCCATTTTCTTTGAACCGTCCCCTTTTATTTTATGGTAGCTTTGCAATAAGATAAAGGCTGCCGGAGAGAACGATGATGTGGCTCATTGAGGCAGCTACTAGAGGCATGATCAATCCGGATTTTCCTACAGCCAGGCATACAGCGTCAAGGATGTAATAGAGGAAGCCCACAATGATCGAGACTCCGACAGAAGACATTCCTGTGGCGCGTTTGCGCATCAAGAGCGAGAAAGGAATTCCCAGGAGCATAATTATAATGCTGGTAAACGGCATAGTGAAGCGTTGATAAAGGTCAACCTTGAGATTCCGGATTACGGTAGTTGCCCCGCTTTTAGAAATCCTCCAGATATAATCCTGCATTTCCCGGATATCCATCAACTCAGGCTTTTGTCTCAAGGAAGCAAAATCTTTCGGGGTTTCCGATATGGTCATGATCTCTTCTTCAAAATAAACCGGCTCCTCCACCACCTGGCTGTTTTGGTCGAAATTATAGGTGATGCATTGGTAGAATCTCCATAGGCCATCCTGGTAAACACCTTTAGAGGCAACGATCTTTTTGGTCAGGTTTTGATGTTCGTCATGCTCAAGTATAGTTATGCCTTCCATGGTTTTGGCCGCAGGGGAAAATTTGCTGATAAAAAACAGCCTGTTTTTCAAGCCATACATAGTGAGATTGGCGATCATTTCAATTTTCCCGGGTTTGTTTTTCTTGATTCCTTCATCCATCTGGGTTTTGAGCCTTTGGTTTTCAGCTAAGGCTCCCGGAAGGAACCTATCGCTGACCCAGAAGACCAGCAGGCTGATCAGGAAACCGAAGATCAAAGCATCCCTGGCAATTTCAAATATGCTCAGGCCGCTTGAGCGCATAGCGATTATTTCATTGTTATGGTTAAGCTTGCCGAAGGTGTAAACCGTGCTTAACAGGCAGGCAAAAGGAGAAACCTGCACGAACATTACAGGAAGATAAGAGAGGTAATAGCGGATTAGAAGCGTTAGATTGACCTGTTGTTTTAATATGTCTTCCAGGTTGGTGAGCAGGTCGATAATAACATATAGGAAGAGAAAAATAAAGATGCAGGAAATGAAAACATAAATTACGGATTTCAGGATATAGCGGTCTAGGATGCGCATAGCTTATACAGTAAGAATGAGCCGATTGAGCCGAATATTATATTCGGCAGCCACAGGGCAATGCCGGGGGGCAGATGTCCCTCGATCGCCAGCGCCTCGCAGCCGATAAATAAAGGATAGTAACAGACAATGATCAATACGGCGATGCCGATGTTGATGGATTTCTCACGCCTGCGCGTAATGATGCCCAGGGATGAACCCAAGAGCATGAATATCAGGCAGGAAAAGGCCAGGGCTAATTTTTCATGGATCTCCGTGACCAGGGGCACAGGGCTGATTCCCTCACGTCTAAGTTTTTTTGCCTCTTTCTTTAATTCCCGGATAGTCATTTCTTTGAATTTCTTATCTACGACCTTATCCTGCATTTGGGCCATGTCCAGGTTCATAAAATAAGTGCGGAAGTTAAGCTTATAGAAGTTGGTGGGGTTTTCCGGGTCAGGCTCATCGCTGGTGCCGTCGATAAGCTTTAGCTTGATAGTATTCTTCTCCGGCATAGTGATGAATTCGCCGGCCTTGGCTACAATTGTGCGCGTGGGCTTATCCTCTCCCTGAGGTTCGTAGATGCGGACGTTATTCAGCCGGTTTTTCTTCTGGTCAACATGGTAGATAAAGAGGATATATCTTTGAAAGGAGTTGATAAATACGCCTTCCTCAAATGCCGCTGTGGGGTTTTTAAATCCCATCTCTTTTAAAGTCTTGCGGTAAGCAAAATGTGCGTAGGAGGCAGCCTGGTCGTTAAAAATAGCCAGGCCCAGGCTTAATATGAGGCTGATGATCAGTAAAGGAAGGATCAATCTGAACAGGCTTATGCCGCTTGTGCGGATGGCAATAATTTCATTATCGCTGGAGAATCTTCCCAGGGCAAGCAGCACAGCCACCAGGACCGATATGGGCAAAGTATAGGTAACGATATAGGGCATCAGGTAGATAAACAGCTGCAGCACGCTGAATATGTCCACTCCTTTGTTGATCACCAGGTCAGCGATGCGCTTTAAGTTGCCGATTAGGACCATCACAAAGCTTAAAACGCCAAGGGTTAATAGGAGTGGGCCGAGGAACTCTCTTAAAATATAATTGCGCAGGATTTTCATGTTTAGCTGGCCAGGGTTAGCAGGAAAACATTTCTTGCCCCGGATTCTTTTAAGCTCTTGGCTGCCTGGCTTGAGGTAGCCCCGGTAGTCAAAACATCGTCGACGAGCAGCAAATTTCTCTCCCTAACCATTTCGGGCCTGGTTACGCAAAAGCTCTCCTCCACATTAATCCACCGTTCTTGGGGGTCCAGCCCGGTCTGGGTTTTAGTCATTCTGTTACGGATTAATACTTGCGCCAGTACTTCTTTGTTAAATTCCCCGGCCACCTGTTCACTTAAGATTTGGGCCTGGTTAAACTCTCTTTGGCGCAGCCGGCTGTTATGTAACGGCACAGGAATGATAAAATCCATGTATTCTATAGGTAAATCGTAGGCTCTAATGAAATTATTCATGATTTTCCCCAAGTCCCGGCCCAGGTAATCACTTCCGCTATATTTAAACTCATGGATCAGTTTCTTGATGGTGCCGCTGTATTTGCAGGGGCTAAAAGCGCGATCAAAATTAAATTTTATGCTTAGGCAGCCGGGACAAATATTTTTTTCCAGGCTCAAGCCGTCCAGATGCCTACCGCAATAAGCGCAGAAAGGAGGCAGGTTCATCTCGATACCGTCTCGGCATGACGTGCAGATAAAATCCCGCCCCTGGTTTGGATGTATGCTTTTTTTGCAGGCCAGGCAGCACTCCGGATAAATTAAATCCCTTAAGCCTTTAAGCAAGGCGCGCAACATAAAGCTATAATAACAATGAAATTTAGCTTTGTCAAAGTAATTGACAGTGGGCTTAAGTGATAGTAAAATAATTCAATATGGAAAAAGAAAACTTGGCAGAATTAAAGAAAAAGTTGTTTGATCTCTTGAACAATGAGGCCTTAAAAAGGGGAAAGTTCACGCTTTCCTCGGGCAAAGAGAGCAGTTATTATCTGGACGGCCGCGTAATTACTCTCTCAGCCCAGGGAGCATATTTGGCAGCCAGTATCATATTGGATATGATCAGCAAAGATAATCCGGACGCAGTCGGCGGACCGACCCTGGGAGCAGACCCTATTGTGGGGGCCCTGGCCGCGTTAAGTTATATAAATAACCGTCCGATCAGGACTTTTATAGTGCGCAAGTATGCCAAGGAACACGGGACGCAGAGGCAGGTGGAAGGGCCGGCCCTTAAAAAAGGGGACCGGGTGATCCTTCTGGATGATGTGGCTACTACCGGTAAGGCGATTATCGAAGCCAAGCAGGCCCTGGATAAAATAGGGGTTATCGCCGGCAAAGCGATTGTGATCGTTGACCGCGATGAAGGGGCTGCGGATAACCTGGCTAAGGCAGGCTTGAAGTTAGAGTCAATTTTTAAGATCACGGATTTTGGACTCTAGTGTTGAAGAAAAAGATCATAGTAGTCGGCGGCGGGCCATCGGCAATGATGGCGGCAATCCGGGCAGCAGGCTTTGGCCAGAATGTCATCCTCCTTGAAAAAAAGAGCTCCCTGGGCATCAAACTCCTCTTAAGCGGCAAAGGCCGCTGCAATCTCACCAACGCGGAAGACCTGGAATATTTCCTGAAACGATTCTCTAAAAACGGGGATTTCTTAAGGGACGCCTTTAAGAAATTCTTTAACCGTGACTTGATGCGTTTTTTCGAAGAGCGCGGTTTAAAACTTAAAACCGAGCGCCAGATGCGTGTTTTTCCGGCAACTGACCGCTCTACCGGCATTCTTAATGTATTACAAAAAGAGCTTGAAAAAGTTGGCGTCCAGGTCGTTTGCAAGAGCAAGGTTGTTGATTTACTCCTGCAAGACGGTAAAGTCAAGGGTGTGCGTTTGGAGAATGGCCGGGATATCCTTGCTGACCGGGTGATTTTGGCTACCGGAGGCGCCAGTTACAGTTTTACCGGTTCCGACGCTTCGGGTATAAATATCGCCGGGAGGCTCGGGCATACGATCGTGCCTTTACGCGCCGGCTTAGTCGGGCTTATGGTAAAACAGGATTATCCTAAGGAATTAGAAGGTGTGATCCTGCACAATATCAGGATTAGTTTCTCCGACGGTAAGACCCAGATCGTTTCCGATATAGGAGAACTGCTTTTTACGGGCTTTGGTATATCCGGGCCGCTGGTGATTACCTTAAGCGCTAGGGTTATAGATCTACTTGCCCAGAATAAAAAGGTTTCCGCGCAGATAGACCTAAAGCCGGCTTTATCAGTCCAGCAGCTGGACAGCCGCCTGCTCAGGGAATTCAAGCTGCATGCCAAAAAGAATATTAAGAATATGCTCAAGGAAATATTGCCGCTGCGTTTAATTACGGTTTTTACCCAGGCAGCCGGTATTGACCCCTTTAAAAAATGCAGTCAGGTTACCCAGGGAGAAAGGGAGAAGATTGTTTCCCTGCTTAAATGTTTCTCTCTGGATATCTCCGGACCCAGGCCTATTGAAGAGGGCATGATCACCCAGGGCGGAGTGAGTTTAAAAGAGATAAACCCGCGCACTATGGAGTCGCGCTTAGTCAAAGGATTATACTTTTGCGGAGAGATGATCGACGTGGACGCAGATACCGGCGGTTTTAACCTTCAGGCAGCCTTTTCAACCGGGTATCTTGCGGGTGAAAGCGCAGCATTATGAAAAAAATATACTTAGCATCTAATTCAAAAGCCAGAAAGAAGCTATTGGAGAGATTCGGCCTGAAGTTTAAGGTCCTTCCTCCTAAAGTTAGAGAGCAAAAGAGCCGCGGGAATTTATCTTACAGCCAGCTGGTAAAGTATAACGCCTGCAATAAAGCCAAAGATGTTTCCGCCAGGGTTAAAGAAGGCATTATCATCGCCGCGGACACCATTTGCGTCCAGGGGGATAAGATATTCGGCAAACCCGGAAATATTAGTGAAGCCCGGCGTATGCTTAAAAAATTATCCGGCAAGCCACAGTGGCTCTATACGGGCCTGGCGGTTATAAAAAAAGGCCACGGCAGGGATAAGCTTGTGTCTGATTATGAAAAAACCAGGGTTTATATGGATAAGCTAAGCGATAAAGAGATCAATAATTATTTTAAGCAGGTTTCTCCTTTGGATAAAGCCGGAAGCTTTGATATCCAGGGCAGGGGCGCGTTCTTTATCAGGAGAGTAGACGGGTGTTTTTATAATGTCGTAGGCCTGCCTTTAAGGAAGCTCTATTTGATTTTTAAAAAACTCGGCTTATTCGCGTTAGCAGGCATATTTTTTATTTTAAGCGGCTGCTCTACCGAGTACAATCTGGCCACCAAGCAGGAGGAACAATATTATTACAGCACGGATAAAGAGGTGCAGATGGGCCAGTCGATCAACCGCCAGGTGGCCAAGGAATATAAATTCTCTCCGGATCCTTTGCAGTCCAAACGCGTGGAGGATATCGGTAAAAAAATAGCCGCGGTCAGCGACAGAAAAGATGTTGATTACCATTTCCAGGTTTTAGATGATGACCAGGTCAATGCCGTGTCTTTGCCCGGAGGTTATGTTTATGTAAACAGCGGATTATTGGATAAAATTGCCAGTGATGACGAACTGGCCTGCGTCCTGGCGCATGAAGTGGGGCATATTGTCGCCCGGCACAGTATTAAGAAGCTCCAGGCCATGCAAAGCTACTCTATCTTAAGGCTGCTGGTGGCAGCAGCCCCCAGTTCAGGAGAAGTAGGCAGTGCCGCGGATCTCGCTTTTACCCAGTTTCTCCTCGGCTACAGCCGCGAGGATGAGCTGCTTGCTGACCAATTGGGCGCGCGTTACGCCAAGCGGGCCGGTTATGACCCACACGGCATGATCACTTTCCTGGAAAAACTGCAGGATATAAACCGCAGGATGCCGCCTACGGAAAGATCATATTTTAAGACCCATCCGTATGTGCCGGACAGGATCAGGGTGGTCAAGGAGGAGCTGGGCGAACAGATCAAGTTTAGTGATTACATTAACATTCAACAAAAACCCCATGAATAAGATGATGGATGTTTTGGCAAATAAGAATTAGTGCGGGAGGAGGGAGTTGAACCCTCAAGGGTTGCCCCACACGCTTCTGAGACGTGCGCGTCTGCCATTCCGCCACCCCCGCAAAATTGATTTCAGTATATATTAGCCTTCTTCTCCTGTCAATTGATTATCATCTCTTGCTATAAATGAATTGCTGCCGGGTTTTTTTACTGGTATAATATCAGCTTAAATCAAAGGAGTTATGATGTTTTTGGAACATTTTAGGGTTACCGGTTTAGCCATGGCCCAGATATTCACCCTGGCTGCTTTAGGCTATATTCTGGTGAAGAAAAACATGCTTTCGCATGAAGGCCTGAATGCCTTAAGCCGCCTGCTTATCCAGGTGATCTTCCCGGCTTTGATCCTTACCCAGATGCTGCAGAACTTTAGCTTTAATCTTTATCCTGACTGGTGGACCTTCCCGCTGATTAGTTTAGCGATCACTGCCGGAGGCCTTATCGTGGGCTGGGCATTGCTTAAATTCTTAAAGGCAAAAACGCATAAGTTGCAGTTTTTAAGCCTGGTAGCTTTTCAGAATTCCGGGTATCTGCCTCTGGCTATGGCCGCGGCGATATTCTCAGGCCGCCAAACCGACAATATATTCATTTTTATTTTTTTGTTTTTATTGGGTTTTGATCTAGTGGCCTGGTCCCTGGGTATCCATTTGCTTACTTATGAAAAACAGGCTAAATTCAGGCTGCGCAGCATCTTTAGCCCGCCGGTCGTCGCGAATTTAGCCAGCCTCGCGCTGGTAGCATTGGGCTTAAACAAGCTGATCCCGGCCGGGATATTTAAGCCTTTGCAGATGGTGGGTAATTGCACTTTGCCTCTGGCCATGCTAGTCGTCGGGGGTAATATTGCCCTGGCGCAATTAAAGAATATCGATAAGAAAACAGTTTTCATTTTTCTGCTGGGGAAGTTGATCATCCTGCCGGCCTTAGGGTTGGTTGTAGTACTAAGGCTCGCCTTGCCGCATTTACTGGGTTTTCTGATCGTCATGCAGCTGGCTATGCCTTCGGCAACCTCTTTGTCGGTGATTATCCGGCATTATAAGAAAGAGGATGCCCTTATCAGCCAGGGGGTATTCTTCAGCCACATCTTCAGCCTCCTTACCATACCCTT
>Ga0265296_1005643_pt1 | contig 10140 bp, 9 predicted proteins | sample MunlanPumphouse1_FD_189073 | JGI IMG/M metagenome (GOLD analysis project Ga0265296, IMG submission 189073) | Groundwater microbial communities from a municipal landfill in Southern Ontario, Canada - Pumphouse #1 | ecosystem: Environmental > Aquatic > Deep subsurface > Groundwater | place: Canada...
GATTTTTATATCGAACTGTTTTTTTTAAAATTTCACTTTTTTAAAAAATATTTTTTATTCCGCGGAAACTATTCTGTCTTCGTCCGGAATATAGGGTGTAACGAACAGCATATTGTCCCAATAAGAATATTTTCTAAATCCGCTGTACCTCATCCACACATTTATTCCGAGCGAATTTACCGCGTCGTCCGGCCTTCCCATTAGAACTATTTTGTCCATCACCGCCCCAAGCCCTTTGTGCAGGCCTGTTATTACCTTATCCAGCAAGTCCAGTTCAAGATATTTTTTTACATTTAATAATGGGATACGCGGATAATCTTTGTATTCTCTAAATACTTTTTCATTTGGAGAAATATCCCGGGTTAATTTGACTGATATAAGAATATCTTTGGCAATATTTATTTCCAACATTCCGTAATCGCTGACTCTTAGCTGACCGTTGTCGTTTGTAATCTTAGCTCCCAATCCAAATTTTCCTCTGCAAATCCATCTGGTCATAAGTCTTACATATGTTATCGCGATCCTCGCGGTAGCAATATCCATGCCTAATTCATTCGCAAGCCATCCGATTGCTTCTGATTTTTTTAAATTGTCCGAAAAAAATATCTCCGGTATTCTTGTCCCTCCCGATCTTAAAATAGCGAAAAGTTTTTTATAAACTTTTGGAGGAATAAACCCTTTTGGAGCCAAGATCGGGATTGATTCTCCTTCGTGGTAAGGCTTTCTATTTGGAGAATTTCCGGTAACTTTTAAATATAACCATCCGTCAGGGTCGCATTCAAGCTCGGCCCAATTGCCAAATAAAATCTTATCGTCTCTTACAGAAATTCTTGCGGATCTGCCAAAAGCAGTTCTTACCATATTTTCAACAAGCAGTCCGATATCCCTGCAAGCACTGACAGCCAATCCTCCCATCAATTGGGGAGTGGATTCTATCAATCGGGTTACTCCATATTTAATGATGTCTTTTCCTGCTCCAAGATTTTGATCCGCGCCGATTTCCGGGCATACGGCAAACTGACCCTGCGGATTATGCGCTCCCGAATAATAACCGTAATTTGTAATTTCGTTCCATTTTTGAGGCAGATATGAATAATCCTTAAATAAAACACTTATAACTCCAACCTGACGGCCGCAAAAATTAATCTCACCACGATCAATCATGTTTCTTAATACAGAAAGATTTGTAAGATCAGCCGCGGTTCTTCCCTCAAATTCAGTCAATGGTATAGCGTATTGGGCAATAATTCCGGTTGGAGATGTTTGTATTCGATCGCGGATCATATCTTCGGTTATATTATAAATCGGCCTGCCGTATCTGTTTGTCCATGTTTTTCTCAAAAGTGCTGTTAATTGAGGTGCATCATCAACAGTCGCGTTCTTTAATACGTATAAATAATCATGGTCTCCAACTTTTTTTACGCAAGCATGAAATAATAATCTGCCGTCTGACAGCGTGAGAGCTTGCGGAACCTGTTTTGGAGTCATGTACTTTAGGATATCTAAATTTGTACTGGCATTATTGCCCCTGCTTCCATTTAGATGTGAATATGAGGGGAAACTTTTCATCCCAAGACCGATAAAATTAGTTATACGCATATTTAAACGCGGCTTCCGATTCATCAATAATATCTGCCGGCGATTCGGTCCCGATAGAATTTCTGGCGAACATCGGCATTCCGCTTCCATAATGCGTCATAGCGGCAGGAACTTCCGTTAACGATCTTACCTGACCAAGGCTAACCGCAAAATTCCACGCGTATCCCTGCTGCGCAATAAAATCCATGTACCGGGTGGCCGCCCGTTCTTGAGTTTCTTGATTGCCATAAAAATTAAATCCGACCATAAAACCATAGGACGGATTCCCATCGTAATCCCTTATCATCTCCATTGCCAAATCTCTCTGTGGATATGACTCGAGTCCTGGATACGTTACAATGCTCACCCATTTTCCCATAACAGTTTCCAAATATTTGGCAAAGCGCAAAGCAATCTGTTCAGCTGTTTTTTCGCGGTCTATATATGTAGGAAACCCATAATGAGCTATATGAAACGCTGTGCTGGGAGATAAAATTGCACCGGCAATATCGCGATGGGCTATCAGTCCTCTCTCTTCCCAGTTTGGATCATAAATTAATCCGTTTGGCGCTAAAACGCCGCCACCCATTTCGAGCCCGAATCCGCTGATAATTTTTGTAAGGCTCTCAACAACAATTAATAATTCGGGATCTTCCGGAACAGCATTTTTTGCAATTTGCCATGGACGGCAAAACATTGGACCCAAAAATGTATTATCGGCAATTAATCTTATTTTATTTGATGGATCCCTGTTTTGGGCTATATTTACATCGTGCGCAATTCTCGCGATTTTCGCTATATTGTTTAATTTCAAGTGTGGATTTGTTTCCGTTTCAAAATAAATCGCGGTGGTATCCGGTGTAATGGCGCGGCGAAGATCATCATATGACGATTTGTTATCGCCAAAATCCATTAAGACGGATTGTCTTACGTGATTTTTGGCTAATACTTTATTCGCAAATCGCCCGGTGCATCCATAGAGATCTTTATCAAAAATAATAATATCTCCGGGCTTTGTCACTGTAAGGATAGCGGCATTAATCGCTGCCATCCCGGTTGAAAAAACCACGCAGCCATAATTGTCGTCATAATTTAAACCATGAGAAAATAGCAAACGCGCTTCCAGTTCCGCCGTATTTGGGTTGCCAAATCTTCCGTAAGGAGTTCTTAAATCAGGGGTTCTTGTCCTGTCAAAGCTTGCATTTGTATGAGTTGCAAAACCTTCTCTGGCTGCTTCAACCGAAGGATATGTAAAAGATGTTGACGCGTGTATTACTCCCGGAACATCACGGCCCAAACCTCTGATTTGATCATGCATAGTCCGGGGACCGTGCAAAAAAATTGTCTGCATTTTCATGCAGGCCGGACCTTTTGTTACTACAATCGGCGAATTTTTTATCCCATCCAATGAAGTCATTTTTTAAACTCCTAATTAAATTACTAATTTGTATCGAACAATTTATTAAGAAATTTCAACCGCCATGACATTTTTTATATTTTTTTCCGCTGCCGCACTGGCAGGGCTCATTTCTACCGACTTTGCGGGTTGGTTGCTCAAGTTCATCCAATTCTTTGTGCCATGCTTTCATCCTGCAAAAATTAGGAAAAGACCTGTCCGTCCCTCCAATTGAAATAATAAATTCAGCCAAAGCATTGGCGATAAACATTTGATTTCCCGGCAGCAATTTGTTCCTGACGATAATGCCAGCCAGCGTCTCCGCGCTAAGCCAATAATCTTTCTTTTCGCGAAAAAATAGTTCTGTAACACGGGGAACCAATTGAAACAAACAGGCAAGGGATTCTCTATCTTGATCATTGCGGCATTTGCCGGCTAAACTAGACGCGACAAAGCTAAGTTTCCCGGGATTGGTAAAACTATCGATGATACCTTTTACGGTTGCCATCCTTTTCCCCATCGCCCAAAAAACATAATCAGTAACGGTCTGAAGCGAGAACCTGTCGGATGTAGACAAAACACGCGGAATAAACGAAAAGTTCAGCAAGACATTCGTATTCCCGATCATAAATCTGCCTCTGTTATAAGCCGGCCACGAAAAAATGTTGCTGTTTCCCGTCATATCTGCGGGTTCAAAAAACCCGACTTCAAATCCCTGTAAATAGCCGTATTTGTCCAGGACACTCATTGCCATTGACAAGTTTTTTGCCGCGCCAATATTAATAGGAAGAAGCCCGTCTTGAATCTCTTCCGCTTGTTGTCTTATAACATCTCTAAATGGATGTGAATCCAACCGTGCGGGTACGGAATTGTGCTCAACATCAATTTCATATAAAAAATCAGGATGCAGTTCTTTTAACTTGTCTATGCCGAAAGGCCAATAATTTTTTGCAAAATCTTCCGCAGATATTCTTTTCCCGTCCAATGTCCTGATCGCGCTTACAGGCTCAACAAACATTTTCGCGCGTAAAAGACGAATTTCGCCCGAAGATGATACCAGATATTGTTCCGCATTTGAAAGAGTTGAATATAACTCGCTGAATTGGATAAGAAGTGTCGGATCATCAAACCTGGGAACATCTTTATTCGCATCAAACTGCACAAAATCAATGACGCCCAGATGTTCCTGCAGCCATGGCAACTCCATTGCCCTATCAAGTACGCTTTCTGAAAAATCACCAATCACATATCTAAGCCTTTTATAATAATCCTTAAAGCCCTCTTCATCCATCCTTTTAAAGCTGTTTAAAAATTCACCATCATAGACTCCTCTTCCGACTCCCCAGCTTTGTACTACAAATTGATCCGGGAGTTTTCCGTATTTATCCAGTTTCTGCAAATGGGAATGAAACTCTATTGCCGCCAGCCTCGGAACCGTAAAATCATTACCAAGATGAGTTTGAAATTGTCTCTTTTTTTCATCAGCCACACCGTCAAATATTTCGGGCTTTAAAGTATAAAATAATTGATTAAAAGTATCATAAATTTCGTGTACCGGCCTTGATATACCGCCATCAAGATAAACCGGCCTGTTACTCTCCAATATGCCATGAGAAACAACATGATTAAAAGGAGGGGCAATACATTGCGATAAGACATGTAAACCTGATCCCAAAGTAAGTCCGGCCACATCTTTTGGCGATCCAAAGATGCTATTATGAAACTTAAGTTGTCCATTAAATGCTGTTGATCGCGCAATTTGATGTATATTCATGGCTAATCGATATCGAACTTTTTTTCAGAGAATTTCACATTTAGAGAAAAATCTTGTAATATAATCGTTTAGACGGATATGAACTGGCTAAAAGACGAAATAAAAACTCTTACTGAACAAAACCTTTTCCGCAGCGAAAAGATTATCGAATCCGCGCAGGGGCCGCACGTTACGATTGACGGAAAAGATTATATTTTATTTTGTTCGAATAACTACTTAGGTCTCGCAAATCATCCGGAAGTAAAGCACGCGGCAATTTCTGCGGTTGAAAAATACGGAGTAGGGTCGGGGGCGTCAAGATTGGTGTCGGGGACATCTAAACTTCACAAAGATCTTGAAGAAAAATTAGCAGAATTAAAGAAAACAGAGTCAGCAATATTATTCCCAACAGGTTATATGGCGAACGTCGGGACAATATCCGCTCTTGCAGGAAAAGAAGACGTCGTAATTATAGATAAATTAAATCACGCGAGCATTATTGACGGATGCAGATTGTCGGGAGCAAAGCTATTGGTATATCCGCATAAAAAGGTTGAAAAGCTTATCGATATTCTTAAAAAATGTTCAAAACACCGAAGGCGGCTTGTTATAACCGACACTATTTTCAGCATGGACGGAGATGTTGCACCTGTCGATGAAATTCAAAAAGCCTGCAAAGAATACGATGCGATGCTTATGATTGACGATGCTCACTCGACGGGAATATTCCCTCCGCACAAAGCCGATATCATAATGGGGACGCTGTCAAAAGCGATTGGAAGCCTTGGGGGTTTTGTTTGCGGGTCAAAAGATTTAACCGATTATCTTAGGAATAAAGCTAGAAGCTATATTTACACAACATCGATGCCGCCCGCGCTATGCGCTGCCGCTATTGAATCAATAAATATCATTCAAAACGAACCGGAGCGAATAACAAGATTATGGGATAATGTAAAAACAGTAAAAGATGGATTGAAAAATATTGGATTCAATTTGGGGCAGTCACAAAGCCAGATAATTCCAATAATAATTGGAAATAACGATAAAACTTTGGCAATGTCAAAATATCTTTTCGAAAACGGAATATTTGTTCAGGCAATTCGGCATCCAACAGTGCCGAAAGGGAAAGAAAGATTGCGCCTGACCGTTATGTCGGAATATATGAAAAAAGATCTGGGTTTGTTGATTAAGAAAATTAAATTTATAGGTTCTGGCTAATAATCTTCCCTGTTTGAGGATCTATCGTAATTATCTTATCCGGTGCTCCTGTTTGTCTCAAAATCAATTCCCATGTTGGGACGCTCCTGTACATATAAGAAAGATCTACGGTATAGTTCGGGTATGAGGCAATCCAATTTTTGACCTGCGAATTACTTAAGGCGTTTTTAAAAGCTGCATATGAGTCGATTTTCGGCATTGTGACTGTTTGTGAATTTATCGAATATCCAAATGTAATCTGGGCGACGTTTCCTCCTGTTTGCTGGCTAACATTAAGCTGATTGACGGCCCAAACCTCAAGAGTGCTTTTATCCAAATCAGCAAAGATATAATACCAGGTTTGATCAGCTCTAAGCGCTTGGCCGTTAAAGCCTGTAGTAGATGATCCTCCTCTTGCAGCAATCAATCTATATGTAGGGGATATTTTTGTGACCGTATTAGTAACATAACCATAGCAATTCTTCATTGAGCCGGGCATAACTTCGGTTGTAGCAACTTTGGTTTTTGAATTGCTCTCAAAACTTCCCGCTTCACTGCTTGCCCTCAAACCAAAAAAATATTCGGTATCGGGCTCTAACCCAGACACACCTTTGCTTAAGATGCCGGTAATCTGAATGGGAATTGTTGAAAATACGTTAGATTCTTGCGTAGAGTAATAAACATTATAGGTTACTGCGCTTTCAGAGGTTGCGGCCTGCCATGCTACTATTACTTCGCTGGTACCGTTTGCAGCAACACCTTCAATCCCATTAAAAGTTATTGCAATTGTTCCTCCAGAGCTTCCACCCCCGGAAGACGGGGCGGTAACAGCGGTAACTCCGCACCCCTGCGAAATAATCAGCGAAAAAATACTAATAGCTAAAAATAATTTTTGTATTTTCATGTACTCAAATTATAATTGTAAAACTGGCTTGAGTCAAACGCTACTATACTTGACAAATATACTCAAGTATAGTATCTTCATATCATATGAGGATTTCAACAAAAGGCGAGTACGCGGTAAGGGCTCTAGTTGACATTGCCAGCCAGTCGGGCAAGAACCCGGTTCAGATACGGGAAATTTCAAAAAGGGAAGGCATATCTAAATCTTATATTGAACAATTATTCGTAAAACTTAGAAATTTGAAAATAATAAAAAGCATAAGAGGCCCTAAAGGCGGGTATCTTCTCGCAAAAGACGCGTCAAATATTTCGATAGGCGATATTATAAGGGCTGTGGAAGGGCCGATCGCCCTTGTTCAGTGCGTTACAAACAAGTGCTGCGAACGGACATCTAAATGTTCATCCTATAGTTTGTGGAAAAAGGTCAGCTCAAAAATTGAAGAGCAATTGGATTCAATTTCATTAAAGGACTTGTGTAAATGAAAAGGATATATCTTGATTACGCCGCTACAACGCCAATGCACAAAGACGTGCTGGAGGCAATGCAGCCGTATTTTACGGATAAATTTGGCAACCCGTCGAGCATCCATTCATTTGGAAGAGAGGCAAAATCGGCAATTGATAAATCAAGGGATTTAATCGCAAATTTTATCGGCGCAAAATCCGACGAAATACTCTTTACTTCCGGCGGGACAGAATCTGACAACCAAGCTATAAAAGAAGTAGTATTTACAAACAGCCAAAGAGGAAATCACATCATAACAACAACGATTGAACATCATGCCGTACTCGAAACCTGCCATCTTCTTAAAAATCTTGGGTATAAAATAACATATGTTCCAGTTGATAAATTTGGATTGGTGAATCCTGACGAAATTAAATCCGCGATTACCGATAAAACAATCCTGATTTCCGTTATGCATGCAAATAATGAAATTGGTAGTCTTGAGCCGATTACAGAAATCGGTAAAATCGCAAAAGAGCGCGGAATATTATTTCATACGGATGCGGTGCAGACATTCGGGGCTATTCCAATCAATGTCGATGAATTAAATATTGATATGCTCTCCGCATCGGCGCACAAGCTTTACGGGCCAAAAGGAATCGGCATATTATATGTAAGAAAAGGAACCAGGATCGGAAGTCTTCTTCACGGCGGCAGCCAGGAGAGAAGAAAAAGGGCGGGAACAGAAAATGTTGCCGGCATAGTTGGTTTTGGAAAAGCTGTAGAAATCGCGAAAATAGACATGGAAAAAGATGACCTTAAATTAAAAATATTGAATGATAGATTAAAAAATGGCATTTCATCAAGAATCGATGATATCTTTTATAATGGCCATCCTGAAAAAAGACTCCCAAAAAATATAAGCGTGTGCATAAAATATATCGAGGGAGAATCTATGCTTCTTAATCTGGATATGAAGGGGATCGCGGCATCAACAGGATCCGCATGCTCATCCGGATCGCTCGAGCCGTCGCACGTCATGCTCGCGATTGGGCTCCCGCACGAGCTCGCTCATGGATCACTAAGATTTACTATGGGAAAATATACTACGGAACAGGATATTGATTATGTTTTAGAGATTCTTCCTCCAATTGTTGAAAAATTGAGATCAATGTCACCGTTATACAAAAAGGAGTAAATATATGTCGCAATATTCAGACAAGGTAATGGACCATTTTATGCATCCGCGAAATGTGGGGGAGATGGAGAATCCCGATGGGATCGGAAGGATCGGAAATCCCGTTTGCGGTGACATTATGGAGATGTACATAAAAGTAAAAGACAATATAATTACTGATGTAAAATTTAAAACATTCGGGTGCGGCGCCGCAATTGCCACAAGCTCTATGGCAACGGAATTAATTAAAGGGAAAACAATTGAGGATGCAATTAAAATAACCAATAAAGCCGTTGCAGAGGCTCTTGGAGGACTACCGCCCATAAAAATGCACTGCTCCGTTTTGGCCGAAGACGCGCTAAAATCCGCAATCGATGATTATTTAAAGAAAACCACGGGTAAAGGACTTCCGGGATTTAAACCGCACGAAGAAGAACACGAACATTAATATGAAAACCGTTTTAGTCGCCATGTCCGGCGGAGTTGACAGCTCTGTAGCCGCGGCACTTTTAAAAGAGCAGGGTTATAGCGTTATTGGGATTACCATGCAGATTTGGCCGGATTCTCAATCAGCCGACGGATGCTGTTCGCTATCTGCGGTTGAAGACGCGAGGCGTGTCGCAGACAAGTTAAAAATACCTCACTATGTGCTCAACTTTAAGGATTATTTTTTTAAAACCGTTGTCGAGGACTTTATCAACGAATATAAAAACGGCAGGACGCCGAATCCGTGCGTCAGGTGCAATCAGTTTGTAAAGTTTGATCTATTGCTTAAAAAAGAGAAAGAACTTGGAGCTGATTTTCTTGCTACCGGACATTATGCTCAAATCAAATGTCCAATTTCCAATGTCCAATTTCCAATGAAGGAATTTACATTATTAAAAGGGAAAGACAAAAAAAAGGATCAGTCATATTTCTTGTATGTTATGGGTCAAGAAGCGTTAAGACATACATTATTTCCTGTGGGGAATTTGGCAAAGGCGCAAGTCAGAAAATTGGCAGCAAAGTACAAGTTGCCTGTTGCAAATAAAGCGGAGAGTCAGGAGATATGTTTTGTTCCTGATAATAATTACGCGGGATTTTTGAAAAAATATATACCGCAGTCATTCAAAACCGGTCCGATTGTTGATGAACAGGGCAGGGAGTTAGGTCGTCATAAAGGAATAATCCATTACACGGTAGGGCAAAGAAAGGGGCTTGGACTCTCGGGCGGTCCTTGGTACGTAATTAAAATTGATAAGAACAGCAATACTATTATTGTTGATAAAAGAAATAAAACTTTTGGGAAAGAGGTTTATTCATCAAAATTTAATTGGATAAGCGGGATAGTTTCCAAAAAACCTATAAAAGGATCGGCAAAAATCAGATATAACAGCCCTGATTCGCAGGCAACCCTTATCACCGAAAAAAATGGAAAAGTAAAAATTATTTTTAAAAACCCCCAGAAAGCGATTACCCCTGGACAATCAGTCGTTTTTTATCAAAAAAATATGGTTATTGGCGGCGGAGTGATTGACTAAACAGGATTAAACTCAAATTTAAAATTATTTTCGGGAAATATCGCGGGAATCCTAAATATCAAGTGGCTGAAAGGGACTGTCGCGAAATGTCATTGCGAGCGATCGTGAAAGGATTGAAATTTCAGCCTAAGATTAAGTGTTAAATCCACCTCGCAGGCTTTTGACGTCTCC
>Ga0265296_1005644_pt1 | contig 10138 bp, 9 predicted proteins | sample MunlanPumphouse1_FD_189073 | JGI IMG/M metagenome (GOLD analysis project Ga0265296, IMG submission 189073) | Groundwater microbial communities from a municipal landfill in Southern Ontario, Canada - Pumphouse #1 | ecosystem: Environmental > Aquatic > Deep subsurface > Groundwater | place: Canada...
ACGGCGCGCGCGGCTTTACCTATACCAATGTCGCGGTGCCGATCGATTTCAAGGCGATGCCGCTGACGATCGACAAGGCGCGCCTGAGCGATACCGACGCCGATCAGGTGATCGCGAGCGCCGGGCTGGCCGACATTGTCGCCTTTGCCGCCGACGAGGCGCTGGGCGACGGCGGGTCCGCGCTGATTTCCGAAAATGCGTGGAAGGAAGTGCGCAGCGCGATCAAGGACGATCCCGCATTGCTCGACGGCAAGACGGTGTTCGAGCTGCCGACCGCGAGCGCGGTCGACATGGCGGCGAAGGACGGCGCGGCGGGCGCGCTGGGGGCGCAGGTCGATGCGCTGGAGCGTGACGGCAAGCTGTCGACGGGCATTCACTGGCCGTTCTTCAAGAATGCCGACGCGACCGATCCGGCGGTGGCGGGGATCTGGGGCGCGCTGAAAGGGTCGCTGCTGACGATCTTCATCGCGTTTTTGATTGCGTTCCCGACCGGGGTGCTCGCGGCGCTGTATCTGGAAGAATATGCGGCGAAGAACCGCTGGACCGACCTGATCGAAGTGTCGATCAACAATCTGGCCGCGGTGCCTTCGATCATCTTTGGCCTGCTCGCGCTGGCGGTGTTCATCAACTGGTTCGGCATTTGTCAGGCGAGCCCGCTCGTCGGCGGATTGACCTTGGCGCTGATGACAATGCCGGTGATCGTCATCGCCAGCCGCAACGCGATCAAATCGGTGCCGCCGTCGATCCGCGATGCGGCGCTGGGCGTCGGCGCCAGCCCGGTGCAGGTGGTGTTCCACCACGTCCTGCCGCTCGCCCTGCCCGGCATCCTGACCGGCACGATCATCGGCATGGCGCGCGCGCTGGGGGAAACCGCGCCGCTGCTCTTGATCGGCATGCGTGCCTTTATCGGCGACGTGCCGGGCGGTATCTGTTCGCCGTCGACCGTGCTGCCGATGCAGATCTTCCTCTGGTCGGACGAAGTAGACCGGGGCTTTGTCGAGAAAACCTCCGCCGCGATCATCGTGCTGCTTGTCGTGCTGCTGTCGATGAACGCCTTTGCGATCTATCTTCGCAACAAATTCGAACAACGCTGGTGAATATGACCCACGAAGATTTGACCATCATCGATCCCAAGATGCGGGCGCAGGGCGTCGACGTGTTTTACGGTGACAAACAGGCGATCAACAATGTGTCGATCGACGTCGGCACCGACCTGGTCACCGCGTTCATCGGCCCGTCGGGCTGCGGCAAATCGACCTTCCTACGCTCGCTGAACCGCATGAACGACACCGTCGCGAGTGCGAAGGTGACCGGGCGCATCGAGCTCGACGGCGAGGACATCTATGCACCGTCGATGGACGTCGTGCAGCTGCGCGCGCGCGTCGGGATGGTGTTCCAGAAGCCGAACCCCTTTCCCAAATCGATTTACGACAATGTCGGCTATGGTCCGCGCATCCATGGGCTTGCGCCGAGCAAGGCCGATCTCGACGTCATCGTCGAACGCGCGCTGGTCCGCGCCGGGCTGTGGGACGAGGTCAAGGACCGGTTACTCGAAAGCGGCACCGCGCTGTCGGGCGGGCAGCAACAGCGGCTGTGCATCGCGCGCGCGATCGCGGTCGACCCTGAAGTGATCCTGATGGACGAGCCCTGCTCGGCGCTCGACCCTATCGCGACCGCCAAGATCGAGGAACTGATCCACGAACTGCGCGGCAAGTTCGCGATCGTGATCGTCACGCACAATATGCAACAGGCAGCCCGCGTGTCGCAGCGCACCGCCTTTTTCCACCTCGGGACGTTGGTCGAATATGGCAAGACCACCGACATCTTCACCAACCCGAAGCAGGAACGCACCAAAGACTATATCACCGGCCGCTACGGTTAAGTTGCGGCGCTAAAGGACAAGAACGATGGCAGTAGTCAACGATCACACCGTCAAGGCTTTCGACGAAGACCTGAACCGCCTGCGCGGGCTGATCAGCGAGATGGGCGGCCGCGCCGAACAGGCGCTGCTCCAGGCGATGACCGCGCTCCACAAGGGCGACCTCGACCTCGCGGCGCAGGTCGTGCGCGACGACAAGAAGATCGACGCGCTGGAAAGCGAAGTCGAGCAGCTGGCGGTGCAGACGATTGCGCTGCGCGCCCCGATGGCCGACGATCTGCGCGAAATGATCGCGGCGCTGAAAATCGTCTCGGTCGTTGAGCGCATCGGCGATTATGCCAAGAACATCGCCAAGCGCGTCGCGCTGATGGACCAGACGCGGTCGATCGAGGCGATCCCGCTCTTGATGTCGATGTCGTCGATCGTCGCCGAACTGATCCATGACGCGCTCGACAGCTTTGCAGCACGCGACGCCGAACTCGCGGTGCGGGTCACCGTGCGCGACAAGAATGTCGATGATTTCTACAACAGCATCTTTCGCACCCTCGTCACCTTCATGATGGAAAATCCGAAATATATTTCGGAAAGCGCGCACCTGCTGTTCGTCGCCAAGAACCTCGAGCGGATGGGCGACCATGCGACCAACATCGCCGAGATGGTCTATTATGTCGTGACCGGCGAACATATGGAGGAGCGCGAGCGCGGCGAGCAGCCCGAAGATGGCGCCGCGGAGCAGGAGCAAGGCTGATGCCGCAACCCGACCTGCTGCTGATCGAGGATGACGAGGCGATCGCCGAACTCATCGTCTGGCACTTCGCGCGCGAGGGTTTTTCGGTCCGGCAAACGCCCGACGGCGAACAGGCGCTGGTGCTGGTCGAAGAGCGCGTTCCCGACATCGTCCTGCTCGACTGGATGATCGAAAGCCTGCCCGGCATCGAAGTGTGCCGTCGCCTGCGCCGCAATCCGAAATCGGCGAACGTCCCGATCATCATGCTGACCGCCCGCGGCGAGGAAGAGGATCGCATCCGCGGGCTGGAAACCGGCGCCGACGATTATGTCACCAAGCCGTTCAGCCCCCGCGAGCTGGTCGCGCGCGTATCGGCAGTGCTCCGCCGCCTGCGCCCCGCGCTGGCGGGTGAATTGCTGACCTATGCCGACATCGAGCTGGACTCGGTGGCGCACAAAGTCATCCGCAATGGTCAGACGGTGGCGATGGGGCCGACCGAATTCCGCCTGCTGCGCCATTTCATGGAGCATCCCGGCCGCGTCTTTTCGCGCGGGCAATTGCTCGACAGCGTGTGGGGTCAGGATAGCGACATCGAACTGCGGACGGTCGATGTGCATATCCGGCGGCTGCGCAAGGCGATCAACCTGCCGGGAACGACGGACATTATTCGCACGGTGCGGTCGGCGGGCTACGCGCTGGATTCGGGAAATAGCGGCTAAGGACAGGTTTAGGGGGAATTGGCAGTTCCTCTCCCCTCCCTGGAAGGGAGGGGAACCTCTCAATCCACGCCGAAGGCGGCGCCTCGATCAAAAATCGATCTGCGTCCGCAATCCAAACGTATCCGCCGTATAGTCGCGATCGCCGGTCGCGGTCGCGATGCGGGCGTTGTCGATCCACATCTTGCCGTAATTAGCCGTAATGCGGATGTAATCGATGGGCGCCCACACCAGCCCGATCAGCGCCGCCTGCTGGCGCCCACCGACGATCGCGCCGTCGCTGAGGTCGAGATGGTCGTAACGGGCGTTGACTTCGATCGCGCCGATCCCGCCCGCGGTGATCGGTTTCGATGGTTTGAGCCGGTCGAATGCGCCGTCCTTATATCCGCGCGCGTCGCCGCCGGTCAGCACCATGCCGACCTCAGCATAGCCGCCGAAGAAGGTCGGATCGGCGGCGCCGCGGCGCTTCAGCGTCTGCCAATAGGCTTCGCCTGCGACGTGGAACGGCCCCGCAATCACAGCGCCTTCCAAGCCCAACCCGCGTTCGCTCGCCACATCGAGCAGGCCGGTGTCGACCAGCCGCACGTCGGTGGTGTGCACGAACGGCCGGGCGCGGTAGCGGACCGTTGCGGCGGGATCATTGGGGTCGCGCCAATGGCCCGACGCCGCCAGATGAAGCTGCGTATCGCCAAGCTTGGGCATGAACACGGCGCGGCCGTCGATGCTCAGGCTGTGGTTGCTGTCGGTCAGGTCGGCGGCATTGTCGCCGAACACCCCGCCCTGCAGCAGCAGCGCCTTGCCCTTATATTGCGCCGACAACCCGACGCGGCGCTCGAAACCGAACGCCTGCACGAACGCGGCGCGTTCCATGAAGCTGGTGAACAGATCGCTCGTCATGTCGTCGAGGCCGTTGAACGGCTTGATCTGCCCCGCGGTGACCGACAGCGGCCCGGTGCCATAGCTCAGATAGACGTCGGTCAGCTCTACCTCGCCATTCGCAATGTCAGCCTCGACGCGGTAGGCAAAGCCGCCGGGAATTTTCCCGTCGACGCCTAGGTAAACGCGGCGAAATTCGGTGGCGGTGCCGCCGCGGACACCCGTCACGCCCGCACGCGTGTCGATGCCTGCTAGGTCAACCTGCACGCGCCCGCGCGGCTTGAAGCTCCAGCCATCGGCGGTTTTGATTTCGGGGGCGCCCTTCCAGCTGATCTCGGTCGCGGGCTTTGCGGTGACCGACGGCGGCGCGGGAGTCGGCGCCGGAGCAGGCGTCGGCTGTGCGGTGGCGGCGTCGAGCCGGGTTTCGAGCGTCTGCACTTGTGCCTTCAGCGCCGCCAGCTCGGCGCGCAGCTGCGCCGCTTCCTGTGCCGTCATCGCCTGCGCGCGCGCGGCGGTGGGCAGGCAGAACATCGACGTCGCTAGCAGGGCGGCGGTCAGGGCGTGGCGCATGAGGGATTTGCTCCGTTGCGAAAGGTGACAATCTGGTGGCGCTGTTATGACGGGTAAATGACAGACGCACGTCATTTACGTGACATTTTTGTTTCATCGGGCGCTTTTCGCTCCCCTCTTGCCAGAGGCAGGTGAACGGCTAAGGACGTGTCAGTTTTTTCGGGCAACCTTTCCGGGGGCGGCCCCATCCGGGAGACCATCATGACGATCAAATTTGACGGGCGTGTTGCCATTGTCACCGGCGCCGGCGGCGGCCTCGGCCGCGTCTACGCGCTCGAACTCGCGCGCCGCGGCGCCAAGGTTGTCGTCAACGATCTGGGCGGATCGCGCGACGGCTCCGGCCATTCGGACGCGGCATTGCAGGTGGTTGAGGAAATCAAGGCTTTCGGCGGCACCGCGATGTCGAACGGCGGCAGCGTTACCGAATATGACCAGATGGTCGAAATGGTCGCCAAGGCGAAGGAAGCATGGGGCGGCGTCCACGTCCTGATCAACAACGCCGGCATCCTGCGCGACAAAAGCTTTGCCAAGATGGAGCCCGCCGATTTCGATCTGGTGCTGAAGGTGCATGTCAGCGGCAGCGCCAATGTCACGAAGGCGTGCTGGGATATGATGCGCGAGCAGGCCTATGGCCGCATCCTGATGACCGCATCGTCGACCGGCCTCTACGGCAATTTCGGACAGGCCAATTATGGCGCGGCGAAGCTGGGTCTCGCGGGGCTGACCAAGACGCTCCACCTCGAAGGCGCGAAATACAACATCCGTTGCAACACGATCGCGCCGGTGGCTGGCACCCGCATGACCGAGGATATTTTCCCCGCCGAATTGTTCGAGAAATTCACCCCCGAAAATGTCGTCCCAGCCGCGCTCTATCTGGTCAGCGAAGATGCGCCGACGAACATGATCATCGGCGCGGGCGCGGGTGCGTATCATGCCGCTTATGTCACGATGACCCCGGGTGTTGCGCTGGCTGAGGATGAGCGCACCCCCGAAGGCGTCGCCGCGGCGTGGGAGAAGATCATCGATCGGACCGGCGAGATCGTGCCGCAGTCGGGCAGTGAGCAGTCGATGAATGTGATGAAGGCGTTGATGGCGCTGGGGTGACGTTCCGTTGATCCTCCCTGTTGCGTAGCGATGGGGAGGATTTGGTGAGCGCTACACTGTATTGACACAGCAACACGCCTATGCCATATCATGCGCGGGGCAAGGGGATCGATCTAACAAGGACGACCCCGATGTATAGTGAAAGCGACCTGCAAGCTGCGGTCGATGCGAAGGTTTTGACGCCGGAGGCCGCCATGGCATTCCGGTCACATATCGCGTCCGTCCGTTCGGCCCCCGCGGCGGATGAAGAGTCCTTCCGCCTGATCACCGGTTTCAACGATATTTTCGTCAGCATCGCGGCGGTCATTCTGCTCGTCGCGGTCGCGTGGATCGGACAGTCGATCCACACCGCGCTGGGCGGCGCCTTCGTTGCCCTGTCAGCGTGGTTCCTCGCCGAATATTTCACCCGCAAACGCCGCATGGCGCTGCCCAGCATCGTGCTGGTGCTTGCCTTTTCGGGCGGGGTGTTCGCAACGATGGTCGGCTTCATGGTGGAACATGGCGAGGCTATCTTTGGCAACGATCCCGGCGAAACGGTTGGTGCAATCCTGATCGGTGCGATGGCGCTGGTGACCGCTGCCGCGACCTGGGCGCATTGGCGCCGCTTCATGGTGCCGATCACCGTCGCCGCCGGAACCGCCGCGCTCGCCGCGACCGCGGTGGCGCTGGTGTTGTCGATCACCGGTATGCCCGAACGGCCCGACGCGCTGGTGATGTCGCTCGTGCTGACCGCCGGCATCGGCGTCTTTGCGCTCGCCATGTGGTGGGACCGCAGCGACCGGGTGCGCCAGACGCGGCGCAGCGACGTCGCCTTCTGGCTCCACCTGCTCGCCGCGCCGATGATCGCGCATCCGATCTTTCACCTGCTCGGCGTCACCGAAGGCAATGATATCGACAGCGGCGCCGCGGTAATGGTCGTCGGCATCTATGTGCTGTTCGGCCTGATCGCGCTGGCGATCGACCGGCGCGCGTTGCTGGTGTCCGCCCTCGCCTATGTGCTGTTCGCACTGACCCAGCTGTTCCGCGAATTCGGCGCGGTCGAACTCAACGTCGCGCTGACCGCGTTTGTGATCGGCTCGGCATTACTGCTGCTCTCGGCCTTCTGGCAGAATGCCCGCGCGGTGGTGGTCGGTTTGCTGCCCGACAATCTGGCGAACCAGCTGCCCGCGACGACGCGGTCGCTCAGTCCGATACCAGCTTCATAAGTTTGCGCTCGACGGGGGCGAGTATGTTCGCGAGTTCGTCCCCGCGTTTCAAAACCGCCCCGGCTTCGGAGACCAAGGCCCACATGCCTTGCCTGCTCCGCAAGGCGGGGCGTTTTTCGATGCGATATTCGGGGCGCTCGGCGGCGCGGCGAAAGGCCGAAAAGATCGCGGCGTCGCGGTGGAAATCCATCGCATAGTCGCGCCAATGCCCCGCCGCGACCATGCGGCCGTAGAGGTCTAGGATGCGCATCAATTCGGGGCGCTCGAAACCGGTCTGCTGCGATATGGCCCTGTTCGCGAACGGCAAGGGCGTCACCGTACCCATCAGGCGCTTTTCCGGCTCCCTTTGCGCCGCGGCGCTTCATCCTCGGTATTCGCATCGCGTTCAGCGATCAGCGCCGCGAGCTGTTTCTGCATCTGATCAAGCTGGCACTGGAGCAGCTCGACCTTTTGCGTCGCCGGGTCGAAGGTCTCGTTGCACGTCCCATAAGGCACGAACTCGCGCGCATATTCGGCCGCGTCGACCAAGGTCGAGCGCGCCGGAATGCCGACCATCACCGCACCCTCGGGCACATCCTTGGTCACCACCGCATTGGCGCCGATGCGCGCGCGCGGGTTGACGGTGATCGGGCCGAGAATCTGCGCGCCCGATCCGACGATGACATCGTCGGCCAGCGTCGGGTGGCGCTTGCCCGCAATACCATTGGCAGGATCGGTCCCGCCCAGCGTCACGCACTGATAGATGGTAACATTATCGCCGATCTCGGCGGTTTCGCCGATGACGGTAAAGCCGTGGTCGATGAACAGGTGACGGCCGATCTTGGCGCCGGGATGAATATCGATCGCGGTCATCCAGCGCGACAGATGATTGACGAAGCGCGCGAGGAAAAACAGCCGCGCCTCGAACAACCAATGCGCGATGCGGTGCATGCCCACCGCGACGAGGCCGGGGTAGAGGAGAATTTCCCAACGCGACCGCGGCGCGGGGTCGCGCGCCTTGATCGAATCGAGATAGGCGATCAGCCCGTTGAACATAAACTGTCCCCTGCGACCCTATTTTGTACCGGCCAAGATAGATGTTTGGGCGGCGCATTTCCACCCCCGGCGCATTTTTATCGTCAGCGGCCGATCAGGCCGAGCCGGAGCAGCAGCAATCCCTCGCTCCGCCAGCGCCGCTCGCCGTCGTTCCGGGCGATGGCACCTGCCCAGCGGTCAAGCATCAGCAGCGCGCGGTTTGCTGCGAAAATGCTGCGCGGCGGCGGCGCACAATTGTGCGCGGCGGCGAGCAGCTCGCGTGCCTCCTGCGCGCCCGTCTGAACGCTGGCGCCCCACAGCAGCCCCCACCGCCCACCGCCGTCGGCATCGCCGCCCGACAGCGCAAAAAGACGCGCACCGAATTCTGCGGCGGCAGTGCGGCTGTCGGCGGCATCCTCGGCCAGCAGCATCGCCTCGGCCGCATCGACAATTGTATCGAGCCCCCCCTGCCCGGCCCATGTCGCGTTCAGTTCGGCGAGCAACGGCTCGCCCTTGGGTAAGCCATCGGGATCACGCGCCAGCATCGCCGCCATGTCGCGCCACCAGGCGAGCTTGATCTGCCCGATCAAGGGTTCGCGCGCGTCGATGAGGAGCCGGGTCAGCCGTTCGGCGAAAGCCCACAAGGTCGCGATAGAGGCGCGCCGTTCGCGCGGCACGGCGACCATCACGCGCGGGTCGCGGATGTCTGGGTAAATGCTGACTTCGGGCGCTTCTTCGGTTGTCATGGGCAGGAAGCGCTAGCAGTCCATCTCGTCATTGCGAGCGAAGCAAAGTAATCCAGAGCGGCCTTAAACTGCCCCTGGATTGCCGCGTCGCTTCGCTCCTCGCAATGACGAGGTGGAAAAGGTCAACCGCGATTGCGGACCGCCTTCACCGCCGCGACAACCCGCGGCACGTCGACCAGCGCCGCCTTTTCCAGGTTCGCGGCATAGGGCAGCGGCACATCTTCGTTGCACACGCGCATCACCGGCGCGTCGAGATCGTCGAAACCTTGCTCCATCGCGACCATCGCGAGTTCGCTGGCGATCGAACAGGTCGGCCAGCCTTCCTCGACGACGACGAGATGATTGGTTTTTTTAAGGCTCGCGAGCACCGTCGCCGTATCCAGCGGGCGCAAGGTGCGAAGGTCGATGACCTCGGCGTCGATCCCCTCTCCCGCCAGCTGCTCGGCGGCTTCGAGCGCGAGCCCGACGCCGATAGAATAGCTGACGACGGTCACGTCTTTGCCCGGCCGCATGATCCGCGCCTGACCGATCGGCAGGACGTGGTCGGGCAGGTCGGGAACGTCGAAGCTGCGGCCATAGAGCAGTTCGTTTTCGAGGAAAACGACCGGGTCTTCGGTACGGATCGCCGCCTTCAGCAACCCCTTGGCATCGGCGGCGTCGTAGGGCGCGATCACGATCAGGCCGGGGACGCTGGCATACCAGGGCGCGAAATTCTGGCTGTGCTGCGCGCCGACGCGCGATGCGGCGCCGTTCGGGCCGCGGAACACGATTGGACAGCGCATCTGGCCACCCGACATATAGTTGGTTTTGGCCGCCGAGTTGATGATGTGGTCGATCGCCTGCATCGCGAAGTTGAAGGTCATGAATTCGATGACCGGCTTCAGCCCGCCCATCGCCGCACCGGCGCCGAGTCCGGCAAAGCCATATTCGGTGATCGGGGTGTCGATGACGCGGCGCGCGCCGAATTCCTCGAGCAGCCCCTGCGTGACTTTATACGCGCCCTGATATTCGGCGACTTCCTCGCCCATCACGAACACCCGGTCGTCGGCGCGCATTTCCTCGGCCATCGCGTCGCGCAATGCTTCGCGGACGGTCAGGCGGACCATCGCGGTGCCTTCGGGGATGGCGGGGTCGGCGACCGCGGCCTTTGCCTTGACGGCGAGTTGTTCGGTGCCGCTTTCGGCTTTTTTCGGCGCGTCTTCTTCGGGCGTATCGGCCTTCGGCGCTTCGGCAGCGGGCGCAGGCGCGGGAGTCGGGGTCGCAGCGTCTTCGCCCTCACCCGTAATCGTCGCGATCACGGT
>Ga0265296_1005645_pt1 | contig 10138 bp, 8 predicted proteins | sample MunlanPumphouse1_FD_189073 | JGI IMG/M metagenome (GOLD analysis project Ga0265296, IMG submission 189073) | Groundwater microbial communities from a municipal landfill in Southern Ontario, Canada - Pumphouse #1 | ecosystem: Environmental > Aquatic > Deep subsurface > Groundwater | place: Canada...
TGGTCGACAGGCTGGCGCCCGGCGCATTGACGCCGCGCAGGGTCATGCAGCTGTGCTCGGCCTCGATGACCACGCCGACGCCGTGGGGGCGCAGGACGGTCTGGATGGCCTCGGCGATCTCGGAGGTCATCTTCTCCTGGATCTGCAGGCGCCGCGCGAAGCCACGCACGACGCGGGCCAGTTTGGAGATGCCGACGACGCGGTCGGTCGGCAGATAGGCGACGTGCGCCTTGCCCACGACCGGCAGCATGTGGTGCTCGCAGAAGCTGACGAAGCGGATGTCCTTCAGCACGACCAGCTGGTCGTAGCCGCCCGTCTCCTCGAAGGTCTTCTCCAGGTAGGAGAGGGGATCGACCTCATAGCCCTCGAACAGCTCGCGATAGCTGCGGGCGACGCGCGCCGGGGTCTCCAGCAGGCCTTCGCGGTCGGGGTTGTCGCCCGCCCATTCGATCAGGGTGCGGACGGCGGCTTCGGCGTCGGCCTGGGAGACTTTGGAGGCGCGGGGTTCGGTCATGGCGGCCTAGATAGCGGGGCGATTGCGGGAAGGGGAGAGGGTCTCGGCCCTCTTTACGAGGCTGGGACGCCTTCAGACGGTGACGCTGGAAAAAAGAGCGTCTGAATAGTGCAATTCGTCTGAAATCGGATCGTGAAAGGCCCCCCGGCGAAGCCGTCAGGTTGGGATCAGAGCTGCGCCATTCAAGGTCTCGGGAGAGATTTTGTCGTCGATCCGGCGCCTCCGACGACCGGCGAACCGGCGTGTAACCTTATCCGTGTTCCGTGCGTTACGGCTCAGCTCAAAAGCGAGAGGACGGCATGACGGACGGCGAGATCAAGAAAGACCAGGCCGCCTTCGGGATCGCCGGACTGGACGATATTCTGGCCGGGGGCCTGGAACGGGACCGGCTGTACCTGCTGGAAGGCAACCCGGGGACCGGCAAGACGACCGCCGCGATGCGGTTCCTGATGACCGGCGTCGCGCTGGGCGAGACTACCCTCTACATCACCCTGTCCGAGACGGAAGAAGAGCTGCGGGCCACGGCGCGGTCGCACGGCTGGTCGCTGGACGGCATCGAACTGTTCGAACTGGTGCCGCCGGAAAGCCTGCTGGACGAACAGCAGCAGCAGAGCCTGCTGTATTCCTCCGACCTGGAACTGGGTGAGACCAGCCGGATGATCCTGGAGGCCGTCGAGCGGCTTCAGCCCCAGCGGGTGGTGATCGACAGCCTGTCGGAAATCCGGCTGCTAGCCCAGGGTTCGCTGCGTTACCGCCGTCAGGTATTGGCGCTGAAACACTATTTCGCCAAGCGCGGCGTGACCGTTCTGCTGCTGGACGACCTGACGACCGACGCCAACGACAAGACGGTTCACAGCGTCACGCACGGCGTGATCCAGCTGCAGGAACTGGCGCCGGAATATGGGGCCGAGCGTCGCCGTGTCCGGGTGATGAAGTATCGCGGACGGCGATTCCGCGGCGGCTATCACGACTTCACCATCAAGACGGGCGGGCTGGAGGTCTATCCGCGCATCGTCGCCTCGGAACACCGCACCCGGTTCGAGCGCGAGCCCATGTCCAGCGGTGTGGCGGGCCTGGACGACTTGTTGGGTGGCGGCATACAGCGCGGTTCGAGCGCGCTGATCCTCGGCCCTGCCGGCACCGGCAAGTCGCTGTTCGCCGTCAGTTTCGTGATGTCCGCGATCGCGCGGGGCGAGAAGGCGGCCATGTTCATCTTCGATGAGGAACTGGGTCTGCTGTTCGCGCGAATGCTGGAGATCGGCATCGATCTGCAAGCCTGTGTGGACGAGGGCTCCCTGCTGGTGGAGCAGGTAGATGCCGCCGAACTGTCGCCGGGCGAGTTCGCCGCGCGGGTTCGGGATTGCGTCTCGAAGCGAGACATCAGGACGGTCGTGATCGACAGCCTGAACGGCTATCAGGCCGCCATGCCGCAGGAGCAGTTCCTGGTGCTGCACATCCACGAACTGCTGCAGTATCTGAACCGCCAGGGGGCCTCGACCTATCTGACCGTTGCCCAGCATGGACTGGTCGGGGACATGAAGGCGCCGGTGGACGTGACCTATCTGGCCGACACCGTTGTCCTGCTGCGCTATTTCGAGGCGGCGGGGATGGTCCGTCGCGCCATCTCGGTGATCAAGAAGCGCGCGGGCGGTCACGAGAAGACCATTCGCGAGTTCGACATCGGCACGGGCGGCCTGGCGGTGGGCGAACCGTTGTACGGTTTCCAGGGCGTGTTGCGCGGCGTGCCGAACTTCGTGGCCCAGGACGGCGAGGGCTTGATGGGCGATCGCTCCGCATGAGCCGTGGTGGGGAGCTTTCTGAACGCGCCCTGATTCTGGCGCCGACGGGACGCGACGCCGTCGTCGCCGCCCAAATCCTGACGGAAGTCGGTACGGTGGCGCAGGTCTGCGACACCGTGGACGACCTTCTGGCGCGCATGATCGAAGGCGCCGCCTTGGCCGTGGTGGTGGAGGAGGTGCTGATCAACGGCGATCTCAACGCCCTGTCCGCCTGGATCGAAGCCCAGCCGTCCTGGTCGGATTTTCCCTTTCTGGTGCTGAATCGGCGCGGCGGCAGCGTCGAGCGCAATCCGGCGGCGCGTCGGCTGTCGGTGACCCTGGGCAATGTCAGCTTTCTGGAGCGGCCGTTTCATCCCACGACACTGGTCAGCGCCGTCGATACGGCGTTGCGCGGACGTCGCAGGCAGTATGAGGCCCGCGAACGGATCGCCGAGATCCAGCGCGCGGAGGCCCTGCTGGAACGTCGGGTCGCCGACCGCACCGCGCAGCTGCAGGCGGCCAACCGCGAACTGGCCGCCCAGATCGTCGAGCGCGAAAAGGCCGAGACGGCCTTGCGCCAGGCGCAGCGGCTGGAGGCCGTCGGCCAGCTGACCAGCGGCGTGGCGCACGACTTCAACAACCTGCTGACCGTCGTGCTGGGCAATGTCGATCAGCTGAGAAAGAACGAGACCGATCCCAAGGTCCTGCGGAGGCTGGACATGATGCGCGAGGCCTCGCAGCGGGGCGCACGGCTGACGGCGCAGATGCTGGCCTTCTCGCGTCGCCAGAAGCTGGAGCCGCGAGCGGTCGATCTGAACGAGACCGTCCGCAGCATGGGCGACATGCTGCAAAGCGCCATCGGTGGCAGCGTCCATATCGAACAGCCCCAGTTGGCGTCCGACCTGTGGCCAGCGATGATCGATCCGACGCAGATCGAATTGGTCATCCTGAACCTGGCCATCAATGCACGCGACGCCATGGAGGTGGGCGGATCGCTGACCATCCGCACGGAAAACGCGCGGCTGGATGCGACCGGCAGACCCGACGAGCTTCCGCCCGGCGACTATGTGGTGGTGGCGGTCAGCGACACCGGATCGGGCATGACCGACGAGGTGCTGTCGCGCGCGTTCGAACCCTTCTTCACCACCAAGGAGGTCGGCAAGGGATCGGGCCTGGGGCTGAGCCAGGTGTTCGGCCTGGCCAAACAGTCCGGCGGCGGGGTCAGCATCGACACCGAGGTCGACAAGGGCACGACGATCCGCATCTTCCTGCCCCGCGCCGACGCCGCGCCGACGCAGGAACGCGAGCCGAGCGGCGAACTGCTGGCCGCGCGCGACGCCGGGATGGTGGTTCTGGTGGTGGACGACGATGAGGCGGTCAGGATCGTCACCGCCGGCTATCTGAGCGATCTGGGATACGACGTGATCGAGGCCGACAGCGGCGGGGCGGCGCTGGAGACGCTGGACCATCACGACCGGATCGACGCCATGGTGCTGGACTTCGCCATGCCGGGGATGAACGGCGGCGAGTTGGCGCGCGAACTGAGGGTGCGCCGGCCGGGTGCGCCCATCCTGTTCGCCACCGGATATGCAGACGCCGAGGCCCTGACGGACGTGGGCGAGGACATGATCGTGCGCAAGCCGTTCACCCAGGCCGAACTGGCGCGCAAACTGTCGCGCACCCTGGCGGCCTGATCCCCCGCGAATACGCGTTTGGTTAGCGGCCTGTTAACCATCCTGTCGGCATTTTCTGCCCAGTAGTTTGGGAGCGGTGTCGATGAACGGCGCAGAAGTTCTGGATGTCGGGCGCGACGCCATCTGGCTGACGATACAGCTGTGCCTGCCGGTCCTGATCGTGGGCCTGGTGGTCGGCGTGGTGATCGGCCTGTTCCAGGCCCTGACGCAGATCCAGGAACAGACCCTGATCTATGCGCCCAAGATCATCGCCATCTTCGTGTCCCTGATCCTGTTCCTGCCGCTGATGGGCGCGCTGTTGGGCGGCTTCATGCGCCAGATCGCGGCCCGCATCGCGGGGATGTAGTGGAGGCTTACGCCACCGCCGATCAGGTCTGGGCCGGGGGGCTAATCTTCGCCCGGATCGCGGCGATCCTGATGCTGATCCCGGGTTTCGGCGAGACTTATGTGCCGCCGCGCGTGCGGCTGTCGCTGGCCCTGCTCATCAGCCTGGCGCTGTGGCCGGTGGTGCGCGGCGCCCTGCCCGGCCTGCCCGACAGCCTGGGGCTGATGGTCGGATGGATCATCCGTGAGGTGGCCGTCGGTCTGATGATCGGTCTGTTGCTGCGGATGTTCATGACGGCCTTGTCGACGGCGGGTGAGATCATCTCGTTGCAGACGACGCTGAGCTTTTCCCAGACCGCCAACCCGATGCAGGCCCAGCCGGGCACGACCGTCGCCGCCTTTCTGACCCTGCTGGGGGTGACGCTGCTGTTCGCTACCGACACCCATCACCTGTTCATCGCCGGGATGGTGGGCTCCTATCGCCTGATCGCGCCGGCCCAGCCGCTGGTGATGGCCGACTTCACACAGATGGCGGTCCGCACCCTGAGCGACAGCTTCATGCTGGGGGTCCAACTTTCGGCGCCGGTGCTGGTGTTCGCCCTGATCTTCAACCTGGCGTCCGGCCTGGTGGCGCGGGTCATGCCGTCGTTCCAGGTCTATTTCGCCGCCGCGCCGCTGAGCGTCATCCTGGGCCTGTCGATCTTCGCGCTGAGCCTGGGCGCGCTGGGCACCATCTTCATCGACCGCTACCGCCGTCTGGCGGAGTATTTCGTCTTCGGAGGCCCGAATGGCTGAAGGCGCGGATCCCGAATCGAAAACCGAAGAGGCGACCCCGCGAAAGCTTGAGGACGCCCGAAAGAAGGGCGACTCGGCCAAGTCGCCCGACGTCGCCCAGGTGCTGTCGCTGGCGGGGGCGGCGGCGGTGATCCTGATGGGCGGGGGCTGGTTCGCCTCGTCCATCGCCGAACAGATGCTGCCCTTCATCGCCGCCCCGCACGAGATGCTGGGTACGCTGAACTCGGGCGCCGGCAACCAGATCATGGTGCGCACCGTCTGGGCCATCGCACCGTTCCTGGGGGCGGTCATGCTGGCGACCATCCTGGGCGGGGTCGGGGGCAATCTGGCGCAGTCGGGCCTGATCTTCACCGCCGAGAAGCTGAAGCCGAAATGGTCGGCGGTCAGTCCGCTGCAGGGGTTCAAGCGGATCTTCGGACCCGACGGCCTGATGCAGTTCGTCAAGACCTTCCTGAAGCTGATCGCCGTCTGCGTGGTCTGCTGGATGGTCCTGAAGCCGCACCTGCGCGAGTTCGAGAATATGGTGTCGATGAGCCCAATGGCGATCCTGCCGCTGGCGCGCGACATGGCGGTGTCGCTGTTCTTCGCCTCGATCCTGCTGCTGGCCGCCACGGCCGGGGCCGACTTCATCTGGCAGAAGATGCGCTTCGCCAAGCGGATGCGGATGACCAAGGAAGAGCTGAAGGAAGACTACAAACAGTCCGAGGGCGATCCGCACATCAAGGCCAAGCTGAAGCAGATCCGCATGCAGCGCGGCCGCCAGCGGATGATGGCCAATGTGCCCACGGCCACCGTCATCGTCACCAACCCGACCCACTATGCGGTCGCCCTTCGCTATGAGCCGGATCAGGGCGACGGGGCGCCGATCTGCGTCGCCAAGGGCGTCGATGCGTTGGCGTTGCGCATCCGGGAGGTGGCGACCGAACACGGGGTGCCGATCGTCGAGAATGTGCCGCTGGCGCGCGCCCTGTATGCCGCCGTCGAGGTGGACGAGATCATTCCGCGCGAGCATTTCGACGCCGCCGCCAAGATCATTGGCTTCGTCTTCCAGTCCAGAAAGCGTCGGTAAGAGTGCGTCAGGATTTGAGCGTATGATCTGCCCACTGATTCGCGAGGCTGCATGACGCCCACCCGACGCCCTTCGTTCGATCTTCTGTCGGCCGTGATGGCGTTTGGCGTCGTGGCGGCCATCGCCGCCCTGGCCTATCCGGCGTTTCGCGACAATCCGACCTCGGCGCCGGGACTGGTGCTGATCCTGACGGTGGGCATGATCGCGCTGATCGGCCTGTTCGGTTTCCGGCGGGCGGCGAACGCCAAGCCGAGCATCGACGCCGCCATCGAGGTTCTGGAGGCCATGGCCGAGCCGGCCGCCCTGGTTTGGGATTCAGGCCAGATCCTGGCCTTCAACACCGCCTGGGCCGAGGCCAACGGCGCGACGGGCGCCCTGCCGCGCGGCAAGTCGGCCCAGGCCCTCTACATGGCCTTCGCCCAGGCGCGCAAAGGCGAGCCGGGCCGCGCCATCGTCATGATCGGCGCACGCGAGGTCGAGGTCGTGATCGGCCAGGTTGGCGACAGCAAGACGGGCGAGGGCCGTTTCCTGATGCGCGCGGCGCCCGACGCCGTCCTGCCCATCGCCTCGGCGCCCGTGCACGCTCCCGCTGCGGCGGCGACCGGAGAGGCGCGCGCCATGGCCGCGGGCGCGCCGTTCGGTTCGGCCGTGATCGGCGGCGACGACCTGTTCTCGGGCCGGGCGGAAGAGGCCAATGCGGCGCTCGGCGTGCTGACCGGGCCAGGCGCTGCGCGCGACGCGGCGTTCGGCGATCTGTTCGATCCGGGCGGCGTCGCCGAGGCGCGGCTGAAGCTGGCGGCCGGGTCGTCGGGTCCGATCGAGCTGATCGCGCGCGCCTATCCCGACAAGATGCTGCATCTGTATGTGGCGCCTGAGGGCGACAAGCGCCGGATCTGGCTGTTCGACGTGTCGGGCCAGAAGTCGATGGAGCTACAGCTCAACCAGGCCCAGAAGATGCAGGCCGTGGGTCAGTTGGCCGGCGGCGTGGCGCACGACTTCAACAACCTGCTGACCGCGATTCAACTTCAGCTGTCGGGCCTGCTGGAACGGCACCCGGTGGGCGATCCCTCGTACGAGGGACTGAACGAAATCCGGCAGACGGCCATCCGCGCAGCCGATCTGGTTCGCAAGCTGCTGGCCTTCTCGCGCAAGTCGACCGTTCGCCGCGAACGGCTGGACCTGGGCGAACTGGTGGGCGAGTTCGCCATCCTGCTGCGCCGTCTGCTGCGCGAGGACGTGCGGTTGGAGACCGATTACGGCCGCGACCTGCCCGTGGTGCTGGCCGACAAGTCCCAGCTGGAGACGGCGGTGATGAACTTGGCCGTCAACGCCCGCGACGCCATGCGCGGCGTGGTCGAGCCGGGCGCGGGCGTGGTCACCATCGCCACCCGCCGCCTGACGGGCGATGAGGCGCGGGCCCTGGGCTGGGTCGATGCCCCGACGGACGAGGTCGCTCTGATCGAGGTGTCTGACACCGGCCCCGGCGTGCCGCCCGAACTGGTGGACAAGATCTTCGAGCCCTTCTTCACCACCAAGGCGGTGAACGAGGGCACAGGCATGGGCCTGGCCACCGTATACGGCATCGCCCAGCAGGCGGGCGGCCATATCACCGTCAGCAATATCGAAGGCGCCGGAGCCGCCTTCCGCATCTTTCTGCCGGCCGCAGGCGAGGCGGAACTGGCCGAGGTTCTGCCGGTCGAGGTCAAGGTCAAGACGCCGCGCGACCTGTCGGGCGCCGGACGCATCCTGTTCGTCGAGGACGAGGACGCCGTGCGCGGCATCGCCGCCCGCCTGTTGCGCCAGCGCGGCTATGAGGTGATCGAGGCCGCCGACGGCGAGGAGGCCCTGTTGCTGGCCGAGGAACATGCGGGCCAGATCGACATGATGATCTCGGACGTGATCATGCCGGGGCTGGACGGGCCGTCGCTGCTGAAGAAGGCGCGGCAGTATCTGGGCGATGCGCCGGTGATGTTCATCTCTGGCTATGCCGAAAGCGACTTCTCGGACCTGTTGCAGGACGAGGTCGGGGTGTCCTTCCTGCCCAAGCCGCTGGACATCAAGACCCTGGCGGAACGGGTGAAGCAGGAACTGCACGCGGGCTGAGGCCGGCGTGACGCCGGCGGTTCAGGCCGCGCGGCGAAGCGCCGAGGGCGCCTTTACATACAGGCCTCGGCGGCCGTTGACGGCGCGGAAGGCGACGGTTTCGCCCTCCAGCTTCTCTTCGGCGCCCAGGAACAGGCAGCCGTCGTCGACCAGGCGCCGCTCCAGCCCATCCAGCAGACGGGCGCGTCGCGACGGCTCCATGTCCGACAGGACGTTGCGGCAGAAGATGACGTCGAACCGCGCGTCGTCAGCCGGTTCGTCCAACAGGTTGGCGCGGCCGAAGCGCACGGCGTCCGCCAGCTCCGCCTTGACGATCCACTGGTCGTCCATCGGCTCGAACCAGCGCAGCATGGTCTTGGCGGTCAGGCCGCGCTGGATCTCGAAACCGGTGTAGAGGCCCGAACGCGCCTTCTCGATGGCGCGTTGCGACAGGTCGGTGGCCACCAGATCGACCTGGGCCCCGATCTCCATCGCGGTCATGGCGATGGACCAGGCCTCTTGCCCCGTCGAGCAGCCGGCCGACCAGACCTTGATCCGCCCGTCGGGCCGCGCCTTGGACAGGGCCGGCAGCAGTTCGGCTTCCAGGATGCGGAAGGGGGAGCGGTCGCGGCGGAACCAGGTCTCGGCGTTCAGCAGGGCCTCGATGACCGACCAGGCCAGGGAAGCGACCGGATTGGCCCACAGGTTCGACAGCAGGGCCTCGACATTGGCGTAACCCTCGCGCCGCGCGATCGGCCCCAGCCGGTGTTCGGCCAGGTGGATGCGATCCCGCGACAGCCGGTAGCCGGCGCGGGTGGCGAGAAGGGACTGCAGCTTGTCGAAGTCCTCTGGGGTCATGCGGCGATCGCTCCGACCTCCGTCAGCTTGGATTGCAGGATCTCGCCGTCGAAGGGCTTCATCACATAGTCGTCGGCGCCGGCGGCCAGAGCCTCGGCGATCCGCTCGGGCCGGGTCTCGATCGTGCAGAACAGCACCTTGGGCCGCTTGCCGCCCGGCATGGCGCGCAGGCGACGCAGGAAGGTGATGCCGTCCATCACGGGCATGTTCCAGTCGACCAGCAGCACATCGGGCATGGCGCCGGTGCAATAGGCCAGGGCCTCGGAGCCGTCCGCCGCCTCATCGACCTCATAGCCCAGGCCCTCGACGATGCGACGCGCAACCTTGCGGATGATGCGGCTGTCGTCGACGATCAGGCAGGTTCGGAAGTCCAAGATCGATCCCTCACAGACACAGCGGCTTTCGCCGGAGGCGCATGGACCCTTTTTATCTCAGACGCCAGTTAATGAGTCGTTGGGAATTGGAAATCAGGCGGGCATTCGGGCGATCAGGGAAACCTTTCCGTCTTCAACCTTGACGCGCAAAGCGCCGCCGGCCTCGGTCACGGTCAGCCACAGCCAGTAGGGCTGGATCCATTGCCCGGCCAGGCCCTCGGTCAGGCGCTCGCCCGCCAGGCCGACGACGGCTTCGGGCTTCAGCCGGGCGCGGGCGCCTTCGGCGAATCCTTCCAGATAGAGCCGGCCGTCCTCGGTGCGGGACTGGATCACGGCGACGCCGCCCATCGGCAGGGCGCCCATGGTCAGATAGGCCAGATTGGTCAGGGCGCGGGCCTGGGGCTTTGAAAACTCGCCGTCGGCGATGCGCCAGTCCAGTGAGGCGCGGCCGCCCTGGACCATGTTGGACACCAGGCCTTCGATCTCGCGCGCCGTGAACCGTTCGCTGGTGGTGGCGGCGCCGAAGGCGACGCGGGCGAAATGCACCAGGGCGACCATCTTGCGCGCGCTCTGCTCGATCAGGGCCAGGGCGTCGTCGCGCATGTCCTGAGCGGTCGGATCCTGCATCAGGTCCAGGCCGGAAACGATGG
>Ga0265296_1005646_pt1 | contig 10137 bp, 13 predicted proteins | sample MunlanPumphouse1_FD_189073 | JGI IMG/M metagenome (GOLD analysis project Ga0265296, IMG submission 189073) | Groundwater microbial communities from a municipal landfill in Southern Ontario, Canada - Pumphouse #1 | ecosystem: Environmental > Aquatic > Deep subsurface > Groundwater | place...
TCCTTGGGTATTCCCCTTTCCCTGCTCATCTGTTCTACAATATTAATCAACTCGCGGTTCATAACTAAAATTTCACCTCCAGTCTTGCCCGGACAATATCTTTATACCGTATATTTATCTTTTTATCTTTAGACAAGAGCAATGTCACCTCAGTATCTCCTGCCTCAATAATCTCTCCAATAAAAAATGTCTGATTCTCCACAGGAGCAGATGTCACAATCCGTACTGTTTTTCCGCAAAACCTCTTAAAATCTCCCGGGGTTTTAAGGGGTCTGTCAAGTCCGGGGGACGAAACTTCCAGCGTATATGGATATGGTATCGGGTCTTCTACATCAAGCTGCGCCTCAATTTCTCTGCTAACCTGTTCACAATCATCAATAACAACCCCGCCTTCTTTGTCAATAATTACTCTTAAAAAAACCCTCCTCCCCATTTTCCTTAATTCCATATCCTCAAGAGCCACTCCCAGACCTTTTATTACGGGTTCTATAATTTCTTTAATCTTTGCTCTCATCGTTTCCATATTCATTGTATTAAAAACAAAAGAGTGGGAAAGCCCACTCTTTAAAAAATTCAAACAGTCAGATAGTTAGAAAAATACTCTTTTAACTTGTTAAAAAATTAACATATTTACGGTAAAAAAGCAAGTGGTAAGGTCCTGCATTGGTGGCTAAATTAAATTATTTAGCCCCTTCTTCTCCTGGAGCAGGCGCCGGCTCTGTTGGAGCCCCTGGTGGAGTTTCAGCACGCTTTGGGGTCTCAACCTTTTTACAACCAATCATAAAAGAAAAAGTAATAATTACTATCAGGGAAAGTACTGTAATCAGTTTTTTCATTAAAAAATCACCTCCGTTTTAATAATCTAAATTATTACATTTTAATCTTTATTGGTCAAGGGTTTTTATTAATTATTTTCCGGATGTTGTTATATAGCTGTATATTTTGCAATAACCACTTTCTGTCTATATAATAATGAAATGGAAGAAACTAAATACTGTCTCTGCTGCGGCGAAAAAGTCCAATTTAACCGCATAGAACGCGGCAATCGCACAGAGTTCACATGCATATACTGCGGCTTTCCATTATCCGCTGATGATGAACCCACCTTAACCGTTGAAAAGACTACTTCATCACCAGAAGAAAAAAAGTTCAGGCTTGTCCTTGTAGCAGACGATTCAAAATTTACAAGAAAAATCATCCAGGACTTATTAATTGAAAAGAAACTGGCGGACAACGTCCTTGCCTTTGAAAATGGACTTGAATTAACGTCAGCCTTTGCAAGATTGACAGCAGAGAAAAAACTTGTAGATGCAGCTATCATAGATATTAATATGCCTGTAATGGACGGCCTCACTGCCGCAAGGATTATAAGAGGCATTGAATCACAAAACAACATCCCCCGCGTCCCGATAACATTCTTTTCATCTCTTAAGGCAGATGACGACATGAGAACACAGATGGGAATGTTAGCGCCTGCAAACTATGTAAACAAGGGCACAGACCCTGACCCTGACAAGCTTGCCGAGAGAGTGGAACAGCTTTTTTCGTATTTCATGCAGACAAAAGAAACCTAACTTAGTAATCTATAAAAATAAAATTTTTTTAATTAGCTATAACAAAAAATTTATTGATTTAAGTTATTTAATTGGTATATATTACACCCGTTTCAAGATAAAACAGTTCTGATACAAAGGGACAATCATGTCAAAACAAAACCAAAGGATGTTCTTTGTAATATTCCTCCTTTTAGCCTCAATTTTAGCAGTTACATCTGTTTTTGCATCTACAGAAACTGCAGAAGCGCCGATTCCTCAAGCATCAGGTTCACATGTTGCATGGTGGGTCTGGCCGTTAAGCCTTTTTATTGTCACTTTTATTTTAGGTATTCTTGCGGTTCTCGGAGGCGTTGGCGGCGGTGTGCTATATGTGCCAATAATCGGGGGCTTTTTCCCGTTTAATCTGGATTTTGTCAGGGGAGCAGGTCTTCTTGTGGCGCTTGCAGGGTCACTTGCAGCAGGACCCGGTCTCCTTAAGAGAAACCTTGCAAGCCTCCGTCTGGCGCTGCCTGTAGCTCTAATTGCATCATCTGCCGCTATTGTAGGCGCAATGATTGGTCTTGCCCTTCCAACCAATGTAGTCCAGACACTGCTCGGTGCAACAATTATATTTATAGTGATAATTATGGCGTCAGCTAAAAAATCCGATTTCCCGGAAGTCCCAAAACCTGATAGTCTCTCTCAAAGTCTTGGGATAATGGGAATCTACAGAGAAGAATCCCTTGGAAAAGATGTTGAATGGCATATACATAGAACACCTCAAGGTTTACTCCTATTTATAGTCATTGGCGTAATGGCCGGAATGTTCGGACTGGGCGCAGGATGGGCAAATGTCCCTGCTTTAAATATCCTTATGGGCGCGCCCCTTAAAATCTCTATTGCAACAAGCAAGTTCCTGCTTTCTATAACAGATACAAGCGCAGCATGGGTTTATATCAATGAAGGCGCGGTATTACCCATGATTGTCGTTCCGTCCATTGTAGGAATCATGCTCGGCTCCATTGTGGGAGTTAAGATACTTGCAAGAGCAAAACCAAAGGCAATTAAATGGATGGTTATTGTCCTTCTGCTTTTTGCAGGCATGAGGGCATTACTTAAAGGGCTTGAGATATGGAAATAATACAAAGATTTCATTGCAAATTTAACAATGCAAACTTATCAATTTAAAATTTGAAATGCTAAATGATAATTTTGCAATGCTTTTCCCTGTAGTTATATTGGCAATTTGATTTTTTAGGAGGATAAAATGGCAGAACTAAAAACTAAGGCTTCAGAAGAGCAGATAGCATATGCGAATATTCTAAATATTGGAATGTGGATCGGGCTTTTAGCGCTTGTAGTCTTTTTTGTAATTTATGTATCAGGAATATTTCAAAGTTTTATCCCCATTGAAGAACTGCCTAAATACTGGGGCATGAAGGTAAAAGATTATATTCATGAATCGCATGCGCCAACTGGCTGGGCGTGGACTGCCATGCTCGGCAAAGGCGATTATCTAAATTTTATAGGAATAGCAGCCCTTGCCTCGCTTACTGTCTTGTGCTATCTCATCATCCTGCCAATTTTTATTCGTAAAAAGGATACGCCTTATGTTGTAATCGCAATACTTGAAGTAGCTGTCTTAATCCTTGCAGCAAGCGGCATTCTGAAGACAGGAGGGCACTAATATGGCACAGTTATGTCCGACAGCAAAAATAGAAAAATTATTATTACCCACAGACGGCTCTGAATTCAGCGAAGGAGCTATAAGAGAGGCTGTCAACCTCGCAAAAACATGTTCAAGCAAACTATTTGTCGTCTCAGTTATAGAGACCAATCCCGAGTACGAGTCCATTGCCCCGCAGCTTATTGAGAAGGCAGAAAAAGAAACAAGGCAGCACCTTGAATCAGTGAAAAACAGGGCTGCAAAAGAGGGTGTTGACTGCGAGATAATAGCACGCCAAGGCGAAGACCCCTATAAATACATTGTTGATGAGGCAGCAAAACATCAGGTCAGTATGATAATAATGGGAAGACGCGGAAGAAAAGGACTTAAGAGATTAATGATGGGGAGCGTAACTGCAAAGGTTATTGGGCACTCTCCATGTAATGTCCTTGTGGTGCCGCGTGCTGCAAGGCTTGAATTCAGAAAAATCCTCGTAGCAACTGACGGCTCAAAATATAGTAATGCAGCAGCCTCTGAGGCAGTTGCCATTGCAAAACGCTGCGGCGCCAGTCTTATCGCTGCCTCTGTTGTGCCTTATGAATCAATATCACCTCTTGGCATCGTCCATTCAGAGATGCAGTGGGAACTCGTCACAGAAGAAAGCCGCAAGGCAGCAGAAAATAATATCAAAAATGTAAAAGAGATTGCAGAAAAAGAAGACGTCAAAATTGAAGAACTCATCCTTGAAGGCAGACCATATGAAGCTATAATAAATGCTGCAAAGGAAAAGAGAGTTGATCTTATTGTAGTTGGAAGCCACGGAAGGACAGGTCTTGACAGACTCCTTATGGGAAGCGTCACAGAGCGAATCATCGGCCATGCAGATTGTGCAGTGCTGGTGGTGAAGGCTTCAAAAATTTAAATCCTCTCGTTCTTCTGCCCTCGAGATAATATGCCTTTCCTTTTTTTCCTTATCTCAATGTTGAATGGTTTAACTATACACACTCTTCCCCACTCCATAATATGAATCATATATATGCTGATAGACAGTAGGACGTGTTGTTCCTATCTGATGCTTCTCAACTAATGCAATAGTTTCCGGCAAGTTTAGATGATGGACAAGAAACATAGAATTAGCAATGCTACTGTTTACTTTAGCTATTGCAACATCCACGGCTGTTATCATCCGCCATGGCATCTTATAAACTAACCAAGCCCGCCCTGTTGGCTTTGGCATACGTGAAATTAAAATGTCACCAGGCACTATTTCAGTACATCGTAAGCGATCAAATGTTTCCTGTGTTACGTATCGAAACTTGCCAGTTTTAAACGACACAATCTCTCCGAGTCTTACTTGCTCCACTACCTCACTCCCTTTCCTTCTCTCTCCTCTGTACGAGCCATTGGCCAAACCCAATCTTCCCTCTTACTTTAACGTGCTCCCTTGAGGCCGCCTGCCCTGTATCGTGCCATTCTCTCCCTGACCTCAAATCCAATTTTCTTTTTTGGCTTTTCCGCTTTCGAGTCTGATAGATTCCCCATGTTCTTATCGCTCCGCACAAACAAGCGGCAGGCTTCGTAATGATACGTTCTGACGGTAATTGTTTCAGTCTCTTCGTCCCGATCGCAAGCGATCTCAAGTTTGGCGGTTTCAGCGAGGTTGACAACAGTTCTGCAATGGGGACAATAACCAGTAGACACAGGGGCTATGTTGAAATGAGCGTTGTTCATTGATTACGCTCGTCGTAAGATTTTTTGCAAATCCGCATCAAAGGTGAACAAGTGGCCGCCGCTTGTGGCGGCTTTGGCGCAGAGGATGCAATCAACGATATCAATGCCATGCTCAGAGAACAGTGACAATGCCTGAATAAGCTCCTGCTGGTCATCGTTGGCTATCCCCTTATAGTGCAGGAGATCAATGAGGCTCTCGGCAGCCCTATTACGGGGAACTTTATAAATCTTGGTCAGGACATAGATGCACTCAGCAATAACACTTTCAAGGATAACTGCCTTCACACTGCCATGCTTTACCTTATCAAAGAAGTCCTTTGCCTTAGCATGCAAGGCGGGGTTATCTGCGACGAGATACCGGACGATGGTATTGGTATCAGGAAGACTTCCTGCCGGTTTTTTCATGGACCGCCACCTCCCACGCCTTGTCTTTCATCTGCCTCATGGATACGCCAGGTTTAACTTTTCCGGCGTATTCGCTGAGTGAACCGGCTGCGTCCCGCACAGGTTTTACCATGACGGTATCGTCCTCTACCTCGAAATAGACAGCATTGGACTTGAGCTTCTCCCGAATTTCCTTCGGAATTGTCACCTGCCCCTTCTGTGTGATTTTTACTGCTGTAGTCGTCATCTTACTTTCACCTTACCTTTCTGTCTGGTATTACTTATTCTAATAGTAATGCATTTTGAAAGTGTTGTCAATATATACTTTCTGTCCGCATATTAAAAGACTTCCGCTTAATCACTTCAATAGGCACAATCGCCTTCATTCATCTCTCCAGCATCTTCTCCACATTATCAGCTATTCGTTCTTCCAAATCCCCTGCCTCGGTGTTCAACTGCTCCAGTTCTTCATTCAACTCCTCAAGCCTCTCATAAAAATCAAACCCCTCTTCTTCTTTTTCAGCAACGCCAACATATCGCCCCGGATTGAGGGAATACCCATGTTCTTTTATCTCTTTAATCGTAACCACATTAACATCAACAATGAGCTTAACGATAGAGATAGGTGTAAAGAACTCTCCGCCTTTCTTTCCCTCACTCGCTGCGAACTTGCCGAGGAAATATTCATAAATCTTCCCGAATACATCTCCTTCAATATCCATCTGGATGCTTGAAAAAAGTTTTAATAAAGCAACAAGAACATCGTTTTCAAACCGCGTATATGTTCTCGGAAGAACGCCTTTGAGTTCCTCATTTTCGTCTTCAATTGCTTTCATGGCGTCATTGATAGCCTTGCCCGTATTTGCTCTTTCAGGGAGATTGAGAAGATACGAATAATGTGCCTCATCCGGCAAAAACATCACACCCCTTGCCTGATAATCAGCCTTGCCGATCTTCCTACGGCTGCCAGAGGGCTGTTTCTTTGCTATCTCTTTTTCAGCTACTGTAAACTTGTGGTCAGCATAGCGGAGGAAAATAAGACCCAAAACAGGAACAGAATACTGCTGTGCAGTCAATTCAGAATTAGCCCTGAGCTGATCCGCCGCATCCCATAACCGTTTTTCGATTTCGTTATTATTCCCGATTGCCATTTAATCTGTTTCCAGCCCGTACCTTTTAAGTTTTCTCCATAATGACACCCTGTCTATTCCGAGTATCTGGGCGGCAACAGTTTTATTTTCCCCTGCCTCCTTCAGAACCCACTTTATATATGCCTCTTCCTGCTCATCGAGAGACTGAAAAAGTTATTGGTCATGCATCCTGCCCCGTGCTTGTAGTAAAGTCCTGATTCAAATTTTTTTAAAATCCAGAAAATGCTCCGTGGGGTTTTATCCGGAGCATTTTTTATTTTTATCTATTAGTGATAATATAAATCACTATGTCCCTGAAGAAAAAAATAATTCTTGGTTTTCTTACAAGCTCAACAATTATAGCTATCCTTGTTGTCTTTGGTTTCATAAGTTTTATAGAAATCAAGAAAGAGATTCGCTATTTGGAACTTTCTGATAATTTGAGGGGTAAATCTTTACAACTCCGCAGACACGAAAAAAATTTTTTCCTATACAGAGATCTTAATGAAATCAAAAAAGTTCATACTTATTTAAAGGATATAAAAGCACTTCTTAAACAGGGCATAACTATTTATAACAATAATGAATTAATTATTCTTGATAATAAAATAAAAGAATATGAACAGAAATTTAACCGTATTGAAGCCATTTTCTGGGAGTTTCAGAAGAAATTTGTGCAACTCAGGCCGTCTAATTCGCAATACACTGTTTTTTTCCAGCTAATTGAATCAACTTTCTTAGAGCGGCCCCTTGTAAATGCAGAGATTTTAAAGAAGATATTTTCCCTGCATGAAGAAGACCCGGCAATCAAAAACCTTCAAGAATTAAATACTGAAATGGGCGCTATAAGAAAAATTGGGGAAGAGATACTTACTATTTCTAATGAGATGGATAAATCAGCAAGAGAAAAAGTAGAGGAATCTATTAGTTTATCACAGACTACAGCATTAATTCTATTTCCATTGTTCTTTTTTGTAGGTCTCGGGGCATTGTTCGGCATAAGCCAGAGCACCGTGAAGCGTTTGAAAATATTATCTCACGCAATAGAAGAAACCGGCAAAGGGCACTTTTCATCTCTGGAAATTCCGGAAAAACAGGACGAGGTGGGTTTGCTGATTAAAACCTTCAATAAAATGGAAGCCGACCTAATCGCAAGGGATGATGAACTCAATAGAAAAAATGAGGAATTACTTCAAAGCAGAAAACTTGCTTCTATAGGAACTCTTGCATCTGGAGTTGCACATGAACTCAATAATCCGCTTAATAATATTTATCTTGCTTCCCAGACATTATCCAGGGAAATAGGACAGGAAACCTGTCCTGAAATAATCAGAGAAAGCGTTAAAGATATTTCTTCTCAGACATTAAGGGTGAAAAGGATAGTAAGCGACCTACTTGAGTTTGCCAGAGAAAAAGGGCCTGAATTAAAAAAGATTAATGTAGTCAATGTGATTAATGATGTGCTTAATCAGATGAAGATATCAGGCGAAATGCTCAATGTAAAATACAATCTTAAAGCTCCTATAAATATTGAACTCTTTGCAGACAGACATCTCATTGAACAGGTTTTTATTAACCTCTTCAGTAATGCTGTAGACGCAATGGAAGGCAGCGGTTTACTTGACATTGGAATAAACACAGTTGATACTGCAGTGCAGATTAAAATTTCTGATACTGGCAAAGGCATCATGCGTGATGATATTCCAATGATCTTTGACCCCTTCTTCACAACAAAAGAAAAAGGCACGGGCTTGGGACTGGCAATTGTTTACAGTATAATAAAAAAACACAATGGTAAAATAAAGGTATATAGCGAACCCAATAAAGGCACTACTTTTACAATAATTCTGCCGGGGGAATGATGAATCTTAAAATCTTAGTTGCTGAAGATGAAGAAATCACTTTAAAACACCTTCTCTATGCATTACAGAAAGAAGGCTATGCAGTAACAGGCGTAAAAAACGGAACCGAAGCACTGGAAAAAATTAAAAGAGAAGAGTTTGATATCCTCATTGCAGACATAAAAATGCCGGGCATGGACGGATTAACTCTGCTTGGTAAGGTAAAAGACAAATATCCGGATACCGAAGTAATAATAATCACAGGCTTTGGCAGTATAGAATCTGCTGTAAACGCTATGAAACAGGGCGCCTCTGATTATATAACCAAGCCTTTCAATGTTGATGAACTGAACCTGAAGATAAAAAAGATTCAGGGAAAAAAAAGCTTAGAGAAAGAAAACATAGCTCTTAAGGTCTCTCTTAATCCCCCCTTCCCCCTTTTTGAAAAAGGGGGGATGATGGGGGGATTTTCCTTTATAGCAAAAAGCAAGGTAATAAAAAGAGTAATAGATATTATAAACAGCTTAAGTAATTCTGATTGCAATGTACTGCTGACAGGAGAAAGCGGCGTTGGTAAGGGCCTTGTGGCAAAGCTAATCCACTACACTGGTCCGCAAAAGGGAAAATCATTTTTAGCAATAAACTGCGCAATTTTTACAGAAGAACTTTTGGCAAGCGAGCTATTTGGACATGAAAAGGGGGCATTTACAGGAGCTGTCGCCACAAAACAGGGGCTCATTGAAATTGCCAATAACGGTACTTTATTTCTTGATGAGATAGCAGAGATGTCGCCATCTTTGCAAGCTAAGTTACTGAAGGTAATTGAGGATAAAGAATTCTTGAGAGTTGGCGGCACAAGGATAATCAGGGTTGATGTTAGATTTATTGCTGCTACAAATCAGAATATAAATACCCTCGTATCAACCGGCAGGTTTAGAGAAGATTTATACTACCGGCTGAATGTGATGGACATCTTTATCCCTCCTCTCCGGGAAAGGAAAGAAGACATTGCCCCTCTTTGCAAACATTTTTTAGAGAAACATTCAAAAAAGGCAAATAAAAAAATTAGCGGATTCAGCAAAGAAGCAATGGATATGCTTATGACATATAATTTCCCCGGTAATGTGAGAGAGCTGGAAAATATTATAGAGAGGGCTGTTATTTTAGAAAAAACATCAAGCATCCAACCCGAAAACCTTCCACAGAGTATAAAACTCTTTCAGGTAGAAACTATAACTTCAAAGAAAATAAAAACAATTGATGAAGTTAACAAAGAATATGCTGAGAAGGTCATTGACTTTGTTGAAAACAACAGGTCAAAGGCGGCAGAGCTTCTCGGCATTTCAAGAACCAGCCTCTGGAGGATTCTGAAGAAATAGTCCTGCGATGTGTCTATAATCCCTACATCCAAAAGTGCAACTGGACACAGATGAGCGCTGAAAAGCGCGGATAAAACTGACACTTAAAACTTTTTATAACGGTCATTTGGAAAGTGATAGGTGTTGTATTTCGAACTATTTTAAAAATCTGTGAAAATCTGCGTTAATCTGTGTCCAAATGTCTTTTTTAAGATCATTGATGATTATCCTACCTGCCTGACGGCAGTCAGGTTTCTGGTTAGTGGTAGAAAAGCGGTTAAATAAAATGGAGAGATAGTGGCCTGTTTAAGAACTCAAAAAAATTGGACAAGAAACAGAGATAAGCAACAGCAATGGGGTCAATTCTTTCCGGCAAGGAATAAAAGTAGACAGTTTACAAAATTATAAGAAATTGCGATAATAAAAACATAAACATTTGGGAGGTTATAAAATGGCAACAGATGCCAAGCAAGTATTAAAAGAGGCATTGGA
>Ga0265296_1005648_pt1 | contig 10133 bp, 12 predicted proteins | sample MunlanPumphouse1_FD_189073 | JGI IMG/M metagenome (GOLD analysis project Ga0265296, IMG submission 189073) | Groundwater microbial communities from a municipal landfill in Southern Ontario, Canada - Pumphouse #1 | ecosystem: Environmental > Aquatic > Deep subsurface > Groundwater | place...
ACGGGTTTACCGTGGTCGGGAAGCCGGCCGCGACGGTAATGACTTCGTCCCCGGGCTTCAGGCGACGATCGCCGAGCTTGTGGCTGGTCAGGCACGACAGCGCCAGCAGGTTCGCGGACGAGCCCGAGGTGGTGGTCAGCAGGAACGGCGCGCCGACCATCTTGGCGAGCTTCGCCTCGAACTCGGTGTTGAAGCGACCGGTGGTCAGCCAGCCGTCGAGCGACGCTTCGACCATCATCTCGATCTCGGGTGCACCGATCACCTTGCCCGCGGGCGGGATCACGGATTCGCCAGGCACGAAAGGCTTGGGCGCGAATTGCTGCTCGGCATATTGGCCGACTAGGGTACGGATCTGCTTGCGAAGTTCGTCAGCGGTCATTGAATAGGTCCTATGCGGAAAGGGTTTGGCTGGCGCCGGCGAAGCGCTCCAGCTCTTCAAGCGAATAAGCGTGCATATCGGCCCCCGACATCCAAGCGCGATGCCAGGCAACGATCCGGTCGAGGGCTTCGGACAAGGACCAGCGCGGTTGCCAGCCAAGCCCGAAGCGCGCCTTGGAGATGTCGAGTTTGAGGTAATTGGCCTCGTGCGGCTGAACGGACTCGTCGCGAGTCCAGTCAGCGTCCTCGCCCCAGCGCGCGCACATGCGTTCGACGATCCACTGCACCGGCTGGGCATCCTCGTCGCGCGGACCGAAGTTCCACGCTTGGGCGGCGGTAGGATCCGCCCATAGCGCTTGGCAGAGCACGAGATAGCCGGACACCGGTTCTAGCACATGCTGCCACGGCCGGGTCGCGAGCGGATTGCGGATCAACACTGGATCACCGTCAGCGACGGCACGCAGGATGTCCGGGATCAGGCGATCGGCCGCCCAGTCGCCCCCGCCGATGACGTTGCCGGCACGGCCGGAGGCAAGCGCGGGTTGGCCATCGCCGGTAAAGAACGACCGCCGATAAGCCGACGTGACCAGTTCGGAACACCCCTTCGAGTTGCTGTACGGATCATAGCCGCCCATCGCCTCGTCTTCGCGATAGCCCCAGACCCATTCGCGGTTCTCGTAACATTTGTCGGTCGTCACCACGCAGACGGCGCGGACCGACGATGCCTTGCGGACCGCCTCGAGCAGGTGGACGGTGCCCATGACATTGGTAGCATAGGTGCCGACCGGATCGTCGTATGAAGCGCGCACCAAGGGCTGCGCCGCCATGTGAATGACGATCTCGGGATCGGCCGCGACCAACGCAGTCTCTAGCGCTTCGCGGTCGCGGATGTCGCCGATGATCGACGTCATGCCGGCCGCGACGCCAGCGACTTCGAACAGCGCCGGGCTAGTCGGAGGAGCGAGCGCGAAGCCTGTAACCTTGGCCCCCATCTGCTGAAGCCAAAGCGACATCCAGCTGCCCTTGAACCCAGTATGGCCGGTCAAGAAGACGCGCTTACCCGCCCAGAAGGCAGGGTCGACATCGCCCTTGGACGCGATCGGCGCAGTCACGGCGGAAGGCGTTACCATATCCGCCACGGGGCCTTACCGCTCTGCCAGAGGCTTTCGAGGTGCTGCTTGTCACGCAGCGTATCCATTGGCTGCCAGAAGCCATGATGCTCGTACGCCATCAACTCGCCGTCGGTGGCTAGTGTGCGCAGCGGTTCCTGCTCCCACGTAGTCGAATCGTCCTTGAGATAATCAAGGACCTTTGGCGACAGCACGAAATAGCCACCATTGATCATGCCACCGTCACCCTGAGGCTTTTCAAGGAATTCAGTGATTTGGCCACCCTCGATCTGCAATGCACCGAACCGGCCCGGCGGATAGGTCGCGGTTAGCGTCGCCGCCTTGCCGTGGCTGCGGTGGAATTCGATCGACTTGGTGATGTCGATGTCGGCAACACCGTCGCCGTACGTGAAGAAGAAGAACTCTTCGTCCTTAACGTAATCGGCAACGCGCTTCAGGCGACCGCCGGTCATTGAATCGTCGCCCGTGTCGATCAGCGTGACCTTCCACGGCTCCGCGCGCTTTTCGTGCACGATCATCTCGTTCGCCTTCATGTCGAAGGTGACATCGGACATGTGCAGGAAGTAGTTCGCGAAATACTCCTTGATTACATAGCCCTTGTAGCCGCAGCAGATGATGAACTCGGTGACGCCGTGCGCGGCGTAGATCTTCATAATGTGCCACAGGATCGGGCGACCGCCGATCTCGATCATTGGCTTGGGGCGCAGGCTCGTCTCTTCGGCGAAACGCGTGCCGAGACCACCGGCCAGAATGACTGCCTTCATTGTCCTACCTCAGTTCGAGCTGACAAATGCGTCGGAGAAGAAACGCTTGGCCGGAAGACCCAGCGTCAGAAGTGCCTCTCGTGCAGATGTGATCATGGCGTTCGAGCCACATGCATAGACGACCGTGTCATCGGGATCGATCCCCTGACGGATCGCTGCGTCGTGAACATACCCTCGGGCGGCGCTCCAATTGGCATCAGCTCCCGATAGCAAGTGGTGGACGCCGACGTCGAGACCCAATCCAACCGGGTCCCAGCAAAAGCTCTCGGCTTCGCGGTTGCCCCAGAAGACGGTGAGACGGTGCTGCGCGGCCCGTTCGGGATTGGCCGCCAGTTCCTCAAGCAATGCCTTGACGGGGGCGATCCCAGTGCCAGTCGCGAGAAACACGATATTAGTAGGCCCCTCCTCACGCAAAAAGAAGGTTCCGAACGGGCCCTCGATCCGCAGCAGGTCGTTGGCCTTAGCGCGCTCGAACCAGTATTCGCTGAGTACGCCACCTTTGTAACGCTTGATTATGAGTTCGAGCTGACCATTGGCGCACGGGGCGTTGGCGAGCGAATAGCTGCGGCGCACCCCACCTTCGGCGATAACATCGATATATTGGCCTGGTAGGAACCGCATCGGCGAAGTAGGCGGCGTTTTCAGGACGACGCGGACGATATCGTGCGCTAGTCGCTCGATCGAAACGATCCGGCTTGCCATCGTCTTGATCTCAAGCCCGGCGAGCCGGTCGAGCGGTTCGATGTCAAGCGCCACGTCATTCGTTGCCACGCGGCAACAGGTCAGGATCAGGCCGTTGCGTGCCTCTTCGGCGCTGAGGCTTTCCTCCGTACGGAGAACCTCAGTCGCGCCCGTGAGCAGTGGAGCCTTACAAATTCCACAGCGGCCCGTGCGGCAACTATATTCGAGCGTCACGCCTGCATTGCGCGCCGCGTCGAGGATCGAAACGGTGGGATCCGCCGTGAAGGTTTGGCCGGTATTGAGCGTTACAGTTGGCATGCGTTGCAGGCTGTTAGTTGATTTTCTAGGACAGTCCAGCATTTGTGCGCCCGGCAAACCGCCGCGGTCGTACCCTATCGCCGATTCCATGCGTTAACCGATATAGACCAGGAGATTTTATGACGACTTATCGCATTATCGTCGAAGGTACAGAGAGAAACTTCGAACATGCGTTCGACGGCGAGCCGCAGATTAACCTGACATTCGAAGATGATGGCGTCGTCTACAGGGTTACAACCCGCGCGCACGACGAGGACGACACGCTACCACCAACGCTTCATGCCCAGGTTGCCTGACCCCGCCTCCTCGACCGTATCTCAAGTCTTGTTAAACATGCGACATTATGGGATGATTTGAGGGCTGAAATCGTCGTTCCTGTCTTTACCCCGATCGTGCATATCCTGCCGGGTAGCCTTTGCAGCGGCCTTGCCCTAACGGGCATCGCTATCAATCGGGCGGCAAGAGGAAGACGTAAATGACCAGCCCTGTTCAGCTAATCCACCCCCGCCGCTATGGCGACGCGCGCGGCTGGTTCACCGAGACGTACAATCGAGATACGTTTTTGGCCCTCGGGATCGAAGTAAGCTTTGTTCAAGACAACCACTCGCTTTCTGTCCCCGGCTTTACCCTGCGCGGCTTACATTTTCAGACGTTACCGCGTGCGCAGGACAAGCTCGTACGGTGCATCAAAGGGCGTATCTTCGATGTGGCCGTCGACATTCGGGCGGCTTCTCCAACCTACGGACAGTGGGTTGGTGCCGAACTCTCCGCAGAGAACGGTGATCAGCTCTTTGTCCCCGTCGGCTTTGCGCACGGCTTCCTGACGCTAGAATCTGATTGCGAAGTGACCTACAAATGCTCGGACACCTACGCTCCCGAGCACGATGGTGGCATTCGCTGGGACAGTGCGGGAATTGCTTGGCCACTCCCCCCTGGCACCACACCTGAACTTAGCGCCAAGGATGTGGTGCAACCGCTGCTCGCCGATTTTGATAGCCCCTTCCCCTATGATGGTCGCCCACTGGCGCCGCTCGTCTGAAGGACAGACCCATGCGTATCTTTGTCACCGGCGGGGCCGGTTTTATCGGGTCGGCCCTTGTCCGGCACCTGATCGAGAACACCGACCATGAGGTCCTCAACTTCGACAAGTTGACCTATGCCGGTACGCTATCAACGATTGAGCGCGTCGCGAGTTCGAACCGCTACCGCTTTATCCAAGGCGATATCTGCGACGCAGAGGCGGTAAAGGCCGCGATTGGTGAGTTCAAGCCCGAGATCGTCACGCATCTCGCGGCCGAAAGTCATGTCGACCGCTCCATCGACGGCCCCGGCGCGTTCGTCCAGACCAACGTCGTCGGCACCTTTACGATGCTGAACGAAGCCCGCGCCTATTGGCTGGGGCTTGACGACAAATCGAGGGCGGCGTTCCGCTTCCATCATATCTCGACCGATGAGGTCTACGGGTCGCTCGGCGACACCGGGCTGTTCACCGAAGAGACGCCGTACGATCCGCGCTCGCCCTATTCCGCGTCGAAGGCAGGCTCTGACCATCTGGTCAGCGCCTGGGGCCACACGTTCGGTCTGCCGGTGCTGATTACTAACTGCTCAAACAATTACGGGCCGTATCACTTCCCCGAAAAGCTAATCCCGCTGATGATAGTTAAGGCGCTCGCCGGTGCCGACCTGCCGGTTTACGGCAAGGGCGATCAGATCCGCGACTGGTTGTTCGTCGAGGATCACGTCCGCGCGTTGCACGCAGTGTTTGAAAAGGGCGAGCCTGGCCGGAGCTATAATGTCGGTGGGAACAACGAGAAGCAGAACCTTGAAGTGGTGAAAACGATCTGCAGAATCCTTGACCGGTTACGTCCACGCACCGACGGCCAGTCCTACACGGCACAGATCACGTATGTCGCCGACCGCCCCGGTCATGACAAGCGCTACGCAATCGACGCGTCGCGGATCACGAACGAGCTTGGCTGGGAGCCCGCTGAGACGTTCGAGACAGGCATTGAGAAGACCGTTGCTTGGTATCTGGATAATCAAGACTGGTGGGAAGCGATCGTTGCCGAACATCAAGCGGATCAACGTCATGGGCTTTCGGTATGACCCAACCAACGATGCAGATTCTTGTTACCGGTGGAAACGGTCAGCTTGGCACCGAGCTCAAGCGGTACGCATGGCCAGACGGCTGGGCAGTGACCGCGATCGATATCGACGAGCTCGACCTGCGCGATACCGCGGCGATAGCCGCGATGGTCGCGTCGCAGCCTTGGGCTGCGGTCATCTCAGCTGGTGCCTACACCGCAGTCGACAAGGCCGAGAGCGATATCGTTACCGCCTGGGCGGTCAACGCGATGGCGCCCGCTGCGTTTGCGGAGGCGTGCGCGAAGGCAGGTATCCCGATCGTTCAGGTTTCGACCGACTACGTCTTTGATGGTATCCGCGATGGCGCCTGGGACGTAAACGATCCGGTCGCACCGCTTGGTGTCTATGGCGCGTCCAAGCTCGGGGGCGAGCTCGCGGTGCGGACCTCGGGCGCACGCCACGCGATCGTCCGGACCGCTTGGGTGGTCAGCGCACACGGCAACAACTTCATCAAGACGATGCTGCGCGTTGGCGCAACCAACCCGACGCTCCGCATCGTCGACGACCAGCATGGCAGCCCGACCTCGGCGACCGATCTCGCTGCCGCGCTCGCGACAATCACGATGCGTCTGGTCGAGGACCCCGCCGCCCCCACCGGCACCTATCATTTCAGCAACGCGGGTGCCGTCACCTGGGCAGGCTTTGCCCGCGAGATCTTCGCACAGAGTGCCGCACGCGGTGGTGTCAGCGCCGAAGTGCAGGGCATCACCACCGCCGACTATCCGACACCGGCGACGCGCCCCACCAATTCGCTACTCAGCCACGATGCGATCACCCGCGACTATGACATCCATCCGCCAGCGTGGCAGACCGCGCTCGGCAACATCCTCGACGAACTGCTCGGGGCCCCCAAGAAGGACATCTCCCAATGAAGGGCATCATTCTCGCAGGCGGCTCGGGCACGCGGCTCCATCCGGCGACGCTCGCCGTGAACAAGCAGCTGCTGCCGGTCTACGACAAGCCGATGATCTATTATCCGCTGTCGGTGCTGATGCTCGCCGGCATCCGCGACATCCTGATCATCTCCAGCCCTGAATATATCAGCAACTACAAGAATCTGTTCGGCGACGGCGCGGCGCTCGGCTTGGCCATCGCCTATGCCGAACAGCCCAAGCCCGAAGGGCTGGCGCAGGCGTTCACGATCGGCGCGGACTTCATCGGCGACGACAATGTCGCGCTGGTGCTCGGCGACAACATCTTCTTCGGCGCCCACCTGACCGACTTGCTGGCAAGCGCTGTCGCGCGCAAGAGCGGCGCGACGGTGTTCTCCTACCGCGTCGAGGACCCCGAGCGCTACGGTGTGGTCGAATTCGGCGAAGGCGGCAAGGCGATCAGCCTTGAAGAAAAGCCCGAGAAGCCCAAATCGCATCACGCAGTTACCGGCCTGTATTTCTACGACAACCGTGTGGTCCAACTCGCCCGAGAGCTTAAGCCGTCTACGCGCGGCGAGCTTGAGATTACCGATCTCAACCGCCTTTACATGGAAGCCGGCGACCTGTTCGTCGAACAGATGGGCCGCGGTTACGCCTGGCTTGATACCGGAACTCACGACAGTCTACTCGAAGCTAGCGAGTTCGTCCGAACGATCCAGCACCGGCAAGGCATTCAAGTAGCGTGCCTGGAGGAGATTTCTTATAATCAGGGATTCATCACTCGCGACCAAGCACGTGCGGCCGGAGAGCGGTTCAAAAAAACAAATTATGGGCGGGCTATTCTTAACGCGTTGAACGACGCCTGATTTGCACCTTATTGAAATAATACGTTGCTAGGTTAAAGCGGCTAGCTTTACCTTTATGGCCCCAATATGGTCTGTAGTTTTTATTCTATATATGAATAGTTCTAACTATATTAATTAATACTATATACTAAGTCTCATTTTGGTTATAATAGCGTATCGATAGATTTGACGCGGCCAAATTATTATAAAAGGAAATTGAATTGAGCAGCAAGAAAGTAGCTCTTATTACAGGCGTTACCGGCCAGGACGGGTCCTATCTGGCTGAACTTCTGCTTGAGAAGGGCTACGAGGTTCACGGCGTCAAACGTCGTGCATCACTGTTCAACACGCAGCGTATCGATCACATCTATCAGGATCCGCACGCGCCGCAGCCCAACCTGAAGCTGCACTACGGTGATCTATCGGATACCTCGAACCTTACGCGTATTCTGAGCGAGGTGAAGCCCGACGAAGTCTACAACCTTGGCGCGCAGAGCCACGTCGCGGTTAGCTTCGAGGCGCCCGAATATACCGCCGATGTCGATGGGCTCGGCACGTTGCGACTGCTCGAGGCGATCCGCTTCCTGGGGATGGAAAAGAAGACGCGTTTCTACCAGGCCTCGACATCTGAGCTCTACGGCCTCGTGCAGGAAACCCCGCAGAAGGAGACAACGCCGTTCTATCCGCGTTCGCCCTACGCGGTCGCCAAGCTCTATGCGTACTGGATCACGGTCAACTACCGTGAGGCTTACGGCATGTATGCCTGCAACGGCGTCCTGTTCAACCATGAAAGTCCGCGTCGCGGCGAGACGTTCGTCACCCGCAAGATCACTCGCGGCCTCGCCAACATCGCGCAGGGCTTGGAAACGGGTCTGTTCATGGGCAATATCGACTCCCTGCGCGACTGGGGCCACGCCAAGGACTATGTCCGCATGCAGTGGATGATGCTGCAGCAGGACCAGGCGGAAGATTTCGTCATCGCCACCGGGGTGCAATATTCGGTACGCGAATTCATCACCTGGTCGGCCGCGCACCTTGGCATCACGCTGCGGTTCGAGGGTGAAGGCGTTGACGAGGTCGGTATCGTCGACAAGGTCGAAGGCGACGATGCGCCGGCGGTGAAGGCAGGCGACATCCTCGTTCGTATCGATCCACGCTACTTCCGTCCGGCCGAAGTCGAAACACTGCTCGGCGATCCGACCAGGGCCAAAGACCGGCTCGGCTGGGTCCCCGAGATCACCGTTCAGGAGATGTGCCAGGAAATGGTCGCAGCAGACCTCCACACCGCCAAGCGCCATGCCCTGCTCAAGGCGTATGGCTATGAGCTTCCGGTATCGGTCGAAGGCTGATGGAGCAGCATCACATGCGTATTTACGTGGCCGGCCACCGCGGCATGGTCGGCGGAGCGATCTCGCGCAAACTGCGCGAGCGTGGTGTCGAGGTGATCACCCGCACCCATGCAGAACTCGACCTGACCAACCAGGCGGCCGTGCGAGCTTTCTTCGCGAGCGAGAAACCTGATGGCGTGGTGCTGGCGGCTGCCAAGGTAGGAGGGATCCACGCCAACAATACCTACCCGGCCGACTTCATCTACGAAAACCTGATGATTGAGGCGAACGTAGTCCATCAGGCTTACGCCGCAGGCGTGCAGCGCCTGTTGTTCCTCGGCTCCTCATGCATCTACCCGCGCGCCGTCGAACAGCCGATGCGTGAGGACGCGCTGCTCACTGGGGTTCTTGAACCAACCAACGAGCCTTATGCGGTCGCCAAGATCGCCGGCATCAAGCTGTGCGAAAGCTATAATCGTCAGTACGGCACCGACTATCGCAGCGTCATGCCGACCAACCTTTATGGCCCGGGAGACAATTTTCATCCCGAAAACAGCCATGTCATGCCAGCACTGATCCGCCGCTTTCACGAAGCGGCTGTCAACGGCGTTGAAGAGGTCGTGATCTGGGGCACAGGCAAACCGTACCGCGAATTCCTTCATGTCGACGACATGGCCGAGGCCTCGCTGTTCGTGTTCGATCTCAACAAGGAAACGTACGAGGCAAATACCGAGCCCCTGCTCAGCCATATCAACGTGGGCTACGGCAAAGACGTGACGATTTCCGATCTTGCGCATCTCGTAGCAGAAATCACAGGTTTCACTGGGCGTATTAGCTTTGACATTTCAAAACCAGATGGAACGATGCGTAAGCTGATGGACTCTACTCGTCTCAACGCTATGGGATGGAAGCCATCTATTTCTTTAACCGATGGTATTAAAGGAACCTATGATTGGTTTCTTAGAAAACGATTATTAAGATTCACTCAATTGTAATATATTTTTTTATTATATGTTCATTAATAATGAATAAAAACGAATCCCTTGTACTCACGAATATCGGCGGAAGCTTCCTCACGCCGCGGACGGTCGAGCGTCCAGCTCAGGCTCTCGGGCGTAGTCTCAGCCGCGTGGTTGGGGACTACTAACCCTCAGGCGGCCGGGGGATCATCGGCCTAATGCGCACTGCTAGGCTGATGACGAAAGGCCAGAACAAAGTGTTGACCAGATCCGAAAACGTGTCTTGGGCCCGCCACCCGTAATTCAGATAATCCATCGTCTCATTGCCGATCTCAAGCACGACGACGAACAGAAATGGGAAGAACGTGGCCAGTGACCGCCGGCTGATCAGGCGCGCGAGCATCAGGATCGCCAGCCCGGCATGAATGTGAAGGATAGCATCAGGTAAACCGGTGCCATCACCGATCCACAAAATCAGCGAGTGGTAGAGCGCAGGTATATTCATGCGGTGCGCCATACGCATATGCAAGGAAACCGTCGATAAATAGAAGCAGCATCGCGATACCGCGCTTTCTGCAAATGGTAGCCTATTGAGCGGCGATCTGGATGAGACAGTAGCGGCGATCAGGATGAGACTCTGCGGCCGTGACGGGAGCGAGATTGTCGCGGCGCGACAGGCAATGCAAGGCCAACTTTGGTGTTGATCGCCGCTC
>Ga0265296_1005649_pt1 | contig 10133 bp, 9 predicted proteins | sample MunlanPumphouse1_FD_189073 | JGI IMG/M metagenome (GOLD analysis project Ga0265296, IMG submission 189073) | Groundwater microbial communities from a municipal landfill in Southern Ontario, Canada - Pumphouse #1 | ecosystem: Environmental > Aquatic > Deep subsurface > Groundwater | place: Canada...
GTCCTGACCCCCAAGCTGCTGGGCCTCCCCCCCGGCCTGCATGGGTTCCATGTCCATGCCAACGGCAGTTGCGATCCCAAGGAAGAAAACGGAAAGACCGTGCCTGCGGGTGCGGCAGGCGGGCACCTGGATCCGCGCGAAACGAAGAAACATGGCACGCCGTGGGATGACAATGCCCACGCTGGCGATCTTCCCCCGCTCTATGTGGACGACAAAGGCAACGCCACGCAGCCGGTGCTTGCGCCCAGACTCAAGCTCGCCGATGTGGGTAACCATGCGTTGATGGTTCACGTGGGTGGCGACAACCACAGCGATCATCCGGCCCCGCTGGGCGGTGGGGGTGGTCGCATGGCGTGCGGCGTCATCAAGTAGGGCAGACTGGCGGCACGAGGTTTGCTCTGGCGCTTGGGTTAAGTCACTTTTTCCAAGATCCCATGACCAAACTTTCCGGTATTGCCCTGGCGCTTGCCGCCTCGTCCCTGATGGCGCTCGCGCCGCTGTCTGCCGTTTCGGCGGCAGACCGTGTCGCAGCGCACGGCACGGCCAAGGCATTGAATGCCACCGATCGTGATTTCATCGCGATGGTGGGTGCCAGTCTGAAGTTCGAGGCTGCAGCGGCGGAATTGGCACAGAAGCAGGCCAGCCGCGACCTGCTCAAAAGCTATGGGAAAAAAGACGTGGCATTCATCGAGCGCCTGACTGCAGCGCTGGAAAAAATCGCCAAAGAGAAGTCTGTCACCCTGGCTGCACAGCCGACCCCGCAGCAAACCGCCGTCCTGAACAAGCTCAAGGGCCTGCAGGGTGACGCATTCGACCAGGCATTCGTCAAGCAGGCCGGTTCGGCCCACCATTTCGACATCGTCAACGCCTTCAAGCGTACGGCTGAAAAATCGGTGGATGTTGACGTTCGTGGCTTCGCACGGACATGGCTCGACGAAGTGAATCAGCGATTCACCATGGTCAATGCAGTGACCTCTGATGTCGATCCGGCGGCGTTGAAGCCCAGTCCCGATACAGCGCCGCGCCGAGGCGAACCGCCTCGCACCGATGTCACGCCCGATGCCTCGGGCAAAGCCACGAATTAAGAAAAATTTTATTACCGGCGGGCTCAGGCCCGCTTTTTGCTGATGGCTCACCAACCGGGCTTACCGGCCCTTGATTGTTGCTACCCCCCTAAAGGAAAAATTATGAACGGCATCATCTATATCGTTGGACTCGTGGTCGTTGTTATTGCTGTCCTGAGCTTTTTCGGCCTGCGTTAACGCGATCCGGTTTTGCTACAAGAGGCCTCACGCGCCTCAGGCAGTGCCAGGAGCCGACGGATGATTCCGTCGGCTCTTTCGTTATGGCGCGCCTGATCGGTCGAAAGCGCGATCGATCAGGCAAACAAGTCTGGCGGGTATATCGGCTTTAAGCACAGGCCAGCGGGTGCGGCAGGGCCATGTCGACGCTGCGCCAGGGCAGCATGCCTGCCTGCTGCCCGTACACTATGCGGCCGTTGTTATCCTCTGCTGTCATGACCATTATTATCAATGAAACCCTGCGCGCCTATATCGACCCTCTCACCGAGGACGAAGCCGCTGCGCTGGAGCGCAGCCTACTCGCCGAAGGGTGTCGCGATGCGCTGGTGCTGTGGGGGGAGATCCTCGTCGATGGCCACAATCGCTATCGGATCTGTCAGAAGCACGGCATTGCCTTTCAGACGGTTCAGAACACGTCGTTCAAGACGATGGATGACGTTTACCTCTGGATGATAGACAACCATCTCGGCCGGCGCAGCGTATCGGATTTCCAGCGGGGAATTCTGGCGCTACGGAAAAAAGAGATCGTTGCCATGCGGCGCGCCCGAAAGACGCAAGCCGCTTTGGCCGCTGACGAGGAGGGTGGGAATGCCTCCGATGCGTCAGTGCCCGATGCCGCAGCCATGGCCGCCCCGCCCGACGATCCCGGCCCACCCTGGAGCCGTGAGGAGGTTGCGCGTGCTGCGCGCGTGAGCAGCAGCACCCTGGGGCAGATCGAGAAGATTCAGAAGACGGCCACGCCTGAGCTTGTCGATGCCGTGAAGTCGGGCGTGATTTCCATTAATGCTGCAGCGGCGGTGGCTTCCCTGCCTCAGCAGGCGCAGGTGCAGGCCGTGGCGGGTGGCAAGAAGGAGTTGCGCGAAGCGGCCCGGCAAGTCCGTCAGACGCGGCAACCCGCGCGCGTGCCTCCCGACGCGCAGCCGTTGCCCGAGGATGCGACCGATGATCAGCGGGAGATACACCGATTGACCCAGGCGCTGGCCGCCATGACCGAGGAATGTGAGCAGCTTCGCAAGAAGGTGCAGCATCTGACGATTGCGCTCGCCCAGGCACGAGGCAGCGACTGAGCGTTTACAATTCGGGCAGGCTTTCTACGCGACACTTGACGACTCGAGGCACGACGACCCATGTTCCAGACGATTCCCGCCTATCCCGGCGACCCCATCCTGACCCTGAACGAGCGTTTCGGTGCTGATCCGCGCGCTGACAAGGTCAACCTGAGCATTGGTGTCTATCTGGACGATGCCGGGCGCATTCCCGTCATGGCCGCCGTGAAAGCCGCTCAAGACCAGGTGTCTGCCCTGGTGCCACATCCTTATCTGCCCATGGAAGGCAATCGGGCGTTCTGCGCGCAAGTGCAGGCACTGGTCTTCGGGCAGGATAGCGCCGCCCGTGCCGAGGGCGCCATCACGACGGTGCAGACCCTGGGTGGTTCGGGTGCGCTTAAAGTCGGTGCAGATTTCCTGCAGCGCTACTTTGCTGGCGCGAGCGTGCTGCTCAGCGATCCCACCTGGGACAACCACCAGGCCATATTCGAGGCCGCCGGCTTCACCGTACAGCGCTACCCCTATTTCGATCCGGCCACCCGTGGACTGGCCCACGCGGCCATGCTGGCTCGTCTGGAGCAGGCTCAGGCCGGCACCGTGGTCGTGTTGCATGCCTGCTGCCACAACCCCACCGGCGTCGACCCCACGGCCGAGCAGTGGCAGGCGATTCTCGAGGTCGTCGTGCGCCGCAAGCTGGTGCCGTTCTTCGATATTGCCTACCAGGGCTTCGGCCAGGGCATCGAAGAGGACGCGTATGCGGTGCGTCTGTTTGCGCAGCAAGGCGTGTCGATGTTCGTGGCCAGCTCGTTTTCCAAGAACTTTGCCCTGTATGGCGAACGCTGCGGTGCACTGAGCGTGCGCTGCCCCGATGCGGCGCAGGCGCAACTGGTGCTGGGGCAGATGAAATCGACCATTCGCCAGAACTATTCAAGCCCGCCGGCATTCGGGGTGGACCTGATCACACGCGTGCTCAGCGACGAGGGCTTGCGCGGCGTGTGGCGCGACGAAGTGGACGCCATGCGCGCACGCATTCTCGCCGTGCGCACCGCGCTCTACGATGCACTGAAGGCACGCAAGCCTGCAGGCGACTTCGATTACATCATCCGCCAGACGGGGATGTTCACCTACACCGGGCTGAGCGCAGCGCAGGCCGTGGCCCTGCGTGATGAGCACGGCGTCTATGTGCTGGAGTCCGGGCGGGTGTGCATGGCGGCCCTGAGTCTGGATCGCGTGGATCGTGTGGCGTCGGCCATCGTTGCGGTGCTGTGAATTTGCCTACAGCGTGAGGTAGCGTCCCGGCTTGTGATTCAGGCCGATCATCATGTTCAGCACGACCGCGCCGACGACCGACCATGCCAACGACCGCATGTCCACCACGAAGCATGCGGCGATCAGGATGACGATGTCGAAACCCATCATGACGTGGCCGGCGCGCCAGTTGTGCTGTTTTTGCAGATAGACCGCCAGGGCGCTCACGCCGCCGACGCTTGAACCGTGTCGGAACAGCGCCAGCAGGCCCATACCGATCACCACCCCGCCTGCGATGCTGGCAAATGCCGGGTGGGCATGCGTGAGGACGAACATCGAAGACGCGTTGCCCATCAGCATCGAGATCAGGGCCACGCAGGCGAACGTCTTGAGGGTGAAGACCTTGCCCAGGCGCTGAAACGCCAACCAGTAAAACGGCAGATTCAATAAAAAGAAGTTCGCGCCCAGATCCCATCCGAATGCGTAATGCAGCAGGATGGCCGCGCCCGACACGCCGCTGGTGAGCAGCCCGGCGCTTTGCAGGATGGACAGGCCCAGGGAGATCAGCACGGCACCCGCGCCCAGCGCGGCGATGTCTTCGAATGTGGAGTGGGGCTTGGCAACCATGCGTGTATTAGAGCAAGGAAACTTCAGGCGGTCTGCTTTGCGCAGCGGGATTCGGTCTGCCACGTTGATTTATGTTGCATAGCAGCATCGAATCCTCCTCTTTCCTGCTCGTGAGGCAGCTGCGGTTGCGTGGCAAATCATCCTGCCAAGCGCACCACATCTGGATGTAACAAGTGTGATCCAGGGAACGATATGTGCTGGACCGCCTCAAATTTGAAATCGTTGCGAGGAGTGAATGCTGCATGGCTGATAATCTGACCCGGGCCCCCGACATTGATACCAGGCAGGAAGCATTGCTTGCCTCGCAGCGACCCATCGAGGCGCATGGCGTGATCGGTGATATGCGCTGTGCCGCGCTGGTCGCCGACGATGGATGCGTCGACTTCTTCTGTTGGCCCGAGATCGACAGCCCGTCAGTGTTCGTTTCGCTGCTCGATGGTCACCGGTCCGGATCGTTCCAGCTTGCCCCTGATCTTCCCCATGCCCGGCGCATGCAGATCTATCTGCCGAGCACCAACATCCTCCAAACCCGCTGGCTGGCCCCTGAGGCCGTGGTCGAGGTGACTGACCTATTGCCCATTCATCCGCCCGAGCGAGACTCTCGCCTCGTTCGCACGGTGCGTGTGGTGGATGGCTCGGTCACCCTGCGCATGCGTTGTGCGGTGCGTCACGACTATGCCCGTGCCGATACTCGGGCGACCCGGATGGCAGACGATGTGCGCTTCGATGCGCCGGGCCAGCCCTCGCTCAGACTGGCTGCCCAGGTGCCGATGACCATCGAGGACGATGCAGCTTGCGCCACTTTTGTGCTGAGCAAAGGACAAAGTGCACAGTTCGTGCTGGGTGGCGTGAATGACGAATTGGTGAACACCGACAGCACTGAGAACAGCGAGCAGCCTACCCGTGAATTCTGGCAGCGCTGGATCGGAATCTCCAATTATCGGGGGCGCTGGCGGCATATGGTGGAGCGTTCAGCGCTTGCGCTGAAGCTGCTGACCTCGCGTCAGAATGGTGCCATCGCCGCTGCGGTCACCTTCGGGTTGCCCGAGAGTCCGGGCAACGAACGCAATTGGGACTACCGGTATACCTGGATACGAGATGCGTCGTTCACCATCTATGCCTTCATGCGGTTGGGTTTCACCCAGGAAGCCACTGACTTCATGAATTGGGCCATGGCGCGCATTACAGAAGAGCGCAAGGGGCAGGACGTCTTGCGCATCATGTACACCATGGAAGGCGAGGCGAAAATCGAGGAAACCGAACTCGACCACCTGATTGGGCATGCCGCCTCGCGTCCGGTGCGCATCGGCAACGACGCTTACGGCCAGGAACAGCATGATATCTATGGTGAATTGCTCGATGGTGTGTACCTGTCGAACAAGTACGGGCAGGCCATTTCCCATCAGGATTGGGAGCACGTGGTCGCCGTGGTCGAAGAAGCATGCCGCAAATGGGACACTCCCGACGTTGGCATTTGGGAAATGCGGGGTGAACCCCAGCATTTTCTGCATTCTCGGCTGATGTGCTGGGTGGCGCTCGATCGGGCGATCAGGCTGGCGCAGAAACGCTCATTGCCTGCCCCTTTCAAGCGCTGGAATGATGTGCGTGAGGCCATACACGCCGATATCTGGAGCCGCTTCTGGGACAAGGAGGCTGGCCATTTCGTGCAGCGTGAAGGCAGCACCGCGTTGGACGGCTCATTGCTGCTGATGCCGCTGGTGCGCTTCGTGGCGGCGACCGACCCGTGCTGGCTGGCCACACTCGATGCGATCGGTCGTTCGCTGGTGCGCGATGGCATGGTCAAGCGCTATCACTTGCATGACACCCCCTGTGATGGGCTCCATGGCGAGGAGGGTGCCTTCGGTGCCTGCTCTTTCTGGTATGTGGAATGTCTGGCGCGTGCGGGCCGGCTGGACGAGGCCTGCATGGAATTCGAAAAATTGCTTTCTTATGCCAACCCCCTGGGATTGTTCGCAGAAGAGTTCGACGCGCGGGGTCACCATCTGGGCAACACGCCTCAGGGGCTGACGCATCTTGCGTTGATCAGCGCAGCGACGTTTCTGGATCGCCGGTTGGAAGGTGCGCCCACGACCTGGCAGCCATAGCGTGTCGTCAGGGGTCTGGCCCGGTTATTGCGTTCATCACGGCGCTCGGGCCATGGCCGGGCGATTCGTGGCGTGCAACAATGCCGCCACTTTTATGTTGCTCGTGCAGTGAGCATGAGGTTTTGGATGTTTCAGAGAAAATGGCAAAGATTGTCGTAGTGGAAGACGAACCGGACATGGCTGAGTTGCTGTGTCAATCCCTGCACGCGCAGGGGCATGAGGTCGTCACCACAGGTGAGGGCCTGCAAGCGTTGAGTCTGATGCTGGAGTCTATCCCTGAGCTGGTGCTTGCCGATGTCATGATGCCCGAGATGGGCGGCGCGCCCATGCTCACGGCCATGCGCGAAAACGCGTATCTGGGCGAGGTGCCCGTCATCCTGATCAGTGGGTTGGCAGAGGAGCAAGTGCGCGAACAGTGCACCGGCTATACCGCCTTCCTGCGTAAGCCATTCACGTTGGCGGCCATGACGCAACTCGTCGATGAAGTGCTTGCACGGTGAGTTAAATCGTCGCCGCCATCCTACAATATGAATATTTTGTGAAGGGAATCGTAGGCCGCCATCCCCATTGGGCGTAGGATAGATTCTGCATCAGCAACGTCGGCTCTTCATTCGACGCATGTGTATTGAACGCGGTTTGTCTACGAGGGTCCGTTGAAGAGCTTTGCATTTCGTTCTCGGGCCTTTAGCGCCGCCGGGGCATTAATCGCCCTCGGCATTTTGCTGTTGTCCTGCGCCGCACTCTGGAGCGATCGCCAGGAAGACTGGCGCATGGCCGAGCAGTCTGCACAGAACGTTCGCACCACGCTGGCAAGCGATATCGCGCGCACACTGCATCTGTACGACCTGGCCATCCTGGGTGCCGCCGAGGCTATACGCACACCCGGTTTCGATCGGGCTGGCATGGCGTTGAAATACAGGCTGTTGTTTGCGCGTTCGGAGGCAACCGAATATCTGGGTGCCATGTTGGTCCTGGATGAGCGCGGCAATATTCGCTATGACAGCTCGTCCACCTTCGCGCGAGCAGGGAATTTCGCTGATCGAGAATATTTCCGTGTGCATCGAGATCGCGACGATGTGGGGCTATATATCAGCCTGCCTTACGAAAGCAGATTGCGTGGAGGTATCAAGAGCATCGCACTGAGCCGTCGCATGTTCAATCCCGATGGCACGTTTGCCGGTGTGGTCGTGGGCGCGCTGCGTCTGGACTATTTCACAGAAAAATTTCAGTCACTCGCGTTGGGTGAAAAATCGGCGGTCGCGCTGTTGCGCCTGGATGGCATGCTGATTGTGCGTGAGCCGTCGCTTGCCAACGATATCGGTGTAGACCTGAGCGGCTCGGAGAATGTGCGCCGTTTTCAGGCGCAGAACCAGGGCAGCTTCGTGGGCACCGCCACGACCGATGGTGTGCAGCGACTGTTCAGTTTCAGCCACATCGGCGAACTTCCCCTGATTCTCAGCGTGGGTCTGTCCACGCAAGAAATCATGCGAGGCTGGTACAACAAAACCATGATCCTCGCGCCCGCCACATTGCTGCTGTGCGCCGCGGTCGGCACCTTGAGCTTCCTGTTCGAACGAGAGCTGCGGCGCAGGCGTCGTGCCGAGGCCGAGCTGGCGCGTCTGGCCAGGACCGATGCGCTGACCGGGTTATGGAATCGTCGTCAATTCGACCAGGCCTATGAGCGGGAATGGATGCGCGCGTGGCGCACACAGCAACCCATTTCGGTGCTATTCATTGATGCCGACTATTTCAAGTCATTCAACGATCGGTATGGGCACGGTGGTGGGGACGAACTCCTGCGCGCCATCGCGGGCGTCATCGAACGGGGGGTGCGCGTGCCTGGCGGTGTCGTCGCCCGCTATGGCGGCGAGGAATTTGTGGTGATTCTGCCCGATACGCCGGTGACGAAGGCCGAGGACATTGCGCAGCGCCTGGTGCGCGATGTCGCGGCGCTGGAGGTGCAGCACCAGGGTAATCCCACCTCACATGCAACGGTCAGCGTTGGCGTGGCCGGCACCACGCCTTCTGGTGTGGATGGCGCGTTACGCCTGCTTGCCCGCGCCGATGATGCCCTCTACGACGCCAAGCGGGCAGGCCGCAATCGTGTCCACCTGGCGTAGCGGGCGGCCGCAATGATCTCCGCATGGTGGGAGGGGGCGCCACGCCATCACACCGGAGGCGCATGGCGTGGGGGTTGCAACGCCATCTTCCCCGAGGCGCTTAGCGTGGGGTGCGCTGCGCCATCACACCCGAGGCGCTTAGCGTGCAGGCCGCTCGAATCCGCTGTCGATCCAGGCCTGCGCACTGCGCTGGTTGAAGCGGAAGTCGGGCGCCACCTTCACTTCGCCAAGCGTCTCGCCGTATTCGTCCAGTGCGCGTAGCGTCGCATAGGGTTCATCTTCGTCGGGCACGATATCGAAGTTCACGGTGATCACCCCAAGATCACAGTCGATTTTCAGATTCTTGTGCAGTTGCGCGTGCAATTGCTGCTCGTGACGGCGGATGACCTCCGAGGCGGTCTTCACCAAAGTGGAGAATGCCGACGAGTCCAGTGGCTTCGGGTTCTTTTTATCCCGGCCCATGGTCCAGGGTCCGACCAGCGCCGGCTCGGACTCCCCTTCGCGCGTCATGGACACGGCCCAGCCGTCATCATCTTCGTTCTTGATGACGACTGCCGTCCATCCATCGTCGCGCCACAGTCGGGGCTCGTGCAGAGGCGCATGGGGGTCTTGGTCTGGTGTGTCAGTGTCTGTGGCGTCGATCTGTTGGGTCATGAGTATTCTTTCACTTCGGTAGAAATCGAGGGTCGGGCGGCGTTCGAAGCCTCTGCGAACCTCGGACGGGGTTTCGGGCACAGCCCCTGCGATAGGGGGCTGACAGATAGGGGCAGGTCGCTTGGCCTTGCGCTATGCTGTCGATCAACGCTGCCATGGGGCAGGAGGGCATCATGCGGTTGGGTAATTCGAGAGAAAGCAAGAACGTCGATGACAGGCGGTCGCAGGGCCCACGCGTCGGGCGGGGCAGCATTGGCATTGGCACGATCGTTCTGGCATTGGTCGCCATGTATTTTGGCATTGATCCGAACGTTGTGCTGCAGATGGGTGATGAAGGCGGCGCAGGCACGACCACTTCTGCGCCCCAGGCCATCCCTGCAGGCGACGAGAAAGCACAGTTCGTCGCGCGCGTGCTGGGTGAAACCGAAGACACGTGGCGGCAGGTGTTCAAGGAACAGACCAACGGCAGCTATGAAGACCCGGGGCTGGTGCTATTCACGGGTGCGACACCCACTGCCTGCGGCACGGGACAGTCGGCGATGGGGCCGTTTTACTGCCCGGCCGATCGCAAGGTCTATATCGACTTGAGTTTCTTCTCCGAGCTTTCCTCCAAGCTGGGTGCCCCGGGCGATTTCGCTCAGGCGTATGTCATCGCGCACGAGGTCGGCCATCATGTACAGACGCTCACCGGAGCGTCCCAGAAGGTGCAGGCGGCCCGCCAGTCCAATCCCGCACAGGCTAACCAGATGTCCGTTCGTTTAGAGCTGCAGGCGGATTGCTATGCCGGTATCTGGGCGCATCACGCTCAGGCTGCACGCGGCATTCTCGAAGAGGGCGACATCCAGGAAGGCATTGCGGCAGCCGGTGCAGTCGGTGACGACACATTACAGCGGCGCTCGCAAGGGCGGGTGGTGCCGGACTCCTTCACGCACGGCAGTTCGGCGCAGCGCGTGAGCTGGTTCAAGCGCGGATGGGAGAGCGGCAAGATGTCGTCGTGCAATACGTTTGCTGCGTCCGCGAACTAGCTGCTGC